>Ga0208850_1000684_pt1 | contig 10644 bp, 11 predicted proteins | sample NGESurshal092012_5_FD_184475 | JGI IMG/M metagenome (GOLD analysis project Ga0208850, IMG submission 184475) | Arctic peat soil microbial communities from Barrow, Alaska - NGEE Surface sample 210-2 shallow-092012 (SPAdes) | ecosystem: Environmental > Terrestrial > Soil > Wetlands > Peat ... | reverse complement strand
CGCCGCACGGGCCCGTGATCGCCGTCAAGCTGGACGACACCGAGGCCGGCAGGCCGTCGATGGGCCTGGAGAAGGCCGACGTGATCTACATCGAGGAGGCCGAGGGCGGACTCTCACGGATGGTGGCCGTGTACGCCAGCGCCAAGCCCCAGGTCGAGGCGGTCCGCAGCGTCCGCACCAGCGACCCGGAGTTGCTGGGCGCCTTCGGCAAGATCATCCTGGTCGCCAGCGGCGGCGGCGGCAACGCCCTGCCGACCCTCGACCGCTCAGGTCTGTACAGCTCGATCAACGACCGTGAGCAGGTCGGCTTCCATCGCGACGTGTCGCGCCCGGCCCCGTACAACCTGGTCTCAGACCTGGCAGCAGTCAGCGGCGCCATCAAAGGCCAGGGTGTGCGAGACGTGGGATTCACCTGGGCGACGAAAGATCCACGCCTTGCCGGGGCCAAAGCCGCACCGGTCGTGAGCACCCTGGTGGGATCCACGAGTGTGACCTTCGTCTGGGACCGCAAGCTGGCGCGCTACGTTCGCACCGTTGGTGGCCAGCGGATCCTTGCGGCCAGTGGTGCACCCATCGCCAAGCCCAACGTGCTCGTGCAGTACTGCCAGATCAGTCCGGACCACTCTGACATCGACGTCAACGGAAACCCCTCGATGTACACCAAGACGGTAGGAACCGGGCGCGTCGTGCTGTTCCGAGGCGGCAAACGGATCGTGGGCACGGGGTCGCGACCGAGCAACGGCGCCCGGACAGTATTCAAGGACGCTGCCGGTAAGCCGTTGCTGCTGGCACCGGGAGGCACGTTCGTGGCTCTGGTGCGCCTCGGCGCACCCGCCTGATCAGATGATCTGGCTGACGACGTACTCGATGCTCGAGATGAGCTTGGAGATGTCGTCGGGGTCGACGGCCGGGAACATGCCCACGCGCAGCTGATTGCGTCCCAGCTTGCGGTAGGGCTCCACGTCGACAACTCCGTTGGCACGTAGCACCGCGGCCACTGACGCAGCGTCGACCTGGTCGGTGAAGTCAACCGTCCCGACAACCAGCGAGCGCGCCGACGGGGCGGCAACGAAGGGCGAGGTGTATGCCGTGGCCTCTGCCCACGCGTAGAGCCGGCTGGAGCTGTCGGCCGTGCGCTTGACGGCCCAGTTCAGACCACCCTGGTCGTTGATCCAGCTGATCTGGTTGGACAGCAGCGCCAGGGTCGAGACGGCGGGCGTGTTGTAGGTCTGGTTCAGCCGTGAGTTGCTGATCGCGGTCGGCAGGCTGAAGAAGTCAGGCACCCACCGGGCCGAGGCCGCGATCTCGTCGACCCGAGCCAGGGCGGCAGGGGAGAAGGCAGCTAGCCAGAGGCCTCCGTCGGCCGCGAAGCACTTCTGGGGCCCGAAGTAGTACACGTCGGACTCCGCGATATCCACCGGCAGACCACCGGCGCCAGACGTGGCGTCGATGAGCATCAGCGCGCCTTCGTCGGCACCCTTGACCCGGTTCACCGGCGCCATGACCCCGGTCGAGGTCTCGTTATGCGCCCAGGCGTAGACGTCGACCCCGGGTTCGGCGCTGGGCGTCGGCAGGGTGCCTGGCTCTCCCTTGATGATCGTCGGGTCGCCGAGGAACGGGGCCTTCTGGGTGACCGAGCCGAACTTGGCCGAGAACTCTCCGAACGCCAGGTGCTGGGCGCGATCCCGGACTAGGCCGAAGGCGGCTATGTCCCAGAAGGCGGTGGAGCCGCCATTGCCAAGGATGATCTCGTAGCCCTCGGGCAGGCTGAACAGGTCGGCAAGCCCGTTGCGGACCTCACCGACCAGGTTCCTGACCGGCGCCTGCCGATGAGAGGTGCCCAGAACCGTCCGCCCGACGGAGGCGAGATAGTCGATCTGGGCGGGACGGACCTTGCTCGGTCCACAGCCGAAGCGGCCGTCCTGAGGCAAGAGCTCGGCGGGGATGGTCACAGTGGCGGTGTCAGTCAAGAGAAGTCACCTCAGGGTGTAGAGGGGCGGACATGCATCGACGACGAATCAGCATCGTTGACCTGCCGGCTTCGTCGACCGGTCAGCATTGTAAGTCAGAGAGTGGGACCCGATGAGATGGCCTTATCCCAGCCCACCACATCCTCCGGGCCTCGCGATGCCTCGCCCACATAGCGGGCAGAGGGGCGGATGAGGCGGCCAGTGTTCTTCTGCTCAAGAATGTGGGCAGACCACCCTGCCGTGCGCGCGCAGGTGAACATCGGTGTGAACATCGCCGCGGGCACCTGCGCGAAGTCAAGCAGAACGGCTGCCCAGAACTCCACGTTCGTGGCCAGGACCCGGTCGGGGCGTCGGGCCTGGAGCTCGTCCAGGGCGGCCTTCTCAAGTGCGGCTGCCACTGCGAAGCGCGGTGCGTCCAGGCGCTCGCACGTGGCCCGCAGGACGCGCGCACGAGGGTCCTGCGCTCGATACACGCGGTGGCCGAACCCCATCAGGCGCTCGCCCTTGTCGAGCACGCCTTTGACGTACGCCATGGCGTCGCCGGTCCGCTCGACGCCTTCGATCATGTGCAGGACCCGTGAGGGTGCTCCTCCGTGCAGCGGACCGCTGATGGCGCCCACGGCGCCGGAGAGGCAGGCTGCGACGTCCGCTCCGGTCGAGGCGATGACCCGAGCAGTGAAAGTCGAGGCATTCATGCCGTGTTCGGCCGCGGACACCCAGTAGGCGTCGACTGCCTCGACGTGACGGGGATCGGGCTCGCCGCGCCAACGGATCATGAACCGCTCGACGATGGAGTGCGCCTTGTCGACCTCGCGTTGGGGCACCATGGGGCGATCCAGGCCGCGGGCGGACTGGGCGATGAACGACAGCGCCATCACGGAGGCCCTCGCGAGGTCTTCGCGGACCTGCTCGGCGTCGATGTCAAGCATCGGCCGGAAGCCCCAGACGGGAGCGAGCTGCGCCAGGGCGCTCTGCACGTCGACCCGTACGTCACCGGTATGGACCGGGAGGGGGAACGGCTCGGCGGGCGGTAGTCCGGGATTGAACTCGTTGTCGACGAGCAGGCCCCAGACGTGACCGTAGGGCACCCGCCCGACCAGATCGTTGATGTTGACCCCGCGGTAGCGCAGCGCGCCACCCTCCTTGTCCGGTTCGGCAATCATCGACTCGAAGGCAATGACGCCCTCCAGGCCCGGCACGAAATCGGTGTTGTTCATCCGTGGATCCTCCTCCGGGCCGGGTGCTCGCCCGGCTGCAAGCCATTGTCTACTGTCTCGAAGCGTCGTGTCACCGCTTGCGCCGGATGGCCCTGAGGGGACGGGGTTTTGGACGCTGGTCGATGGTTGGCCGGATGCGCCTGGTCAGGTCGTAACCCTGGATCAGCTGCGCCAACGGCATGTCCACCGTGGGGTGACTCGCGATCGGCTCGTCGCCGTTGAACACGATCCACACCTGTTCATCGTCCTTCCACACGGGCATTGTCGAGCCGTCCACCAGCCCCTCCGCGTGGGTGAGTGCCTGCTTGCGGGCGTTGAGCTTACCGAGCTGGCGTTGGGCGAACTCCTTGGCCGGCTCCTTGCCGTGCTTGATCGCCTCGTAAGCCACCGGGCCGTACTTCACTCCGAGCTTGACGACGTTGGTGAATGATCTTGTCTTGCCCACCATGGAGCCCTCCGTTTCGAGCGGTCGTGCGTCCAATCTAATCTCGTGCCATGAGCGATGCGCTGCGCAGGGAGTACCACGGCGAAGGTCTGACCGAGTCGGAGCTGGCGGCCACTCCGTGGGAGCAGGCGCGCGTCTGGGTGGACGACGCTGTCTATCGCGCGGCCGAGCGGGACGACGTGCCGGAGCCGTTGGCCATGTCTTTGGCCACGATCGACGCCGCCGGGCGACCGGATGTCCGGACCGTCCTCATGCGTTTCTTCGACCCGTCCGGCCCTGGCTTCGTCTCAAATCTCGAATCGACAAAAGGCGTTCAGATTGCTGGCAATCCGGCAGTAGCCGCGGCAATCGTTTGGCCGGCGATGTACCGCGCCATCCGCTTCCGGGGGATGGCTCGCCAACTCGGCCGGGAGGAGGTCGAGCGCTACTTCCACGAGCGCCCGTGGGGCTCGCGGATCGGGGCCTGGGCCTCACGCCAGTCGCAGGTTATCCGGTGCCGCTCAGGTCTGGAAGAGTCCTATCAGCGGTATGCCGCCAGGTGGCCCGACCGGGGCGGCCCCACCGATGTCCCCGTCCCTGACGCCTGGGGAGGCTTCCGGATCATATGCGAGGAGGTGGAGTTTTGGGCCGGCCGGACCAACCGGTTGCACGACCGGCTGGTATTCCTCCGCGTTGACGATGGCGGGCTCGACGATGCCAGCGCCTGGCGGGTGGAAAGGCGGCAACCGTGAGCGAACCGGCGACGACTGCAGCCGGGCGCTCCCTTGCCCAGCGTCGTCTCTTGGCGATTCCCGGTCTGGAACGAAACCTGATGGGCAGGCACCCGGTGTCGCCACAGGACGAGCTGGGAGACATCATTGCCGAGCTCGACGGCGCCGACGACGGACCTTATGCGGGCTGGGACCGCTACGGCGAGGGCGGTCCGGTCGCTGCCTTGGAGAACCAGGTCGCCGCGCTGCTGGGCAAGCCCGCGGCGGCGATGTTCCCCAGTGGCACCATGGCCCAGCAGTCGACGCTGCGGGTCTGGAGTGATCGGCAGGGCAGCCGGCGCATCGCGATACCTGGGCTGTCCCACCTTCTGCACCACGAGCAGGACGGTCCCATACTGCTCAACGACTTCGAGTGGGCACTGCTGACCACTGGCGGTGTCGTTCCTACTGTCGAGCACCTCGCGGCCATCCCGGGTGCGCTAGGTGCGGCACTGCTGGAGCTGCCTTTGCGTGATGGCGGCTACCTGTTGCCCACCTGGGAGGAGCTCGAGGCGTTCTCGCTCGCCTGCAGCGATCGCGGCGTGCCGCTGCATCTGGACGGCGCGCGGATCTGGGAGTCCGCTCCTCACCTAGGGCACACGCCGGCGGAGATCGCGGCGCTCGCCGACACGGTCTATGTCTCCTTCTACAAGGGGCTGCGTGGGCTTGGCGGAGCAGTTGTCGCAGGGTCCGAGGAGGTCATCGCCGAGGGGCGGCTCTGGCGCAGCCGTCACGGCGGCACGCTGTGGACGATGTTGCCGTATGCCATGTCCGCCCGGCGCGGGCTTCGCGAGGAGCTACCGCGGATGGCGGAGTATCACCAGCGAGCGCTCGAGATGGCAGAGTTGTTGGCAGCCAAGGGGATTCGCACCTTCCCTCAACGGCCGCACTGCAACGCCTTCCGCCTCATTGTTCAGGCACCTGGCGACGTCGTCACCGAGAAGGTTGTCACCGTCATGGAGCGCGAGCGCTTTGCTGTCACGCCACCGTGGCGAGACTCAGAGGACGTCCCTGGCTGGTCCTGGACGGAGTTCTCGGTGGGCCCGGCAACCATGGACTGGTCGCCGGAGGGCGCGGTCGAAGTGCTCGCTCGAGTCCTGCTTGGCTGATCAAGGCGGAAGCCCTCGCCTGGTCGAAGGCAGAACGTGGGTCAAGGCGCTGTACAGCCCGTGAGGTCTGGCAGGACCAGGGTGCGTTGGACGGGTCGCACATGCTCACGGGCTGCGGTGGATGCCTGAGATTGCTGTCACCAGACCTCGTCCGGTTGCCGGTTGCCCCTGGAGGCAGTAGGCGACGGCTGGGCTAGTGCGCAGCCACCTCACACGTCCGTTGGTCTCTCACTAGCGGGCCACCTCCTTTCATGTGCACCTACAAAGGTAGGTCGACAGATGGCCGCTCGCAATAGGTTTGTTGCTCTGTGAGCAGGTGGCAGGGCGCCGGTCAGACTGTGCTGACGACCTCGTTGAAGTCCAGACGCGGCAGCCGGTCCGTCCAGGCATCGCGGCCAGGCTTGCCGATGTTGACGACGGCCAGGACCTCGTGCCCGCCTTCGGGGAAGAATGCGTCGTTCAGTGCGGGAGAGTCATAGCCGGTCATCGGGCCTGCGGCGAGGCCGGCCGCGCGTACGGCAAGGATGAAGTATCCGACCTGCAGGGTGGCGTTCATGTCAGCCGTCTTCGCGCGCAGGGCGTCGTCGGCAGCGAACATGTCCCGGGCGCCGGGGAAATGAGGGAACGTCTTGGGGAAGTTCTCGTGGAAGGCGTGGTCGGCGGCGAGGATGGCCACCAGGGGAGCGGTGGCGGTCTTTGCCTTGTTGCCGTCCGACATGGTCTGGACGAGCCGCTCGCGGGCCTGCGACGAGCGCACCAGCACAATGCGCAGGGGCTGGTTGTTCATCGAGGTCGGCGCCCACTTGGCCAGGTCGTAGATCGCCTTGACCTGCTCGTCGCTGATCGGCTCATCGGTGAGCGTGTTCGCGGTGCGGGCATCACGGAACAGCAGGTTCTGAGCCTCTTGGGAGAGGGCGAGCTGGTCGCCGAACTCGGTCTCGAAGTCGGCGGTGGCAACGGACGGGTCCTGCACAGAGAGGGTCATGTGTGCTTGAACCGTCAACTAGTAGCCCTCATTCCCGCTCCTTGCATGACTTGGGTCACAAGGTGACGGCGGTCTGAGCCCTAGCTCATCTCACACACGATCACCTCGGGCACGCTCACCTCGGACGGAAAGTCGCGGCGTCAACGGAGATCCACACCGCATCGGCCTGGGCGAGCAGGCGTCCGCTGGCGGCATACAGGCAGGTTCCGCTGTAGTACTTGCGGCCGTCCTGCCCCTGTGGCCAGGCCATCACGACGTGGGGCTCCCCGACTTTTGGCAGGTCACGGATTGATGCCGTCATCGTCGCAAGGACTATTTCGCGTTCGGCGATACCGCAGGCCCAGCCGCCGGGGCAGTCCAGGGCAGCCCAGACAACCTCCGGGGTGGACTCATGTGGCGTCCAGGAGGCCGCTCGCAGCGTGGTGTGCCCGGCGAGCAGGCCGGTGTGCAGGCACAGCGCGTCGGAGGGGTTCCGTTCGGTGCCACAGGCGAAGCAGGTGGGGAACGGATGCGAACGCAGGCCTTCGTAGGCGGGTCCGGCCGACTGCGCCTGCGGGTAGGTCACCGGCGTCGGGAGTTCCGTGACGTCCAGTGGCTCGGCCGCAAAGGCCTGCGCTACGAGGATCTGGCCGTCCCACACCTCCACCGTGCCGTCGTCACCGCGGGAGATCGCCATCTCGGTGTCCAGTGGCGGGGGGGTGCGCAGGCGAACCGTGACTGCACTACCGTCCAGGGCCCCATCAACGAGCTGGGCCAAGTGACCACTGGTCCAGCCGCCGTTGCCGGACATCGGCGGGCCGCAGAACCGGGCGGGGACGACAAAGGACTCGCTCATGAGGCAACGCTAGTCTCCAGCGCCGAAGGGGCGCGGCGCGAGCCATCCCCTCTTCGAGCCATCAGTGAGAGGGTAGGTGCGTGACGGACTTGATTGACACCACTGAGATGTACCTGCGAACGATCTACGAGCTCGAGGAGGAGGGCATCGTCCCTCTGCGGGCTCGCATCGCCGAGCGTCTGGGCCACTCTGGTCCCACCGTTTCCCAGACCGTGGCACGCATGGAGCGCGACGGTCTGCTCGCACTCGCCGGCGACCGGCACCTCGAGTTGTCAGTCGAGGGGCGTCAGAAGGCGGTGCGTGTCATGCGCAAGCACCGACTGTCCGAACGCCTTCTGGTTGACGTGCTGGGTCTTGAATGGGAGTACGTCCACGATGAGGCGTGCCGATGGGAACACGTCGTCAGCGAGCGGGTTGAGCGCAAGATCCTCGCGCTCTTGGGCGAGCATCGAGAGAGTCCGTATGGCAACCCGATCCCTGGGCTCGACGAGCTGGGGGAGCCGCTGAACGAGGAGTTCCGTCTTGGGGTTACCAACCTTGTTGAGCTGGTCGCCCAGGGGGCCAGCGCCGCGACAGTGCGCCGGATAGGCGAGCCGGCCCAGGTCGACCCCGAAGCGCTCAACCTGCTGACGCAGGCTGGTCTAATGCCGGGGCGGCGCGTTCTCATTCGCCGCGAAGGTGCTTGGATCGTTGTCGTGCGCGAAGGGGCCGATGCTGCGGCGGGGGTGTCGCTTCCCGAGTCCGTCGCCCTGCACGTGTTTGCCGATGCCCCGGCCTAATCCTCCCAGGAGGTAGCAGTCGCGGCCTGCTCAGCCCACTCTGGGCTGGTGGGTAACAGGCCAGTCCGGGCTGGTGAAGTCCTGCAGGATGATCACCGACGGCACCTTCGCGCCGGCTTGGCCGACGGGCCGGCACCGCCGCCGGGGAGAAGAGCGATGGCGGGGTCGAGCGGGAAGGTGCCGCCTCCCCCGCTGCAGTCCCAGTAGTTGATGGGGCCGTCGCACACCGGCTGCAGCTCGATCTTGTCGCTGACGTTGATGCCGTCGATGAGCACCCGCAACCGGCCAGGCCCGCGACTTCCAGGTTCAGGTTGCGTTTTGGGTCATACGGACACGACGCGGCCAGGGCCTGGTTGGCGTTCGCCCGCCGTTGTCGGACCCACGTCCTGAACGGCCAACGCACCCGGCCAGACGGAGGTGTCCGCGCCTGCGGGGCGTGGTGGGCAGGGATAGCCTCGCCAGGGCACGCTCTCGTAGACAGCCGCATGAATCTTCGCGGTCGTGGGGGCGCAAGCGAGGGGCCGGACCCGGCCCGGTTGTGAGGGAGACATCTGCCGCTGCGGTGGTGTTGGTGTCGGTGGCGACGCCGATCGGTTCGCAAAAGTGGCCCCCGGTGATGGCGCACATGGCGATGCCTGTGCGGCCCGGGCCAGTGAAGTTCGCGACCATCCGGGTGAACCAGTCATTGATCAGAATCAGGTTGCCCTTCGGGTTACCGCTGGGCGTGCACGTCATCGGCACACTCAGCGCTCGGCCGGGCAGCGCCGGTGGGCAGCTCGCCGCGCCGCGCCTTCGCCAGGCGGACGCGAACTCGTTGACCATCATCCGCCGGACGTAGGCCTCGTGGTTGCCATGTATCCGACCCCAGGACTGCCAGGCCTTGGCCAGCGCGATCTGGACGAAGTCCTCGGCGGCCTCCCCCTGGCGGGTCAGCAGGACAGCCGTGTGGTGCAACGCAGACCCTCGGGCGGTGTGTCCCTCATGGCCTGTGTACCTCCTGGCGTCCGGAAATGGTGCCATGTTCGGCGGCCCCACAATGCAGGCCGTCACGATCTGGTGCACACAAATGACAACCGGGTGCACGGGAGGTGTACGGGAGCGGCAGTGGCCGAACGGTAGCCCCGTCTTCCCACTCTGATGGGCGAAATCCATGCGCCCGCAATGGAGATGTGACATGTCGCCGCTGCCTGTGTATGGTCATCGGGCTTCGTCATTTTCGGCGGAGTACTTGAAGCGGTTCGCCTAGTCCTGTCACCGCATTCAAGACTCTCAACTTCCGCTTGGCAGGAGCGGGGGACCCACATCTGGGGCGTCGTGAGACGCTCCTTGGGGTGAAGCTCTCTCGGTGGTGGACGACTTCGGTTGATCCGCCGGCGTGAAGGCCGGGTGCAATCTCCCACCCGAACCCGACAGCTGACCTCGTAGGCGTATGGAGAGGTCCCCACTGTGTCGAGCCAAAACACTGGTCGCCATCGCGCACCGAGCCCGTTGAGTTCAGCTTCATGCTTTTCGCTGGCAATCTCGCGTACGTCCAAGCCGGCCAGCAAGGCTTCCGCCGTCATAGTCATCTCCGGCGCCATGGTGGCCTCCCTTGCCCTGCCTGCCTCGGCAGCCACACCGGCCATCAAGGTCAAGACCGCAGCGCCGGTTGCCCTCGCTGTGGCGGTAGCGGCTCCCACGGCCGCGCAGGCACCACTGGTTCCTCGGTCCTTCGGGAACATCGGGTTCACCGGCGTGGTCAAGCCCAAGCCTGGCCCGGCACCCGTCGTCCCTCCGCGCGCAGCCGCAGAGGTCAGTCGCTCGATCACGCGCGCGCCGATACAGAGGGCCCCCGTCGGCGGGATTCTCGGCATGGCTGCCAGCCTGGCTGGCATCTACTACATCTGGGGTGGCACCACGACTGCCGGCTTCGACTGCTCCGGCTTCACGCAGTATGTCTTCGGGAAGATGGGCATCAGCATCCCCCGCACGTCCCAGGAGCAGCAGGCCGCCGTGATGCCCGTGTCCAACCCTCAACCGGGTGACCTCGTATTCTTCGGCTCGCCGGCCTACCACGTCGGCATCTACGCGGGTAACGGCATGATGTGGGACTCCCCGCACTCTGGCGCGGCAGTTGCCCTACGTGCCGTCTGGGCATCCAGCCCGACCTACGGTCGCCCCTGATTGACCAGCCCGCGCGTGTAGGTAGAGGCGTCTTTCGTAGCTGACGCCAGGGGATCTGCCTGCGCAGGTGAGACGGCACGAGACGGACCTCCGTCTGTGGGCAGCTATGTTGCGTCGTCGTCGTTGTCTCCGGCCGTGGGTAGCGGTCGTTGGGCGGCCGGCAGTGATGCGTTCGGTGCCGGTCTTGTCACGGATCGCGGCTATGGGTGTGATCGGTGTCGTTTATCCAAGTTGGGACTGACTTTCCGCACATCTCGCGCGGGTTATCTGGGCAATTACCGATGCTGCGTGTGGGCGGTGGGCGCGAGGCCGAGTAGGTCGAGGATTTGCTGTTGCTGGGTGGTGAGTTCGGGTTCGAAGGTCTTCACGAGGACGCCGTCGCGGTGCAGCTG
>Ga0208850_1000673_pt1 | contig 10741 bp, 7 predicted proteins | sample NGESurshal092012_5_FD_184475 | JGI IMG/M metagenome (GOLD analysis project Ga0208850, IMG submission 184475) | Arctic peat soil microbial communities from Barrow, Alaska - NGEE Surface sample 210-2 shallow-092012 (SPAdes) | ecosystem: Environmental > Terrestrial > Soil > Wetlands > Peat ... | reverse complement strand
AAGCTTGTGCCAGTATCGAGCCGGGTGAGAATCGAATGAATTCACCACAGTGTTTCCCGAGGTCGCGACATGTGCTCAGCCGCCCTTCTTCTCGTTGTGTCATCGCGAATTTCATCCTTCTGGTCGGGTGCATTGGGATCGCATTGCTCATGGTGTTTGCGCGACCGCTCGCGGGTTTGGTGGCGCCCGGGTTTACGAGCCCGAACGAGGTGGACACGTTGGTGCGGTTGACGCGGATTATTCTGCCGGCGCAATTGTTCCACGTGATAGGAGGGCTGCTGTCGGCGGCACTTCCGTAACCTATCATACCGCGAATCGGCGAATTCCCCTCACGGCTCGCCGTTGTTCTCGGCGTTCGGGCCGGAACCCATCAAAGCCCGCATGACCATCGGCGATGCCCGGGCGCTCGCCTGTCCGGACTATCGCGGCGGCTGCGTAGTAGGCTTACCGTTGTGATGAGCGCTGTTGATCTAGCTCAATACAAACCGCCGTAATTGTGCGCACAAGAATCATCAAAGGCCTTTTTGGAGATAACTTCATGATTAGGCCGTTGATATTCGGAATAGCAATTCTGATCGCAGGGGCGACCCAAGTAACGGCGCAGGGCGTCCCCAGTTTCAAGGTCGAACAGGGTTGCCGGCAGGTATCGAGCGGGCCGGACAAATTAACAACGTTCGATAAATGCATGGAGGACGAAACAAACGCCCGCGATGACCTCGCAAAGACCTGGCAAACTTTTGTAGAGAGTGATCGACGGGTTTGTCTCGAGGAGACTACCTCTGATGGCACGCCAAGCTACGTTGAACTCCTTGAATGCCTCAATATGGCTAGGGACAGCCGGAGGAAAATGGGACGCGACCGGCCGCTTTGACGCGCATCAATTGAAATAGTCCGGAATTCGATCCGCTGCTCTCTCAGCCACGCAACGCCTTGGTGATGGGTGAACTCCGGCGCGAAGCTCAATGGAGCCTACAATATTGACGCACCTCGACCCGTCAGACCCACACTCGCCAAGAGTAGCTTTGCGATTACCTATACCTGAATTGTTTCCTCAGTCCCTACGGGCAGCCATGTGCAAAAGGTCGAGATGATCAATGTCGCAGCCACCCGCAAAAGACGAGATGGGCCAAGAAGTTAAAACAATCCGCTCAGTAGAGTCGGCTGCGACCGCGCGCACCGAACTGCCGGCACCGGAGAAGCAAGACCTCGTGCCGGCGCCGGCACGCACCAACTTGCCGGCCCTGCCGCCAAATTCGAAGGCAATGTCGGTTCGCAGGCGCTGGCTTCGAGTCGCGCTCGCCCTTGCTGTCCTCGTTGGTGGAGCCGGCGCCGCGTTCTATTGGTGGCAGCATTCCCAGTCTCAGTTGCCGCCCGGGATCGCCTGGGGCAACGGCCGGATCGAAGCGGACGAGATCGACATCGACACCAAGTTCGCCGGGCGCATCGCCGAAATGCTTGCCGACGAAGGCGACATGGTCAAAGCCGGTCAGATTGTCGCACGCATGGACACCCAGGACCTCGCGGTCTCGCTGAAGAAAGCCGAAGCCCAGGTGCAGCTGGCGCAGAGGGCCATCGACGAAGCCACCGCCAACGTCGCCCAGCAGACCAGTCAGGTGTTGTTGGCAAAGCAGCAAATGGATCGGGCTACTTCCCTTGCACAGGAGGGCTACCAAACCAAGGAAGTATTGGACCAGCGTCAGCAGCAATTGGACGGTGCCAATGCGGCCCTGAGAGCCGCACAGGCCAGGGTGATCCAATCTCAGCACGCGCTCGAAGCGAGCACGCACGACGTGGAGCTGTATAGGGTTAACATCGCATACAATACACTCGTTGCGCCGCGAGACGGCCGAATCCAATACCGTATCGCCAATATCGGTGAGGTGCTTCCTGCAGGCGGCAAGGTCTTTGCAATGCTCGACATCTCGTACGTATACATGGACGCCTATCTGCCGACGGAAGCGGCAGGCAAGTTGAAAATCGGCGCCGATGCTCGCATTGTGCTTGATGCCTACCCGAATGTCGCGATCCCGGCGAAGGTGTCGTTTATCGCCACGCAGGCGCAGTTCACTCCCAAGGCCGTGGAAACCAAAAGCGAGCGTGACAAGCTGATGTTCCGAATCAGGGTGAGGATCGACCCCGAGCGGTTGCGCGCGCGTGCCGATGCGGTGAGAAGCGGTCTGCCCGGCGTTGCCTATCTGCGACTCGATCCGGCGGTCGCCTGGCCGCCCCAGTTGCAAGGAAACGCAGCGCGATGATCGGGCGCGAGCGCTCGGTCGCGCGCATCGAGGACGTCACGCAGCGTTACGGTAAGGCGGTCGCCCTCGACGCGGTCACGATCGAGCTTCCGGCCGGCTGCATGGTCGGGTTCATCGGGCCCGATGGAGTCGGAAAGTCGTCGCTGCTGAGCATTATTGCCGGCGCGCGGCAGGTCCAATCCGGCAACGTTTTCGTCCTCGATGGCGACATAAAGGATTCGGCGCATCGGGCCGCGATCTGCCCCCGCATCGCATATATGCCGCAAGGATTGGGCAAAAACCTTTATGGGGACCTCAGCGTCCGCGAGAACATCGAGTTCTTCGGCCGCCTGTTTGGACAGTCCCGTTCCGAGCGGGACTTGAGAATCTCTGAGCTTCTCCGGAGCACCGGGCTCGCACCCTTTTCCGACCGTCCGATGAAAAAATTGTCGGGCGGCATGCGGCAGAAGCTTGGGCTTTGTTGCTCCCTTATCCACGATCCGGATCTTCTGATCCTTGACGAGCCGACCACCGGCGTCGACCCGCTCTCGCGCCGTCAATTCTGGGAGTTGATCAATCGTATGCGCTCGCGTCGCCAGGGTATGAGCGTGGTGGTTGCGACAGCCTATATGGAAGAAGCGGAGCGGTTCGACTGGCTGGCGGCCATGAATGCCGGGAAGGTACTGGCAACCGGATCCCCGGCCGAGCTCAAGGCCAGTACCGGCACGGCGACCGTAGAGGATGCATTCATTGCGCTGCTTCCGGAACAGCAGCGCGGTGGCCACCAGGCGCTGCATATACCGCCGCACCGTATCGTCGACGCCGAGCCCGTCATCAGCGCGCGCGACCTCACCTGTCGTTTTGGTGATTTCACGGCTGTCGACCGGGTAAGCTTCACCATCGAGCGGGGCGAGATCTTCGGCTTCGTCGGCTCGAACGGATGCGGCAAGACCACAACCATGAAAATGCTGACCGGCTTGCTGCCGCCGAGCGAAGGCGAGGCGCTCTTGTTTGGACAACCCCTCGATGCACGCGACATGAATTCGCGCAACCGCGTCGGTTACATGTCGCAGTCGTTCTCCCTCTATACCGAACTCACGGTCCAGCAGAACCTCGATCTTCATGCGCACCTTTTCCACCTGCCGGCTAAGAAGGCGAAGGCGCGTATTGCCGAGTTGGTCGGGCGGTTCGGCCTTGAGGATTATCTCGATCAACGCACCTTGGAGTTGCCATTGGGGATTCGCCAGCGGCTCTCGCTGGCCGTCGCCATCGTCCACGAGCCCGAGATGCTTATCCTCGACGAGCCGACCTCGGGCGTAGATCCCTTGGCACGGGACCGGTTCTGGGAATTGCTGATCGATCTTTCGCGCAATCAGGGGGTGACGATCTTCGTCTCGACCCATTTCATGAACGAGGCCGAGCGCTGCGATCGGATATCGCTCATGGAGTCGGGACGCGTGCTCGCGACCGATACGCCAGCGAACCTAATCAAGGCCCGTGGCGTTGCGACGCTTGAGGATGCCTTCATCAGTTATCTCGAGGAGGCAACCGGATCACGCGCTTCCGCGTCCGAGGATCTCGTCCCGGCAGCCGAAACCGGTAACGCGGTGCGATCGCCAACGCCGGAGCGTTCCTTGTTCAGCCTGCAGCGCCTGTTCGCCTATACGATCCGCGAGACCCTGGAGCTCCTGCGTGACCCGATCCGGCTCGGGTTCAGCTTGTTCGGCACGACTTTGCTGATGCTGGTGTTCGGATTCGGAATTTCGACCGACGTCAACAATCTCTCTTTCGCCGTGCTCGATCGAGATCAGAGTCATGAGAGCCGCGCCTATCTCGAGGAGCTCAGAGGCTCGACCTATTTCGTGGAAAAGTCGCAGCTCACCGACTATGCCGAGCTCGACAAGCGTCTCAAGAGCGGAAACATCAAGGCTGCGGTTGAAATCCCGCCCGGCTTCGGCCGCGACATCAAGCGCGGACGCCCCGCGTGGGTCGGCGCGTGGGTGGATGGCGCAATGCCATTCCGGGCAGAAACCATCCGCGGCTATTTGCAAGGCATGCATCAGTTGTATCTGACGGATCCAGCCGTGAAGACGACAGTACCCGCCGCAGCGCCGCCTGCCGATATTGAAGTCAGGTTCAAGTATAACCAGGATTTTGAGAGCATCTATGCGATGGTGCCTTCGAGCATGTCCATGCTGCTTGCGCTGTTTCCGGCGATCCTGATGGCGCTTGCGATCGTGCGGGAAAAGGAACTCGGGTCGATTACCAACCTTTATGTGACGCCCGTAACCCGGATCGAATTTCTCATTGGTAAGCAGCTCCCCTACGTCGCGGTCGCGATGGCCAATTTCACATTGATGTTTATGATGGCGTTGTTCGTCTTCAACGTGCCGCTCAAGGGCAGCTTTCCGACGCTGGTCCTAGGGGTGCTGATCTATGTCACCACGACGACTGCCTACGGTATGCTGATTTCGGCATTCACGCGCACGCAGATCGCCGCTCTATTCGGAACCGCGATTTTAACGGTTCTACCCGCAACGCAGTTTGCCGGCGTCATGACCCCTGTTTCCTCGCTGTCCGGGATGGCTCGGATCATAGGTCGTGGCTTCCCGATGACCTACTTCGTGCCGATCAGCGTCGGCACTTTCACTAAGGGACTCGGCTTTCTAGACCTCGGCACGAACCTGGCAGCTCTGGCGGTTTTCATCCCTGTCCTGATCCTGCTGAGCCTTCTGCTGCTGCGCAAGCAGGAACGCTAGGAGGCGTTGGGCCGATGCGTAAGGCTGCAAATATCTTTTGGCTCGGCATCAAAGAATTGCGCAGTTTCCTGCACGATTTTGTGCTTTTGGGGCTGGTGATTTATGCGTTCTCCTTGGCCGTGATCAGCCAGGCGCAGAGCTACTCGCAGGAGTTGCACAACGCCTCGATCGGAATGGTCGACGAGGACCACTCCGAGCTCTCGCGCCGAATCACACATGCGTTCCTGCCGCCTTACTTCCAGCCGCCGCAGCCGGTCGCCGAGCGGGACATCGTTCCCTTGATGAACAGCAGAAGATACACCTTCGTGGTCGACATCCCTCCAAACTTCCAGCGGGATGTTCTGGGAGGTCGCCGACCGGCAATCCAGATCAACGTCGATGCGACTGCGATGGTGCAGGCAGGTCTTGGGTCCGGCTACGCACAGCAGATTATCACAACCGAAATAACGGACTTCCTCTCCCATTCCGAGGGCGTGCCGCTGTCGCCGGTTAATCTCGACGTGAGGATCGCGTTCAACCCGAACATTACGACCGCATGGTTCACTAGCGTGATGGGAATCATCAACAACGTCTCTATGCTGGCCATCATTCTCGCCGGAGCGGCTATCATCCGGGAGCGCGAGCACGGGACCATGGACCATCTCATGGTCATGCCGCTGACGCCGTTCGAGATCGCGATGTCCAAGGTCTGGGCCAACGGCTTAGTGATCACGGTGGCGGTGGGCCTTTCCCTTTACATTGTGGTGCGCACGATACTTGGAATTCCTATCGCCGGCTCGATACCGCTTTTCATGGTGGGCGTGGTGATCTACCTATTCTTTGCGACCGCGATTGGTATCTTTCTGGGCACTGTGGCGCGGTCCATGCCGCAGCTCGGGCTGCTCTACATGTTGATCTATATGCCCATGAACATGCTATCCGGCAGCAATACTCCGCTCGAAAGCATGCCGACTTGGCTCGCGACGGTGATGCAAGCATCGCCCTCAACGCATTTCGTGTCGTTTGCGCAATCGATTCTCTATCGCGGCGCGGGCATCGATGTGGTCTGGCCGCAATTCCTCGCCGTCGCGCTGATCGGAGGCTTATTTTTCGGCATTGCCGTATTACGGTTCCGGTCCGTCGCTGCGCAAGCAATATAGCTCCACGCAATAGCGGATGGCCCACTATGATCGTCTTGGGCGAAGCGCATCTGCGCTGGAGCCTGCGTGACTACGGACGCAACAACAACGACGTCAGAACGCACCATCTTTGGATTAAAATTCGCCGGCTTATCGCCCGGTTCGGCGGACCGGAAGCATTAGCTCTCAGCGGCACTTGCTGTTCCACGATCGTTGATCGTCAGGCAGAGATCATTAATAGCACATTAGCTTAACTCGGATTCGTCTACCCCAAAAGCGGAGCGGTCGGCTGCGCCATGGGGTCATTCTTGAAGTACATAAGTTCCGGGGGCGTCGCAGTGCGGGGCATAACCCGCCGCGGCGGCGCCCATTAGAGGTGGCTCGCCCGGTACACCGGAATGTGTTGCAAGCCAAACAGCCCATTCCGGCCACCAAGAACCATCCTTGTGCGGTGCTTCAGCCAAGTAGGCTTCCGGATCGACGTAGCGATCGTTTGCCTTCGTGGTCATGATTTGGAAGCTGTGGCTTTCACGGCCGGGCTCGGACACGATCCCAGCATTGTGGCCGCCGGTCGTGAGCAGATATGTCACGTCGGTGTCGGTCAGAAGATTAATCTTGTACGTGGAACGCCACGGTGCGACGTGGTCGCGCACGGTGCCAACAGTGAAGATTGGGGCGCGAATGTCCGTGAGCGCGATCGGTTTGCCTTCGACGATCAATCGCCCCTCGGTAAGATCATTATTGAGGAACAGGCGCCGCAGGTATTCCGAATGCATGCGATAGGGCAGGCGGGTCGCGTCCGCGTTCCACGCCATGAGGTCGATAATGGGGGCGCGCTCGCCCATGAGGTACTCGCGGATCATGTTGGACCAGACAAGGTCAATGGAGCGAAGCATCTGGAAGGCGCCTGTCATCTGCGTGGTGTCGAGAAAGCCCTGTTCCCACATCATATCTTCTAGGAACGCAAGCTGACTCTCGTTGATGAAGAGCATCAGTTCGCCTGCTTCGGTGAAGTCCGTCTGAGCTGCCAGTAACGTGATTGATTTCAGGCGATCATCACCGTCGCGCGCCATTGCGGCAGCAGCGATCGAAAGCAGCGTGCCGCCGAGGCAATAACCGACGGTATGAACTTTTTGGTTCAGCACGATCGCACGGACTGCGTCGAGCGCCGCCATGACACCGAGCGTCCGATAATCGTCCAGGCCGAGGCCGCGGTCCTCTGGTCCAGGATTTTTCCACGAAATCATAAAAACTGTAAAACCCTGCTCGGTCAGGTACTTTACCAGCGAGTTCTGCGGGGAAAGATCGAGGATGTAATATTTCATGATCCATGCGGGTATGATGAGCACCGGCTCGGGCCGAACCTTGTCGGTTACCGGCGCGTATTGGATGAGCTCAATCAATCGATTGCGATAAATCACCTTGCCCGGAGTTGCCGCCACGTCGCGTCCAACCACGAAATCTTCCGTGCCAACCGGCTTCTTGCCGCTTGCTGTGCGTTCCCAATCCTCCATCAGATTTCGGAGGCCGCTCACCAAGTTCATTCCACCTTTGCTGATGGTTTGCCGAAGGACCTCGGGATTTGTCAGCAGAAAGTTCGAGGGGGAAAACATGTCGAGTATCTGGCGCGATGTGAATTCCACCATGTTTTCATGTTGTTTCGTAACGCCGCGTATGCCGGTGGTCGCGTTGTGCCACCATTGCTGATTGAGCAGGAAGGCCTGATACATCAAACTGTATGGCCATCTCTGCCAATCCGAACCAACGAACCGTGGATCATGAGGCAATGGCTCGATACAGGACTGTGCCTTGCCAGCCTCCAACGCGCCCCGAGAAGCGTGGTTGGCGAAGCGAACTGCTTTCCTCGTGGCCTTATCAATGAGCTGCAGCCTTTTTCCCGGCGAAAAGACAAGATGGGTTGCCCAATCAAGATAGGCTTCAGCAAGCGCCGCCGGCGACAGGCCCATCGTGAAACGCGCAGCCGTAGCGTGTAGCGAGCGGTCAATAATGTCGGCGAAGGCCGTTACCGCATAGGAATCGCGCCCATTGGCCGCCTCGGTCGGAGCTTCTCCGCTCGCTTTTGGAACGACATGCCCCGCCACCTCACTGCCTCCTGACGCAGGCTTCGTGTTGGGGCGAGCATCTGCCGTTGTGAGGGTTGTGAGAGAATCTGTTGATGTGGTCGTCATGGGCACTTCCATTTTTAGGAGCGGCCAACAAATGAACTTCCGCCGAACGTCCTTTGCGCCATAATTTTGAGGAAAATCTAGCCGCCTTATTCTGGTGTACTATGATCTGGATCAATCGATAGGAGCTAAACAATTGAAAATATAACACAATTCGTCGTCATGGCGACGGATGCGTGTCCGCAACAGCAATTATCGAGGCTGCGATAATTCTCCGAACGGCTTTTATGTTCCATGCCCACGGTGAATTGGCAGCCGCTTCCGGTGCGCACGTTTCAGCAGTGAGCAAACGGGATGTCCACTCGCAATTTCGACAAGATGTTTCGACCGCGATCGATTGCGGTCATAGGCGCTTCGGATAAGCCGAAATCCGTCGGCTCGGCGCTCATGACAAATCTGCACCGTATAAACCCAATGGCTGTCCCTACTCAAAACTCCGAAAGCCAAAGAAATCCTTGAGTTTTTCGGCATTCAGAGTTTTGAGTAGGGACAGGCAGTGCTGACGAACTCCGCCTGCCACTTCAAACGGATTGGATGGAAGCCGGGGGCCGCTGTCGCAATGGCTTTTCAGTGGTCTTGCCGAAGCGGGCTTGCCGGTGATCTGTGTCGAGACGCGGCATATGCGGGCAGTATTGAAGGCGCAGATCAACAAGACCGACCGCAACAATGCGCGCGGGATGGCGCAGATGATGCGGGCGGGGCTTTATCGTCCGGTGCATGTGAAGACATTACGCAGTCAGAAACAGCGAATGCTGTTGACCCATCGCAAGCTGCTGCAGTCAAAGGCGATCGCCATTGAGAACGACCTGCGCGGTACTTTGCGTACTTTGCGTAACTTTGGTCTCAAGGTGGGCATGGTGGGGAAGGTGAAGTTCGAGGCGCGCATCAAGGCGGAAGCGGCTTGGTCAGTGCTCGGGCTGGCGCTGCGCCAGAATCATGTCGATGCGCGGGCCGTCCATGTCGACGATCTCGAAACGCCAGCCAGCCCACACCAAATGATCTCCCGGCTTCGGCAGTTCATGCAGCTGCGAGAGGGCGAAACCGGCCAGGGTCACGTATTCGCCAGGGGGCGCCTCCCTTATCCCGACGAGCTGCATCACATCGGGGAAGGGGACGGAGGCGTCGATGAGGTAAGAGCCGTCCTCGCGCTGCGTGACTTTGGGCCGTACCGGGGCGTCGATCTTGGGCAAATCGCCGGCAACCGTCTCCAACAAGTCGGTTCGGGTGACGATGCCTTGGAGCGACCCGAACTCATCTACCACGATCGCGGTGTGGACCGGTGTTTTTCGGAAAAGATCGAGGGTTCGCAAAATGGCAGTCGATTCGTGCACGATCAGGGGAGGGCGCGTGACTTGTTCCACGTCCGGCGATCGTCCATCCAAGACATGGTCGGCCAGGTCCTGCTTGCGCACGATCCCCACGACCTCATCGATCGACCCGCGGCAGACCAGCAGTTGGGCATGCGGGCAAGAACGGATTCGGCTGAGGATTTGCTCCTTGGAGCTGTTGAGGTCCACCCATTGCACGCGCGGCCGCGGCGTCATGATCGTTCGCACCGGGTTGTCGGCGAGGTCGAGAACGCCCTCGATCATGTCGCGCTCGACGGCATGGATCACGCCCAGCCTGGCGCCCTCCGCGACGAGGTAGTGAATGTCGTCCTCGGTCAAGGCGCGTTCGAAGCGCGCCGGCAGATGCAGCAGTCGGAGGAGCAGGCGGGTCGATCCGTTAAGCAGCCAGACTACTGGCGCGGCGACCCTCGCCACAAACGCCAGCGGCTGGGCGACGCGAATCGCAATCGATTCCGGATTGCTCAAGGCAATATGTTTGGGCACCAACTCCCCGATGACGAGCGCGGTATAGGTCACGCCGGCCGTCATGATGACAATGGAAACTGGCTTGCCATAGGCTGCCAAGACAGGGACGACCAGCAGCGCTTCCTCGAGCCTTTCGGCGAGCGTGGCGCCGCTGAAAATTCCCGCAAGCGTCGCAGTTGTGGTGAAGCCGATCTGAACGGCGGCCAACATGCGCGCCGGGTCGTCAGCGAGCGCGATGGCAACCTGCGCTCCCGGTCGCCCCTCCTTCGCCAAACGCTCCAAATGCGCGCGGCGCGAGGACACGATGGCCAGCTCCGCCATGGCGAAGTAGCCGTTCAGCACGAACAGTGCCAAGACGACGATGATTTCGAGGATCAACATTTTTGCTGTCTATCGGCCAATCAAGTCTCCTTGCAAGCAATATGCGGACGGGGGCGACTCACAGAAGACCAGCCTCGCTTTGCCGCCCGACCATTGCCGATGCACGTACCAGACATTCTGTACCGTCTGACGAGGCGCAATCATAGCGAAGCCAGGCGACCTCGTATTGCGGTCCCTATCGGCGCTGCAGATGTGCGATTTCAGGCGTTTGGCTGGCCTAGCAGTCTGCTGAAGAACCTAAAAATTGTA
>Ga0208850_1000670_pt1 | contig 10801 bp, 10 predicted proteins | sample NGESurshal092012_5_FD_184475 | JGI IMG/M metagenome (GOLD analysis project Ga0208850, IMG submission 184475) | Arctic peat soil microbial communities from Barrow, Alaska - NGEE Surface sample 210-2 shallow-092012 (SPAdes) | ecosystem: Environmental > Terrestrial > Soil > Wetlands > Peat ... | reverse complement strand
ATTTGAGGTTTAGAGCGCCTATGAACGGATACGAATACCTGGTGGCGCGAAATCGCCTGACGCAACAGCTCGGCGAGGAAATTGCGCGGCTGGCACAGTTGCCGGTTGCCGAATGCGAGGCCGAAACCCGGCGCATCGAGGCGAAGTTCGACGTCGAGCTTGCCGAGTTGTACGCAAAAGTCGCCGACGAATTTCCGGGCGAGCGCAAAAGAAAGGCGCGTCCGATCGTTGACGCTGGGTAGGACTCTGGGAACAAGCTTGGATCGCTCAATCAGCATCCGGGGCGCGCGCACTCACAACCTGGCTGATATTTCGCTCGAAATTCCCCACAACCGGCTGACGGTAGTCACGGGAGTGTCGGGGTCGGGCAAATCGAGTCTGGTTTTCGACACCGTTTATGCCGAAGGCCAGCGGCGCTATGTGCAGAGCCTTTCGACGTACGCGCGGCTGTTTCTGGAGCGGATGGAGCGGCCGGACGTCGATTCTATTTCCGAGATTCCGCCGGCGCTCGCGATCCGCCAGAAGAACACCATCAAGAATGCGCGCTCGACGGTCGGCACCGTCACCGAAATCAGCGACTATCTCCGCCTCCTGTTCGCGACCGTCGGCCACACGATTTGTCCACAATGCGGCGGCGAAGTGAGCCGCGACACGGTGGAGAGGGCAGGCGCGCGAATCCTCGACGAGCCGGGGCTATACGTGGTGCTGGCGCCGTTTCAGGCGGGTTCGCGCTCGATGGCAGACGCGGCGGGCTACCTGATTGCGAACGGTTACCATCGCCTGTACGCCAACGACGCGATCACCGAGACCACGGAGTTCGCCGCGCGCGCGATCGCGGCCGAAGCACAGATCGACGGCGCCGCGGCGGAGCCGAACAGTACGCCGAACAGTACAATGATGGTCGTCGTCGATCGCATCTCGGTAAGCGGCGAAGGCGAGAGCGAACGCGTGCGCGAGGCGCTGGAAAAAGCATTCTACCTGGGGGCAGGACGCGCGCGGGCGGTGCGCGTCGAGCGCGATAATGGCAATACGCACAGCGTCGGCGCGATCGATTTCGACCGGCGCTTCAACTGCTCGCGCTGCGCGACCGCGTTTGCCGAGCCGACCACAGCGCTGTTTTCATCGAACAGTCCAATCGGCGCGTGTCCCGAATGCGAAGGCTTCGGCCGCACGGTCGAACTCGATCTCGACAAGGTGATTCCGAATCCGAAACTGTCGATGCGCAACGGGTTGGTCGCGCCGTGGCGGACGCCAGCCTATCGCGAGATGAACGAGCGGATGCTGAAGCTGGCGCGGCGCAGAAAAATCCGCACGTCGGCGCCCTTTGACGAGATGACCGACGAGGAGCGCGTCTGGCTGCTGGACGGTGACGAGGGTCCGCGCGCGAAATGGGATGAAGACAAATGGCCGGGGGTGCGGGGCTTCTTCAAGTGGCTGGAGGGCCGCCGCTACAAGACTCACGTGCGAATCCTGCTGGCGAAGTATCGCCGCTTCGTCATCTGCCCCGCATGCGGGGGGGCCAAGCTTAAGACCGAGGCGCTCAACGTGCTGGTGGACGGCGTGTCGATCGCCGGCGTCGGGCGGCTCTCGATCCGCGACCTCGCCGCGTGGCTCGACAAGATCGGATCGATCCGCGAAGTCGCCACGCGCGCGGCGGTGGTGATACGCGAGCTGCGCAATCGGGTCGGCTACCTGGTCGAGGTGGGGCTGGGCTACCTGACGGTCGAGCGGCAGGGGCGCACGCTGTCGGGCGGCGAGGCGCAGCGGATTCATCTGGCCAGCGCGCTCGGCAGCGTGCTGGTCGGGACGCTGTATGCGCTGGACGAGCCGACGGTGGGACTGCACGCGGCGGACGCAAGGCGGCTGCTCGCGGTGTTGCACAGTCTGCGCGACTTCGGCAACACGGTGATCGTCGTCGAGCATGACCCCGCGATGATCGCGGGCGCCGACCACGTCGTCGAGCTCGGGCCGGGCGGCGGCAGCGAGGGTGGAGAAATCACGTACTCGGGTCCGCCGGCGAAGGCGAACCTTGACAGCATGGCGTCCTCGCCGGGACGCGTGCTGCTGATGCGCGCGCTTGCCAAGCGGCGCAAATTCAGCAGGCGCGATCCCGCGATTCGAATCGCCGGCGCGCGCGAGCACAATCTGGCCGGCGTCGACGCGGCAATCCCGGCCGGGCGGATGGTTTGCGTCACCGGAGTTTCAGGATCGGGAAAATCGACGCTGGTCGAGGACGTTCTGTACAACAATTATCTGCGCCGCTCGGGCAATACCTCGGTGGAGCCGGGCGAATGCGATCGGATCGACGGCTTCGAGCTGATCGGCGACATGGTGCACATGGGACAGGAATTGCCGACGCGCTCGATGCGCTCGAATCCGGCGACCTATCTGAAAATCTACGACGAAATCCGCAAGCTGTTCGCCGCCAGTCCTGAAGCGCGCCGCCTGGGCGTGCAGGCGCGGAATTTTTCGTTCAACGTCACCGGCGGAAGATGCGAGAAATGCCGCGGCACGGGCACCGTCACGATCGAGATGCATTTCATGGCGGACCTCGAGGTAAAATGCGAGGCGTGCGACGGCCGCCGCTTCCAGAGCCACATCCTCGCGATCAGGCTGCGCGACTTGAACATCACCCAAGTGCTCGATCTTACCGTGGAGGACGCGCGCGCGTTTTTCATCCGTCATCCCGCCATCGTCAAACGGCTCGATGCCCTGATTGCGGTCGGCCTCGGCTACGTCCGGCTCGGGCAGACCACCTCGACGCTGTCGGGCGGCGAGGCGCAGCGCCTCAAGCTCGCGCGATTTCTGCTGGCCGATCTCGAACCCGCGCCGGCGGGAGAACACGGGAGGCATCTGCCGCGGATGTTCATCCTCGACGAGCCGACCACCGGGCTCAGCTCGACCGACATCAAGCGCTTGATCAAAGTGCTCAACCGGCTGGTCACCGAAGGCAACACGCTGGTCGTGATCGAGCACAACCTCGAGTTCATCGCGAACGCCGACTATGTCATCGATCTCGGACCCGGTGGCGGCGACGAGGGCGGGCGGATCGTGGCGGCCGGCTCTCCTCTCGACATCGCGGCGTGCGAGAAGTCCGAGACCGGCCGCGAGCTCCGGCGCTTGTTCGGATTGCCCGAACGTGGCCGCCAGGCCCGCTCGGCTTTGCGCGCTGCCGCGGGAGTATAGTCGGGAGTATAGTTTGGTGAATCGGCAAGGAGGAAATATGCGGGGATTCAGTCGTCTGGCGCGGGGCGCAACGCAACTCGGCTTCGTAGATGTACTCGCCGCAGTAATTCTGCTTGGGATTCTACTTTACGCCGCGACCGTTCAATTTTCCGTGTACAATCGGCCGCCGGCCCCGCCGATTCCAACCGGCAATTCCGCGAGCCGCTGACTCCGTGCAGGACGCAGCACCGTTGCAGGACGCGATAAAGGAACGCCTCGATCATTACCTCGTGCGGACCGGTTTGGCGCCCTCGCGGCGCGTTGCGCAGGAGCTGGTCGAGCGCGGGATGGTGCGAATCAACGGGCGGCGCTCGAAGAAAAGCGAAATCGTCGGCGCCGAGGATCGGGTTGAAGTGGCAGCCTCGGAGCGCCCGGATCGCCGGGATCGCAACTCGGCGATCGAGCCGAATGCCAGCCTCGCGCTCGAAGTTATCCATGAAGATGCGGCCGTGATCGTCGTGAACAAACCCGGCGGCGTCCCCTGTCATCCGCTCCAGGCGGGAGAGCGCGACACTGTGATGAATGCGGTGGTCGCGCGATTCCCGGATACCGCGACCGCCGGCGAGAAGCCGCTCGAAGGCGGCCTGGTGCATCGCCTGGACAACGGCACTTCGGGCGCGCTGCTAATAGCGCGCAATCGCGGCGCGTTCGAGAAACTGCGCGACGCGATTCGCGCGGGGCGAATCGCGCGGCGCTACGAGGCGCTGGTCGCCGGATCGCTCGAGCGCAAGACTCAGATCGATGCGCCGATCGCGCATCACGCAAAAAACGCGCGCAAGATGGTCGCCGGCGATCCCTCCAGTGCGAATCCCAAACGCGCCGGCCGTGCCGCGACCACGCTCGCCGAGCCAATCCGGCGCGTTGGCGAGTTCACGCTGTTGTCAGTCACGCCGAAGACCGGCAGCCGCCATCAGATTCGCGTACATCTGGCGAGCCTCGGCCATCCTATAGTTGGCGACACGCTTTATGGCGGCCCCGCGATGCCGGCGCTCGCGCACGGGCGCTTCTGGCTGCATCTATGCGACGTGGCGTTCGACTCGCCGGCGGTCGGCCACGTCAAGGTGACCGCGCCGATTCCCCAGGATTTGAAGAAGCTGATCGACTAGCAACTTCGCCGACGCTTCAGTTGCAGGCGCATCGCGTGCATTGCGTCGCCATCTGCGCTACCTGCGAGCGTTGCAGGAGCACCGATTGTCCCACCCCGGTTGACACCTGCGCGCGCTGCGTGAACGCCGTGCCGTTGTAGATCGTTGGCCGTTGCGCAGTGAGCCCGGATCCCTCCGGCGGTATATACGCCGACGGCGCGTTCGCGTTCAGTACGTAGTTGGCGCACTGCCCGCGCGCAGACCGGCTGGCAAGAACATAGCTGGACGACGAGACGATGCCCGCCCATTGGGTAGGGACTCCCGGCGCCGAACAGGTGCATCGAAATGCGCGCGGCGTCGGCGCCGCGGTCGCAACTCCAACAGGCAGAGTCCCCGGCGCCGCCGCGAGAGCAGGCAGCGCTCCGATCGTCGAGAATGCGTGCGGCTGACCGGGAGCCACGGGTGCAGTCAGTGGCACCGGTCCCGGCGCCGCGGTAACTTGCGCCAATGGCTGGCGCGAGAGTCTGGACTCGCTGAGCGCCAGCATAAGGATCGGGGACACGATGAGTACTGCGATTACCAGCCTGACAGCGCGCATACCATCTCCAAGTGCGACTCGCGAAGAAGTCCGGCCGCCTTCGATGCCGGAAGACAAGGCGGGCGGCCTTGGCTATAATCGCGGGCTAATTGGCGCCGCGCAAGCGCTTCGGTTCGATTCGGCGCTGGCAAATCGAACCCAAACTGCCGAGTCAAATTGCATAATCGGCTGGTGCGGAAGTGGCGGGCCATCGCCGGCGATGGCAACAGTACGAAGGAGGTTCGTTGGAATGTCGAGATATAAATGCGTTGTTTTTGCGATGCTGACTATTTCCGTGCTGTTGCTCGGAACCTCGATCGGATTCGCCCAGGATCAGCTCAAGGTGACCGGCTCGCCGCCCACCACGCCCTTGCCGCCGCCGGATCTGACCGGACCGATTCAGATGCAGTCCGTGCCCGTCGGGCCGCAGACGCCGCCGCGGGCCAGCGTGCCGCCCAGCGCCTCCAACCAGTTCGAGCATCACGATGATTTGTTGAATCTGCCGCGCATCTTCGCGCATCAGTGGTCGCTGACCAGGGAAATCGCGCCCGACAACGTGATCAGCGAGCGCTACATGCGCTCCGAAACTCCCGGCGCGCGCGGCCTCACGCTCAAGGAAGCCATCTACATCGCGATGCAGAATAACCCGTCGCTGAAGGCCGCCGAACTCGACCCGGTCGCCTCGATGGAAACCGTCAGGGAAGCCAACGGAAGCTTCGATCCGAACCTTACCGCGCAGGGTGATGTCGAGAAGACCGTCGTGCCCGTCACGTCGGCGTTGCAGACGGGCGGCAGCGCGGCGTACGTGCAGAAATTCTACGATTGGAACTTCGGCCTCAACAAAGTTTCCTCGGTCACCAACGGAACCTGGGGCGTGACTTTCAACAACAATCGCGCGCTGTCGAATTCGGCGTTCGCCGGCGTCAATCCTGACTACGTGCCCAGCCTCGCACTCTCGCTCTCACAGCCCTTGCTGCAGAGCTTCGGCTGGAAGTTCGCAACCATCAACGTCCAGATCGCAGAGTCGGGTCAGAAGCAGGCGCAATGGACTTACGGCCAGGCGCTGCAGGACTTCGTGCAGAAAATCGGCGGCGATTACTGGAACGTCGTGCTCGCCGAGGAAAATCTCGAGGTCGCGCGCACCGCGCTGACCTTCAATCTCGACCTGGTCCGCCAGAACGGCATCAGCGTCAAGGTCGGCACCCTTGCCCCTATCAATCTGCAGGAAGCGCAATCCGCGACCGCCACTGCAGAGGCCAACGTGTACACCGCCGAAGCCAACCTGAAAAATTCCCGCACCCAGCTCCGCCAGGACGTGATGCTCAATCCGTACCGCACCTTCCTGCCCGAGGAAATCCAGCCGCTCACGCGGCCCAATCCCCAGGAGCAGATCGTCGTCGATGAGGAACGCGCGCTCGAGCTGGCAGTGCAGTACCTGCCTTCCCTGGGCAACATGCGCGAGGCGATTCGCGACTCTTTGCTGCAGGTGAAATACTCGGAGAACCAGGTACTGCCGCAGTTGAACCTCGGCGCGCAATTCGGCCTGACTGCGGCGGCGGGAACTACGCCTTGCCTGGTCAGCAAACTGATCGCGGGCGGAAACTGCGCTGGCGGCCTCGGCAGCAAGGCGCCGTTAGGCGGAATCTACGGCGACGCGCTCAATCGCCTGTGGGGCTTCAGCTATTACAACTACGCCGCGGTGCTGACGTTCCAGATGCCGCTGGACGACGCTGTACCGCGCGCGGCTCTTGCGCAGGCTCGCATACAATACGAGCAGCAGCGGATGCTGTATCGAGCGGCGCTGTCGCAAGCGGTCGTCAATGTGGAGAGCGCGATCGCTAATCTTTATGCCGATCAGAAGCGCGCCACCGCGACTGCCTCGGCAACTTACTACGCTCGCCAGGCGCTCCACGATGAGCAAGTGATGTTCCGGGTCGGAATGGCGACCACGCACGACCTGCTGCAATACCAGGAAGAGGAAGCGAGCGCGGAGGGCAACCAGGTGCAGGCCGAAGTCGATCTCGAAAACGCCAAGCTCGCGCTCGCGCACTCCGACGGCACGATTCTGCAGCAGTTCAATATCAACTGGGAAGTGCAGAATCCGCACGAAGTGCCGTGGTACGCAGCCTTCTAGCAGGGTAATCAGCGACACGAAAATGCGGCGCCGGATCGTATCGCGATCCGGCGCCGCACTATCGTGAAGCAATCGATCCATTCGTCGTAGCGGCCGGCGTCGATCGTCAGGCAATAGCGCGCATGCAGCGCGCGAACTTCCTCGCGATCTTCGAGTGTTCCTGTAATCGCCATCGGATCAACTCCCCGTTATCTGCCCTCGCTGCCGTGAGCGGCGCTCAAATCACTTTCTCTATACCACGTGCGGCGAATTGACTTCGCACTCAAACGGCCGCGCAAGAGCCAACCCCGCGGGCTTGAGTTTGGGCGCCGTCGGACGCATCAATCATATATGGCCGCGCTCGCCCAGGTCCTCGACTTTCTGTATCCACCGCGATGCTCAGCATGCGGGACGCCGCTCGGATCCGAAGCGGGACAACGAAAACGCGTTTGCGCTCGATGCGTGGCGCGAGTCGAGCGGATGCCCGAGCCGCGCTGCGAAGTGTGCGGGGGACCGCTCGAGTCCGCCGTCAGCGGCGCAACGCGATGCGCCCGATGCCTCGCGCATCCGCCACGCTATCGAATCGCACGCACTATCGCGCGCTATCGAACCACGGCCGAGGACGAACCCGGCAGCCTGCCCGCGCTGATTCGCCGTCACAAGTACGGCCTCGATCAATCCGTCGGTCGCGCGCTGGCGGATTACTTGGGCGACGAGCTGCCGGTGTCGGCTGACGATTACGATGTGGTCATCCCGGTGCCGCTGCATTGGCGGCGCTTGTGGTGGCGCGGATTCAACCAGGCCGCGCTGCTCGCCGGCGAAGTCGCACGGCGGCTCGATCTTCCGCTGGATACCACCGCGATGTCGCGCAGGCGCTTCACCACGCCGCAGACCTCGCGTCACCACGACGAGCGCGTCAAGAACGTGCGCCGCGCGTTTGCGGTCACCAATCCCGAACGCGTCAGGAATCGCCGCGTGCTGATCGTGGACGACGTGATGACCACGGGCGCCACGGTCGATGAATGCGCGCGCGTGCTGATCGCGGCAGGCGCGGCTTGCGTGGACGTATTTACGCTCGCGCGCGTGCTATGAGCGAACCGCGGCGCGCCGATTGGGATGAACGCCATCGCGGCCAGCCGCCCGGCGAAGCCGCGCCGTTCCTGGCCGCGATGCTCAAGCGAATCCCGCGCGGCGTCGCACTCGACGTCGCAGCAGGACGCGGGCGCAACGCGCTCGCGCTCGCACGAGCCGGCATGCGGGTGGTCGCGGTTGATCTCTCCGCGGAAGCGATGCGCAGCCTCGCCGCGACTGCGCGGACCGCGCGACTGGCCATCTGGCCCGTGGTCGCAAACTTGGATAACTTTCATCTCAAGGACGAATCTTTCGACGCCATCGTGAATATAAATTTCCTCGACCGCGCGCTGTTCCCGAAATTTGTCCGCGCGCTCAGACCCGGCGGCATTTTGATCGCCGAAACGTTCCTGGTTGAACAGGCTGCGATCAATCATCCGCGCGATCCGCGCTTTCTGCTCGGTCACGGAGAGCTTCGCGCGCTCGCGGACGGACTCGAGATCGAGGAATACCGCGAAGGGTTGGTTACCTATCCCGGCGGCGAGCGCGCCTTTCGCGCGTCGATGGTGGCGCGGCGGAGGAAATCGAACTGATGGCGCCGGGGATGACGTACAAAGCGGCCGGCGTCGATATCGCGCTGAAGGAGAGCCTGATTCCGCTCTTCGGTTCGATCGCCAAAACCACGGCCGGCGCGCACGTGATAGGCGGGGTCGGCGGATTCGGAGCGCTGGTCGGACTCAACGCGGCGCGCAAGATGCGCGCGCCAGTGCTGGTCGCGGGCACCGACGGCGTCGGGACCAAGCTCATGATCGCGTTCGAGACCGGGCGTCACGACAGCGTCGGAATCGACTGCGTCGCGATGTGCGTCAACGACATCATCTGCCATGGGGCGCGTCCGCTGTTCTTTCTCGATTACATCGGCTCCGGCAAGCTCGAAAAAAGGATCGCGCTCGATATCGTCAAGGGCGTCGCTCGCGGATGCGTCCAGGCCGCCGTGAGCCTGGTCGGCGGCGAGACGGCGCAGCTCAGCGGATTGTATAAGCCCGGCGAGTACGACCTGGCCGGCTTCGCGGTGGGATTAGTCGAACGCGCGCGAATTCCCAAGCCGTCCGACGTGCGCGCCGGCGACGTGCTGATCGGAGTCGCATCCAGCGGACTTCACTCCAACGGCTTCTCGCTGGTGCGCCGCGTTCTGTTGGAACACGCCAAACTCAAGCTCGGCTCGCGCATCGCCGAACTGGGATGCACGCTCGGCGAGGAACTCCTGCGTCCCACGCTCATCTATGCGCGCGTCGTCGTCGAACTGTTCGAGCGCTTCAAGTTAAACGGGCTGGCCAATATCACCGGCGGCGGCGTGCTCGAGAACTTGCCGCGTGTGATGCCTGCGAACACCCGCGCAATCCTCGAACGCGGCAGTTGGCCGACGCCGCCGATTTTCGACATGATTCAGCGCCTTGGCAAAATCCGCCGCGCCGAGATGGATCGCACCTTCAACAACGGCCTCGGGATGGTCGCGATCGTGCCGGCGCGCGCGGCTGACCGCACCGTCGCTCATTTGCGCCGCCGCGGATATGGAGCATATGTTGTCGGCGAAGTAAGGCGCGGCAAGCGCGGAGTGTCAATTCGCTGAGCGGCGGCTAATTCGATGGCGGAAAATCCGACGGTCAAACTCGGCGTCCTGATTTCCGGCAGCGGCACCAATCTGCAAGCGATAATCGACGCGATTCTGCGCGGCGATCTCAAGGCCGAAATCCGACTCGTCATATCGAATCGGGCCGACGCACAGGGGCTCGAGCGCGCCCGCCGCCACGGAATCGAGACGATGGTCATCGACCATCGCAAGTTTGCATCGCGCGAGGACTTCGACCGCGCGATCCTCGCCGCGCTTCTCGATCGCTCGGTCGAACTGGTCGCGCTGGCGGGCTTCATGCGCCTGCTCTCGCCGGTGATGCTCGAGGCGTTCCCGGGCCGCATCATGAATATCCACAACAGCCTGCTGCCGTCGTTTCCCGGTATTCACGGGCCGAAGGACGCGATCGAATACGGCGTCAAGATAGCAGGATGCACCGTTTTCTTCGTCACTTCGGGTGTCGATGCCGGCCCGGTGATCGTGCAAGCCGCGGTGCCCGTGCTGCCCGGCGACAACGAACAACGGCTGGCGGCGCGAATCCTGCTCCAGGAGCATCGCATCTTTCCGCACGCGATCGCGCTCTTTCAGCAGGGACGTCTCGAGATCCAGGGGCGCCGGGTTGTCATCAAGGGCAATTCGCCCACGCCAAACTCCTCGCCGCTGGTGAATCCTCCGGTGGATTGATTCGAAAATTGAAGACACTTTCGGTCATCGTACCGATGCTCAATGAAGCGGCCGCCATCGCGAGCACGCTGGGCGCGTGTCGGCGCGGCGCTCCCGACGCGGAGATCGTAGTCGTTGACGGCGGCAGCATCGACGCCAGCGTCGCCATCGCGCAACCATTGTGCGACACGGTGATCGGCGCATCGCGCGGCCGGGCGCACCAGATGAACGCGGGCGCGCGCGAATCGCACGGCGACGTGTTGGTTTTCGTCCACGCAGATACGACCGTGCCATCGAGCTTTGCGGCTGACATCGCATCGGCATTGTCGGATCCCGCGGTGGTGGGAGGACGATTCGACGTGAGACTCGACTCGAGCGCCCTCCCCTACCGGATTATTGGCGCGATGATCAGCGTCCGCTCGCGAATCAGCCGCACC
>Ga0208850_1000669_pt1 | contig 10807 bp, 7 predicted proteins | sample NGESurshal092012_5_FD_184475 | JGI IMG/M metagenome (GOLD analysis project Ga0208850, IMG submission 184475) | Arctic peat soil microbial communities from Barrow, Alaska - NGEE Surface sample 210-2 shallow-092012 (SPAdes) | ecosystem: Environmental > Terrestrial > Soil > Wetlands > Peat ... | reverse complement strand
GTCGAGCTTGTAGCTGGTACCGTCCTCGCCCCAGCCGCCGTCGGCATTCTGGATGGAAACGAGCCAGTCGACCGCCTTGCGAATGATCGGGGAAGCGGGATCGAGTCCGACGATGTTGAGGCAGCACAGCACCGACCATGTGCCGTAGATGTAGTTCGTGCCCCAGCGGCCGTACCAACTGCCGTCCGCGAGCTGGGTGCGGCGAAGATAGTCGAGCGCGCTGCGCAAAGCCGGGCTCGTTTCCGCTCGCTCGCCGAGCTGCGCCAGCATCGATACGCAACGCCCTGTCACGTCTTCGGTCGGCGGGTCGAGTAGGGCACCATGATCGGAGAACGGAATATTGTTGAGGTACAAATAGTCATTGTCGGCATCGAAGGCGCCCCAGCCGCCGTTGCGACTCTGTAGTCCGCAGACCCATTCACGCCCGCGGTCGATCGCCGGCTGAAACCGCATGTCGCCAAGACCATGCTGCACCCGGTCCATCGCCATGACCACGACGGCGGTGTCATCGAGGTCGGGGTAGTGCGGGTTGGCATACTGGAACGCCCACCCGCCGGGACGCGCGTACGGCCGGTGGGCGATCCAGTCGCCAGCGAGATCGAGCACTTGCAAGGGTTGCAGCCAGTTCAGTCCGGCAATGGCGCTTTCGACCGCTGTTTTGGTGCCGACCTCGAGCAGCGTGTGGCACACGAGTGCGGTGTCCCACACCGGCGACACGCAGGGTTGGCAATAGGCTTCGTCAGGCTTCACGATCAGGAGCTTCTCCAACGAGGCACGCGCAGTCACGTAATCCGGATGGTCGCGCTTGTAGGCCAACACGTCGTACATCATGGCCGCGTTGGCCATGGCGGGAAAAATTGCGCCGAGGCCATCCTCGCCGTTGAGGCGTTCGGTGACGAAGGCCAAAGCCTTGCCGATCGCGCGCCGCCGCGTACTCTTGGGGAAGGCGGGCTCGACGAGGCGCAACACGGCGTCGATGCCGCGGAACAGCAGAAACCAGAACCATTTCTGATGCGGCGCTTTGGAGCGCGGGCCGACGGTCTGCGGCGGCTCTAGAAACAATTCCTCGATCCTGATCCCCTTCGGATTGCGCGCCTTCGGTTTGAGAGCTTGGAGCACTAGCAGCGGCACGATCACCGTGCGCGCCCAGTACGAGATCTTGGAGAGGTGGAACGGAAACCAGCTCGGCAGGAGCATAATCTCGACTGGCATCACCGGTACCGAACGCCACGTCAGGATGCCGAACAGCGCCAGCAGGACGCGGGTGAAGACGTTGCTTTTCGCCGCGCCACCCTGCGCGCGGATCGCCTCGCGCGCCCGGCGCATGTGTACGGCTTGTGTGTCGTCGCCGATCATCTTGAGCGCGAAGTAGGCCTTCACGCTGGCGCTCATGTCGAAATCACCTTCGTGGAACAAAGGCCAGCCGCCATGCGTGCCCTGGATGCGGCGCAGGTACACCGCGATTTTTGCTTCCAGCGGCGCGTTCACCGGTTCGCCGAGATAGTGCCGAAGCAGCACATACTCGGCCGGGATAGTGGCGTCGGCCTCGAGCTCGAAGACCCAATGACCGTCGGGACGCTGGCCCGCGCGCAACGCATCAGTCGCCGCGGCCATTGCGCGATCGAGCGTGGAAGGCGTCGTATTCGACATGTTGTCAGTCAGATCATTTGAGGTGTCAGACATTGTGCCTGTCGCTAGCTCGTTTCGCCGATCAAACCGGCCGCCCGGTTGCCGGAGCGTATCGCGCCCTCGATCGTCGCCGGCAGACCCGTCGCTGTCCAATCGCCGGCGAGAAGAAGATTATTCCAACGCGTATGCGGGGCCGGGCGTTTTGCGCCCTCGCGCGGCAGGGCGGCAAAGGTCGCCCGCCGTTCCCGCACGATTTGCCACGGGGGCAGCAAGCCTGCAATGCCCGCGATCTCGGCGACCTCCCGCCAGATCCGGGAAGCGAGTTCCTCACGCGGCGTATCGAGCAGCCGATCGGCGCTGCTGATGGTGACGGAAAGGCGGTCGTGAAAGGCGAACAGCCACTCGGCCGTGCCGTTGATGATGCCGGTTATTGGCGGGAGCCCAGCAGGCGGTTCGACGCGGAAATGGGCGTTAACGATGGCGCGAAACTCGGTCGGCGTCGACAAGCCTGGAACGAGCGATGCCGCCACCACCGGCGGCACCGCTAGGACGACGGCATCGCCCGGGCGCAGCGGCACTGAGACCTCACCGAAATCAAGCGCCGTCACGCGGTGCGGGTCGAAGGCGAACGCGCGCAACCGCTGGCCGAAGGTGACGGTTCCTCCGCTCGCTTCGACGAATCGTAGCGCCGGCTCGACGAAGGCCGCCGACAGTCCGTCCCGCGCGACCAGTGGGCGGTAGCTGCGCCCACCGGAGGCCAGCGTCTCGCGGATCACCGCCGCAGCGAGATTAGCGGAGCTCCCCGGCGGCTCCGTGTTGAGCGCAGCCAAGAGGAGCGGCCTGACCAGCCGCTCGTACAGCGGTCCCTTGCAATCCAGCACGTCGCCGATCGTCGCGCCCGGTGCGGCACGCAGGAGGCGCAGAAGGGATAAATAATCGCGCGCGCGCGTGCCCGGAACGCGGCGATTGCGATCGAATATCCACCACGGCATGGGGCCGTCGTTGGCGCGCAGGGTCCAGCGCTCACCCGTTGCGAGATCGATGAAGGGAAAGCTTGCGGTCGAAGGCCCGACCAGATGATCGCGTGCGCCGATCGTATCGAGGTAGGCGAGCGCCGCGCGGTTGCCAGACAGAACGAGATGGTTGCCGTTGTCGATCATTATCCCGAGCGCGGGGTCGTGATACGAGCGGCAGCGCCCGCCCGCCTGGTTGGTCGCCTCGTACACGATCACGCGCACGCCCTGCGCAACAAGCCGTACGGCGGCGGCGAGGCCGGCGAGCCCGGCGCCTATGATGTGGATCGATCGCGGCATCACACGATGGCGTAGCGCAGGAGTATCCAGAGGAATTGCCGGCGACGCAGGCGCACCGGCGCGCGCGGTGTTTGCCATCCGCGCGCGATTATCTGGTCGAGCACTTTGCGGTAGGCCGCCGCCATGATGCGCGGCGTACGCACGGCGCGGCGCGCGCTCCGCGCCATGATTGCCTCGGCTTCCGCAAAGTGGTGTTCCGCACGCGCGACGACCGGCGTGCAGGCTTGGCCGATCGCGGGGCTCGCCAGCGTTGCCGCGGGGTCAGTGGTCGTGATGCCGGCGTCGCGCAACGCCTCGCGCGGCAGATAGAGGCGGCCGATGGCGGCGTCCTCGTCGAGGTCGCGCAGGATGTTGGTGAGCTGCAGCGCGCGTCCGAGATGGTGCGCGAGCGCGAGCCCCGCCTCTTTCTCCATTCCGAACACGCGCACGCTCAGCCGGCCCACGGCGCTGGCGACGCGGTCGCAATAGAGGTCGAGGGTCGCGAGATTGGGCGCGCGCATGTTGGAAACCACGTCCATCTCCATGCCGTCGATGACGGCGACGAAATCCTCGCGCTGCAGGTCGAAATCGCGCACGGCCCGCGCGAGCCCGCGCAGGTGCGGCGCCGGCGTGCCGGCATAGAGTGCGTCGATGTCAGTGCGCCAGCGCTGCAATTGATCGAAGCGCACGTCACGCGGACCGCTGTCGTCGGCAATGTCATCAACTACGCGGCAGAACGAGTAGATCTCGAACATCGCCTCGCGCTGCGCCTTCGGCATAATGCGCATGGCCGCGTAGAACGAGCTGTCGGACGCGCGCTGGACGGCTCCCAATGCCGGTTTGTCGGACACCGTACTCACGGGTGCGCCGCCGAGACGGGATGGCGAAGGCCGACGCGGCGCGTGGCACCCTTGAGCACGGCGAAGAGGCCGAAGCCGGCAACGCCGAACTTGCCGAGGTGCACGCGCTCGCTCAAGGGATCTCGCATGGCGAGGATGCGGGTGAGATGCTGCGCCAGCGTCTGGATGACCGAAATCTCGAGCCCGAGCCGCCAATCCTCAACCAGGTTTGGCAGCGCGTCGCCCTCCTGCAGAAGGACCCCGGTATGCTCCGCCAGCCCTGCGAGGCAGCGTCGCAACTCCGGCGACGCCTTGGTTGCGCCGAGCGCCTCGACACCGAGGCCGCAAGCGGCGAGCGCGTCGAGCGGCACGTAGACACGGTCGAGGTTGCGGTAGTCCGCTGCGCAATCCTGTAGGTGGTTGATGATCTGCAGCGCCGCGCAGATGGCGTCAGACGCAAACCATGTGTCGCGGCTCTCGCCGTGCACGTCGAGCACAAAACGCCCGACCGGCATCGCGGAGTAGGCGCAGTATCCCATGAGGTCGTCCCAGTCGCGGTAGCGCAACTTGGTGGCGTCGAGGCGAAACGCCTTGAGAAGATCCTGCGCATGATGCGCGGAAAGGCCGCGCTCGGCAAGCGCGCGCCGCAGCGCTACCGCCTGCGCATTGTCGTCGCCGGAGCCAATCAGATCCTGCTCCAGGCGGTCCAATAAGTTGAGCTTCTCCTGTGCCGAAAGCGAGGGGTGGTCGGCGATGTCGTCGGCGCAGCGCACGAATTCGTAGAAGGCGAGAATCAACGTGCGGTGGCGCGGATGGATGAGCCACGACGCTACGGGAAAATTTTCGTCGCGATGGGTCTTGCCGGACCGAAATAGGCTGGCATCCGTCATCGTACGCCGTTCACGTTCGACTGAATGCGGCCTTTCCACAAGCCGCCGCGATTGCGTGCATATTGATAGGCGGAGTCGAGGGTAAACGCCATGTAGGCTAGCGCGATCACTGGCAGAAAAGGCCCCCATAGCGGCGACAGCCGGTAGAACCGCAGCACCGGCTGGAACGCGATCGCCATGATCGCCCAGGCAAGGAGGCCGAGCGTTTGAGAAAAGCCGTGGCTGAACAGCGCCAGCAGAACCGGCGCCAGATAGGTGAGGGCCATGCCGGCCACCGTTCCTGCGAGGAGTAGCGGCGAATAGCGAAGCTGCGCGTAGGCTGAGCGCGCGACCATGCGCCGGATGTCCTGCACTGCAGCGTAAGCGCGGATGCTGCGCACGCGCTCCGTCAGGCCGAGCCGGATCGGCCCCCGCGTCTTGAGGTTGCGCGCCAGCGCGCAGTCGTCAATTAGCGCGCCGCGGATGTCCTCGATGCCGCCAGCCGCGCAGAGTGCATCGCGGCGCACCAGCATGCAACCACCGGCCGCCGCCGCGGTGGTGCGATCGTGGCGCTTCACCCAGGCGAAAGGGTAGAGCATCTGGAAAAAAAAGATGAAGGCCGGAATAAACGCGCGCTCGGCGAAGCTCTCGCAGCGCAGCATGACCATCAGCGAATTGAGCACGAGTCCATTCGCCTGCGCCTGCGAAACGAGGCGCGTGAGCGCATCGGGGGCGTAGACAATGTCGGCGTCGGTGAGCAGTAGATAGGTGGGCTCGCTTATCTGCGCGTGCTCGATGCCCTGCTTAATTGCCCAAGGCTTGCCCGTCCACCCCGCCGGTAGCGCCGCGCCGGACAGGATGGTAAGCCGATCCGCGGCCGCCGCAGCGTGCCGCGCGACCTCGGCCGTGCCATCGGTGCTTTGGTCGTCCACCAGGATGACGGAGAAGGGTCCCGGATAATCCTGCCGCAGCAGTGAGGCGATGGTCTCGCCGACGCTTTGGGCCTCGTCACGCGCTGGGATGATGACCGTGACGGCCGGCCATGCTAACGGCGCGGGGCCTTCGTCATCGCGCTCGGCAGCGAGCCAGAAGCCGCCGCGCCCCATAATTAAATACATCCACACCGCGAACGCGGCTGAGGCTACGAGGTTCGCCACCATTGGCCGAAACATTCCTCGGATTGGCGGCCCGGCACTCCGGGTGCGAGTAACAGTGCGAACGCTAAATATATGGCGAGTCTGGCGAGATTTTCCAAGGCCAGTGCGAGCGCGCTTCGTGGGTGCCCGGAGCAACCAAGGCCACATGAGCAGCGTTGGACAGGTGCTGGTGACGGGGGCGAGCGGCTTCGTCGGCTCGGCGGTGGCCAAGGCCCTGGTCGAGGCCGGCTTCCACGCGCGTGTTGGTGCGTCCGACGAGCCCGCGCGCATCTCGATGGCGTCGAGGCTGTGTTCGCCGAAGGTGACCTGCGCGACGCGGAATCGGTGCGCCGGGACGATGGCGGGCGTGCGCTACCTCTTCCACATCGCTGCTGACTACCGGCTGTGGGCGCGCGATCCCAGCGAGATCGCTGAAGTCAATGTCGCGGGCACACGCACCATCATGACAGAGGCATTGCGCGGCGGCGCCGCTCGAGGAGGCGAAGGCGATCGGCGCCTACAAGCGCAGCAAGGTCGCCGCCGAGCGGCTGGTCGAGGCAATGATCGCAAACGACGACCTGCCCGCCATCATCGTCAACCCGTCCACCCCGATCGCTACATTCTCGGCGGGGAGAACGTGCTGTTCTCCGACATGCTAGTGGACATCTCCACGATGGTCGGCCGCCCGCCACCGCGCTGGCGCTTTCCCGCTAGCTGATCATGCCGCTCGCCTATGCGGCCGAAGGCATTGCGCGGATGACCGGGCGCGAGCCGTTCGTGACCAAGGACCGGCTGCGCATAGCGCAATACCGCATGTTCTTCAACGCCGCCAAGGCCGAGCGCGAGCTCGGCTTCCGCGCCCGGCCCTATCGCGAGGGCCTCGCCGATGCGATTGAATGGTTCTACAAGGCCGGGTTACTTCAAATGGTCGCCGAACCGCGACTCGGTCCAGCGGCCCACCCACGGACGGCGCGAATGCCGTCGAAAGCGGGGGCGACGATGACTGTTTCCGGTGAAGCCTTCCTGTCGCAGCTCACTGCGGTGGCCGCGGAAATCGAGAGTCTGATCGATCGCCTCCTCGCCGCGCCGGCGATCGAGGGCAAGCGCGCGCGCCCGCAGCGCCTGCTCGACGCTATGCGCTACGCGAGCCTCAATGGGGGCAAGCGCTTCCGTCCTTTTCTCGTGGTCGCCATCGCCGCGCTGTTCGACGTGCCCCGCAAACGTGCGCTGATGGTCGGCGCGGCGCTCGAATGTGTGCACTGTTACTCGCTGGTGCACGACGACCTGCCGGCGATGGACGACGATGATCTGCGGCGCGGGCACCCGACCGCCCACAAGGCGTTCGACGAGGCGACCGCGATTTTGGCGGGCGACGGGCTCCTGACCTTCGCCTTCGACATCCTCGCGCGCCCCGACGCGCATCCCGACCCCGCGGTGCGCATCGAGCTGCTGCTGGCGCTCGCGCGCGCGTCGGGGCTCGGCGGCATGGTGGGCGGGCAGATGCTCGACCTGGCCGCCGAAGGCCGCTTTGCCGACGGCCGGCCGCAGGCGTTCGACGAGGCTGCGGTGACGACGCTGCAGGCGATGAAGACCGGCGCGCTGCTGCGCTTCGCCTGCATCGCCGGTGGTATTCTGGGGCAAGCGATCGGCGCCGAGCGCGAGGCCCTCGAACGCTACGGCTCCGCTGTCGGCCAAGCCTTCCAGATCGCCGACGACCTCCTCGACATCCAAGGCGACAGCACTATCCTGGGGAAGGCCATTGGCAAGGACGCCAAAGCAGGAAAGGCGACGCTGGTTGGGGTTCTCGGGTCCGAACAGGCGAAGGCGCGGCTCAAGACCCTGGTCGCCGAGGCCGTGGCGGCGCTCGCGCCGTTCGGCGCCGCGGCGTGGGTACTGATGGAGGGGGCAAAGTTCGTGGCGGAGCGGAAAGCCTAAGGCCGCAGGCGTCGCATCACGCCGTATGCTCAAAATATCGGTCCGAGGCCCATTGTGCGCTGAAGTTAGATGATTCCTTCAGCTAATCAATGCGGATGGAGTTTTCGGTACACACAGGTGTCCTCGACATAGGTTTGGCGAGCATCATAATTTTTGATCTACCAGGGACTTCTGCCTGGACGATGGGACTGCTTATCGGGATCAACATGATCGTCGGAGGCGCATCGCTGATTGCAATGGGGTTGCATGCCCGCTCGGGAAGTCCCGCTTCAAATGCAGCATTCCAATGACAAGCTTAGCAGACCCCAATGTTTGTTCTCGGGCAAGGAGGCTCTGCCCGTTCATCGGTCCGTCGATGCGCCGGCGCCGAGAAATGTCGCCCCATGTCTCCCGTCGTCTGGCTTTCAGGGAAGCTGGAAAATCGCAACTATTCACGCCAGTTTGGCAGTCATCTGGGGCGTGTCGGCTTAAGTTTGCCGTTGTTGGGCAACCGCGACGCGGCGGATGCGGCCAAGTCCGCCGGCGTCGCACCCGGCAGGTATTTGGCAATGACGGTCGGATCGAGATTTGCGATGGCGCTGTCGGGGAGGCGGGTCCAGACCTCATCCATTCCCAAAAGCGGTATCCCAAGGTAGCCGCGGACGGTGAGCCTCTGGCCATCCGGGCTGACCGACATCATGGCGCGGTACACGGTGCCGTCGCGCGGGTCGAGAACGTTGCCATCCTCGTATCGCAATCCGCGGCGCTTCATGTCCCGGATGAAAGAGATGCCGAGCACCGGCGCATTTCTGCGGTCATCCACGCATCTGGAGCAGACCGGATTGACCTCGTCCTGGGGCCTCGGAAACATCTTGGCGATGGCGCCCTCATAGACGCCCTCGTGCTCCACGAACAAAAACCAGCTTATCGGCTCGCCGGCTTCGTTCACCTTCTGCCACAGACCCGCGGCGGTGGGCTCCTTCAGTTGCTGAGCGTGCAGCGCCGAGGCGCTCAACGCCGCGATCGCTGCCAAAATCAATATCGCCAGTTTTGTTCTCAAGGCCGGAAGTCCTCCGCAATCACGACTTGCCGCGCGAATCGACTTACTCCCCCTATAATATGGCCGTTTTACGAACAACGGGGCTGCCATCGAGCGGCAGGGCAATCGGGTGAATGGTCTCGCGAGCTGCTGGCGGTCCGAGTTTGAAGACGCGGACGCTGCGCTACACCAAGCATGCTTCCTAATGGTGGTATGGTCGACCGAGGTTTCGCCTTATGCGAGTCCGAAATGCCCAAGCGGCGAACAGCTACCGGATTGGATTCGGCGTTTGTTCCTTCACCCGATTCCCCTGGAAGCCAGGGACATGACCACCAAGCAAGTTACCAGCACATCTCGTAGGAGCACGCCGGAGGGCTTGGAAATCAGGTCTGCTTTCGGGGGATAGCGAACATTGCTGGATTTTGGCGCGAGATGGCTCGGTCGCGTTTGACCCGGACATAGGGCGAATACGCAACTAACCCACAATCCTCAATTGTCGATAGATACTCGACGCCGTGCGATGATCCAATTTCGTTCAACGGGCTTCAATGGTATTGAATATCAGGTTCTCTGCTGGGCTTTGTTGCGGAGAAGTATCCTTTGCACCACTAGGCCGGAGCATGAACGTCAGGACTAGGCTGCACACCTAAAGGGGAATTGCCCATGATCAGCAGGCGTTCTTTGCTTATTAAGGGAGCAGTATCAACGACGACTGTTTTGACTTGCGGCACTTTGCCGAGCGGTCATGGCCCACTGGCTCAAACTCCGCAGTCGGGACCAATGCCGTTGCGGTCTCCGGCATCGCCGCTCGAGTACGAAATGTACTCCGACCTGATGTCGACACCCGAGATGCGAGAGGTATTCAGCGAGCGAGGAACACTGGAGCAGTGGCTTAAGGCGTGGGTCGCCATGGCTGAAGCACAGGCCGAGCATGGCAGGATGATGCGAGAGTATCAAGCCCGAAATCTGTGAGAGGCTCAGGGTGAAATTCCCTGGGCCTACTCGGCGATGCTGGCGAAAAAGTCGGCACTTTCGATTGGAATGCCCATTTGGCACGTTAACTCTTGAGGCTACGTTCGGCATCGGCGCAAGCGAGCTCCGTTAGTTCGCCTGCCAAGCCGATGTGCTGCCGTGGATCAAGCAGTCGTTCAAGCTCCGTTTTTGAGACCCGCCCAGCAATCTCCGGGGCGGAAGCAATTTCTTCTGCCAGCATCGTGCCACCGGCCCGTGCCCGTTGGCTTGCTGCTTTGACGACATCGTAGGCCGCAGTTTGACCGAGTGTTGCGGAAAGGGCGCCGGCAAACGCCTCGGACAGGATCGCCCCGCCGTCGAGGTTGAGGTTTTTGAGCATCTGCTGACGATTGACTGCCAAACCGCCGACCAATTCGTTCGCGTGTCGCAAGGCGCTTGATGCCAGCAGGAAATGCTCCGGCACGAGTGGCCACTCCGCAATCCACACGCCGCCGTTGCGCTCGTTCGATTGCCAGAGAATGGTGTAGAGCCCCGCCGCCTTGGACTGGATAGCGCGAGACAGCCCTTCGACATACTCTGTGGATCTCGGGTTCGCTTTCTGTGGCATGGCACTGCTTGCACCACGACCTGCCTCCCCGCCTTCCCGGACCTCATCGATCTCGGTGCGCACAAGAAGTCCTGTCTCTATTGCGATATGTCCGAGTGCGCTGGCTAATAGCCCAATCGCGAACAGCAACTCGGCCACGCCGTCACGACTTGTGTACCAGCCGACCGACTGCACACCGAGCCCGAGATTGCGTGCCATGCTCTGCCGTACGGCAAGGCCTTTCGTTCCCATTACGTCGAAGGTTCCGACCGGACCGCCAAGCTGCACCATTAGGGCGCGGGATCGGGCCAGCTTCAATCTATCGTAGCCACGCGCCACCTCGGAGAGCCATCCGGATACCTTGAAGCCGAACGTGATCGGCGCGGCCTGCATCCCGTTCGTGCGGCCCGCCATGACGGTGGATTTGTGTGCACGAGCGAGCTGGATAAGCTTCTCCATCAGGCTGCGCGTATCTTTCTCCAGTAAGTCGAGCCCCTGTTTCATCTGCAATGAGAGGCCGGTATCCATGAT
>Ga0208850_1000666_pt1 | contig 10845 bp, 9 predicted proteins | sample NGESurshal092012_5_FD_184475 | JGI IMG/M metagenome (GOLD analysis project Ga0208850, IMG submission 184475) | Arctic peat soil microbial communities from Barrow, Alaska - NGEE Surface sample 210-2 shallow-092012 (SPAdes) | ecosystem: Environmental > Terrestrial > Soil > Wetlands > Peat ... | reverse complement strand
ATTCTGGACCTCGGTGAACGAGGACAGGGCGATCGCCGCCGCCCCGCTGCGCAACTCGGAAGGGGCCCGGATCGGCATCGTCGTGGTCGATCGATTCGCTTTCGCTCCCTTCGCCGCCCAGGATCTTCAGGCTCTGGTGGATCTCGCCGAAGGCCACAGCGCCAACGTGGACGTGGCACTGATCTTCGCGGCGCTACGACAACATGCAGCATTCGAGGAACGCGAGCGCCTCGCCCGCGAGATGCATGACGGCATCGCCCAGGAGCTCGTGGCCCTCGGCTATCGCATCGATGTCGCCCGCCGCAAAGCCGCCACCGGGGCTCCTCAGTTCGCGCCGGTACTTGCCGAGGCGCGCGCGGACCTCAGCCGGGTGCTCACCGACCTGCGCCTGCGGATCGCCGATCTGCGGCTGGCGGTTCGTCCGGACCAGGGTCTTGGCGCCGTTGTGGGTGCCCGCCTCCAACAGTTCGGAGCCGCCACGGGGCTCACCATGGGGCTGCGGCTCAGTGAGTCGCCCTACCGACTCCCGGCACACCTGGAGACCCTGATCTATCGGCTGATCCTGGACGTCCTCAATGATGCCCGGCAAGCCCGCGGCGTCACCGGGATCGAGGCACGCCTTGATGTCAACGCCCCACAAGCCTGGCTGGAGATCACCCATGACGGAGAGTCACACCTGGCTGCCGACGCCTTCCGGGACCACCCACTCGTGGCCCTGGGCGCCACGATCGAGGTTCAGCCCAAGCCCGGCGCGGGCGGAGTCACGGTGAGCCTCTCGCTCAACGACCGATGGCCCAAGCACGTGCCATACCTCGCCCCCGAAAGGATGGGTCTTGTCCAATGACGATCCAGGTGTTCATTGTGGATGATCACAACCTTGTCCGCGAAGGTATCGCGCGGCTCATCGACTCCGAGCCCGATCTTGCCGTCAAGGCGCAGGCTTCGTCGGTGGCGGGGGGGCAGGCCCTCGTCAGCGAGGGCGGGGCCGATGTGCTGGTCGTCGACGTGACGATGCCGGACGGGAACGGGCTGGACCTGGCCAGGTCGGCCAGGTCGGCCCACCCCGAGATGGGCATCGTGGTACTGACGATGCACAACGACGACGACACACTGCTCGAGGCCCTCGACGCCGGCGCCTCTGCACTCGTCCTGAAGAGCTCATCTGCCGACGACGTGCTGGATGCGATCCGCCACTCCGCGAACGCTCCAGACGCGTTCACCGCGACCGGTCTGGGCGCTGCGCTGCGACGTCGCGACACGCTGAGCGCTGCGAAGCCAATCCTGACGCCGCGCGAGACCGAGGTGCTGATGCGGCTCGTCGACGGCGACTCCGTCGCCACGGTGGCCAAAGAGCTGTACGTGAGCGAGTCGACCGTCAAGAGGCATGTGGCCAGGGTCTATGAGAAGCTCGGCGCGCACAACCGGGCCAGCGCGACCATGGCCGCGGTTCGCCTCGGCTTCGTCAAACCGGACGTCGACTCGTCAAAACCGACGACAGCTGGTTGACCGCTCGGAGCCGCAGCCGCCTGACGCGGGCGTCTCACATCTTGCTGAACATCGCGATCATCTGAATGGCCCCGGGGCCGATGATCACGATGAACAAGGCCGGGAAGATGCACAGCAACATCGGGAACAGGATCTTGACCGGCACCTTCTGAGCCTTCTCCTCGGCCCGTTGCCGGCGGATCAGTCGCATCTGAACGGACTGTTCGCGAAGCACACTGCCGATCGGCAGCCCCAGCCGGTCTGCCTGCACCAGCGCCGTGACGAACGTACGGATCTCCGGCACGTTCGTGCGTGTCGCCAGCGACGAGAAGGCTGCGCCGCGAGACTTCCCGATCTGGATCTCGGCAAGGACCCGGGCGAACTCTCCGGCGACCGGACCCTCGACCGATCGCGCGACCTGCAGGATCGCGCCGTCGAATCCCTGGCCGGCTTCCACGCAGACGGTCAGCATGTCGAGCGCATCCGCGAGCCCGCGTCGCAGCACCTCCTGCCTCTTGGCGCCGGTGTTGTAGACCAACAGATCCGGCATCAGGAACCCGGCGGTGGCGCCGAGGGCGCCGAAGAGAATGCCCTTGAGGCTCAACCCCCCGAAAAAGAGACCGAGGAGACCACCCAACAGCAGCCCGGCACCCTTGAATCCCAGCAGCCGCTCGACCGTCAATCCCACAGGGTTTCCTGCCCGGTCAAGCAGCCGGGTGAGCCTGTAGCCGGTACCGGAAGGCGACAGGCGCAGGGCAAAGCCCTTCATCTTCGAGAAGAACGGATTGATGAGGCGGTCGAAGGCCGGCAGCTCATTTCGCGCGACCTCCTCCTCTGACACGGTGTTCTCGATCATCTGAAGGCTGCGTGCCACTCCGGTAACGGTGCTGCTTCCCAACGACACGACGAGAAACAGCGTGACACAGGCGGCTGCAATGCTTGCGGCGCCGAACAGGAGCGGGAGCTGAAGACCCATCTAAACCTCCACGATGACGACTTTGCGCATCCAAAAGATCCCGATCGCCAGCGAGATCAGACCGCCGATGAGCATCCCGATCCCGATCATGGTTGTCCAGAGCAGTTCGACATACGGCCTGTTGACCATGAGCATGTAGAGGAAGATGCCGATCGGAAGTGCGATCAGGATGTATGCCGACAGCTTGCCCTCAGCCGAGAGCGCGTTGACGTGACGTTTGAGTGACTCTCTGTCGCGAAGGGTCGTCGCCGTGTTACGCAGGGTCTCGGCGAGGTTACCGCCGACCTGGCGCTGGATGTTGATGGCCATCGCGGTCCACCGAAGGTTGGTGCTCTCCATCCGGTCTGCCAGGTGATTCAGGCTCTCATTGAGGTCCGTACCGATTCGAGTTTCGGCGAGGGCCCTGGAAAACTCCTTGGCCGACGGCTCGGCAGCGTCCCGGGCGACGGCGTCGAGCGCCTGCAGGAGGGAGAACCCCGTCGAGAGACTGCTGGCGACCAGGGTGAGGACATCCGGCAGCTGTCTCTCGAACTTCTTGGCTCGACGCGATGCGGCGAACTTCAGGTAGACGGTTGGCCCGATGACTCCCAGCAGGCCCCCAATGCAGGCGCCGACGAACATCGAGACCGGCCCCCCGTGCATCAGGACCATGACGCCGGCCACCCCGACGACTATGGCGACCACCCGAAGAACCGCCCACTCGCCCAGACGAAGCGGCAGATCCGCGCGCTCGAGGAGCCGTTGCGTCTTGGGCGATGACGATCGGCTATCCATCACCTTGTCGCCAAGGCTGATGAGGCTGGCGCTGATCGAGCTCACCTCAGCCTTCTCGTCCGCCGGGCTGGACCCCGCTCCGGTGACGTAACCCTCGATTGCCTCGAGGCGGCGTTGGCGGCGAGACACGAAGGTGGGCATCGCCATGGCGACCACCACGCCGGCGAGTCCGAGGAAGATGGCGAAGACCGCAGCCCAGAGGATCCAGGCCATGCCCAACGGGCCCTTCGACGTCGTCTTCGCTGGAGGCTGCACGGCCGCGACCGGAGCCGGTGGCGCGGCCGGCGAGGCTGATGGCGCCGGGCTGTGTACCGCGAGATTGACCGACTCACTGCTCTTCAGCACCGTGCCACCAGCCGTGGCCGACACCGCCAGGAGCTGGATTCCACCCGCGGAGCGCCGCACTGTGATGAAGAGCCGGATCTGTGACTCAAGGGCTTGGGCAGCCTGCTTGAAAGCCGCCGAGACCGCGGCACTGTTCGCCACCGCCACGACGCTGCCGTGGCCTGCGGACGCGAGGTTCGTCAGCACTGAAGTCTGGGTCTCGGTGGTCTTGAAACCGACCACCTGGGCCCGCACTCCGGACGCAGACAGGGCTGTCAGCGTCTGGGCCAGCGTGCGCTGACTTCGCGTGTCACCGCCGTCACTGAGGAGAGTGAAACTGCGATCGCCGGAGGTTCCCAGCTGGGCCAACGTTGCCACCAACCCGTCATACAGACTGGTCTCACCTTGTGACCTGAGCCCGGCGATTGCAGTCCGCACTGTTGCACGGTCCAACGTCGGGTTCGCGATGACCTTGGGCCCCGTGGAGAAGGCGACCACTCCTACGTACACATCGGTGGGTACCGATGCGAGGAAAGCGTCCGTGGCACGCATGACGGTCTGCATGCCTTCAGCCCCCATCGAACCGCTGGTGTCGATCAATAAGGTGGAGACGCGACGTTCCTGGGCAATCGGCTGAACCGACACCGGCACACGAACACCACCTATGGTGGCCGTCACCGAGGCGGGGTCGATCTTGGCACCCCCGATCGCTCGGGCGGTCAGAATTGCGGAGACACCGGCCTGGGTGACCCGAACATCGCTCAAGGTCACTGCCCCTGGTGTCGGAGCCGGCGCCGCAGATACCGTTGTAGACGCAGTTGCCGTCAGCAACAGAGCCGTCAGCAGCGCAACGGCCGCTGACCGCTGACGAGCACACCTCACGTGTTCGCCCATGATCAGCCGGATCCACGGACGAACATGTTCGAGGGCAGCTCGATCCCCAGATCGTGAAGGTGCTCGGTGAACTTGGGGCGCAGACCGGTGCTGCGCAGGCGGCCCAGGAAGCGGCCGTTCGCATCTCTGCCAGCGCTGTAGTCGAAGGTGTACAGATCCTGGAGGGTGATGACGTCGCTTTCCATGCCCTCAACCTCGGTCATGGCCACGACCCGGCGACTACCATCCTTGAGCCGAGCGATCTGAACGACCATGTCCAGGGCGCTGGCAACCTGGTCACGGATGGCACGAACGGGTAGATCGATGCCAGCCATGAGCACCATCGTCTCCAACCGGGAGAGGCTGTCGCGGGGGCTGTTGGCGTGAACCGTCGTCAAGGACCCGTCGTGGCCAGTGTTCATGGCCTGCAACATGTCCAGCGCTGCCCCGTCCCTGACCTCACCCACCACGATGCGGTCGGGTCGCATACGCAGCGAGTTTTTTACCAGGTCGCGGATGGAGACCGCACCCTTGCCCTCTGTGTTGGAAGGCCGGGCCTCGAGGCGCAGCACGTGGCGCTGGCGAAGCTGCAGCTCGGCCGCATCCTCAACAGTGATGATGCGCTCGTCGTCGGGGATGAAGCTGGAGAGCACGTTGAGCAGCGTCGTCTTGCCCGAGCCGGTCCCGCCGGAGATGACGACGTTGCGGCGTCCGAGGATGCAGGCCCGGAGGAAGTCGCGCGCCTGCGGGCTCAGAGTCCCGAACGCAATGAGGTCCAGGTCGGTGAACGGATCCTGGGAGAACTTCCGGATGGTCAGGAGGCTGCCATCCAGGGCAATGGGCGCAATGACCGCGTTGACACGGGATCCGTCCCCGAGACGGGCGTCCACCATGGGAGAGCTCTCGTCCACCCGTCGGCCGACCCTGCTGACGATCTTGTCGATGGTGCGCCGAAGATGCGTGTCACTGGTGAACCGAGCGTCGACGGCGAAGATCTTGCCCGACCGCTCGACGTAGATGTCGTTGGGCCCGTTCACCATGATCTCGGTGATCTCACCGTCACGAAGCAACGGCTCCAACGGCCCGAGACCCAAGATCTCATCGGCGACCTCCTGGGCGATGCGGTTGCGGTCCGCTGCCGCCAGAGGCGTGTTCTCCGAGTTGATGACGGATTGCAGAGTCTGCCGGACCCTCAGCTCCAGCTCGCTCTGCTCGAGGTGCGGGTCGTACAGCTGTGGACCGAGCGAGTCCATGAGCGCCTGATGAACACTGGCCTTCACCCGAGCGAACGGGTCGCGAAGGCGGGCAGCTGCGGGGCTTTCCGCCGTCGCGCTCTCATGCCGACTAGATGAGGTCGGCGCGGCTCTTCGGGCCTGGTCAAGGCGATCGGTCAGGCTCATCACTTCATGCCCCTGCGGAACAGGCGACGGCGGGCGTCCGGCTGCTGCGACGACCGGCCGGCCCGGTTCAGGCTCCCGTCGGAATCCAGCAAGGCCGACATGCTCGGCGCCGAGCGGTTGACGAGGTACTTGTCAGCTATGGAGCGCAGAGCCAACGAGACGGGGTGCTTCGGCTCGTCCAACACGATGGGCACACCGCGGTTGACTGAGGCAGGCACATGGGCACTGCTCGGAATCATTGCAGCTATCGGTTGTTTGATCGCTGTCACGACGTCCTCGGTGTTCAGCCCGACCTTGGAGTCAGAGCGGTTGAGGATCACCACCCGCCCATCACGAGGTTGTCCCAGCTGATCAAGGGTGTCCAGGGCGAGCCTGAGGTTCTTGACCGCGGGGATGTCCAACGTGGCCAGAAGGATCAGGATGTCGCACATGTCCAACGCGGCAAGCACATGCTCTGAGAAGGCCGGAGGCGTGTCGATGATGATGAAGTCGTAGGAGCGACGGGCAACTCGCAACATCTCACTCACTGTCGCCCCCGGGATCCTGTCCGCTTCACCGGGTTGGCTGGGAGCGCATACAGCTTCAAGCCCGCTCTCGTGCTTGGTCACGACCGAGGTGAGGCCCTGCGCGTCGATGTGGCCCGACATCGCCACGAGGTCGCCGAGCGACGCCGAAGGGCGCAGCTGCAAAGTGATGGCGACGTCACCGAACTCCAGGTCAAGGTCAACCAAGAGGATCCGCGAGCCGGTGGACGCCATATAGGCAGCCAGGTTCGTCGCTATCGTTGTCTTGCCACACCCTCCCTTAGCGCTGAAGGCCATCACGACCGTGCCATCCACGATCGGCGCGCCGCCAGAGACGCCAACCATCTGGTGTGAGATCTCAAGACTTCGCCGGCAGGCAGTGGACAGCGAGGTCAGATCGTCGGATGCGACGACTTCCCGGAAGCCTGCGCGCAGTGCCCGAGCCAGGATCGTGACGTCGAGCCGCCGACGCAGCAGGATCACGCTCACCTCCGGCCGCTCGCTGCGGACCTCCTCGGCCAGATTCGAAGCGGCCTGCAGATCGATGTCGGCCCCAACAATCACCAACAGCTCCGACGGATTGGTAGTCAAGGCGCGAGTCACCAACTGGGCGGCCTCGACGACCTCAAGACGATCGCTGACCGCGAAGTGGTACGTCTCAGCCGCAGCGGGATCGCCGTCCCAGAGAATGGTCATGTTGAACCCCCTGCTTACTTGTTGGTTGCCTGTTGATCGCCAGAGATGACTTGGCTGAGATTCGCCTTGGCGTCGGTGCCGCGCAACCCGGCATACAACGTCCCGGTCTGGGTGCCGTGGGCGAGCTTGGCCGCCATATCAGGCGGAAGCGCGACGGTCACCAGCACGTCGGTCTTTGCAGCCTGCGTCTGGCCGTCGGCGTTGACAGCAGGCGCGTTGGCAGCAGGTGTGAGAGACGTGGACCCCACCGCGATGACGAGCACGTCATCCAGGAGCACGCGGGTCGTCTTGGCCGCGGCCGGCGCATCCTTCGGGTAGGTGTCATAGATGACGATGCGCGAACCGGGAGTCACAAAGGTGCCCACGCGGGCTGGGTCGTCCAAGGCAACCGACATGGCGACCTGTCCATTCGGCACCTGAATCGCCTTCTGCCCCGTTGGGGTGGTACCGAAACGGCTGCTGACGACGAACTCACCTGCCGCGATATCAGTGACAGCCACGAGCTTGGCGTTCGACGTGTCGACCGCGGTCAGGGCTCCGGCCGGAACCCCCTTCGCCGCGATCTTGGTGGGCACCATCAAACCCTTAGCCACAGCATCCTCGGCGGTGGTGCCGGAAGGAACCCGCTCTTGGGCCACAAAGACGGTCTGAGGCCGCTGATCTGCAACCGCCCGGGCATCGGCACCTTTCGCGTAGAACAGCACTGAGACCACGCCGATCAGCCCAACCACAACGGCGGCCAGCACGACCATTACCCGACGACCCATCAACTCATCCCCTTGTTAGAGAAGCTCATTTGCCCGCTGACGCAACCGACCGGACCACATGGGGTCTCGCGGCACGTGGCTGAAACGTTTCGGCGTCCCACAACTTTTCCTTATCCCACTGCTTTGATGATGTTCACGCCATATCCGGTGACGGACCCAATGGTGCCGGCCGTGTCTTTCAGCGTCGCCTGGGTGAACCACCCGAAAAGGCACTTCTTCCCGCCTGGGCAAGCTGTTCGGGGGGTGTTCGTCAATGGTCCGCTGTTGTACGACGGCAAGTTGGATCCAGTGATGTAGAAAGCGGCGAGACCCTTGATGCGGAAATAGGTGTCATTCCCGCCTGCTTTCTTCGGGCAGACCTTTGTTTGGTCGCTAACGCAGTCGAACACCGGGATGTACATGATTTGCCGGTCCCAGACGGAGTGCGTGAAGACGCCGTCAAAGACAGGCTTGCACGTATTCGGGACGGACTCACCGGGCTTCGCCTTGACCCAGTCGCCCGCGCTCAGCGATGGAGAACAACCTCCGTCGGGATCCAGGTAGCCGAATCCACCCGGCAGGATGTGACCCGCCCACCGTGTGCAATTGTTGGAGTCCGTGGTCTGACCGGGATCGTTGACCACAATCGCCGTCTCATGAGAGCTGATACTGGCTGGAATGGGGTTCGTATACGGAGGTGGATCGGCGTAACCGTCGGTTGTGATCATGGCCTCGTAGTCGCAAAGAGAGAACGCCAGCGGGGCCACAATTGTGAAGGACTCTGGGGTTCCCCACGCATATGCGGCGCAGGCCTGGTGACGGGTCCCAGCAGAGCTACCGGTAACCGCTTCAGCGAACCCCGAGGGCAGGATGGTGTTCCCTCCGGCGTGCTGAGTCTGGGTGTACACGCGTACGTACTGGGCTGGGGGCGGATTGAGTGTTGGACAATCACGAAGTTGGCCGCCAAGGACGATGACACAGTTCCTGAGTTCGGGCTTGCCAGCTCCGCAAACCGCGTAGTTCCCATCGATGCGCGAGATGCTCGTTGCGCCGTCAGTCCCGGCATTGAGGTTCGCGAGACTCGCCAAACGAAGCATCTTCAGATCCGAAGGGTTTGTCACGTCCGGACATGTACCCGTTGTCGCGCATTCGATGACCGCGGACTGTGCCGCAGCGTCGGCGCCGTTCTGTAGTTGACGGCGCTCGACCGACATGGTCCCTACATCAACGGTGAGTGCAGCAATCGCGAGCAAGGTCATCGTCCCCAACATGATCGCCACGATCATGGCTACGGCACCCCTGTCGGGCCGTTGCCGCAGATTCAACCGCCGCATCTCATCACCGCCGTTTGACTTAATGTTTTGTCAGGTAGGAATGGTAGATAGAACGTGAATAGATAGGTCGCCGTCACAGTCCCGTTAGACCCGGCCGGCGCATTAGTCGGACACATACTTGCCGTGGCGCCAATCGTGCCCGCGCCCCCGAAACCAGGTGCTGGTGCCGCGGCGTTTGCACGGTCTTGGGCCTCCGACTGGGTGTGGGGGGGACCAAGGGACGCGATACGCGCGCCTTCACGGGCAGCCTGGCTGAGCTGGATGTCAGCGTTGAACAGCCGGCCCATGTCGATGATGCCGACGAGAAGTGAAACCAGCAGCGGCATCACGAGGGCCATCTCGACCGCGACTGCGCCGCGGTCGAGATGGCCCTCGTGATGGCCCCGGTGTCGACGGCGCGACGTCTGAGGCAACTGCTGGGCAATCACCACTGGACCTCGCATCTCAGTCGAATGGGGCTACCGCTGTGGCTAACTCGAACAACCCCTTGACCGACAAACCGAAGGCGGTCACGGCGACGACGATCACCAAAGCGATGAGGCCGACCATGAACGCGTACTCAACCGCCGTCGCCCCCCGGTCTTCACGGGCGCGGTGCCCGAGACGATCGGGTACGGCGTCCCCGCAATAGCCCATGAGCGCCGCCCACCTCAGGTAGAAGCCTTCGATCAGTCAACAACGCTTACGGGATGGCGGTGGCGACGGTGGTGAACAGGCCTGACAGCTTGGTACCAAGGGTGGTGACGGCGCCAATGATGACGACGGCGATAAGGGCAACCATGAGGCCGTACTCGACGGCGGTGGCGCCACGGTCGCGACTATCACGCAGTTCGGCGACCTTGACCTGGAACTTGACGAGTTGGGAAAGCATGTCGGTCCCCTTCATAGGGCTGAAGTCACCCCGGAGCGGTTGTTCCGGAGTCCTCTTCAGGATGCGCTCTGCCTCAAGTAATCGGCATCCATGAATCCGTCTGTATTCGTTGACGTTTGGCCGATAGGGATCACTCTTTCGGCCGACGAACAATAGCCGCCAAAAGGGGTGATATCCGGCCAGACCGTGAGACATGCCCACCGACGGCTTGATGTTCCTCGCCGTAGCCGTCGGCGCTGGTGGCGAAGCTCCGATGGATCTAGGCCGCGGTGGTGGCCCGTGCCGATGGCCTGGCTCTTGCCTGTTTTCCCGCCTCGGATCGTGGAGCCATTGGGTTCCCCTTGGCGCTGCTTCCATGGATTCGTGGCACATCGGCCCCCGTCGTGGTAAATCGCTCTTGCAGGCGCAGCCGTGGTCTTCACTTCTGGCAACGTTTCGTCCGTCACGTCGGTGGATCATTGCTGCCCGTCGGTTTACCTTTTCCCTGGAGCAACAAACTGAGGACAAGCCGCGATGCCAGACTCGCCGAGGTACATCCGCCTGAGATCGAACTTGTTGCAACTGCAGCCAATCGTGGCCGTGTAGGTTGCGAGCGCGGTCGCACACGACCGAGTTGTTGGCCGGAGAAGCTCCGGCCGCAGTTGGCTTCTATATCCCCCAAGACACCCGCCAAGACGCAATGCCACGTAGCGTAATTGCGGTCAGGCTGCTCGGGGTTGGATGGCGTGGATTCTGATGGTGGCTGGACCGGGGTGGCGGGTGCTGCTGGTCTCGCCGCGTTTCTTGACGCGGTAGCTGTTGTGGCGGATGCGTTTGAGTGCCCGTGGGCTGGTGCGGTGACG
>Ga0208850_1000665_pt1 | contig 10858 bp, 16 predicted proteins | sample NGESurshal092012_5_FD_184475 | JGI IMG/M metagenome (GOLD analysis project Ga0208850, IMG submission 184475) | Arctic peat soil microbial communities from Barrow, Alaska - NGEE Surface sample 210-2 shallow-092012 (SPAdes) | ecosystem: Environmental > Terrestrial > Soil > Wetlands > Peat ... | reverse complement strand
CCGGAGTCGTCGGTGTAGGTGAAGGAGAGGTGCGCGTTCTTTTGGGCTTTGGCGGTGGTACTGGTGCTCTGGTTGCTGATGATGATGAGGGCGAAGACTATGGCCAGGGCCACGGGGATGGCCAAGGTGGTGATCCAGAAGCGTCTTTTCTTCACGGTGCGGAAGAATTCGAAGCCGATGACGGTATTCAGATTGTGTCGGGCCATGGTCTCAGGCCCCTACCGGTTGGTTCTGCTCGCCGTAGACCCTGATGAAGATCTCCTCCAGGGATGTCCTGGCTGTTGTGAAGCTGCGCACCGCGACGCCGTGCTGGACGAGCTCGCGGAGAATGTCTGCTTCGGCCGTCCCGGCACGCGGGGCCAGCTCGGCGTAGTCGTGCTCGGCCAAGGTGATGTCGTACAGGTCTGAGGCCGGGAGCAGGCCGGAGTGTTGAAGGCGGATGATGGTGGCGCCGTAACGGTCCTGGACGTCTTCGATGGTTCCGTAGGCTTCGGCGGTGCCGTTCTTCAGGAGTAGGACGCGGTCGCAGAGGCGTTCGACCTCTTCCATCTGGTGGGTGACCATGATGACGGTGGCACCGGCACGTTTCTGGTCCTCGATGATGTCCATCAGCAGCCGCCGGTTGACAGGGTCGAAGCCTTGGGTGGGTTCGTCGAGGATCAGCAGTTCAGGGTCGTTCATGATGGTCACCCCGAGCTGGATTTTCTGCTGCTGCCCCCCGGAGAGCTTGTCCAGGCGGGCGGTTGCCTTGTCAGTCAGGGAGACACGCTCCAGGTAGGTGCGCGACCAGTCCTTGGCTTTTTGGCGGCTCAGGCCCTTGAGCCTGCCGAAGTACACCATGACGTCGAGGACGGACTCTTTCTTGTAGAGTCCGCGTTCTTCAGGCAGGTAGCCGAGCCGGGCCCCGTCGCGGGGTTCGAAAACCTTCCCGTCGATGTGCAGCGTGCCGGCGGTGGGCTGATAGATCCCCAACAGCGCCCGGAGCGTCGTCGTCTTACCGGACCCGTTGCTGCCCAGGAACCCGAAGGTTTCCCCGGCATGCACGTCGAAGGACAGGTCGCGGATCACCGTCTGGTTGCCGAAGTCCATCCGGAAATCCCTGATGCGCACCAGTGGCTCGCCCACCATGTCCCCCTTACCCATGGCGTCACCATAGACCCAGGATTCCCCGCTATGGAGAACCTCTCAGAGCTGGCCAACAATGCCGTCTAGACGGGGTGGGGCGAGGCCGTGGATGGCGTCGGCCAGGTGCAGCGTGGGGCCGGGCCAGGACCGATCACTGGTGCGTTTGACGCCGTAGCCGCTCATCTTGGCCTTGACCACGCGAGCGGCGGCGCGGAGCCCAGCCGGGTGTGTTTCGGGGTCGGCCGTTGAGTTCCACGAGGGTCTGCGCCGACTCCGGTCGTCTCCACTGAGACGGCTCCCCGGCCCTGTGCACGCAGGGACCGGTTCGAAGTCAGGACTATCGTCTGGCCATGAACACAAAGCGCGACCGGTGGGCGCTCGCCGGGGTTCTGGGACTGTGGGGCGGGGTTGGGGTCGTTGTCGGTTCGGGCGTCAATATTGCGGAAGGCGGCCACTCGCCTTGGCTTATCGCCGCGGTGCCGTTGGTCCTGGACACGGCGATCGGTCTGTACCTGGGGTTTCGGCAGCGACGACAGAGCCCGGCTGACCGGCGCTAGCTGCTTCGACCTGAAGAAGTCCAGGGTCCAGGCGGCGGTCACCCCGAGCAGGCCAGCGGTGGCCAGCCCCCGCCGACACCAGCAGCGCCCAGCGGGCGCCGAACAGAGTCACCCAGACAGGCAAGCAGACCGGCCGGCTCCGCCAGCCGGCAGGAGTAGGACGGGGCGCTCGAGCCCACCGGGTCTGGCACGTGGTTGCTTGAGCGACGCGAGGTCTCGAAGCGGGTGTGCGCCCGGCCCCGCTTGCGGCCACATCGAAACTGCGCGACCCGGGTCGCGTAGTCCTCGTTCGTGACCGGTGAGGGATCCGGCTACGGGACGACAGTGGCGGTGGTGAGCGGCGGCCACATGCTCCCCTGGCCGTTCCGCTACCAGGGTCGGTGACGGGATGCCCGCGTATGCCAAGGACGGCAAGGTCGTCTGCTTCATCCAGGGAGCGCAGAAGTTCAAGACGAGGTACGCGACGTTCGGCTTCAGCGACCAGGCGAACCTCGACGAAGGCCCCATGTGGCCGACTGCCTTCGCTCTGACGAAGTTGACCGCCGCCGAAGAGGCAAGGATCGGCGAGCTCGCAAGGAGAGCTGTGAGTTGAGTGTGAGCCTCAACTACGAGCCAGTTTTGTGGCCTTTGGCGGTCTGTCGGCTGGTCGCCGATAACGCGGCGGCCGCTAGGACTGCACCGCCCGCGCCCCACGCGTACCAGACACCCCGGTCCCAGTAAGGCTTGGCCGCAGCCTGGCAGGGCGCGTCGACCAAGCGCCGTGCCTCCGACGACATTTCGCCCGAGCCCGCTGGCGTCCCATGTCCAGGGCGAAAGCTGTACACCCGGGCGCCGCATAGCTCGCCCGTTGACGTCACCGGAACGTGACTGCCCCATGACCACAGGGTCAAGGCGGCGAAGACCGCCGCCAAGATCAAGCTTGCCGTCCCCAACCACCGACCGAGCGACTCCATGGGGACATCCTCCACTGCAGCGGACATCTGCACGGCATCAGGGAACGTGCACTTTCGTAGCTGCGATGGGCGCGCATCCTTGCCCGGTGAGCCATCGACATCTGCGTCGAGGCACTCCTAATGGCAGCACGTTCGAGGGCTGGACCGAACTCGGCAGTTACATGTGAGCGCCGGGCAACAGTCGGCAAGGCCGTGTAACAGCCGATCACCTGGCGCTTGGAACCGATTCGACGCAGGCTGCGTCTCATGAAGATGAGGCCACGTGGCAGGGCGACGATGGGAACGACCGTGTGCGTGACCCTTTTGCTCGTCACTGGCTGCACCGCCGGCATTTCATCAACGAGAAGCAAGCCGCAGCCTGTTCTTCTCCCCTCATCCGCTCCGTCGCGAGCACCCCTCACACAGCTGCTCGTCAAGACCTCGTACGGAAACTGGGGCTTTACTGCTTCTCATCCAGCAGCCTGGCGGAGCTACCCGCTTGAGGCGATGGGGTCCCTCGGGGGCACTATTGGCTTCCTCAGCACCGACATCGTCCGTGACCCGTGCACCCACACAGCCTCCTCGATCTCCTGCGGCGAGGCTGTCGAGCGGTTGTCTCCAACAGGGGTGCTCATCCGCTGGGGCGATGTCGGCAGCCCGTCGATCCGTTCCATCTCAGCCTTCCCTGGCGAGGGCATAACCGTTGGCGGCTCCGAGGCGCGTCTTGAGCCCACGCAACCGGCGACAGGTGCCTGCTTGGGCCGGGGGGGAGCCATGCAAGTTGAGGGGACCGTCCTTCGCCCTAACGCGGCCGACAACTTTCTGCAGATGGATGCCTGCTTCGGCGGTCCCGATGCGAACGTGAAAGCAGGGGCGGACGCCGAAGCGATGTTGCGAAGCCTCACGTTCAGAGGTCGCTAGCACCTCTCCGCAAGCGAGGCTACGCGTTTTGCACTTCCTTCGACCGGTGAACGGCGCAACACCGCCAAGGGCGGAACCAGCCGGTCTTGCCTTACGTCCAACCAAACACCCACACATGGAGAAGAGGGCGGAATGCCGCGAATGTCGATGTGGTGCGCGGGTTTCGTGCTGTTCTCGCTGGCGGTGGCGGGATGTGGCACGGCCACTGACGGTTTAGAGCAATCGCCGGCCAAATCATCATCTGCAACTGTCGCTGTCGGGGGTGAACCGTTCTCGCTGTACACGCACTGCGGCATCCACGAGCTGGCCTTAGGCGGCCGGTGGTACGAGCGGGTGGGAGACGCGCTCGATGACGGCCATGGGAACCCGCCGCAAGGGTGGGACAACCCATACCAGGCTGGGACGCTGACCAGCTCCGGCTCGACAGTGTTGTTCCGGGACCACGCTGGTCACCGCGAGGTGTTCCAGCTCAGGCCGGGCGCCACACGGCCCAAGGTCATCTGTTCCTGAGCTCACGAATGTTCCTGAGCTCACGAACCAGTCGGAGAACCCTCCGATTTACCCAGACTCACCTCATCCTGCTGCCGTACTGGACGCAAGCTGAGCACCGCCGCCAACACTGCTAGCGGTCGCCTGACCGCAACTGGCGCCACAGCAAACTCGCTCTCATCAGCTATGAGAGCGAGTTCCGATAGCCGAACGACCAGCGGACGCCGTCGGGGACCTGGGCATTCGCGCCGCGATCGTCGCAAGAGGATCCCGCTTCGGGACGACGAAGACCATGTCCCGACAGGTGGGCGCAGCCTCCGCGTGTGCCCGTTGCGGGTTCCCCCTGCAGCCACCAAAGATGCCGCAACGGGGGACTCTGAGTTTTGTCGCGCCTGCTTCTACGCCGTTGACTGTGGGTACTGAGCGCCTGCATCCGTTCGTCAAGGCCTGGGTCGCTCAGTACGCACCGATGCCGCCCGGCGGAGAGTTGTCCGGGGGCGAGGTGGAAGTGGACCACGTCGTTGACGGGCAGGGATCTGCGATCACGGCCCGCGGCTGCTCTCACGCGTCGAGCGTGACCGCGGTGATGGCCGCGGAAAGGGCGATGGGGTTTCCGGTGCGGTGGTGGGATGCGAGCGCGGTGTCCGTGAACTTGATGACGTGCTCTCCCCCGTGGGTAAGTGCCTGCTCCAGGACGTCTTCAGGGGTTGGCGCCGCGGGCACCGCGTCGTGTGGTGTCACGGGGGCGTACGCCGCGATCACGGCGGCGCTGACCGACCAGGTCGCCTCGAAACTGCTCCGCCAGAGCGGCTTCGGGAGTGAGGAAAGGGTCATGGCGACGGCGTTTGGCGCGGTTGCCGCGTGGACCAGCATCGTCGGGTTGCCGCGGGCAAAGCGCGGATGCATCACCACCACCGCGTCGACGATGTTCTCGATGGCCGCCGGGATCGCCTCGTCAGCGACCGGGGCCGCGAGGGTGGCCACCTGGTCGGCCCACCCCGCGGTCGCTTCGAGCTGGGCCAGCCGGTCGCGAATACCTGATTCCTGGCACGCAACCCGGGGCACCAGTGCGACCAGGTCGGAGGGCGACCGGGTTCCGACGGGCCGAATTGAGGGCGTGGGCTGCCACCGCGCGGCCCAGTACCCGAGCGCGTGCGCCAGTTCAGCGATCCTCGGTGCGGACTCCGCCTCGCCAAGCGCCCGCACGGCGTGTCCCACCCGGATCACCCCGTGAGTGGCCCCCGCGGCGATCCCGGGCAGGAGCCGGGGCCACCAGCGGGCCAGGACGTTCCGCCACGTCTCCTGGTCCACCTCGCGCTGAAGGAGCTCGATCCAGTCCGCGCTCCGGGCGGGCTCGCCCAGAGCGTCCTGCCAGTGCAGCGGGTCGATCGGCCAGCCACCGCGGGGCAGCTCGTCGAGCCGGCGCAGGTACCGGTCCTTCCACCGGTCGATCAGCGGGTCCTGATTCCGGCGAGCCAGAACCTCCACAACCATGGGGCCATGGTTGGACAGGTAGCCGTCGAACTCCGGTCCGGTGCGGTGAAAGCGTTCAAGGGCATCGTCATAGGTCCCTGTCGTGGTGAGCATGAGACCATCTGATGACATCAAGCGGACTTGAGGTCAAGCGCATGGATAAGCAGGACTTGCTGACGATCGGCGAGGTATCGACCCGCAGCGGACTGGCTCCTTCGGCACTGCGGTACTACGAGAGTCTGGGTCTGATCACCAGCACCCGTACCAGCGGGGACCGTCGACGCTTCGCACGCGGAGTGCTCCGGCGGGTCGCCGTGATCCGGGCGGCCCAGCAGGTGGGCCTCAGCCTCGACCAGGTGCGAACCACTTTCGCGGGCTTTCCCCTCGACGTCGCCCCCAGCAAGCGGGACTGGACGCGGATGTCCGCGGCCTGGCAACCGCTGCTCGAGCAGCGGATCGCTGAGCTGCAACAGGTGCGGGACAACCTGAGCAGCTGTGTCGGCTGCGGCTGCCTCTCGATGACTCAGTGCCGCCTGTACAACCCGCAGGACACCCTCTCCAGCACCGGCTCCGGACCCAGACGACTCTTCCCTGGCCCTCAGGAGACTGATCCCGCGGAACTCCCGTAGCCAGCATCGGCCAGCGGGAGATGAAATCCGAGAGGGGCGCTGGCTGGTAGATCATGCTTTTCCGGCCAACCAGTGAGTCAGGTTAGGCAACGTCATCAGCTGCCGCGATGGGGTTGAGTTCTTGTCCCGTGAGGGAACGCTGACTGACGATCAAAACCCTTCGACGCGGACGCCAACGAACAGGTCCTCGCTGTGCCGGTCGGGGATCGGCGTCTGGCACGGTCTGGTTAGGGTGAGACGCGATGATGACTCCCACACCAGAGATTTCGGAACACTTCTCGCCTATGTCGCCCGACCAGATTGTGCTGGAATCTTCTGTACTAAATGCGGAGGCGTTGTGGCGGGCCTTCGCGGTCGCTCGTGGTCACCGGATCATCGACGAACCGGCCTGGCTGGCGGTGGACTCAGGGGAGGACATCGGCGGAACCCGAGTGATCCTGCGCGGCCCAGTGACAGGTGTACTGCAGCGCGCCGCGCTGAGCCACCTGGTCGAAGGCTCGAGCCGGCCGGTTGTCGTCGAAGACCCTTTCGCGACCATCGACCTGCGTGCTCAAGGTCTCGCCCCCCGCGCCCTGTCGGTCATGGGGGCCGGACCTTTCACGAGAGAGGCGATACCGCCAGAGGTCGTGCCGTCGGCGGAACGACCGGGCATCACGGTGCGACGCGTGGCAGGCGACGAAGGACTGCTGTTGGACGCGGACAGGATTGTGGTGGAAGGATTCCCGCTGACCTCGTACCAGCCCTATCGGCCGGGCCGCTTACTGCCGGCCGGATTACTGGGGATGCCGCACATCTCGGTCTTCGTCGCCGATCACCTGGGAAAGCCTGGCGGGACGTGTATGACGGTGAAGGACGCGCACGGCGTGGGTGGCGTGTACTGGGTCGCCGTGTTGCCCGAGCATCGGCGCGTGGGCATCGGGCGGGCGCTGATGCTGGCGGCAATGCGGGAGCTGGCAGGGCTGCCGATGGTTCTGTGCGCCACATCGCAGGGGGCGCCTCTCTACCGGAAGCTGGGGTTCGAGACCGCACTGGAGTCGACATATTGGCAGGCCAGCAAACCGACCTGATAGCTCACCAGCGGGTGCCTCGGACCCGTAGGAAAAATCCACGCGGTGTCGCTGGAACCACCCTCGCACCTCTCTCCCAGCCACCGGACGTTTCTCATTGGCTGCGTTGGGTGTGCGTTCTTGTCCGGCCAGGGATCGGCCACCGGGACGGCTCCGTTACAAGACACCTGGCCACGTCACTTTGCAAACGGCAACAGGTGAGGCCCTGGTGACACCGCGCGAAATGCGGTACTTGCGGACGTTCAGGCTGCTCGGGCCGCCACTGCCTCAGGCGGCCTTCGCGCTCGGTGGCGTTCCGGCCGCGGTAGTGGACGGCTCGCACGCCGGCGGGTCAGACTGCAAGGCGGCCGTGGGGCTTGTCGACCCACGGACTCCCGCTTTCCCCGTGCCTATCGGGCATGCGCCCTGCCATCATGGGGCCAGGCGAGGATCGCCCGCGATCGTCTCGCGGAGCCGGCTGTTGACATCACGGACGGCCGGCGCGCTCGACTCCACAGCCTGTTTGAACCGCCGCCGCGACCCGAACCGCCGAAAAGCAGCGGCCCGCATCGGGGAGTTGGCCGCCGAGACCGCAGCCAAAGCCTGAAGCACAGGGTCGTCGCGACCTGTGGTGAGCAGGAGTTCCAGCACGTTGCGGACGTCCCGTTCGGTCGGCTCCGGATATGGCACTCCGTCCCGGGCGTACCGCATGCTCTGCACGGCCTGAATCAAGTGCTGAAGATCGGACAGGAACTCTCCGACCGTGAACTCTGCGGGTCGGGTATCCACATCACCGGGGTTCCAGCGCACTCGCTCGGCTACGACCGCCCAGAGCATCGTGTCTCGCTCACGGCCCTCGGGCCAAGGCCAGCAGGCCCGGGCCAGTTCCCGCGCCGCAGGGCTGCGGTCTCCGGCGTTAGCCGAACTGCGGGCGCAGCCGATAACTCAAACAGGGGGTCCATCGCCACCGTCCGTGATCAGTAGAGGTAGACGTCATTCACCAGCGTAGCCGAGTTGAAGCAGTCGTAGATCAGCCCGGTCGTGTGGATGGAAGCCGTCACCTGGCACACGCCGGACACCGCGGCGACGCGTAGAGGCTCGTCTGCTTCTCCCACGAACAGACATACGCCGAGGGCCCGCTCCATGAGGCATACGCCGGGCCGGCACCATCGAGGTAAATCATCCCCACGTTAGCGTTCACCCACAGCGGCAGAAGCGGTTCTTCTGAGCGATGATGAGATTGTGACGGTGATCGGGAGTGGGACCTCGCTCGAGGGGGAACGATGGGTGCTCGGGAGGGAAAGCCATGACGGCGATTCGTACACCTACCTCGAGGTGGAGACCCCCAACGGACATCACTCGAAGGGCGGCTACGGGTCGCCACCGCTGCCCTTGGGATGGCGGCTGGCAACGTACACCCAGGGCGACGACGTGGCCCCCAATCAGATCATTCTCAGCGTGGCCGGCGATGTAGCAGGCGTAACAATCACCCTCTCCGACGGTCGACGTGACCGGCTCACGTTGTACTCCGATCCCAGCCACACGGGTGTGGGGCTCGCGGCGCTGGTCTATCCACGAGACCTCGACATCCACAGGATCGACCTATTGGACGCTTCGGGAGAGCCGCTGCCAGATCGCCTGTAGCCCGCCTGATGCGCGACTGTATTCGCACCCATCGCGGCATGTCCGGTAGTTGGAAGCCGGTGGATGACGGAGGACCGTGTTCCTGGACGGTCTGAGTCTTCTCTAGTCGCCGGTGTCAACGTATAGGCAGAACGGGTGCCCCGCCGGATCCAGCATCACACGTACGTCGTCCTGGGGCTGGTGCACGTGCAACTCGGCTCCGAGTGAGTGTGGTCACCTGATTTGGCCAGCATGGCGGTGAACTGGTGGAGCCTGCTGGTGCGGACCGCGCCCACCCGGGCGTGCGCCCGGCCCAGGCGCCGCCTGGACTTGGCGCGGTTCGCGGACCCCTTCTGGGTCCGCGACAGGGCGCGTTGCAGGTGCTTGATGTGGGCCAGGGCGTCCCGCAGGGCCCGCGAGGCTTCCAGGGTCGCGACGAGCGTGCAGCCCTCGGTGGCCACGACCGCGGCGGTCTTGACCCCGACGTCCACCCCGACGCCGGCACCCGCCGGCCTGCTGTACATCTGTGGTGCGGCGGCCGCGGTCCGCTGGAAGCACACCGACGCGTACCAGCAGCCACCCGCGTCCCTGCTCACGGTGACGTTCAGTATCCGGGCCCGGCCGCGGACCAGCAGGCGCCGGAGCTTGGCCTGGGCGCGGCACGGCGCGGCCAGGGCGACCCACCCGTACCTGGCGACCCGTATCCGGCCGGGCTGCAGTTGCAGCCCGCCGGCGGTGGTGAACCTGGGCCGGTCCCGGTGGCGGGCCTTGAACCTGGGGAACCGGGACTGGCCCTTCAGGAAGCTGGTGTGCGCCGTGTGCGCGGCGCGGATGCCGTACCGGAACGCCCAGACCGACTGGCCGCCATGCCACGGCGCGGCCACGCTCTTGGTGGCGTCCCAGCGGCGGACCAGGTCGAAGTATGACAGGGGCCGGGTCCGGTCGCCCTTGGGGATGTCGTAGGTGGCCTCAGCGGCCCACTGGTCCTGGTTCGCCTTGACCTGGGCCAGGGCCCAGTTGAACGCGAACCGCCGCGCGCCGCCCGCCGAAGAAACACGGCCGCCTGCGCGTTGGTCGGTTTCAGGCGCAGCCGCACACTTGCCGTGCTGGTGGCGGAAACGGGCCTGCTCACGGGCGTTACTGTGCCTCACCCCACCGACAGGGCACCCACGCCCATCTCACACATATCGTAGGGGGGGAGGTGTCACCGTTGCGGTCCCAGCCCAGCATCATGCACGTCGACCTGGACGCGTTCTTCGCCTCCGTCGAGCAGCGCGACAAGCCCTCACTGGCGGGCAAACCTGTGGTGGTCGCCGGCACCGGGCCGCGGGCCGTGGTTGCCACGGCGTCCTACGAGGCGCGGCGGCTCGGAGTGCACTCGGCGATGGCTGCCTCGGTCGCCAGGCGCCTGGCCGGGCCCGGCGCAGCGTTCCTGGGCGTGCGGATGGCCGCCTACAAGCAGGCGTCGGCGGCCGTCATGGCGGTGCTGAGGGCGCGCTACCCGCTGGTCGAGCAGGTCTCCATCGACGAGGCGTACATCGACCTGGCCGCAGGCGCCGGCCCTGGCCTGGTCCTGGACGTGGCCACCGTCGCCGCGGCCGCCTCCCAGCTGCAGGCCGCGGTCGCGGCCGCCACCGGCGGCCTGAGCATGTCGGTGGGTGCGGGCAGCTCCAAGCTGATGGCCAAGATCGCCTCCGACCTGCGCAAACCGGCCGGGGTCACCGTGGTGGCGCCCGGCACGGAGCAGGCGACGCTGTGGCCCCTTGAGGTGTCCCGCCTGCCGGGGGTCGGCCCGGCCACCGCGGCCCGGCTGCGGACGTGGGGCGTGCACACCATCGGGGACCTGGCCGCCGTGAACCCCGCCGACCTGGCCGCGCTGCTGGGCCAGGCCGCGGCGGCCTGGCTGCATGAGGGCGCCCACGGCCGCGACGACCGCCCTGTCATAGCTGAGCGGGACACCAAGGCCGTGTCCGCCGAGGAGACGTTCGACGTGGACCTGAGCGACCCCGCCGAGATGGCGCAGGAGGTCGCCCACCTCGCCGCCCGGGTCGCTGCCCGCCTGG
>Ga0208850_1000661_pt1 | contig 10885 bp, 13 predicted proteins | sample NGESurshal092012_5_FD_184475 | JGI IMG/M metagenome (GOLD analysis project Ga0208850, IMG submission 184475) | Arctic peat soil microbial communities from Barrow, Alaska - NGEE Surface sample 210-2 shallow-092012 (SPAdes) | ecosystem: Environmental > Terrestrial > Soil > Wetlands > Peat ... | reverse complement strand
CGCGGTCGGGACGCCATCAGGTGCCCGTCGCGGTTCTGCCGAAGGCAAAATCGCTCTCGGCCTTCAGTCTCAAACCTCAGTCCGACAGGCTGCTAGCGCGTCAGCTTTTCCAGCTCCGGGAACGGCGCATAGACCGCGCCGGCGCAGACGTCGCTGGCGTTCTCGACCACGCGGTCGAGCCGGCCATTGACATAGACAACGGCGCGTTCGCGTAACTCGCGATAACTTCCCTCGGATTCGCGCGGGGTAAAGCGCAGGCAGCTGACGTAACGCAACCGACCGCCGACGGTACGCTGCACCGGCTCGGCCATCGCGGCGTTGTGCACGCCAACGGGATTGTTGAGATAGTTTTTCATGAACGCCAGCAATTCGGAGCGGTAGCTGTCGGGGTACGGCTGGTTGGCAACGCCGCGATCGTCGGTGTAGGTGATGCTCCTGTCGTCGTCGCTGCCCGCGCAGGCCGCGAGCGCAACCGGCAGCAGCAGGATCGCCACGCACTTTGCTGATATCCCCAAGTGCAACCCGCTTTTCAAGAATCCGATGCCCCGGGCGGTTCTAGACCGTCCGCCGGAGAAATGGAATTCGCATCTCGGCTATCGAGCAGACGTTCTGGGTTTGCTGAAACAGTTCCGGCCCGACACCATTGGGGAAGCAATGGCGCGGGCCGGACCTGATGTCCACGGTCGCGGCGGGGCAATGTGGATCAGGCCACGCCCGCGGATCAGTTTCAGCCGCGCTTGGTGGCGGGCGCAACGTGCTTGATCGTGACCTTCGAGAACTGATGCGTCTTGAGCGCGCCGATTCGCTTGTGGAAGCGGTGATGGCGGAAATGCCGGACGTGATGGCGGCCCATCCTGGCATTGGCGTTCAGCACGCTCGGCTTCACCTGCTTCACCTGCTCGGCCTTGATGACCGGCGCATGCGCCGTCTTGCCGGAACTGGCCGCCATTGCCGGAGCGGCGAGAACGGAAACTGCGAGTAGTGCTGCGGAAATTGTCTTCAACATGGTCGTTTCCTCCAGGGATCACGAGGTGGCCGGTCGGATGGCCGGGCCCGTTGATCATGGTTACGACCTTACGTTCCGCGCGCTGAACCCAACGTGAAGCGCAACGACGGACTTCGTTCATCAGGGTGACATGTTCGTCATGTTCCACACCTGCCCGCCACGCTCGAGGTCTGGCCGAAATCGCCCAATTAAGGACCATTGCCCGGGAATGTTCTGTTACGGCGGGTGTTCAAGTCAACGGACTTCGGGTGTAGGATTGCCCCATTGGAAGTCGGGAGAGATGCATGAGCAAATTCGCGGTCAGGCTCTTGTCGCTGGCAATATTCTCGATGGCACTGATCGCGGTGCCCCTGCTCACGACGGCGCACGCCTCGGGCGACGACAATCCGGCGCCGCCGGCGTCGGACACCAAGAAGGAAAAGAAGGATAAGAGCTCGAAGGTCGACGATCCCCGATTCATCGAGGATTATCGCGCGGCCTACGCCACGATTTACGACCGCAACGATTACGCCACAGCGATCGGTCAGTTGAAGGCGCTTGGCCAGGACGACCGCGCCGATGTCGCCAATCTGATCGGCTACTCCTATCGCAAGCTCGGCGACTACAAGATTTCGCAGATCTGGTATGAGCGCGCGCTGAAGGCCGACCCCAACCATGTGCGGACGTGGCAGTATTACGGGCTGTGGCAGCTCGAACGGGGCAACCGCGATCAGGCGCAATATCACCTGAACCGGATCGGCAAACTATGCGGCACCGACTGCGCGGAATATCGCTCGCTGGCCGCGGCACTGGAAAAGCCGCCGGGCACCGCCCTCGTTTACTGAGATTCTGAACTACGCATCGAGCCGGCGCAGCCAAAAGGTTGCGCCGGTTTTATTTTGTCGGGTAGCATCCAGGAACATTATCCAAGAACATCGTTGCTGAATCTTTCAACGCATCCTCGATCGTTTCAATTACCTGACATTTCTGGGAGACGGCGCACATGGAACCATGGGTGCAATCCGCGATCGGATACACCCGCAACTGGATCGAATTCCAGTTGCGGGTGTCGCAGCAAACCGGCTGCATCTTTGCTTCACTTCATCAGCGCCTCGGCCTCGGCCCGGAAGGCCTGGCGCGAGGCGTCGCGCGAATAGAACATGTGCCCGCCCGGATACACGACGAGTTTCACACGCTGCGGCGAAGCGTAGGCCGGTAGCTGGTCGAGCAGAATTTTCGAGCCGAAATACGGCGTGGCGAGATCGAACAGCCCGTGCGCCACCAGCAACTTCAGTTTTGGGTCGAGCGCGAGAATTTCTCGCAGCTGGGAAATCGACTCCGCAGGCTTCAGACCGCGGCCGAAATCCCAGGCCTTCTCGACCGCGCCGTTAAGCAGCTCGTAGGACCCGTCCGGACGCCAATTCAACTTGCGCGTGATGAGGTCGACCACAGCGCTGGTCAGCGGTGCGGCCAAGGGTTCGCCGGACGGATCGCTGAAATGATAGAAGCTCGAGTCCGGATAGGGATCGAGACCTGACACGGACGCATCGTAGCGCCCGGTCACCTTGCCGTTCTTCCGGTCGAATTCGCGGCGAAACTCGATAACGTCGAAGCGCCCGGCCAGCCTCCGGCTCACGGCCTGATCGATGCCCGTCAAAGCAGCCACCTTGTCGGCAAGGCGCGTGGTGGCCTCGGTGTCGGCCGAGCCCTTGATGAGGTCGAGCAGAAAATCGCCGCGCGCATAGCGTTCGACGTCGGCCATGTCGGCAGGGGTAACCGACCCCTTGGCCTCGCGCGCCACCGCCGCCATGGTGGGAAGGCTCCACACATATTGCAGGATACTGGAGCCCGAGAATTCGCGGAAGTCGAGCACCGGTGAGACGAGGATGAGCCCCCTCACCCCGACGCCCTGCTCGGTCTGCAGATTGCGAACGATCTTCGGTCCGCGAATGCCGCCGTAGCTTTCGCCGGCGACAAATTTAGGCGACAGCAAACGGTCGGACTTTTCCAGCCAGCGGCGGATCGTCAGCGCGATCGAGCTGACGTCGCCGTCGACCGAGAAAAACTTCTTGCGCACGTCGTCGCCGGTGGCGACGAAGCGGCTATAGCCGGTACCGACCGGATCGATGAAGACGAGATCGGTAAAATCGAGCCAGGTCTCGGCGTTGGGTTGCAGATCGGGAGACGCGGAGGAAACCGCCGCGTCCCCGTTGATGGCCAGCCGCCAGGGTCCGGCATCGCCCAGTTGCAGATAGGCCGATGCCGCGCCCGGCCCGCCGTTGAAGAAGAACGTCACCGGTCGGGTGCGCGCGTCGGCGCCATCAAGCTGATAGGCGATGTAGGCGATATCGGCTTGCGGCTCGCCCTTGTCATTGAACTGGCGGATCGAACCTGCGGTGGCCGTGAAGGCCAGCGTGCGCCCGGGAAGAGCCAGCGTCTGTTTCGTCGTGGAATCCGGCGGCAGGCGATGTTGCTCGGCGACGACAGGCGAATTCACCGTGTTGCCGCGCGCGCCGGTTCCTCCGGACTTCTGACCCGATGGCGCAGCGGCGGGTTGCTGAGCCGGCTGCGGCGCATCCTCGGCACGCGCGCCGGCCATCATGCAGAACGCGACAAGCCCGAGGGCGAAGCGCGCATGGCGCGGCGCGGCGAAACGGATGGCCATGTCTGTTCTTCTCCTGCTTCCCGCAATCCACCCAAACGGCCGCATTCACCATACCAGCCGGGATTTCCCGGATCGAAGCGGGTTTTAGCGCAAAACTGCGACAGCTTGGCTTTGTTCGCAAGCGCGCAGACATGCCTGGCTTTGTATTAGCTCAGCACCCGATCCCGCGACATCGTCCGGGGGCGGCTAGCCCGGCTCGACAAGCACAGCCAAGGTCGTATAGACGACCTCGGCGCACCCGCCTCCCATCATCGCCAACATGAGCCCGCGATCCCATGCCCAGCCCTAAGCGATATGACCGGATCGCCTTCGTCGCGAGCGCCGGCGCGGAGGCCCAGCAGGCGCTTGCGCAGCTGGTAGAGCTGTACGGCAATCACGATCCCGCCGACGCCGATGTCGTGGTGGCGCTCGGCGGCGACGGACTGATGCTGCAGACGCTGCATCAGCATATGCGTTCGGGCAAGCCGATCTACGGCATGCATCGCGGCACCGTCGGCTTTCTGATGAACGAATTCAGCGCGCTCGATCTGCACGCCCGCCTTGCCGCCGCGCGCGAATCCGTGATCCATCCGCTGCTGATGCGCGCCACCGACGTGCACGGCGCGGTGCATCTTCATCATGCCATCAACGAAGTCGCGCTGTTTCGCCAGACCTATCAGGCAGCGCGCTTGAGGATCCTGATCGACGAGCGCGAACGCATGGCGGAGCTGATCGCCGACGGCATCATGGTGGCGACCCCCGCCGGATCCACCGCCTACAATCTTTCGGCGCAGGGGCCGATCCTGCCGATCAACGCCGCGCTGCTGGCGCTGACGCCGATCAGCGCGTTCCGCCCGCGCCGCTGGCGCGGCGCCCTGCTCCCCAACACCGCCTATGTGGTCATCGAGGTGCTCGAGGGCGACAAACGCCCGGTCGCGGCCGTGGCCGATCACGACGAGGTGCGCGATGTCCGCCGGGTCGAGGTGCTTTCCGACAAGACCATCTCGATGCGGATGCTGTTCGACCCCGGCCACAGCCTGGAAGAGCGCATCCTGAGCGAGCAATTCGGGTACTGACCGCCCAGACGGCCGTTCCCTCGCAACCATTCGTTAACGGGGGCGGGATATGGTTAACGCGGAGTATACCGAGATGTTCGGTACGCGCTTAGAGCCGGGCCATGTTTCGCATCGATTTCAACAAGCTGCGATTTCTTGTGTGCGACGACAATCCGCATATGCGCCGCATTTTGCGGACGCTGCTGCATTCGTTCGGTGCCCGCGAGGTCTATGAATCCGAAGACGGCGCGACCGCGCTGGAGATGTACACCCACTACGTCCCGGATATCGTCATCACCGACTGGTCGATGCCGATTTTCGATGGCCTCGAGCTCGCTCAGATGATCCGGCAGCCCGATTCGAAGGGCAATCCCTTCGCTCCGATCATCATGTTGACCGGCCATTCCGAGAAACGACGCGTGACGGTGGCGCGCGACGCCGGCGTGACCGAATTCCTCGCCAAGCCGATCTCGGCCAAGGGGCTTTATCAGCGCATTCTGAACGTGGTCGCCAATCCGCGCCCGTTCATCAGGACCAAGACCTATTTCGGACCGGACCGCCGGCGCAATACCAGCAACGCCTATATCGGCCCGGAGCGCCGCATCGGCGGCGAGGTGGAAGTCCTTCAGCAACCTTCGCTGCTCGACAAGGCCCGGACCACCGTTTAGCGCGCGAGGCGCAAGGAAACCATCATGGCGAAAGAAAAGCCTGCGACGCTCCAGATCGAAACCTTCGCCGACCACCACGTGATCACGCAGCCCAATCCCTTGCGCAAGGTGTTACGGCGTGTCGGCGAAAAGGATCTCGACGATCCGATTGCGCGCGCGGAAAAAGCCCTTGCCGGCCTGGCAGGCGAATTCAAGAACTGGATGGGAATCGAAACCGACCGGCTCTCGGCAGCCCACGCCGCAATTCTCAGGGACGGTTTTACGAACTCCACGCGCGAAGAGCTGTTTCGCGCCGCCCATGACATCAAGGGCGACGCCGCCACCTTCGGCTACCCTTCCGCGGGCGCCGCGCCAAGAGCCTGTGCCGGATCATCGAGCACGCGCCCGATCTCGACGAGGTGCCGTCCAACCTGATCGCGCATCATATCAACGCCATTCAGGCGATCGTGCGCGAACGCACCAAGCTCGACACCGTCAGCATGGCCAACGAACTGAGCCGGCAGCTGCGCGGCGTCGCGGACGAATACCTCACTCGCGCCAATCGCGACCGTCCCGAACATCTCGAAGCGATTCTTGCGCCGAGCATCGCGCCGCGGGATTGAAGCGCTAAATTCTTTACGTCGTCCCTGCGAACGCAGGGGACCCATAACCCCAGGCGCCCGTTGGTGCGACGAGGCGCTTCGAAGGTCACTACCAGTTTTTCACATCATCGGTGTCACGGCGTATGGGTCCCCGCGCCCCGTGCGCAATTGCGCGCCGGCGGGGACGACGTTGATGATGATGCGATTACGCTGCGATCGGCTCGTGCTGGATCGGCGCAACGGCCTCGTCAGCCATCAGCTCGTCGCAGAACATGCGGGCTTCTTCCCGCGCCGACTCGGTCGCGAAGCGCCGCAGCAGGATCAGCAGCGGCTCGGCGGCTTGCCGGTCGGTTTCGCAATGCGTCAGCACGCGTTCGACCATCCGGCGCCGCAATCTTGCAGCACTTCCGGCAGTGCCGACAAATCCGGTTTCATGGCTGGCTTCGAGCGCCACCCGGAACGCCGCAAATGTCGATTCCGGCAATCCGGCGCGCAGCAGCAGCGCCTGCAGGCTGGCGCCGCCGCGGTCGTGCAGCAGCGCGGAGACGCGGGACTGCGGCAGGTCAGACAATTCCGACAACGCGGAATCGAACAGTTCGAGATTGCCCGACAATAGCGCGCGCAGAATCAGTCCTGCAGTGAGCTGGCCAGTGGCGCGCAGATGCCGCACCAGGCCACGCATGTCGTCGCCGCGCGAGCGCGCCGCGATATTCACGGTCGAGCGATCGCGCGCCTCGCTCGCTATCCGCCCGGCGCGATCGGCCCTCAGCCAGTTCCGCGCGACAACGAATTGCGCCAGCGTGTCCGAAAGCTTGGCGACCAGCGCGACCCGCGTCGCGGCAGGCAGATCTTCCAGCACCAGCATCGATTCTCGAATCGCGGCGAGATGGCCGTGGCGCTCAACGATGCGGTCCCATGAAAACGGCGCGAGTTCGGCATAGGCATTTTCGATCAGCTCGAGCGCCGCGGCGGGCGTGCCGACTTCGGCAATCGCGGCGCAGACGGAGGCCGGCAGATTGACGCGGCGGGCGATGGCGCATTGCATCTCGCAATTGCCGGTCGCGATGATGTCGACGAGATCGGCGTCGATCAAAAGCGGTGAATGTTCGAGGACCGGAAGCGCTACCGACGCCTGGTCGAGCGACAGCGCCTGCACGATGGCGGCGGGCGCATCGGCGCTGCGCGCAAATACTTCGGCCATGGCCTGGCGCACCAGCGGCGAAGCATCGTCAAGCAGCATCAGTAGCGCGCCTTCTGCGGGATCGTCTTCAGTGAGATCGGAAATCAGCCAGGCCCGCGCCAGCGATCGCGTTGCCTCCGCCCGTTCGCCTGCCGGAGCGGTCCGTATCCAACTGATGAACTGCCGAACGATCATTGCCCTGCCGGCTTACGCAAGCTGAAACGACACCGTGACGCGATGCCACTGTCATAGAAAATAAACCACGACGCTTAACAAAGCGTTCACCATAAACGGCTGGTTTTATTGACGTTTTGTTAAGGGTGGCAGGGTCGCCGTCGCCGCTTCGCGTGTCCCGGGCGCGATGCGGCGCACAGCGATGCGTCGCAGAACCGGGGCCCATGGGTGATCTGAGGTAAGATAGAACCCGGATCAGCAGCGCATCACTTCGTGCTGCGCAGCATCCCGGGAACGAGCATTTAGCTGCTGAACGTACCGCTGCGGTCGCTGAAGAGATCGAGCGGTTGCGGCGCGCGGACGTTGGGGGTCTGCGCCGAGAGCGGCGACACCGGGGTCGCTGATGCAACCGAGGTTGCAGGCGCAACCGAGGTCGCCGGCGCAACCGAGGTCAGCGACGATGAGTTGCCCCACAATTCCCGAACTACCGGCGAGACCGGCTGGGAACGATCGCCGCCTTGAAACAGCGAGCGGAAAATCGGATCGGTCGGCGGCGAGGTGTTTGTCGTTGTCGATGCGGATGCCATCGTGACCGGCGTCACTGAGCGGACATCCGGAAAACTCGACAGATAGGCGGCATTGTCAATCGGCGGAGCGGCCGGTGCCGCGCTGGCGAGCGTCACTCGTGCCTGGACGTCGCCGACCGACGCCATCGCGGTGCGGGTTGCCGCGGAATTGGCGGCGCTGGCGTAGCGCGAGGTCAGCGCCGAATAGACTTCGGATACACTGCGCGCGCGCCCGGAGCGATCGAAGAAGATCGAACGGTTCGCCGCGGCGGCATTCGGAAACAGCCGCGCGCCGGAGGCCTGCGGATTATCCTCGGCGTTCGAGATCAGCTTGGCTGCGCCGCCGACGCCCATGAAGTGTGCCATATAGAGTTCGCCGTCGGTCGGACGCCGGCCGATTTTGCCGGTGAGCTTGAAACTGTTGGATTGGGTCAGAACCACCGCCATCGAAGAGCTGGCGGCGGGATCGTCGCGCAGCTTCATGATCGCGGTTCGCGCGGCGGGATTGTTGACCGAGTAGCGGCCGGACGGGGATTTGGTGATGGCGTCGGCGTATTTGCCGTAGCCGAGCTGCGCGCCCGCTTCCTTCACGGTGCCGAGCCAGGTCTGGTCGAAGAATTGATAAAGCCCGCGCGCCGACGAGGTCGAGGCGCTCGCCGTCGGATTAAAGTTGGATTCCATCTTCGCGGTGGCGAGCAGATATTCGAAGCTGGTGCCGGTGGTGTTGGCGGCCTGCTTGATCGCGCCGGCTATCCGCGCGCGCGATGGGTCGACACTTGCCGTTGCTGTGGCGTTTGAAGTGTCGACCGACATGTGTTGGTGCCCCGCTCCTCGCGAAACGACCGCCCGGCCTTACAGAGCACCCAATTGCGCCCATGCCGCCGTAACACTGCGGCGACTATGGTTAATGGTGGGTTAAAGGGATTCATGTCCCGGACGCGGTGGCGGCACCTCTTATGTAGGCTTCCCATAAATCGCTTTCGGATCGAACAGCCTGTCGGCATCCACGAACGACAATCGCGCCCCGCTTTCGCCTGCGGTCACCGCGCGGTAGAAGCACGAACGCCGGCCGGTATGGCACGCCGCGCCGGTTTGCTCGACCCGGATCCAGATCGCGTCCTGATCGCAATCCATCCGCATCTCGACCACACGCTGGACATGACCGGAGGTTTCGCCTTTTCGCCACAGCGAATTGCGGGAGCGGCTGAAGTACCAGGCTTCCCCGGTTGCGATGGTCTTGCGCAAGGCTTCATCGTTCATATGCGCGACCATCAGCACCTCGCCGGTGCCGGCGTCGGTGGCGACGCAGGTCACAAGACCCGACGCGTCGAACTTGGGCTGGAACGCCAGCCCTTCCTCGATGTCGTTGATTTCTGCTGATATGGACACAGTCAGCCCTCGCAAAATCAGCAAGGGCTACCGCTGCGGCCCTCGCACCATGGACATGAAGCGTGCCTGCTCCGCCGGATTGTCGCGGAACATGCCGGTAAAGCGGCTGGTGAACGTCATCGCGCCATGCTTGGCGACGCCGCGCACCGACATGCAGGTATGCTCCGCCTCGATCATCACTGCAACGCCGCGGGGTTTGAGAACTTCGTCGATCGCAGCGGCAATCTGGGCGGTCAAATGCTCCTGGGTCTGCAGGCGGCGTGCGAAAATATCGGTGAGCCGCGCCAGTTTCGACAGTCCCACCACCCGCTCGACCGGCGTATAGGCGATATGCGCCCTGCCGTAGAACGGCATCATGTGGTGTTCGCATTGCGAGGTGAATTCGATGTCGCGGATCAGCACGAAGTCGTCATAACCCGCGGTCTCGCCGAAGGTGCGGTTGAGCACCTCCGCCGGACACTGATGATAACCCTGATAGAGTTCGTCGAAGGCTTCGACTACCCGGCGCGGCGTATCCAATAGGCCCTCGCGGTCGGGGTTTTCGCCGATATAGCCTAGCAGGGTTTGCACCGCCTGCTCGGCTTCGGCGCGCGACGGACGCGGCTGGTCCGCGCGCACGGCAGCGGCCAGAAACTCGGCGGGGTGCAGTTCGGCCGGACGCGTTTCCGGAATCTTCGAATCCGGAAGCTTCACGTCGGAAGGCTTGCCTGGGCGTAGGGATTTGATCAATGCGTCCATGTCAACTCCGTTCGACCGGTCTCAAGTGAGACCGGAGTGTCACCGGCAGACGGGGCGGCTTGCCGCCGGACGCCTGAGCCATAATGCTAACACCACAGTGGCCGAATCGGTTTCTATTTCAGGCCACCGAGAAAACGGGCGGACTGTATTTCCGCCATTTCCAACCATATATAGGGCTACGGGCCGCGGTCGCCAAGGGCGATCGCGCCGGGGAGTTCGAGACCCAACCTTATGCTGAACGACATTTACAACAAGCGCATCATCGAATTGGCCGGCAATATACCCCGGCTGGGGCGGCTGGCCGCCCCAGACGCCAGCGCCACGGCGCATTCCAAGCTGTGCGGTTCGACCGTCAAGATCGACCTCAAAATGGACGGACCTGTGGTCACCGACTTTGCTCATGATGTGAAGGCCTGCGCGCTCGGCCAGGCCTCGTCCTCGATCATGGCGAGCCATGTCGTCGGCTCGACGGCGAGCGAACTGCGCGAATTGCGCGAAACCGTCCGCAGGATGCTGAAGGAAAACGGCAGCCCCCCGCAAGGCAAGTGGGCCGATATCGCGCTGCTCGAGCCGGTGCGCGATTACAAGGCGCGGCATGCCTCGACGATGCTGACCTTCGATGCCGTGGTCGACGCGATCGGCCAGATCGAAGCCAAGACCAGACAGCCGGTATCAGCGCAACGCTGAATATGCTCGTCATTTCCGGTGTGCGCCGCTAGGGCTATTGCGGCGCCGGCGCCGCCGCCACGATGCCGCCGGTCGGAACGATCGCTTCGGCCGTCTTGGTGGATTTCGCCGACTGTGGATTAGTGTCAGTCTGCACCGCGCTGCTTACGAAGCGATCCTGCGTTGGCTTGGCCGCGAGCTCCGCCACCGGCGTGTTGGGGCTGTCCGTCTGCGGCAGC
>Ga0208850_1000659_pt1 | contig 10894 bp, 10 predicted proteins | sample NGESurshal092012_5_FD_184475 | JGI IMG/M metagenome (GOLD analysis project Ga0208850, IMG submission 184475) | Arctic peat soil microbial communities from Barrow, Alaska - NGEE Surface sample 210-2 shallow-092012 (SPAdes) | ecosystem: Environmental > Terrestrial > Soil > Wetlands > Peat ... | reverse complement strand
CTATTGCCGGCTTGATCAGTTCGCCGAACCGGCTCAATCCGCTGCACCATCCCGACGCCGCCCGCCCGCGCCGCGACGAGGTCCTGGCCGCGATGCTCGAGGATGGGTACATCGGCAAAACCGCTTACGATTCGGCGGTCAGCGAACCGCTGCATCCGCGGGAAGTTTATGCCGAGGGCAACGACGCGCCCTACTTCGTCGATTTCGTCAAGAAAGAACTGGCGGAGCGTTATCCGCCGAAGGTGCTCAGCGGCGAGGGTTTGCGAATCTTCACCTCGCTCGATGTGCACATGGAAAAGCTCGCCGAGAGTGCAATCGCGCACAATCTCAGCAATTTGGAAGCCAAGCATCCCAAGCTTGCCCGCCGCGAGACCAGGGAGCGCCTCGAGTCGTGCCTCGTCGCTCTCGAGCCGCAGAGCGGAAAGATTCGCGCGATGGCCGGCGGACGCGAGTACCGCTCGAGCCAGTTCAATCGCGTTACTCAGTCCAAACGTCAGCCCGGCTCGGTCTTCAAGCCGGTGACATACTTAGCGGCCTTCGACGAGACCCTGTCGGGAGGAGCGGAGAAGTTCCTGCCGACTACCTATATCGAGGACGCGCCCTTCACCTGGCAGTACGGCGACATGAGCTGGACGCCGAATAACTATCGCGACCGCTTCTTCGGCCACGTCACGCTCGAGTTCGCGCTCGGCGAGTCGCTCAACTCCGCGACCGCGCGGCTGGCCAACAGCGTCGGACTGGATCGAATCCGCGCGATGGCGTCGAAGCTCGGCTTTGGCGACTTGCCGTCCTACCCGTCGATCGTGCTCGGGGGAATCGAAGTCTCACCGATGCAGATCGCGCGCGCGTACGCCATAATTGCCAACGACGGGATGGAAATCCAACCCTACGCCGTTACCGCCGTGGTCGATGAAAACAACAAGGTAATCGAGGGTCACGAACTCGCCGCCGAACAGGTGATTTCGCCCCAGCTCGCGTACATGATGCAGTTCATGCTCGAAAACGTGATCAATCACGGCACCGGCGCGGGCGCGCGCTCGATGGGTTTCACGCGGCCGGCCGCGGGCAAGACCGGCACCACCAACGACGCCAAGGACGCATGGTTCGCGGGCTTTACGCCGAACCTGCTGGCAGTGGTCTGGACCGGTTTCGATCAAAAGGAAGAGCTTGGGTTGACCGGCGCGCAAGCTTCGCTGCCGGCGTGGGTTGCTTTTATGAAAGCGGCGACCGCGCCGCGCCCGCCGCTCGATTTCACCGCTCCGCCGGGAATCGTCGAGGTGAAAATCGATCCGACTACCGACTATAAGGCGACGCCCTATTGCCCGGTGACGATGATGGGCGTGTACCCGCAAGGGATGGCGCCGACTGAGGACTGCCCGTATCATACTTCGGCGACGTCATTGACGGCTGACCACAAGATGCCCGAGGCGCGGAATCCCGTTGCCGATCCTAATGACTAGATGACTAGTTCGCTCCGCCCATTCGCTTTTGCAATATTTCTGTCGATGCTGCCGATTTCCGCGACCGCATCGCAGGGAATAAATAGCCGTCCAATACTCCTGGCGAAGCTCGAAGAGGAATCGATTCCGGCGCAGGATCTCGTGGCGCCGAGTCCGGCCGCGGCGCCGTCTCCCGCCGCCGACACAAATCACAATTCCGACGACTGGATCGCCGTGCCGGCTGGGGAGCCGACGACCGCCGAAAGCCAGGCGCCGATATCCAATCCAGCGCCCAGTTCGCAGCCTCCCGCAGCACCGCCGGCCGAAATCGCGCCGGCAATCGACGTCGGTTCGATCGCGACGGCGCCCCAAATCAGCGACTCGTCGCTGGCGCCGCTGATCGATGCTGCGCCAACTCCCGCTCGCGCCGCATCTTTGAGAATCACCGAGCAGCAGCGCGTCGAACTCGACAAGGGGCACACTGACGACGCGATTCGCGAACTGGCGCACGCGATTTCGATCGATCCGAGCAACTCGTACGCGTACTTCTACCTGGGGCGCGCGTACGTCGCGCGCAGGGACTACGCGCAGGCGCAGACGTTCTTCAAGCGCGCGGAAATCGGGCTCGCATCGGATTCCGCGTGGCTCGGCGAAATCTACGCATTCGAAGGGCTCAGTCTCGAGCAGTCGGGTAATTCCGCCGAGGCCGCCGCCGCCTATCAGAAGGCTCTCGCCGCGGCTCCGGGCAACCTGACTGCGCGCGTCGGCGTCACGCGCCTGTCCGGGTCCGTGCCCGCCGATGCCAACGCGGCGCCGGCCCCGGATCTCGACCAGCCCGCGCCCGCGGAGCCCGACATTGCGCCGCCACCCGACGAAGCGCCTGCTCCAGCAGACTGAACTCGCGATGCTGATACTCGGAATTGAATCTTCGTGCGACGACGCTGCCGCCGCGGTGCTCGAAACCACCGCACCGGGCATCGCCGACATTCGCTCGAGCACGGTAGCCAATCAGGACGACATCCATCGCGCTTACGGCGGCATCGTTCCCGAACTCGCGTCGCGCAGTCACGTCGTCACGATTGGGCCCGTCATCGAGCGCGCGCTGGACGGGGCAGGATGCCGGCTCGTGGACATCGAGGGAATCGCAGTCACGCGCGGCCCGGGATTGGTCGGCTCGTTGCTGGTCGGCTTGATGTTCGCCAAGGGGCTGGCGCAGGCGAGCGGCGTTGCGATGGTCGGCGTGAATCATATCGAGGGCCATCTGCTGGCGCCGTTGCTCGAAAATCGCATCGCGATGCCGTACCTGGCGCTGGTCGTATCCGGCGGTCACACTGCGCTGTTCGCGGTCGAGGATTTCGGGCGCTACCGCCGGATCGGAAGCACTCGCGACGACGCCGCCGGCGAGGCGTTCGACAAAGTCGCCAAGCTGATGGGACTGGGCTATCCGGGCGGCCGCGCAATCGACGAGATGTCGCGCCGGGGCAATCGAAAGCGCGTGCGAATCCCGCGCGCGCACGTCAGGGGCGCGCCGATGGATTTCAGTTTCAGCGGCGTGAAGACCGCGGTCGCAACTATTCTGGCCAGCGAGGACGGCCGCGCCGGGCGGCCCGAGGATCTCGCCGCGAGTTTTCAGGAAGCTGTCGTCGATATGCTGGTGAAGCCGACCATCGCCGCCGCCCGCGAGCTGGGCGCGGATACCATCGCACTGACCGGCGGGGTCGCGGCAAATTCGAGATTGCGCGACAGGCTGGCCGAGGCGGCGGTCGCCGATGGCCGCCGGCTGGTCGCACCCGCGCTCGAATATTGCACCGATAATGCGGCGATGATCGCGCTCGCGGGCGGCTACCGTCTGATCCGCGGCGAGCGCGACCCGCTCAGCATCGACGCGCAAGCCAATCTCGCGCTTTGAATTCGGAGCAGATGACGATTGCACGAAAATCGCACGCGCGCCGCAAACTTAAGGGAGCCAACAGCGCCGGCGTCGGAGTCGATGAAACGCCGTCGCGCCCCGCACCGGCACTGGCGAGAGCCGGCGTGCGGCCGGCAAAATCGCGCGGCCAGAATTTCCTGACCAGCGGCGCCGTCGCCGATCGAATCGTCGCCGCTGCGGAGTTGTCCAAAACCGACCCGGTAGTCGAGATAGGTCCCGGGCTGGGCATCCTGACCGAGAAAATCGCGGCGCGGCCGCTACGTTCGCTGACGCTGGTGGAACTCGACCCGCGCCTCGCCGCCCGGCTCCGGGAGCGCTTCGCCGACGGCGCGGACGTTGACATCATCAACGCCGACTTTCTTGGGATCGATTTCGCGGCACTCGTCACCGATCCACCTGTCAAGGTAATCGGCAATCTTCCGTTCAATGTCGCGGCGGCCATCCTGCGCCGGCTCAGCGACAACGCGCGCATGATTTCGAGAATGGTCCTGATGTTTCAACGCGAAGTTGCCGCGCGGATTCGGGCAATCCCCGGCGACGAGGCGTATGGCGCATTGAGCGTATTCAACGCGCTGTACTGGAAGATCGACTTGCATTTCAGCGTCGCCGCCGGCAGCTTCCATCCGCGTCCCAAAATCGACGCTGAAGTTCTTGCTTTCACGCCCCGGGCGACGCAAACGTTTGCGGCCGGCAACGAAAACGAACGCGACGTGCTCGAAACCGTGCGCGCCTCGTTCTCTGCGCCGCGCAAGACGATTCGCAATGCGCTCAGCCATTCGCTTGGAATCGACAGCACGCGGATCGCGCGCGCGCTCGAACGCGCGGCGATCGATCCGGCCACGCGCGCCGAAAAGCTCGGCGTACCCGATTTTCTAAGACTCGCGCACGCGCTGCGCATCGAACTGGCCGGCAGGATCGTCACCCGCGATGCCTGAACTGCCGGAAGTCGAATCGCTCCGCCGGATACTGGTTCGCACCGCCGTCGGCAGAACGATCGTGAGCGTTCGAATCGGCGAGAAACGGCTGCGCCGCCACGTCAGCGCGGATTTTGCCGGAGCGATCGCCGGCCGGCGAATTGTGAAACTGTCGCGCCGCGCCAAATATCTGATCGTCGAGCTCGACGGCGACGACGTGATGATTGTGCACCTCGGGATGTCCGGCAGTTTGACTCATCGCCACGAGGGCTTCCGCGCCGACGACTTCGATCCGCGCCACGACCATCTCGAATTCTCGCTCGACGACGCCTCGCGCCTGGTTTACAACGACCCGCGGCGCTTCGGCATGATCCGTCTCGTCCAGCGCGCCGCGCTGGCTTCCACGGCGGAGCTGAAGGATCTCGGCCCCGAGCCGTTGTCGCGCGAATTCAACGCCGGCTACCTCGCCGCGAAGGCCCGCGGCCGGAGGGTGGCGATCAAGAGCCTGATAATGGATCAACGAATCGTCGCCGGTATCGGCAATATCTACGCATCCGAGATTCTATTTCGCGCCGGCGTGCGTCCCGCGCGACGGGCCGGCCGCGTGACGCGAATCGAGATCGAAAAAATCGCGGGGGCCGCGCCGGTTATCCTGCGCGCCGCGATCGGCAGTAACGGCACCACCTTTCGCAGCTACCGCGATTCACGCGGACAGCCCGGGCGATTCGCCGCGCGCTTGCGAGTGTACGGCCGCGAGGGGAAACCGTGCTACAGATGCTCGACGCCGATCAAAAATGTGATCGTGGGCCAGCGCGCCAGCTTCTATTGTCCGAAATGCCAGCGCTGATCGCGAGTCAATCCTCGACGCTCCAAGGTGTATGTTATTTATTGAAAATCGGAGGTCGTAATTGGAAGAAACGGTGACGCTATGACAGTTGATTTACCCGGCGGGATCGGCGCCGCAATTGCATTCCTCCTCGGCGCAAGCGTCGGCAGCTTCGTTTGCGTGGTTGCATACCGGCTCCCGCGCGATCTTTCGATCGTCACGCCGCGCTCATTTTGCGAGAGTTGCGAGCGCGCGATTCCATGGTGGGCGAACATCCCGATTCTCGCCTACCTTGGACTGCGCGGGCGATGCGTGATGTGCGGCGCGCCGATCCCGTTCCGCCATTTTCTCGCCGAATTCGGACTCGCCATCATCACCCTCTATCTCTACTTCGCCTTCCCGATCCCCGACGCGTTCGCGCGCTTCGTACTATGCGCCGCGCTGTGGATCGTCGCGATCATTGACTACGACTGGCGGCTGATTCCGAACATCATTACCTGGCCGGGGACGCTGGTGGGATTCATCGCCGCGGCGCTGATGATGCCGGAGGTCGGCTGGAAGAGTTCGTTGATCGGAATCGCGCTGGGCGGCGGCGTGCTGTGGGGCACCGGCTATTTCTACCAACTGGTGCGCGGGCGCGAGGGTGTGGGCCTGGGCGACGTGTGGCTGCTGGGGATGGTCGGTGGATTTCTCGGCTGGCAGGGAGTTTTCTTCACTTTGTTTTTCGGTTCGGTAATCGGCGCGATCGGCGGAATCGCGTTCGCGCTCGGCGGCGGCGGCGCGGCTTCACCTGCTCCGCTCGGCGACCCCGCGACCGATCCGGAGGAAGCAGACGTCTCGATTCTGCGCACCGAAGTTCCGTTCGGGCCGTATCTGGCGCTGGCCGCCGGCGTCTTCGCTCTCTTTCAGCCGCAACTGACGCGCTGGTATCTTGGCGGATAAGGACGCGCAACGTTGCAATCCAGCTAATCGATGGCAGCCGGTGTATTCATCACGCTCGAAGGCGTCGAAGGAAGCGGCAAGACCACCCAGGCCGCAATCCTGGGCGACGTGCTGCGCAAAGGCGGCCGCCGCGTCACGGTCACCCATGAGCCGGGCGGCACGCGCGCCGGCGAAACGATTCGCGCGATTTTTCTCGATCCCGCGGTTTCGCTCGACGTAGCCGCGGAACTGCTGCTGGTCCTTGCCGATCGCGCGCAGCACGTCCGCGAAAAACTCCGGCCCGCGCTGGCAGCCGGCGAAACCGTGATTTCCGATCGCTACTCCGATTCGACCACCGCCTACCAGGGCCACGGCCGCGGCTTCGATCTCAAACTGCTCGGCGAGCTGAACCGGCTCGCCAGCGACAACGTGACGCCCGACCTGACTATCGTCCTGGACCTGCCCGTCGAGACCGGTCTCGAGCGCACCCGCGTGCGAGCAATGGGCACCGGCCGCGGCTCCGACCGCTTCGAGGGCGAGCGCGCCGACTTCCATCGCAGAGTGCGCGACGGTTTTCTCGCGATCGCGAAGGCCGAGCCCGCGCGGGTCGTCGTGATCGACGCCGACCGTCCGATTGCCGCCGTCAGCGCGGACATCCGCCACGCCGTGGACGAGCTGCTCGCCCGCCGATGACTCAACCGCCATGCCCATAACTTCGATCCGCGGGCATCGCGAGGCCGCAAGCCGGCTGCTCGCCGAATTGCGCAGCCGCCCCTCGCACGCCTACCTGTTCTCGGGCCCGCGCGGCGTCGGTAAAGCGCTCGTCGCAACCAGCCTCGTCCACGCCCTGATGTGCGAGCGATCGCCCGGCGAGAATTTCTGCTGCACTCCCGCGCGATGCCCCGTCCGCATCGCGCCGCAGACCGAGCGCACGCGCGCGCGCACCGCCGACGCGGACACGCCGCGATGCGATTGCTGCTCTGCATGCGTGCAAATCGCGACCGGCGTGCATCCGGATTTCACTTACGTGTCGCGGCCCGTTGGCCGCACCGAAGTTCTGATCGACCAGGTCCGCGAATTGATTGCGCGGCTTGGAATCCGGCCGTCGCGCTCATCGGTTCGTATGGCAATTATCGACGACGCCGAGGCGCTCGGTATCCCCGCGCAGAACGCGCTCCTGAAGACGCTCGAAGAGCCGCCCGGCCACGCAATCATCATCATGGTATCGGCCAGCGAGCGCGCCCTGCTCGACACCGTCCGCTCGCGCACGCGCACGGTCAGATTTCTCGCGCTCCAGGTCGCCGATCTCGAGGCTATCCTTGCCGCGCATGGCGTCGACGATAAAGCCCGCGCCAGTGCGCTTGCGTTGCTGGCTCGCGGCAGCGCTGCAAATGCGATCGCACTGGCAGACGGCGACGAGCCGCCGATGAAGGAACTCCTCGACGCGCTGAGCACTGCAAACTCGATCGATTTCGCCCGCGCGCAGTCTCTCGCGCAGGAGTTCTTCGCCAACCGCGACGCCGCCGCCGGCAATTTCGAGCTGCTCGCAAGGCTGCTCGAAGAAGTACTATGCTACAAACTGCTGAAGACCGATTTCATCGCGTTTCCGCCCGAGGCCAGGCCGAAATTGGCGAGTCTGGCGGATAGTCTCGGTGTCGATGCGGTCGTGAAATGTATCGACGCGGCAGTGCGCGCTACCGAAGCGGTCGAAGCGAACGCTAATCCGCGCCTGCAGGCTGAGAATTGGTGGACAATCGCCGGCCATGCGATGCGGGGTGAGTAGAAGATAGTGGCTGACATTGATCCGTTTGAAGGCTCGCGACCGCTGCCGAAAATCATCGCCGTCAGTCTCCAGCAGGCCGGCCATCTGTATAATTTTCTGGCCGGCGAGCGGACGCTGCGCCGCGGCGAACGCGTGCTGGTCGAAAGCGAGGCCGGCGCCCGGGTCGGCACCGTCGAGATCGAGCCGCACGAACCCGCGCACTCGATCGATCTTTCCGCGCTCCGTCCCATTATCCGTATTGCTTCCGACAGCGACTTCCAGGCCGAGCGGGAAACCCTCTCGCGTGAGGCGCACGCGCGCCGCCTGTGCGTCGAGCGCATTCGCGAGGGCCGCATCCAGATGAAGCTCGTCAGCGCCGACTACACCTTCGACGCGCACAAGGTCGTCTTCTATTTCGTCGCCGAGGGCCGCGTCGATTTCCGCGACCTGGTCCACGATCTCGCCAACACGCTGCGCGTTCGCGTCGAGATGAAACAGATTGGCGCCCGCGACGAGAGCAAAGTCACGGGCGGGCTGGGTCCCTGCGGACGCGAGCTATGCTGCTCCAGTTGGCTGCGCGACTTCGAGGCGGTCACGGTCAAAATGGCGCGCGAGCAGGGCCTCGCTCTCAACCCCTCGCGGCTGGCCGGAATGTGCGGGCGGCTGAAATGCTGCCTGCGCTACGAATACGCCAGCTACGTCGAACTCAAGCGCGCGCTCCCCAACGTCGGCAAACGCGTGCAATGCGTCAAGGGCGACGGCAGAGTGGTTCGCCAGAACACCCTCAAACAAACCGTGCTGATTCAGCGCGAGGAAGACGGCGGCGTCGTCGAAGTGACGCTCGAGGATTTGGTCACCTCGCGCCCGCAGTAGCAAGCGCCCTTACCGCTTCACGTCCCGGCGCGGCAGCGCAATCTGATTGCCGGCTATCGCATTCGTGATCAGCGCCACGTCTTCAGTTCGCAAAGCTATATGCGCCACCGCGTTCCAGCGCTTTCTTGTAGGCAGGCCGCTCGTGCAAGCGCCTGATCCACGCGTCGAGGTTGGGATACGGCGCGCGCTTGCCGAACGCGCCGGCCATCTCGGCTACGAAGCTCATCTGGATGTCAGCGCCGGTCAGCGTGTCTCCCACAATGAACTGCCGGCCCTTCAAAGCGCCATCGATGTAACCGAGGTGATTGGCAATCTCGCTCTCGATGCGCGGCATCAGCGGCGCCCCCGCTTCACCCAGGCGCGTGACATAAAGGTTGAGCATCAGCGGCAGCATCGCCGAGCCTTCGGCATAGTGCAGCCACTGCACGTACTCGTCATACTCCCGACTCTCGGGCGCGGGTTGCAGACGGGATGCGCCGTGGCGGCGTATCAGGTAGTCGATTATCGCGCCTGATTCGATGATGGTCCGATTGCCATCGGTGATGACCGGTGACTTGCCGAGCGGGTGAACCTTCTTCAATTCCGGTGGCGCAAGCCGGGTTTGCGCATCGCGCTGGTAGCGCTTGATCTCGTACGGCAGGCCGAGCTCTTCCAGCAGCCACAGGATACGTTGTGAGCGGGAATCGTTGAGGTGATGGACGACGATCATGCGGCAATTCCTCCATGCGGACCATTATGAACAGAATCGCAACCGAACTCCATTGTCGTGCTCATGCTGATCCCGTTGATCGTCGGGCTCTCGGTCAGAGCTGGTTTTCAAACAATCGCTCGCGTGCTCGCGGCGCCGCTGGATCGAATCTCCTCAGTCCTAGTAGGACTGAGTTGCGAACTTGGACCGCCACTGACATTATCCATGGCGCCAACCATACGGGAATCACTTCGGAATAGGCGGTTAAGGCGGTCGGCTAGACGAAAGGAGCGTACCTTGGATATACAGAAGATCTTGTCAGAGCTGAAAGCAGAGAGGGACCGGATTAACCGGGCTATCGAGGCGCTGGAGCAACGAGCGTCGTCATCGGCCGCTACAAAGCACAGTGCGGACGCTGCGCCAACGCCTGGTCGGCGTCGTGGCGGAATCACGCCGGAGGGCAGAAGGCGTTTGTCGCTGGCCATGAAAAAGCGCTGGGCGGAGCGAAGGAAGAAACGCTCCTAACGGTACGTCGCCGAGGGCGAGACCCCTCACGATTATCCTGGAAAAGACCGCTAAGTCAGCGTATTGGATCTCGGCCGAGGTAGTCGAAATATTCAAATCGAAACGCTTGGGACATTACTGTCGTGAACGTCCTCTGCCGACGACGACATCCTCCGGGTGCATTTTCTACGACTCAGTAAGAGAGTCTCGCACTGCCTCGAGCTCGCGAAGCGACTCCCAGAGGTCGGGCTGGTGGCCGTCCTCTAGCGAGCCGGCGTTGGCAGAAAATGCGTCATTCATATCGTGGTTGATAGATTCCACTGAAACCTGGTGGCCGCCAGCCCTTATTTGCGCACGATAGGCAAGCCGAATAGTGCTTGGGTCTGCCATTTTCGCGGCCCGCCAAACTGATCATTAGCGCGGTCGGCGTGGTCTTTTGGCAAGCGCAGCAGATCGCCACCAACGCCTTATTGTCCTTGGCGGAGAAGGCACTCGGCATTTGCCTTTATCCTCTCCATCCGACGACATTGCGCGGCCTGTGATTGCCCTGCGTGAAAATCTGCCGAACGATTTCGTCCAGCGGGTCGAGAAAATTTTCTCGCCCGACGGGCTGCTCGCAGGCGCGAAGAATTTCGAGTATCGCCCGCAGCAGCAGCAGATGGCCGTCGCGGTCGCGCGCGCGTTGAGCGAGGAGCGGCATCTGGTCGTCGAGGCTGGCACGGGCGTCGGCAAATCGCTGGCCTATCTGATTCCGGCGATTTTGTTCGCGGTGGCGCAGAAAAAGAAAGCGGTTGTTTCCACCCACACCATCAATTTGCAGGAGCAGCTCACGGAAAAGGATTTGCCGATGCTCGCGCAGATTTTGCCGGGGAAATTCAACTTCACGATGCTCAAAGGCCGCGCGAATTATCTCTGCACGCGCCGTTTGCAAAAGGCGATGCAGCAGTCCGGCAATTTGTTCACGTCGTCCGAGGCCGAGGAACTCCGGCGCATTTACGAATGGTCGAAGAAAACCAAAGACGGCAGCCTGTCGGATT
>Ga0208850_1000658_pt1 | contig 10897 bp, 10 predicted proteins | sample NGESurshal092012_5_FD_184475 | JGI IMG/M metagenome (GOLD analysis project Ga0208850, IMG submission 184475) | Arctic peat soil microbial communities from Barrow, Alaska - NGEE Surface sample 210-2 shallow-092012 (SPAdes) | ecosystem: Environmental > Terrestrial > Soil > Wetlands > Peat ... | reverse complement strand
TGCGGAACCAGTCAATGCCGCGATCTTGCGCAAGCTTATTGACCGCGTTGGAATTGATGCGCGTGTCGATCGGGCCGCCCATCAACACCATGGAATGCGGTACGTAAGGATCCTTGTCGGCTTCCATCAGCGCGACCGCCGCCATCACCGGCACCGACGGCTGGCACACCGCGATCACGTGCACATCGCCGCCGAGCATGTGCAGCATGGAAATGATGTAGTCGATGTAGTCGTCGAGATCGAAGCGGCCGTCCGCCATCGGCACCATGCGCGCATCGACCCAATCAGTGATGTAAACATCGTGATTGGGAAGGAACGTCTCCACCGTTCCGCGCAGCAACGTGGGATAGTGGCCCGATATCGGCGCGACGATCAGCAGCTTTGGTTGCGGACGTCGCGGCACGCGGGTGAAGGCTCGCTCGAAGTGCAGCAGCTGGCAGAACGGGCGTTCCCATACGCTGGTGATGTGCACCGGCACGCGTTCGGCGCCGACAACGACTGAGTCAATGCCCCATTCGGGGCGGCGATAGTGGCGTGTGGAGCGCTCGAACAATTCCATCGCCGCCGCCATCGACTTGCCGTAGGTCGTGTGCGCGAGCGGATTGGCCGGGTTCTTGAAGAACAGGCGCGTCGCGTCGGCAACCGCCCGCGACGGATTGAGCGCAGCGAGGCCCATTTCGTAGAGCCAGTATATCGGCGACGAAAGCAAAACGCTGGTGTCGCCGGGCAGCGCCGCTGCCGCGTCGAATTCACCGATTGGCATTTGCTCAGTGTCCGGCCGTTGTTGCACCGCAGCAGAGTGTCGCTTTTCTGTCATATCGTCAACATTGAGATGAGTCCTTCGTGCCCAGTATACACGAGAAAACTGTGTAAATCCCCGCAATAATCGGGCTTTCTCGGCCTATTCGCCGGTCTGCAGCAGCGACCCCTGCACCCGGGCGCTCTGCAACAGCTTCAGAAAAGCGAATGCCGCAACTGCGAACAGCACCACGTTGAACGCCAGCGCTTCCAGCATCAGGTCGGCGCGGAATACGTGATCGATCAACAGCGAGCGCATCCCCTCGAATACATAGGTCGGAGGCAGCGCCCAAGCGACGTATTGCAGCCAGTGCGGCAATACCGCCACCGGATAGTATACGCAGGTGAGTGGCAGGAACAGGAACATGATGGTCCAGGCCAGACTTTCCGCGCCCAAGCCATTCCTCAACAAAACCCCGGCGACGAATATGCCAATCGACCAGCTGGTCAGAATCAAATTGACGAAGAAGGCCGCGAGCGCAAAGCCGAGCGACCACAGATTGAAGCCGAAGAAGGCGATGGCGAGAAACGTGACGGGGATCATGCCGATCGACAGCCGTACGATGCTCATGATCATCAAGGCGGCGATGAACTCGACCGGACGCAACGGCGACATCATGATGTTGCCGAGGTTGCGCGCGTACATTTCCTCCAGAAACGAAATCGAGAATCCGAGCTGGCCGCGGAACAGAATGTCCCACAGCAGCACCGAGCCGATGAACACGCCGCCGGCGCGCGCGAAGAAGCCGGCATTCTGCGACACGTAAAGCTGCAGGAAGCCCCACATCAGCATCTGCACGGCCGGCCAATAGATCAGATCGAGAATGCGCGGCCAGGACGAGCGCAGCAGATACCAGTAGCGCCGCACCATGGCGGCAACGCGATTGACGGAAAATTCGACGCCGGTATCGCGGCCGCTCATTGCGCCGCCTCGCGATGCTGCCCGCGCCCGCGCGCCACGTCGAGAAACACGTCTTCCAACGTCTCGCGGCCGTAGCGGGCAAGCAGGCGCTCCGGCGTGTCGTCGTCCTCGATGCGGCCCTTCTTCATGATGATGACGCGCTCGCACAGGCGTTCGACCTCGGTCATGTTGTGGGAGGCGAGCAGGACGGTCGCACCGCACTCGATGCGATAACGATCGAGCCGCCCGCGCACCCAGTCAGCGGTATCGGGATCGAGCGAGGCGGTCGGCTCGTCGAGCAGCAGAACTTCCGGTCGGTTGAGCAACGCTTTGGCGAGCGAGACTCGCGTCTTCTGCCCGGACGAGAGCTTGCCGGTCGGCCGGTCCAGAAACTCGGTCAGGTCGAGCTCGACGGCGAGGGTGCCAATGCGCTCATCGATATCGGGGACCGCGTAGAGTTGCGCGAATACCGACAGATTTTGCCGGACCGTGAGCCGCATCGGCATGTCCACATAAGGGCTCTCGAAATTCATCCGGTGCAGCACCCGGTAGCGATCCTTCGGCATCTGCGCGCCCAGCACCGTGACCGTGCCTGAGGTCGGCGTGACCAGGCCCATGATCATCGCGATGGTGGTGGTCTTGCCGGCGCCGTTGCCGCCGAGCAGCCCGGTGATCGAGCCGGTGGGCAGCCGGAACGAGATGCCGTCGACCGCGGTCGCGCCCTTGTAAAGCTTGACCAGGGTGTCAACGGCGATGGCTGAGCTGTTCTGCGCGTCCATTGCACCGCAGATGTGACGCCGTCGCGGCGTAAGCGCAAGCCCCGCAGCGCACAGGCGCTCGGGTCTAGCAATTTGTGCAGCTAGCGCTTAGCGCTACACTAGCGTCATGCCTTCGCTTGGCCTTGCCGACAATCACCCGCGCCGCAACGTGCGTCTCGACACGCTGGTGCGGTTGCGCTGGCTCGCCATCATCGGCCAGTCCACCGCCGTGCTGGTGGTCTATTACGGGCTCGATTTCCCCCTGCCGATATGGGCCTGTCTTGCGGTGATCGCGCTGTCGGCCTGGCTCAACGTAGCGTTGCGGATACGTTTCCACATGACGCAGCGGCTTGAGCCCAACCGCGCCGCCTGGCTGCTCGCCTTCGACATCGCGGAACTGGCGGTGCTGCTGTTCCTGACCGGCGGATTGCAGAACCCGTTCGCCTTCCTGTTCCTGGGGCCGGTGCTGCTGTCGGCGACGGCGCTGCCCCCGCGCTTCACGCTGCTGCTCGGCGCCTTCGCGGTGCTGTGCGCGACCGTGCTGGTGTTCGTGCATTATCCGCTGCCGTGGGACAGCGAAGATCCGCTGCAACTGCCGCCGATCTACATGATGGGCGTCTGGCTATCGATCCTGCTCGCGATCGGATTCATCGGCGTCTATGCCTGGCAGATCACCGAGGAATCCCGGCAGCTCACCGACGCGCTGGCCGCCACCGAACTGGTGCTGGCGCGCGAGCAGCATCTCTCGCAGCTCGACGGGCTCGCCGCTGCCGCCGCGCATGAGCTCAGCACGCCGCTATCGACCATCTCGGTGATCGCCAAGGAGTTGGAGAACGCGATCGCGCCCAATGCGCCGCACGGCGACGACGTGCGGCTGTTGCGCGAGCAGGCGAAGCGCTGCCGCGACATCCTGGCCAAGATCACCGAATTGTCGTCGAGCGGCGAGCCGTTCGACCGCATGCCGCTCACCGCGCTGATCGAGGAAGTGGTGGCACCCCATCGCAATTTCGGCGTTGCCATCGATGTGACCGTGCCGCCCGATCGCGGCTCGGAGCCGGTCGGTGCGCGCAATCCGGCGATTCTCTACGGCCTCGGCAATCTGCTGGAAAACGCGGTCGATTTCGCGCGCGAGCGGGTTGTGGTCCGCGCGCATTGGAACGCGGACGCCGTCGACGTGACCATCAGCGACGACGGCCCCGGCTTTGCCGCGGACATCCTGGATCGCATTGGGGAACCTTATGTCACCAGCCGCCGCCGCAGTCCGCACAACACCGACGAGGAACCGACCGGATTGGGATTGGGCTTTTTCATCGCCAAGACCCTGCTTGAGCGTTCGGGCGCCACGCTCACATTCGAGAACGGTTCGTTTCCCGACCGTGGCGCCATCATCAGATTGCGCTGGCGCCGCAACGAGTTCGAGCGGCCATTAACATTCGCGGCGTCTTGAGTTGGCGGCGTACGATTACTATTTTTATGCTGTATTTATGCGGCCGCGCTGGGTAATATGCCCGCCAAAGCTGGATACGGGTGAAAAGCGTGGATATTGCCACCAACGACGTGGCCAAGGCGGCGGCGAAGGAGAAAGTCTCGGCCGAACGATCCGTACTAATCGTCGAGGACGACCGCTCGTTCCTGCAACGGCTCGCGAAGGCGATGGAGCAGCGCGGCTTTGCCGTGACCACCGCGGAATCGGTGGCGGATGGATTGTTGCAGGTGGAACAGGCCGCGCCCGCCTTCGCGGTGGTCGACATGCGGCTTGGCGACGGCAACGGCCTCGACGTAATTTCCGCGCTGAAACGCCGCCGGCCGGATGCGCGCGGCATTATTCTGACCGGCTACGGCAATATCGCGACCGCCGTGAACGCGGTGAAGCTCGGCGCGGTGGATTATCTGGCCAAACCCGTGGACGCGGACGACGTGGTGGCAGCGTTGCTCGCGCAGGATAGCACGACGATCGAGCCGCCAGAAAATCCGATGTCGGCCGACCGCGTGCGCTGGGAGCATATCCAGCGCATCTACGAATTGTGCGGCCGCAACGTCTCGGAAACTGCGCGCCGGCTCAACATGCACCGCCGCACGCTGCAGCGCATTTTGGCGAAACGCGCGCCGCGGTGAGACGAAGCTTACCAGCCCGTTCGTGGCTCTGCATCGTCGCGTGGGTGCTATTGACCTGACCTGGCTTTTTTGAACCAAGCGTTGTGAGAGAATAGCTTGGAAAGGAGCTAGTCATGCCGAAGAAACGGTTCGGTGCGGAGCAGATTGTGACGTTGCTTCATCAAATTGAAGTGTCGATGGCGCAGGGTAAATCCGCCCCGGTTGCGTGCCGGGACGCCGGGATCTCGAGACAAGCTGCGGGATGAATGCCTTAACCAGGAGATCTTCTACAGCTGAAAAGAAGCACAGATCGTCATCGAGCAATGGCGACGGCCTATAACACGATCCGTCCGCACTCGTCGCTCAACTATAGGCCACCCGCGCCGCAAACGCTCGCACCTCCACCCGTCCATCTGGATGAAGGTCAGCAGATGCAATAGTCTCTATCCCGCTGGTACAAAAAATCAGTCAGGCCAGCGTTTGTGAGGCCGGAGAAGTCGCGCGCCTTTTCAGCTTACGTCCCCATACGGCCCGGTCGGGTCGGCGAGCGAATGCAGCCGCAGCGCGGCGGCGCGGGCGAATGCGAGCATCATCGACTTGCGGGTGGCGGCGGGGAGCCGGTGCTCGGGCGCCTCGCACATCACTTGCGCGCCGAACGCATCCGCCACGATCAGCCCGGTGTCGGGCGGGAAGATCTCGCATGACACCTCCATGCAGGTGGCGAAGAACAGCCGATCACAATGCAGCCGGTAGTCCTGCCACTTCTGATCGGCGCGAAAATCGGCGACCGAGGATTTGATCTCGACAATCCAGATTTCAGCCCCGGCATCGAGCGCCACCAGATCGGCTCTACGGCCGGACGGGAGCGGCAATTCGCTTACCACGCAAAAGCCCTGCGCATGCAACAGCCGCGAAGTACCGCGCGCAATCGCCAGCGCGGTTTCCGACTGACGGCCGTCGACCGGCAATTCCAGCAGCTTTTTGGCGGCGAGCGTCATGATCCAACCTTTGCCTACGATCTTACCGCATTTCCGGCACGCTCGGGAAAGGCTGCGGCGAGGGCGGCGCGGTCGGCCGCAATCACGCCGCGCTCGGTAATGAACCCGCTGATAAGCCGCGCCGGCGTCACATCGAAGGCATAGTTGGCAACGGCTGAGCCGTCCGGCACCACCCGCACGGTCTCAATGCGTCCGTCCGCGGTCTTGCCGGTCATGGTAGCAACTTCGTCGGGCCCGCGCTGTTCGATCGGGATTTCGGCAAGTCCGTCGCTAACCGTGAAATCGATCGTCGGCGACGGCAGCGCTACATAGAACGGCACGTTGTTGTCGTGCGCGGCCAGCGCCTTCAAGTAAGTGCCGATCTTGTTGCAGACGTCGCCCGTCGCGGTCACCCGGTCGGTGCCGACGATCACCAAGTCGACCAGCCCGTGCTGCATCAGATGGCCGCCGGTATTGTCCGGGATCACGGTGTGCGGCACGCCGTGGCGGCCGAGTTCCCAGGCGGTGAGCGAGGCGCCCTGATTGCGCGGACGGGTCTCATCGGCGAAGACGTGCACCGGAATACCATTGTCGTGCGCCATGTAGATCGGTGCAGTCGCCGTTCCCCAATCCACCGTCGCCAGCCAGCCGGCATTGCAGTGGGTGAGTACATTGACGCGCTCGCCGTTTTTCATTTTGGCTTTTTTGGCGGCGATCTCCTCGATGATCTTGAGGCCATGGCGGCCGATCGACTGGTTGATGGCGATATCGTCCTCGCAGATTTCGCCGGCGCGGCGGAAGGCAGCGGCCAGCCGCTGCTCGCACGGCCGGTTGCGGACCGCCGCCATCATCTCGTCCAGCGCCCATTTCAGATTGATCGCGGTCGGCCGGGTGGCGAGCAGTGTCGCATAGGCGCGCTCCAGGCGCGCGTCGGAGGCATCTGCGCGCAAGGCCAGCCATACGCCGTAAGCCGCGGTCGCCCCGATCAGCGGTGCGCCGCGCACCTGCATGGTTAGAATCGCGCGGGCGGCATCGTCGAGCGTCGCAAGCCTTAACGTGCCGAAGCGGTGCGGTAGCAGCGTCTGGTCGATGACGCCGACGCTGGCGCCGTCGCCTTCCACCCAGATGGTGCGCATGTCTTTGCCGTCGATTTTCATGGCACCCTTTGAACTAGCGCTAGAAAAACGCCTGAATGCCGGTCTGGGCGCGCCCCAAGATCAGCGCGTGGATGTCGTGGGTGCCCTCGTAGGTGTTGACCGTCTCTAGGTTCGCCAGCACGCGCATCACGTGATATTCCTCGGAGATGCCATTGCCGCCGTGCATGTCGCGCGCCAGCCGCGCGATGTCGAGCGCCTTGCCGCAATTGTTGCGCTTCATCAGCGAGATCGACGGCGGCGCGGCCTTGCCCGCTTCCAGCATGCGCCCGAGCCGCAGCGCGCCTTGCAGGCCGAGCGCGATCTCGGTCTGCATGTCGGCGAGCTTCTTCTGGATGAGTTGATTGGCGGCGAGCGGGCGGCCGAACTGCTTGCGGTCGAGCGTGTATTGCCGCGCCTGATGCCAGCAGAACTCAGCCGCGCCCATGGCGCCCCAGGCGATGCCGTAACGCGCATTGTTGAGGCAGCCGAACGGACCGGCCAGCCCCTTGGCGTTCGGCAGCAGATTGTCGTCGCCCACCACGCAGTCCGCCAGTACGATCTCGCCGGTGATGGAGGCGCGCAAACTAAGCTTGCCTTCGATCTTCGGCGTGGAGAAGCCTTTCGCACCGCGCTCCACGATGAAGCCGCGGATGACGCCGTCGAGCTTCGCCCACACCACCGCGACATGTGCGACCGGTGCGTTGGAGATCCAGGTCTTGGCGCCATTGAGCTTGTAGCCGCCGGCCACTTTCTCCGCGCGCGTCACCATCGAGCCGGGATCGGAGCCGTGGTCGGGCTCGGTCAGGCCGAAGCAGCCGATCATCTCGGCCGTCGCCAGCTTGGGCAGATATTTGCGCCGCTGCGCTTCGCTGCCGTAGGCGTAGATCGGATACATCACCAGCGAGGACTGCACCGACATGGCGGAGCGATAGCCGCTATCGACGCGTTCGAGCTCGCGCCCGATCAGGCCGTAGCTGACGTAACCCAAGCCGGCGCCACCGTATTCTTCGGGAATCGTCGGTCCGAGCAGGCCGAGCTTGCCCATCTCCGGCAGCATCTGCGCATCGTATTTTTCCTCGCGATAGGCCGCAACCACGCGCGGCATCAAATAGTCCTGCGCGAAGCCGCGCGCTGTGTCGCGCACCATGCGCTCGTCTTCCGAGAGCTCGCCCTCCAGATCGAGCGGGTCCTCCCACACAAAGGCGGAGTCCTTCAGCATCGCGGCTTGCCCTCGCGCTTCTCGGCCGCTTGCGTCATGGCAACCTCCTTAAGGGTGTGGCTCGGCGTCAGTATAGAGGGTCGCGGGGCGGGGCAAGAGTGCAAAGCCATAGCTCCGCCGCCCGAATTCTTTGGGGCGCCGGGTACGCCGTAATCTTTCCCCGCCTTCGCGGGGCCTTCCTTTTGCCCCTCGCAAAAAGCGAGGGGATGGAGCACCGAGCGGCGCACCAGTCCTTCAGTTTGCCGCGCTCTCTTGCGAGAACGCGGGCGCCTCTCGGCGCTCCATCGCGGCGTCTTTCTGGCGCCGGGCCGCGCTTCCGGCGGCGGATTCGTCGCCCGCCGTCAGCGAGCTCCTCGCGGGAGGTCATTATGCCACCGGGCGGAGCCCCGGCGCCGCCCGCGGGCGCCACATCCTGCTCCATCACATTGACGCCTCTAGATGACGCCCTCAATTGAACAGGACGAGATAGGAATATATACTTTAGGATTAAAGTCAAGAGTCGCCGCAAACAAAAACCCCGCCGGCGTCCCGGCGGGGTTTTGAACTGCAACGAATGACGGCGATCAGATTGCCATCTTGAGTTCTTTGGTCGCGCGGAAGGCCACCTTCCTGCTGGCCTTGATCTTGATGGCCTCGCCGGTCGCCGGATTGCGGCCCATGCGGGCGGCGCGCTTGCGCACTTGCAGGATGCCGAGCCCGGCGATCTTCACCCGCTCGCCCTTTTTCAGGTGCTTGGTGATCAGGCTGACGAGGTCCTCGAGCATCTGCTGGCCCTGCTTCTTGGTAAGCTGATGCTGGTCCGCAAGCGTGTAGGCCAAATGCTTGGTGGTGATCGGCTTGCTGGCCTTCGGTTTCGCCGTTACGGCTGCTTTTTCTGCCATGGAATTCTGCTCCCTCGTTTGCGCACCATGCGCCGTGGCATTAGCCCTATGAGATTCGCAGGCCGGCCGCAAAGCACCCAGGCCCCCCGCGAGCGGTTTAACCACAGAAACTAAGCGTTTTTCGCGTTCCGACCGCCGATTACCGGGCGCCGGTCGCGGCGCAGCTGGTCGTGCTAGACCGAAATGGACAATCATCCGGCCGCACGCAGCAGCTACACAGTAACCGGCTTTGCCGGCGCTCGCTCGATTTCGCGCATATCGCCGTGGTGTACTCTGGCCACCTGACCATTGTCCCAAGCGATCGTGACTGCATCCCAGCTCATTTCGGTGATTTTGCCGCGGTCAGTGGCATCTCCTCGCCAATAAACGCTGCTGCCCGTCTTGAGGTCTTTAGATTCGGCGGCAGTCATCGATCTTTCCTTATTCTGCCTTCGCATCGTCAGCTGAGCTTTTAATCTCACCTGTGCGTTCGGCCTTGCGTTGCGCAGATTTTTCCTCGCGCTTTCGCTTTTTTTCCTCGATGCGTGCCTGCGCTGCACGGTTGCGATCATTGCGTTGCATCCCGTAATTCGGCTTGAAAGCCATGGAGTTCCCTTTCGCCATTGAATGGTTCGCAAACGAGCGAGCTGCCGGGTCGGCGGGGCGCTTTCGCCCCCCAATAGTCACGGACTATACGCGCTAAACTGGCTTTAGAAGCCAAAGGAAGCGCTTACGCTGCAAATGATATTGCGGCTGCTTCCGCAGGTTCCGTTCTTGCTCGTGACCGCCGTCGCAATGGGTGGCAAGTTATTCCGCAACCAGATCTTGTCGCCCGATCCAAGCCAGCAAAATAAGGCCCGTTGCCGCTGGTGGCCGTTTCGTTTATTGAGGACGGACAGGCGCCCGTAGTTCAGCTGGATAGAGCGTTGCCCTCCGAAGCTGCAGCCTTTTGTCAGTGGCGCTTTTTAAACACCCTATTGGATCAAGGGCCGCCAGGGTAAACAATGGCTTCACTAACCCGGTGCGCCACTTTAACGGCACGTACCTCGCAACAAAAACGTCTACTAAATGCCAGAAGCGGAACTGAAGCCGCTAATTCCGATGTCAGCTTTACCCGAAAGCGGACCTTTGTCAGCACGGAAGGAAAGTCAGTTGTTCTATTGTTTTCTGCCGAATGAGGGATCAAATAAGGCGCGCCCAAATGCTCCGATCATTGCGGCTGCTTCAAGATCTCCGCGATCGTGAAGTAAATGATACATCTCCTGTGCCTTCGTTTCGATCCGCTCTTGAATCGATGGATCGCGTTCAATCAACGCTGACGCAATGCAGAGAGCGAGGCACTCCACTCCCATCTTGGTCTGACCTAATGCATTTTTCGTCATAGGTTCCCCGTTTGGCTGAGTTTGCGCAATTCCGCTATTCTGCTTCCCGCAAGAAGCTAAAATGAAGAGCGCACACGTTCAAGCTTTGAACAGATCTGAGCAAGAGGCGTAAGGAAGCGATGGCGGCGTTCAAGACGGCGTGGGAGCGCAAGCCGTGATCCTCAAGTCCCGAGACTTACCATTTCCATCGTCTCGATCTCACTCGCCAAGCCGGTTTCATCGTGACGGTATACGATGAAGACGGGTTGAGGTTGGCCGCAACGATGCCGTTCTCAGCCCCTGCCGAGGCATTCGAGGAATCCCGAAAAATCCATTCAGGACGGCGGCAAGCCGTCTCCGACCTCTACTCCGTCCGCCGGAGTGACGGCGTCGTTGTCCTCCGCAACGTCAATCGAAAGGGAGTAGCAGCATGAAGCAACCATCACCATCGATCCATGAGGGGACCGCCTGTTAGGCAGAGCGCTCAACGGCATCAACCAGAGATCGTCAAAAGGTTCCCGCACTTATCCTAGGCGGTTGCCATCGATCATTTTCCGGGCAGCGTAAGCTCGATTATATCGACCGGTGTAAAGCCGTGATCCTCTGCGCCGCCCGTGATCCGTGTGCTGGTGCCGGAATGGCGCACCGCATAACCGAATTCGATGAGCTTCGCTGGCAATGCCGAATCTTGGCGCACCTCGAAGCGCAAGTGTTTGGTTCCCGGCAAGCTCGTCACCCAGCCCCCATTCGACTGAATGTGTGCGGTAAGGGCGTGCCATAATTTATTGCGCTG
>Ga0208850_1000657_pt1 | contig 10930 bp, 14 predicted proteins | sample NGESurshal092012_5_FD_184475 | JGI IMG/M metagenome (GOLD analysis project Ga0208850, IMG submission 184475) | Arctic peat soil microbial communities from Barrow, Alaska - NGEE Surface sample 210-2 shallow-092012 (SPAdes) | ecosystem: Environmental > Terrestrial > Soil > Wetlands > Peat ... | reverse complement strand
CCCTGCGCGGCGCAGCTGCTGGTTGGGGCTCGTGTTCGGCTGGCGTTGCGCTCGTGGCCGTACTTTTCTGGAGTGCGGGGCCTCTTCATCCCGAACTTCACGCAGCCCCAACTATGTTGGTGGCTGAGCACGGAAGAGTGTCACGCAGCCTGGCTGGATGGCAGATCGCGGTGGTGGTGTTGCGGTACTTCGCTGCGGTACAGCTGGCGCAGCCGCGTCACGCGTAAGGCTCAGCCTCGCCCGTGCTATCAGTGTCATGAAATGGGGCTTGATCAGTCCGACTGTCAGGCCCTCTGCCCAACATAGATGGTATGGACGTCATTCATCTGCGCTCGGCTCTGGAGGACTACTCTCGCTGCATGGACAAGTTCAGGGAGCAGGCAGCCCTGCTGGCCTTGTTCCGGGACCGGAAGAGCAAGTGGGGCGTGCTTGCTGATGAAATCGAAGCCTGTGGCAGTGCACTGAAGACCCTTGAGTCCTCGGTCTGCGGGACTGGCCAGGGCGAACTCTTTACCGAGGAGCCTGGCACACGCTTTGAGGCGGAGCTGGCCAGGGCACGGACTGCGATCAGTCAGTGGGCTGAAGAGGGCATGCGCCTTGTCACCCTCCTGGATGAGGACTACCCAGCCCAGCTCCTCACCATCCACCAACGGCCACCCTTCTTGCTCTACCGCGGACGGCTTGAGCCCGCAGATGCTGGGGGGGTTGCCATTGTCGGTACGAGGAAGCCAACAGATCTAGGCCTGGCTCGCGCATCGGCGATCGCTACTGGGTTAGCCCAACGTGCAGTGACCGTCGTTAGTGGGCTTGCCGAGGGTATCGACACAGCCGCCCACACTGCTGCGATCGCGGCTGGGGGCCGAACTGTGGCGGTCATTGGCACTGGACTTCGCCGCGCATACCCATCCGTCAACGCCGGGCTTCAAGATCGCATCGCGCGCGAACACTTGGTCCTATCGCAGTTTTGGCCGGACGCAGGGCCAACCAAGACGAGCTTCCCCATGCGCAACGCGGTGATGAGCGGGTACGCCGCCGCGACTGTCGTCATTGAAGCGGCGTGGAAGAGCGGCGCGCGGATGCAAGCTCGGCTGGCGCTGGAACACGGCCGCCCAGTCTTCCTGCACGAGTCGTTGCTCCAGCATGACTGGGCACGTGAATACCAAGCACGTGGCGCTATCGTCGTTACGACCGCCGATGATGTACTGGCCGCGCTCGATGAGCGACTCAGTCCGCAAGTAGAGCTTGTCTGGTCGTGAACCAACCCCAACATCGAACGCGAACAGTTGATGATGTAGCGGGTCCCTACGCCAACTTCCTCTTGCCTGTTCCACCGGTGGGCGTTGATACGTGCCGTGTCTGCCACGGAGCCGTCTACGACGATTACTCGATCTGCTTCCCATGCAATCAGGCGCTGAGCGTTCTCGGCGATGGCGTGGCTGACGTCGTCTCGTTCGTGTCTCTCGCACCGGGCGGCGAGCAGTTCGCCCGCGAGCTGTACACGTACAAGTTGGAGAGCGTGCCGCCCGCGATCCGTCGAGTCCGTCTCATCGGCCTTGCGGCGGTGCTCTGGAAGTGGCTCTCGATCCACGAGGGCTGCTTGGGCCGTCAAGTGGGTGTGTCCCGTTTCGACATCGTGACCAGTGTGCCCAGCACCAGCGGTCGCGCGATCCACCCCCTGGAGGAACTCATCTCCGGGATAGTCGGCGGCACGGAGTCGCGCTACGAAGGTCTCTTGACGATCCAGCGAACTGATCTCACTCAGCGGGAACAAGCTCTGGACCGGTACGTCGCTACCAGGAGTCTGAAGGGCACGCGCGTGCTAGTCGTCGATGACACGTGGACCACCGGTGCGCATGCGCAGTCTGCGAGCACTGCCCTTAAGGCGGCTGGCGCGGACGCGGTAGCAGTGGTGGCGCTTGGGCGATGGTTCAACACCGAATATCGAGACAACAAGCGGTGGCTTGTTCACAAGCGCTCCAAATCCTGGGACTGGCAAGTGTGTTGCCTCGAACCGTGAGCACGTTCTTGAACCGGCATCCGACCTCTTCGGAGCCAACCACGGGCGAGGTTGTCGCAAACGGGCGTTGAGCACGCGAGAGAAGCACCGGGCCACTCTATGCATCGCCAAAGAGTGGCACTGCTGCTGTACTTTGCTGCTGTACTGCTGGCGAAGCCAACCCCGGTGATCAGGGTCCGCGTCACGCAGTCGGGGTTGAAGTGACCCGCGCCGTGAATCCCACGATGCAGGCAGCGGCCGCGTAGTCCATCTCCCATACCGGCCACACCTCGGCGCTGGTGGCGATTGACGCGCGCACCGACGCGGTCCTGGCTGCGACGTCGAACCTTGCCGGCTACCCCCCCCGTGCGCTGCTGGGTCAGTACCCGCCTGGGAGCACGTTCAAGATGGTGACCCTGACTGCGGGGCACACCCTGACTTCACCCATGACTTGTAGCCCCACTGCCCTCGTGGACGGGTACAGCTTCCGTAACGCCAGCGGTGAGGCCTTCGGCACCATCCCTCTGCAACAAGCTGTTGCGGTGTCTTGCGACACCTCGTTCGTCAACCTGGCGCCGTCACTGCTTGCCGGCACGTTGACCGCGGCGGCCAAGTCGCTTGGCTGTGACATCGGCCATGCACCGCTTCTGGTTCCGTCGTTTGGCTGCTCGTACGCGGTCGCTGCCAGCTTCCTTGGCGCGGTCACTCGTGACCGGGCTGGTTTCAGCGGATCAGCGCAGGCCCAGGGGGGCGGCGAAGGCGGTGTCGGCCTGTGCCGGGGACAGGACATTGGTGGCGACCAAGCGGTTCAGGACGTGCCGCTGGCGCAGGCGCCCTGTGGACAGGTGGTCGATGGGGTCGTATGCCGAGGGGGCCTGGACCAGACCGGCCAGCATGCTGGCCTGGGCCCAGCTCAGCTGAGCTGGCGTCACGCCGAAGTAGCCGTGGGCTGCCGCCGGCAGGCCGTAGAAACCGTGGCCGAAGTACACGTCGGCCAGGTACATCCGCAGAATGTCGTTCTTGGAGTAGTGCGCGTCCAGTTTGAGGGCGAGTTCGGCTTCGGCCACCTTCGAGAAGAGACCGTCGTTCTTGGGGAAGTAGAGGTTCTTGGCGAGCTGCTGCTCGAGCGTGGCGGCGCCGGTGTCGATGTTTCCGGTCATGGCAGCCAGGCTCGCCCGCAGCGTGCTGACCGGGTCGATACCGGGCGTCTGGGAGAAACGACTGTCTTCGGTGGCGATCAGGGCCTGCCCCACCCGGTCCGGTTTGGGCAATGCCACGAGCTCAGGGCTGTCAAAGGCGCTCAGATGCGCCCGAACCAGCTGGCCGGCGCCTGACACGCTCGGCGTCAATCGCCACAAGACAGCGACCCCCAGGACGGGCACGACCACTACCGCGGCCAGTGCCCCGGCCACGTAGCGGCGCCATCGATGCTTAGTCCGTGCCACTACAGCCACCTCTTCGCGCGTTCGGGGCAGGCGCGCGCCGGTCCTGCTCACCGACGGTAGGTGCCCTTTCTGAGCGTCAGGGGTGAACAGGCTGGGTGAAGCATGTGCGCAGGGGTCTCCCATGCCTCGCCCAGAAACATGTGTCAGGTTGGGTCATCATGGATGCCCTCATCGTCGCTGTCTCCCAATATCTTCTTTACTTCATTCTGGCCGCGGCGGCCGTCGCCTGGCTCTACCTCCCCCGACCGGACAAGGTGGGTATGGCGGCGCAGGCGATCGTGGCGGTGGTCATCATGGTCGTGCTGATCAAGTTTGCGGCGGCCATCTATACAGACCTCCGGCCTTTTGTCGTGGATCCGTCGATCAAGCCCTTGTTCGCCCACCCTGCTGACAACGGGTTCCCATCCGATCACACCGCATTGGCTGCCACGGTCGCCCTCGTGGTGATGATGTACCGCCGGTGGCTGGGGGCCGCCCTGCTGGCTGCGGGCATCGTGTTGGGGGCTGCGCGTGTGGCCGCGCATGTTCATCACGTTCCGGACATTGCTGCCGGGGTGCTGATCGCCCTTCTGGCCGTAGGCGCTGCTTCGGTCATCTGGCGGTACGTGCGGCCCCATCTGCCGTCGTCGCTGAGCCGCTCAGGGTTTCACGGCCCGGGTGGCGGCGGGCACTGATCACGAAGTAGGCCACGGCCCCGGTGAAGACCACCAGGGAGGTCCAGTCGTTGAGGCGAAGTCCGAGGATGTGGTTGGCGGTGTCGATGCGCAGGGACTCGATCCATGCCCGCCCAACGGTGTAGGCGGCGACGTACAGGGCGAACGCGCGTCCGTGGCCCAGCGTGAAGCGGCGGTCGGCCCAGATCACCAGGGCGGCCACGCCAAGACACCAGAGGGATTCGTAGAGGAACGTGGGGTGGAACGTGGCGAAGGCGCCGTAGCCGGGTGGCCGGTGTGCTGGGTCGATTGACAGCCCCCACGGCAGGGTGGTCGGGCGGCCGAAGAGCTCCTGGTTGAACCAGTTGCCCCAACGCCCGAACGCCTGGGCCACCGCGATGCCGGGGGCGATCGCGTCCGCCAGCGGCGGTAGGGGCACACCCGCGCGGCGGGCACCGATCAGGGCGCCGACCCCGCCGAGCAGAACCGCACCCCAGATTCCCAGGCCGCCGTCCCAGATCTTGAACGCGTTCCACGGGTTCCTGCCCGCGGTGAAGTAGAGCTCGGGGTCTGTGGCGACGTGGTAGAGCCGGCCTCCGACGATGCCGAACGGCACCATCCACAAAGACACCGACTCCACGACTCCGGGGGCGCCGCCGCGGGCTTTCCATCGCCGCTCGCCCATCCAGACGGCGACCCCGATTCCGGCCAGGATGCACAACGCGTAGGCGCGGATGGGGAAGGGCCCCAGGTGCCAGACGCCCTGGGGTGGGCTGGGGATGCTCAACGGGACGATCAAGGGACGTTCCTTTCGTACAGGCGGGGAGCAGGCAGCCCCGCGCACCGGTGGTGCGCGGGCGATTAGAGGACGGTGACGACTGCCACTACTGCGCCGACGAGAGTGATGAGGGCGGCGGCGCCCAGCCCGGTGGTCACGGACGCTCGCGGGTGCATCTCGCCTGCCGGGCTGGAGGACCGGGCCTTGGCGACCTGCAGGGTCTGGGCCACCGCGGCCAGGTCGATCACGGCAACCGTTACAGCCAGGCCGAGATGCTGGCGCACCATGACCACGGTCAGGACCGTTACAACGATCTCCCAGGCAAGCAACGCCCGCCAGTCCCGCAACATCCCTTGCCACTGGTTGGCTTCGACTTGGTCAGCTGGCATGTTGTCCTCGGTCATGCGATGTGCGCGGCGTGGGTGCGGGTGGGCGTCTGGGCTTGCTCGTCGATGACGGCAACGAGGCGCTCCAAGACTGGCAGCGCGTCGGTCAGTACCTGTCGATCTTGTGACTTCAAGGCGGCGATGGCGGACTGCAGCAGCGCGGCGTTGGTGCTTCCCCACTGCCGGACGAGGTGGGCGCCTTGGGGGGTGAGAACGAACGCCACGGTCCGTTTGTCTGTGGCGCCGGGGGAGCGGTCCAGCATCCCGGCGCTGACCATGGCGTTTGCCAGCGTGCTCACTGAGTTCGGAGCCAGGTGAAGCAGGCCGGCCAGGTCGCCGGATCTGGCGCCGGGGTGCTCCTGCACGAGGCTCAACAACTCCAGCTGTGCGACGCTCAGGGGCATGGTGGGCGTCCGGGCCCTGGCCGCGCTACGCATCGCGCGTCGCAACCTGGCGACGAGGTCGGCGACGGCTTCGGGCAGCATGGCCTCGGCGGGAACCCTTTTCATCGACCTCACCTCTTCATTGTGTTGGCGGACGTTGTGCACCGGACGTGGTGGGCCGGCTCAGCGTGGTGGCGCCCAGGGCGATCGAGCACACCGCCAGCCCGCCGAGCACGACCTGGGGTCCCACCCAGTTGTGCAGCTCGGCCACGTGCAGGCCCATGGCCGCTACCGCGACGCCGAACGCCGTGCCCATGGCGCGTGCCACGTTGACCATGCCTCCGGTCACGGCGGAGGCGCTGGCTGGGACCGCCGCCATCACGGTGGCGTTGTTCGCGGGGATCACCAGGCCCAGGAAGGCTCCCATGAGCAGCAGAAGCACGGCGACCAGACCGGGCGAGCGCCACAGCGCGATGTTGGTCACCACACAGGCGAAGACCCCCGTCGCGCCCACCGCGACTCGTTGACGGTTGGACGCTCGAAGGTACAACACGTTCGCACCGACAGCTGCCAGCGCGAAACCGGCAGGCAGGCAGGACAGCACCAGCCCGCCGGCGGCCGTGCTCATACCCCAGGTGGCAAAGAGGCTCGGATACAGGACCAAGGGGGCGAACAGCAGCAGGTACGCCAGAAGTGCCCCCGCCAACGAGGCACCGAGCCCGCCGCGCCGCAGCAGGCTGGTGTCCACCAACGGGGCCACCGCACGTGCCTCGGTCCGCCAGAACAGGACCACCGTCACGACCGCCACCACACACAGCCCCACCACCACGGCTGACGGCAGGGGCATACCGGACAGGCCGCTCAGCACCAACAGAGTCGACACGATGGCGGCCGCCAGCAGGACGAAGCCGGCCACGTCCTTGCCCCGCCCGGGGTTGAGGTCCCGACTGCGCGGCAGAAGAACATAACCGGCCACGATCGCCAGGACGCCAATCGGGACGTTCACCCAGAACACCGATCGCCACCCGTAGGCATCCACCAGCACCCCACCAAGGGTGGGTCCCAGGGCCAGGCCCAGCGCCTGGGCGGCCCCCTGAAACCCGAGCGCGGTCCGCACCCGGGACCGGGGGACACTGAGCACCACCAGCGCCACGCTGTTGGCCTGCAACAACGCGGCCCCAACTGCCTGGAAACTTCGCCCGGCCACGAGCCAGCCCAGGCTCGGCGCAAGGGCACACGCAGCGGAAGCAAGTGAGAACAGGCCGAACCCATATAGGTACAACAGTTTGCGTCCTCGCGAGTCCGCCCACCGACCCACCGGAACCAACAGCACCGCCAGAACCACCAGATACGAAAGCGATACCCACTGCACGCTGCCCAGCCCTGTGTTGAACTCTGCCTGCAGCTGCGGGTAGGTCAGCGTCACGATGCTGGCGTCCAGCTGCCCCATGAACGCGCCCAGGCACACCGCGCCGACCGCAGCCCACGGCGCGCGTGGGTGTTCGCGCACCCATTGCGGGCGCCGGGACTCTCGCGTCAACGGTCCTAGGTCGAAGTTGCTGATGAACACGATTCGATTCTGTCACAGACAGAAACCTAATGACGACACTTGCTTGGTCGTCCGTATTCGACTGCCCGGGACCGAAATGGACACTGATGGAACACCGCACCAGGGGCGCCTTCCTACCTGGCTCGGCGGGCGGATTCATCCCCTTGCGTCAACCGGGTCGGGGCGAAGTGAATCATCGGCTGTCTCCACAGCGGGACCGGTGTCGGGTCCTGCCCACGCAGCTGCGCGATGACGGTGAAGCTGCGTCGCATCAACAGCGCGGCGCTGGTGGCCAGCAAGATCGCCACAGGCAGCTCCACGAGCGCGGCCGCGACCGAGCCCCAGTGTTCAGCGGTGCCCCAGGACAGGCAGACGTCGAACCACACGTCGCAGGTCAACAGGGTTGAGGTGATGACCAGGGCGATAACGGCAACTTGCCGACGGAGCCAGACGGTCAAGACGGTGGCTACAAACGCGGCGACGAGGGCAATGTCGAAACCCACCCAGACGGTTCGCCAGGCGCCACCGGAGGAGGTCGCCGGCAGGGTGGCTGACAAGAAGACCAACCATGGCAGCAGGAACAGAGCACCAACCTCACCGACCGCCAGGACAAGCCTTCGTCGGCCGGGAGACCGCATCGTCGCCGGAGGCTGGTCGATGCTCTCTGCCAGCAGCCGCGCGACGCTGGCCCGCTGTTGCGCGCTCCAACCGTGGACATCGTCACGGGTGGGCATCGAGGCTTCTGTTTCACTCAAGCTGGCCTCCTGACGGTAGGGGGAGGAACCCGCATGATCCCCGGGCCGGATGAACGCCGGCGGAGAACTTCTGCAGCACCCGTATTGCCTGCAGGGAAATCATATGGACTTATGCCCTCCCCGGGAGGGCAACGCCCGATACGTCAACAGGGCATGTGAGTTCCTTTTCACTGCGCTGCCTAGGCTCGACGTATGGAACTCAGGAACCTTGACGCGGCCGCGATGGATACCTTCCCGCTCATCCAGGTTGAGGAGCTCGCAAGACTTCTGGCTGGCCCGGAGGCAGTCCGGCCTGTGGTCCTGGACGTGCGCTATCGGATGGGCAGCTCCACGGGGTTTCAGGAGTTCGAGGACAGTCACGTCCCAGGGGCGTCCTACGTCGGTATGGACACCGAGCTGGCGACCATCCGTGCCGACGGAGCAGGCGGTCGCCACCCGATGCCGACGGTCGAGACCTTTGCTGCCGCAATGAGATCCGCCGGCGTGACCATGTCTCGTCCGGTGGTCGCGTATGACGACTGGGCATCACTGCCGGCCAGTCGGGTCTGGTGGATGCTGCGGCACCTCGGCTTCCTGGATGTCCGTGTCCTGGACGGCGGCATCGCAGCCTGGACCGCCGCCAGTCAGCCCACTGAATCCGGTCCGGCCACACCGGGAGCCGGCGACTTCACACCATCCAGCATGGGTGTCGGCCACCTCCTGGACGCTATAGACGCCACGAGGTATGCCGCCGGGCATCTGCTGCTGGATGCTCGCCCCGCCGACCGCTTCCGAGGGGAGAACGAGACCATCGATGCGGTCGCCGGTCACATCCCCGGCGCCGTCAGCGCTCCGGCATTGACAAGCGTCGACAGGCACGGGCGTTTCCGGCCCGCCGAAGAGCTGGCACGTCGCTTCCATGAACTCGGCGCAGAGGATGGGAAGATCGTTGGCACGTATTGCGGTTCGGGTGTGCAGGCCACCCACCTGGCACTCGCCCTGAGCGTTGCCGGGATCACCGACGGCGCTGACGTCTACATCGGCTCCTGGAGCGACTGGATCACCAATTCAGACCGACCGATCGCTCTGGGCTGAGCTCTCTGGCAATCTCAGGACGGTCGCGTCTTCCCATTCGTGGCCGTCCTCGCCGCCTGACACGGCGGGCGTCAGCCGGTGGCCGGATCCGCGGGCGAGCAGTCCGGACAGAGGCCGAACACCTCCAGGGTGTGGCTGATGTCGGCATACCCGTGCTCTTTGGCAACAGCGTCGGCCCATTGAACGACGGCTTGGCCGGCGATTTCGATGGAGCGTCCGCAGGACCGGCACAGGAGGTGATGGTGGTGTTGCTGGGAGCATTGCAGATAGACCGTCTCGCCGTCCTCGCGCGTCAGCACATCTACGTGGCCGGAGTGCACCGAGAGTCCGAGAGTCCGGTAGACCGTGGCGAGTCCGATGTTGTCCCCGCGCTCTCGCAGGATCGCATGGATCTGCTGGGCGCTGCGGAAATCGTGGAACTCCGAGAGCAGGTCCTCGACAGCCTTGCGCTGCCTCGTCGTCCGCGTCGCGAGGAGACCCGTTGAGGTGGGCACCGGTTCACGGTAGTGAGGAACCGGGCCTGGCCGTGTGTGGCCAACGCCGCCTGCTGTGTTATCAATGGTTCCCATTACCAGCCGACGGTAACACGGGCCCGGACACGCCTGACTGTCGCGAGACGGTCAGCTGCCGGTGACGGCAGCCCGGTTCAACCGCGACGGCCACTTCGGCCTTATCTGGGACCAGGCACGAGACCGGCCCGGAGCGCTGGGCTCCGGGCCGGTCCTGTGAGCCGGGTTCAGACTGATGTGGAGCTGGTGTAGCGCAGGTAGGGCTTGACCACGTCAAGGTCCGGGAAGAGCTCTTTCGCAGCATCGGTCGGGATGTCGAGGTTGACGATTGCGCGGTCGCCGGGACGCCAGTCGACCGGCGTGGCGAACGGGCCGGACTCGTTGAGCTGCAACGCATCGAGCACACGCAGGATCTCGTCGAAGTTCCGGCCGACGCTCTTCGGATAGGTGAGAATCAGCTTGATGAGGTTGTCGGGGCTGATGATGAACACCGAGCGCACCGAGCTGGTGTCACCCTCGCCTGGATGGATCATGTCGTAGAGCTCGGCGACCTTCTTGTCCGGGTCAGCGATGATCGGGTACCCGACGGTGGTGTTCGAGACCTCTTCCACGTCCGGCTTCCACGAGTCGTGGTCCGCGACCGAGTCCACCGAAAGTGCGATCACCTTGGTGTTGCGCTTGTCCCACTCGTCGCTGAGCTGGCCGACCCTGCCGAGCTCGGTGGTGCACACGGGGGTGTAGTCGGCCGGGTGGCTGAAGAAGACCGCCCAGCTGTCGCCCTTCCAGTCCAGGAATGAGACCTCACCCTCGGTGGTGGGTGCGGTGAAGTCGGGTGCTTTGTCACCCAGGTGCAGGGAAGCCATGGATTCGCTCCAGTCTCTTCGCGCTCGTGTCGTGCCTGTGTGTCGACAGTATCCGGTGTACCTGGGGCTGCGCGGTGTGACAGCTGATCTACCCAGCGGGACTCCACAAACCAGGAATATACCCCATGGAGTATATTACAGACCTATCGTCAGGGCACCGTCTCGTCGTGTGAAGGCCGGCCGTCTCGAGGTCGGCAGAGCTTGGCCCACCACGTTCGACCACAGGGAACAGGAGGAACATGCGTCTGGCAAGATCGACGTCAACCGAGCCTGTGCGGACCCTTCAGGCGAGCGTCCTCGCCCTTCGCAGCTGGACGGTGCGCCAGCGCTTTGCGGCGGTTGGCTTCAGTGTCACTTTCGCCCTGCTGATCGGGATTCCAACGGTGCTGATCCCCAACCCGGTCTTTGGTCGCCAGGTCCCGGTCCACGTCTAATCGGGCTCAGGCCCGACCTCGGCTGCACGCCCTGCGCTGCGGTCGCGGCCGTGACCGTACTGGCCTCATTCGGATTGCTGAGTTCGGCCCCGCACGATGTCTCCA
>Ga0208850_1000653_pt1 | contig 10976 bp, 6 predicted proteins | sample NGESurshal092012_5_FD_184475 | JGI IMG/M metagenome (GOLD analysis project Ga0208850, IMG submission 184475) | Arctic peat soil microbial communities from Barrow, Alaska - NGEE Surface sample 210-2 shallow-092012 (SPAdes) | ecosystem: Environmental > Terrestrial > Soil > Wetlands > Peat ... | reverse complement strand
GTGACCGGATAGCCCAACGCTGAGCGCTCCCAGCCCAGTGATGCCCACAGGTCGCGGATAGCACCCCGCACCTCGTGCGCCCCGGTTGGCGGCGTCCAGTACACCGCGCCGCCCTGGAAGCCGTTGAACCGGCCGACGCCATCCGGAGTGCCGGTCTCGTTCGTCGTCGGATAGCCGAGAGCAGAGCGTTCCCAGCCCAGCGACGCCCAGGTGTCCCGGATGGCCCCCCGCACCTCGTGCGCGCCCGTCGACGGCGACCAGTACGCCGAGCCGGCCTGGAAGTGGTTGAAGCGGCCGAGGCCATCGGGAGTGCCCGTCTCGTCGGTGACGGGGTAGCCCAACGCGGAGCGTTCCCAACCGAGGGAGGCCCACAGGTCGCGGATGGCACCATGGACGTCGTGCGCGCCGGTCGTCGGCGTCCAGTACACCGAGCCGGCCTGGAAGTGGTTGTACCGACCGATCCCGTCGGGAGTGCCGGTCTCATCAGTGCCCGGCGGACCGAGCAACCCGGCCGGACCACCCATCGCCAGATAGCGGCCGAGGATCGCGCCATGGACTTCGTGCGCGCCGGCGTCAGGGGTCCAGACGATCATCCCCCGTCCGTACGCCTGCACAATCGACAGCGCCTGCACCTGCTCACCGCCGGTGGCGGCACCGAGCAGCCCGGCGTCGCCCCCCAGCTCGTCGTGTCGGCGGACGATGGGGTCGACGTCTCCGACATCGTCGAGCTGCAGGGCATCTAGGCCCGCAAAGAAGCCGGTGGAGCGGGGGTCGCGCCCGACCACCGTCAAGGTGACCTGGTGCCGACCGGCATCCAGCCGGACGAAGCCGAACGGGACCGGACCGGCACGCTGCACGCCCGGCGCGTAACCGTCGAACGCCGGGCCGATGGCGGTCCCATCGACGGAGGCCGCCACGGTTCCGTAGTCGGCGGCCTGGGTCAGCCAACCGGACATGGCGTACGTCGCGGTGGTGGGCACAGTGACGTCGAAGTCCATCCGCTGCCCCGGCCCACCGGCCGTGAGGAACGCCTGGGCGCCCCCGGACCACTGTGGCCCGAACCCGGTCATGTCCTGCACTCCGAGCACTTCTTCGGGGGCGTTCATCCCCCACTCCGCCTCGGCCAGCACGCGGGTCCCGGTGGCGACGGTGACATCGGCCGAGGGCGCTCCGACGTTGCCCACCGGGTCAACCGGGACGACCGTGTAGTGCAGCGTGGTCCCCAACGGAGCGGTCCGGTCGGCATAGCCGGTCGATGTGGTTTCGCCGACGTACCGAGATCCTTCGTAGATGCGGTAGCGCACCGCCGGACTATCGTCGACGGCCGGCCGCCAGGACAGCAGTACGCCGTCGCTCGGGTCATAGCTCCCCCGCACCGCACTCATCGTGGGCGCCACCGTGTCGGCAAAGAAAGGCACCAGCGACACGGCGGTGTACCGCGCCGCTGACCACGGCGGAGACCCAGCCAGAGGGGCAACGGCCACGACCACGGTCGACTTGCCCATCGTGAGCGACGGAGACAGGGAGAAGTCGTCATCGAGCCAACGCTGCTGGCTGTTCGTCGAGGGCTGGCGCCACACTCCGGCCGGCTGGCCATCGACAGTTACGGCGGCCGCTTGCGCCCCGCCGCGCTGGTCGGACATGCGCCGCAGCGTCACTCCCTCGTTAGCGGGGTCGACCGGTAGTCGAAACGTCGCCACCTCGGTGCCGGCGCGGCCCTCGTCCTGGATGGGCGTGCGCACGTCCGGCCCCTCGAACGTCGACATCAGCGCAATCACCGGTGCCACACCGTTGACGCTGAAGCCGGCGGCGGCCTCGCTGGCGGGAACGCCGACGTCGACACTCCCGGTCACCCGGGCACTGCTGTCCCGCCGTCCGTACCACAAGGTCGTCGACCCGTATGTGGCGGAGACGTCGTTGATCTTGCCGTGCTCGATGCCGAAGCGCTGTGCCGAGCTGAACGGCAACGCCGCCGCGAGCAGCAGCCGGTACATCGACATGCACTCGTCCACGCACCCCACCGTGCGTACCTGATGGGCGGTCATTCCGTTCGTGGGTAGCGAGAACGGACCGCCGGAGAAGTACCAGCCGGCATGGTAGAAGTCCTCGGTCCCAGTGCCGTTGACCTGCGGCGTTCGGGCGCCGTCGGCGGCCGCCCGCTCGTCACCCTCGAGATAGCGCAGGCCGTGCTCGGTGCCGTGCACGGTCTGCGTGACGCCGACAACCTTTCCCGTGCCGCCGGTGTCGAGGAACGGCCAGTCCTGGCCCGGCGTGGTCGTCCCGGCGGCGGAGCTGGCCGAGAAGTAGCCGGCGTCGCCGCCACCCGCGAGACCCGCGGCAGCCGCGGCCGATGGGGCGTAGGTGACGGCGCTGCTGACGCTGACCGACGCCGCGGAGGCGTTGTAGAGCTCCACGTGCGCCCCCCTCGTGTAGGGCATCGGCCACCACGAGACGTGCTCGCCGCCGGGATTCAGGGCCGACATCAGCGAGCTGACCGCGTAGTCACCGAGACCGGAGCCGAAGAACTCGTCCACCGGCGAGTCGACCGTCTGCTGACCGTCGAAGCTGATCCGCAGCCGAAGTTCCCTCGGAAAGCCTCCGGACGGTGGTGGCGGCGAGGACAGCGCCGCGAGCGCCTGCGCCGGCGCCACCGTGACGCTGGTCGCGGTGCCGGCACCGGCGGGGACCGCGGAAACGGTCGCGCCGACGGACAGGACCAGGTTCGCCAGCGACACCGCCGGCTTACCGGCGGTCACGACGGCAGGGAGGTCCAGCGACTGCACCACCGCGGGTCCGGCCGGCTGCGGATCGGCAAACTTGGCGGCCGACTGGCCGTCGATGAGCACCGGGTTGCGTTGCACCTCACCGCCCGCCGGGGTGCGCACCGTCACCCGCACGCCAGAGTTGGTCGGGTCCAGGGGGAGCTGCAAGCTGCCCGAGCCCGCCTGGCGCGGCGCCGTCGCCGTCGCCTGCGACACGCCGTTCGGCGTCAGCCGGAGGGCAGAGACGACGCCCGGACCCGGCAGGTCGGCCAGCGTCGCGACGGCGCCCGGAGCGATGCTGGAGCTGTTCGACACGGTGTCGGCCCCGGGCATCGGCGGCTTCGGGTCGGCAGTGCCGGCCCCCATGAGCATGGCGATGACGTCGGTCGCGCGGTCGGTGGGGTCGAAGGTCCGTACGCCGGTTGCATCGGCGAAGACGCGGTAGTCGACGTGGTAGAAGTCCGGCCCGACCGTCGTGTAGACGCGCATGCTGCGGGTGTAGGGCATGGGCACCTCGACGTACACGCCGCCGGAGCTCTGGCCGGCGTTCGCCACCAGCGGGAAGACAAAGGGCGCGCCCAGCGCGCCGTCCACCACCGACTGCAGCGGCGCATCGAGCACGACCCGGTCGTCCAGCTCCACCCGCAGGTTGCCGGTAGCAGACACGTTGCCACCGTCCCGGGTGAACCACATCGAGGTGATCTGACCGGCGCCATCGTTCTCGGCCAGCAGGCAGCCGGCGGACGTGACAGACAGGCACGAGAAGTGGTTGGAGAAACCATCGTCGTTGAAGCCATGTCTGTCATAGCTGGAGAACTGGCGGGCGGACGTGCCGATGCCCAGCTCCGGCAGGCGGTCGAGCTGGCGGTAAACGTCCCAGCCCACCGGACCAGTGTGGACTGGCGCGGCAACCGCCGGGGCAGCGACGGCCCGCTGCACGTCGGCGGCTGCCGGGGTGGCGGTACCGCCGCTGACGCTCGCCATGCTGGCCAGGGCGACTCCGGTGACAAGCCCAATGCGGAGTCCGAGCAGCAGACGGGCCGGCATCCTGGCGGCGAGGTCGCCGGCGAGGTTGATCCTGGACGTCACGACCGACCGCTGCGGCGGCGAAGGCGGTCCAGCTGACTGTCAGCCATCGCGGCCGGCCAATACTGATGAGGTTCCGGGCGAACCCCGCTTGAGATCAAGGTACGTCGCCGGGCTCCGAGAAGTCGCGCCGAGCGCTCAGCGCCAACCAACAGCGAGCCCGCGGGAAGGCGCACCGCGGCGACCGAAGTGGTCCAGTGGGTCTCTATCGGCTGTTGCCACGTTAGGACTTGGTCAGTGCACCCTGCGTGGTGGAACAAGGGCTGCCGAGGACTAGCCAAACGCCGCTACCGAAGAACTGAGCGAGCTCTACGCGTTGGTCCGCAAGAGGTGCGAGTAGCCGGGCCAAGTTACCGGCGGCGGCGCGTCGCACGACGCCGTGGTGCCGTGCCGAACAAGTCGCGGGTGATTTCGCGTCTGGCGGCGGAGGCGGCCGAGCGGGCGAAGCTCTTGAACAGGCTGGATCCGAGGACGGTGGCGAGCGCACCGCCCGCAATGGCCACGTCCGGCCGCTCGGGCTCCTGCCGCGGCGTCGGGGCGGCCGGCTCCGGGGCCTCCTCCGGCGCCGGCGCCACCTTGGCGAGCAGCATCTCGTACGCCGAGTCGCGGTCCACCGTGGTGCCGTACTCCGCCTGCAGCGGACTGGCCGCCACCATCGCCTGCTGCTGAGCTGGGGCGAGCTGGGCCATTAGCGACGACGGCGGGCGTAGGCGGGTCCAGGCAACCGGCGTCGGCGCACCACGCCAAGGTGGCGAGCCGACGGTCCTCATGGCCGCTAACCGCGCATGATCGATCATGATGGACCACCTCGCCCCCGTGCGGTTGGCGGTACTGCTGTCCCTATCCAGTGCGAGCAACCTGTTCGTCGACGAGGCGCTGCGGAGCAGTGACCCCACATCTGCCTGCCGCCGACGCGGGCGCCGGTCCGGACTCGGCGCCGGGCACTGCGTCAGCGCCGGAGGCGTGATCAGAGGTCGTAGGCCGGCGGGTGTCGGGGCTGGTAGATCATCATCTCCCCCGCGCCCGGAATCTTGATCATCGTCGTCCGGCCGTAGCCCTCGTCCCTGATGTCGCGGGTGAACTCAGCGCCCTTGGCTCGGAGCTCGGCGACGGTCTGCTCGATGTCGTCGCACATCAGCGAGATCTCGTGGTGCGGGCCGATCGTCCCGCTTTCGCCACTCTGCGCATCAGCTGTGGGGTGGACTCCGAGCTCCGACGGCCCGATCTTAAAGATCAGCCAACCGCCGTGGGCGTCGACGTACGGCCAGCCGACGACGTCTCGGAAAAACGCCCGGGCAGCTTGCGCGTCGTCGGCGTACACCAGCGTATGAACGGCCGTGATCACGCCCGTCACTCTAGTCGGCGGCCAGGTGGTCTGGGCCGTCAGCGCCGGCCGGCAACCGCTCGCTGTTCATTGACACGCTGACGTTCACTCGCGGCCGGCCGGTCTTGCGCTGACCTCGCCGACGGAGTCGCCGGCTGCAGTCACGGCGGGATGGAGAAGTTCAGGCGCTCCAGCACGGCAAGGTCTGTCACTGGCACCTCCCAGACCGGCAGCGGGCCGTCCGGATCGATCCGCGTCCTGCCGCCGCTGACCAGAAACGTGACTATCTCCTGCTGTCCCGGCAGGTTGCCGAGCCCGAAAGTTGGGTCCAACAGGAAGCCGTGCGGGTTCGTCCCGGCGTTCGGCGTCTTGTCGTTGCGGTACAGGCTCTCGACGTCCTGCAGGTGACCGGCTCGCAGCACCGTGGCGGTGGTCGGGTTCGGCACTGTCTGGTCGCCGTACGCGTTCTGCATCAACACCTGCTTAGGCTCGCTGCCGCGGGGCGGCGACAGTCGCAGCAACGGCGCGAACGTCTCTGGGCTGCCTGAGCGCTGGATCCAGGTTTCGCGGGCGAGTACCTGTTGGATGGCGATAGCTCCGGCCGCCGGGCGCGTCACCGGCGGGTCGCCGTAGAGCGGGAGGGACTCGGTGAAACCGTCGTACCCGCCGTTGAGCAGGCTGGGCTGTCGGTGGCCCAAGTCGTTGGCAACCAGCGGACGGAACGACACCGACAACCGGGCGACCTCTACCACCGGGCCACCGGCGACGTTGGGTGCAACCACCGGCACCTGCGGATCCGTACCGCCGAGCATGAGGCCGTAGATGCCGCCGAAGCTCTGCCCGTAGTAGCTGACCGGCGCGGTGCTCAGGTGCGCACCACCGGCACCGGGAACCTCGACCCCACTGCGGGTGGCCCGCACCAGACTCATGATGTCGGCCACGGTCTGGCGCAGCCCGTCCCGGCTACTGATCGAAGCCAGCCGACTCGGCTGCGATGGCGTGAAGGCGCCTTCGGTGTCGCCGATTGCGCCGTTGGCGTCCTGGTCGAATCCGCGCGCGTGCGCCGGCAGCGTCGCCGTTGTGCCGTCCAGGGTGCTGACGTTGATCGTGCTGCCCGGGCCGTACCCATGCCCGACGACGTCGATGGCGACCGTCGCGATGCCCGCCTTGGCGTTGATGTCGGCGGACAGGAACAGGTCCATCTTGGAACGGGTGAGTCCGTGCCCGAACACCGCCACCGGCCAGCCGCCGACAGGGGCCGGCCCGGCGGGCACGATCATGGCGAAGCCGACCTGGTTGGCGCCCCGGACCACCGGTCCGCGACCCGACGTCGACGTCTGCGGAGTCGCAACATCCTGGGTTAGCCACGACGGCGTGCGCAACGAGCCGAAGGCGTAGTAGCCGGCGTTCGTCACCGAGGTGTTGGGCACCGGTGCGGTCCCCGTCCCGCCCACGTTGCCCTTGTCCGCGGTGTAGGACAGTCCGGTGACCTGGTCAGCCGGGAAGACGCCGTCAAAGTTCAGTCCGCGGTCCTGCGGCGGGATGCCGGCCGCGGCGTACGCCGAGCCGTCGTCCAGCTGCCGGCGCATCTGCAGCAGCCCGGTCGGGGCGCTCTCGGTGGTGAAGGTCGTGGCCGCGGACAGCGGTTGGCCCGGATCGGTCGGCCGCACCGTCAGTCGGTACGTCGTGTGCGGCGCGAGTTGCTGGGTCGGATGCCCGTAGACGGTCGAGGTCGCCGCGTCGTACACGATCCGGTTCAGTCCGATCTGCGGTCGATCACTGTGCTGGCCACCGGCGCCGCGGCCGGTCACCGCGCTGATCTGTACGCCGGCCGCCACCGCTGCCGGGTCGACCGGCCCGCGAAACCGCAGCGACACCTGCGGGTCCAGATCGAAGCCGTCGAGCTGGTTGATCAATGCGATGTCCTGGCAATCGGTCGGCGCGACCGCGCAGTCCGGCATGGGGAGGGCCACCCGCCGGCCGGTCAGCTGACTGGGATCGCGCACGGTCAACTGATCCGTCGGGAACAGCGTCACCTGGGCCTCGGCACCACCGCTGCCGGCGTCCGCCTCGGCACCGGCTACCGCAGGTCCGGCCAGGGCGGTGGACGGAGCGACCACGACGGCCGCGGCGAGCACGGCCAACCACAGCCGACGGGCATGACGGACAGGGGTCACGAAGCGCCTCCGGCGATTGACGGCGCAGGCACTCTCGCACCCCGGGGCCCCGGCCACAACGGTGAGCTGGCACCACCTGCTCGAATCCGCGCGCGGACCTGGCCGAGACGCCGAGCCGACGCGCCCGGCCGGCACCGCCGATGGCCAGGATGACTGGCGTCCCGCTCATGGCGTGGGCCAGGCTGTGCCCATGGGCGAACGACTGGACGGTACGACGGCGCTGGTTACCGGAGCCAGCTCGGGCATCGGAGCGGCAACCGCACTGGCACTCGCCGGGCAGGGCGCTGCCGTGGCGCTGGTGGCGCGGCGAACGGATCGACTCGCCGCGCTGGCGGAGCAGATCGAGCGGACCGGCGGCCAGGCGCTGGTGCTCACCGGCGACGTGACGAAACAGGGGGACGCCGAGCAGGTGGTCGAGCGCACAGTCGCCGAGCTGGGCCGACTGGACACGCTGGTCAACAACGCTGGCGTGATGCTGCTCGGCCCGGCGGTGAACGCTCCGGTGTCGGAGTGGCAGCGCATGGTCGAGCTCAACGTGCTGGCGCTGCTTTACTGCACGCACGCCGCGTTGCCGCACCTGCTGCAGGCCGCCGAGGACAGCCCCCGCCGAGTCGCTGACATGGTCAACATCAGCTCGGTTGCCGGTCGCATCGCCCGGCAAGGCAGCGGCGTCTACAACGCGACCAAGTTCGGCGTCGTCGCCTTCAGCGAGTCGTTGCGCCAGGAGGTCACCGCTCGGCACGTCCGGGTGTCTTTGATCGAGCCTGGCGCCGTGGACACCGAGCTCGCCAGCCACAACCGACCCGAGGTGCTGGAGCAGATTGGGCGGCGGTTCGCTGACATTGAGCGACTCGAGGCCGACGACATCGCCGACGCCATCAGCTACATCGTCACCCGCCCGCGGCGGGTCGCGGTCAACGAGGTGCTCATCCGGCCGACCGAGCAAGAGGGCTGAGCTCGCGCGTTGACCGCAGATCGCGTCGCTGCGACGACGAGGTTCGCCGGTCGATGGGACGGCTGGGTGCCGCGGTTCAGCTGTGCAGCTTGCCTTGGTTGGGGTTCGTGCCCGACGACGTCGGCTCGGCGCCATTTGGTCGCGGTGGCTCGCCTGTCGGAACGGCTGCGGATCCTCGTCGGCTCGCCGACGGTGGGCGTGCGGTGTTCGAACCGGAAGTCGCAGTGGCTGGCGCCGTTGGCGAGAGTGCCGGTGCGTGCCCAGCACAGCTCGGGGCACAGGTTGTCGTAGAGCGTGTTGTCAACTGCGCAGTAGGCGGGGGCGATCGCTGTGGCCTCGAGTCGTCGGAGCAAGTCCAGGATGAAGCAGCGGGTCATGTCGAACGCGACGCGGGTCGGGGACCGGTCGATCCAGGTGGTCTGCCACCCCGGAGCCGGGAAGGCGAGGGGGGTGCCCCCCGCTGCGACCCGCATGAAGAGCCGGCGACCGGACTCGTGACGGGTCAGCCGTTGGATCAGCCGACGATGCGGTCGGGCCATCGCGGTGAGGGTGCGCGCGACGGCGTCCGCCGCGGCGTCCTCGGTCCACCCTTGTTCGCGCATGGCGGTGTAGAACGCCGCGCCGGGGAGCACCGAGAAGACCAGATGGAGCCGGAGGACCGGGTGGACCGGCCAGGGAACCTGACCGGCCAGCCGGTCGTAGGAGGCGTGGCTGTGCTGCCGCAGCAGCGGGTCGGCCACGATCCCCTCGCGCAGCCAGATCCCGAGCGAGGCGCGACCGGCTCGCAACATGAGAGTGCGCGTCACATCGGTCATTGACACCGTGACCACCTCTCACGCGATGGCGGACGCCTCCAGCGTCACCTGGCGCCACTCCTCGGCCCAGGGCCGTTGGTCCCGGGCCGACCCACTATGAGCGCGCGAGGGTCAGCGGTGTCCGAAGTGTCAGGATGAGGACGTCCGGCGAACCCGAGCCGAAGCCGCACCGGATGCGCGAGTGCTTCGAGGCGCTGCTGCACCAGGTCGAGTGAAGCCGGGATGGGAAGCTGGTCGCTGTCAGCGACGGGTACTGCACTACCGGGCGCGACCCGCGCACGTTGACGACGAGCTGCCGGGAGTCCATGTCGGCCGAGCAGGTCCGGCTTCTGGCGGGCGTCGGCGGTCATTGAATGCTGGACGCGCCCCAGGCTGCACCGAAGAATGCCTGGTCGCCATCGGCGGCTTCTTCCGCGATGGCGGAACTGCTGCCCTGGTTGACAACTTCCTCACATGCCGCCGGTCGGGCGTGGTTCAGACAGCTTCCGGGCCAGGGTTCGTGTTCATGCGATTGGGCGCGGGGCGTCTCTGATCGACTGGCTATCCGCGGTGGTGGACCCCAGCTCCGTGCCGTCGACCCGTGAGGAGTGACTTTCGGACCTTGTCGGCGCCTCCCGCGAAAGCGGAGCCTGTGAGGAACGTGGGGCCCGGCACCTTGCCGTGCCCAGGGCAAGGCAGAGGGGTCGGACATGACCAAGACCAAAGAGGCGGCAGCACAGTTCCTGGCCAACCGTCGGATTGCGGTGACCGGGGTCTCGCGGAACCCGAGCGGACACGGGAGCAACAGCGTTTACCAGCGACTGCGCGACCGTGGCTACCAGGCGTTCGCGGTCAACCCGAACGCGGACTCCGTGGAAGGCGACCCCTGCTTCCCCGACCTGCGGTCCATCCCCGATGGCGTCAACGCAGTCGTGATCGGCACCAGACCCGACCACGCCGAGGCCACCATGCGCGAGGCCGCCGACCTGGGCATCACTCAGGTCTGGATGCACCGATCCTTCGGTGCCGGCAGCGTCTCCGACACAGCCACCGCGTACGGGCGGCAGCATGGCATCACCGTGATCGACGGGGGCTGCCCGCTGATGTTCGACCCCACCGCCGACGCCGGGCACAAGGCCATGTGCCTGCTGTTCACGTTGACCGGCAAGGTCCCCCGGCAAGTCTGACCCCACCGCGCTGCGCGGAGGGAACGCACTGCCGAGTGTTTTCAAATCTGCGGCTCTGTGGCGGTTTTTGGCCGGGGCCGATCTGGGTCGGGTGACCAAGGCCGCGGCGACCAACCGGGCGCTGCTGAGCCGGGCCTGGGCGGCGGCGATGGCCGCCGGTGGAGCGCCCGACGTGACCGGGTCGTTCATCACGGCCCCGGCATGTGGGCTGTTCGCGCTGACCGCGTACGCGTCGGGCGTCCTGATCTCCCAGCTCAGCACGAGCGCCAGGTCGGGGACTGCCCTGGCTGTTCAGTTCAGGCCTGGCGGGCCTGTACCTACTCACCAACGTCTCGGATGAACTCGGACCCGTCGGCGTGGTCCGGTTCGTCTCCCCCTTCCACTACTTCAACGCCTCCCGTGCGCTAGTCCCCGACCACGGTCTTGACCTGCCGTCCGGCCTGGCCCTGATCGCCATGACCGTGACCATGCTGGGCGCTGCCGCCTCGGCCCAGCAGTACCTGTCGTTCGCGGCGCAGATCGTCGTCCCGATGGTCACCGCCTACGTCCTCACCCAGGCCGCCGGATGGGTGGCGGATCTCAAGCAGGGTCGCCTCGAACTGATCCTCGCCGGCCCGCTGTCCTGGGCGGCCCTGATCTGGCAGCGACTCCTCGCGCTCACGTTCGGCGCTGCCGTCATCACCGCCGGGGC
>Ga0208850_1000651_pt1 | contig 10989 bp, 7 predicted proteins | sample NGESurshal092012_5_FD_184475 | JGI IMG/M metagenome (GOLD analysis project Ga0208850, IMG submission 184475) | Arctic peat soil microbial communities from Barrow, Alaska - NGEE Surface sample 210-2 shallow-092012 (SPAdes) | ecosystem: Environmental > Terrestrial > Soil > Wetlands > Peat ... | reverse complement strand
TCAGCTCGGATTTTCGATTTCGTTCCTGGAGGAGATGTACGCGCACAATCTCGCCAATCTCATGATGTCGCCGCTGCGGCCGGTGGAGTTCATCGCCGCTTTGATGATCATGAGCATCGTGCGATTGCTGATCGGCATGATCCCGGTGACGCTGCTCGCGATTGCCTTCTTCGGCTTCAATCTGTGGTCGCTCGGCTTCGCGCTTGCCGCGTTCTTCGTCAACCTGATCCTGACCAGCTGGGCGATCGGCATTTTCGTCGCCGGTCTGTTGCTGCGCAACGGCTTGGGCGCCGAGAGCATGGCCTGGACCATCATGTTCCTGTTCCTGCCGCTCACCTGCGTGTACTATCCGGTTACCGTGCTGCCCGACTTCCTGCAATACGTTGCGTGGGCGCTACCGCCGACCTATGTATTCGAGGGCATGCGCGCTCTGCTGATCGATCACGTGTTCCGCGCCGACCTGATGCTGGAAGCGCTGGCGTTCAATGTCGTGCTGTTCGCGGCTGCGTCATTGGCTTTCCTGAAGCTATTGCGGAGCGCGAGGGCTCAGGGCTCGCTGCTGCAAACCGGTGAATAAGTCGAAAAACCCTGCGTTTTTGGGGGTTTATAGGCGAGTTTCCGGGTGTAAACCGGACGCGAAGGACTTACCTGTAGGTTGACGATATGACAGAAAAGCGACACGGTGCTGCGATGCAGCAAGAGCCGGGGATTGATTCCATGCCGATCGGCGAATTCGACGGGGCAGCGACGCTGCCCGGTGACAACGGCATATTGCTGTCGACGCCGATGTACTGGCTCTACGAGATGGGCCAGGCCGCGCTCAATCCCTCGCGTGCGGTTGCCGACGCCACGCGTCTGTTCTTCAAGAACCCGGCCAATCCGTTCGCGCACACCACCTACGGCAAGTCGGTCGCCGCCGCGGCGGAAGTATTCGAGCGCTCCACCCGCCGCTATCGCCGGCCGGAATGGGGTATCGATCGGGTGACGGTCGGCGCCGAACCTATTCCGGTGCACATCACCACCGTGTGGGAGCGCCCGTTCTGCCGGCTGTTGCATTTCGAGCGCGCCTTCGCGCGCGCGCCGCGCCGCCCGCAGCCGAAACTGCTGATCGTGGCGCCGATGTCGGGCCACTATCCGACGCTGCTGCGCGGCACGGTGGATACGTTCCTGCCCAATCATGACGTCTACATCACCGAATGGGCCGATGCGCGTATGGTGCCGGTGGCGAAAGGCCGCTTCGATCTCGACGACTACATCGACTACATCATCTCCATACTGCACGTGCTCGGCGGCGACGTGCATGTGGTCGCGGTGTGCCAGCCCTCGGTGCCGGTGATGGCGGCGATTTCCTTGATGGAGGCCGACAAGGATCCTTACGTGCCGCATTCCATGGTGCTGATGGGCGGGCCGATCGACACCCGCATCAATTCCAACGCGGTCAACAAGCTGGCGGAAAATCGCGGGATCGACTGGTTCCGCAACCACGTCATCACCAAGGTGCCGTTCCCGCATCCCGGCTTCATGCGCGACGTCTATCCGGGCTTCCTGCAATTGCACGGCTTCATGAGCATGAATCTCGATCGCCATCTCGAGGCACACCGCAATCTGTTTACGCATTTGGTCAAGGGCGACGGCGATTCGGCGCAGAAGCACCGCGAATTCTACGACGAATATCTGGCGGTCATGGATCTCGCCGCCGAGTTCTATCTGCAGACCGTCGATACCGTGTTCATCCGTCACGCGCTGCCGAAGGGCAAGATGACGCATCGCGGCCGCCGCATCGACCCCTCGCAGATCAAACGCGTCGCGCTGTTGACGGTGGAAGGCGAGCACGACGACATTTCCGCGGTCGGCCAGACCGAGGCCGCGCACGTCCTGTGCACGAATATTCCCGCTGACGACAAGGCGCATTATCTGCAGCCGGGGGTCGGCCACTACGGCGTGTTCAACGGCTCGCGCTTCCGCGCCGAGATCGCGCCGCGCATCTCCGATTTCGTGTTGTCGCATAATGGCGGGCGCGGGCGCGGCAGCGGCGCCCATCCCGGGCCGGCCAAGGCGGCGTCCGCCAGCCACTAATCGGCCTTCGCCGCCGCAGGACGCCGGCGGCCGTTCGTGACAATGTAACCCCTTGCGTAGCTGCGGCATTTCCGGCCGCGCAAAACCGCGTGGCGAACGGCGGCGAATATGGCAGTATTTCCGCGCTATTCTGCGATCGGGCGGACTTTACGAATGCCTCTGCGCGCGCTTCTTTACCGGCGGCCGAGCGAGCCGCCGGCGATCAGCATTACCTTCGATCGGGAAATCTATCTGGTGCGCGTGCGCCGCCACCGGCAGGCGCGGCGCTATACGCTGCGCATCCATTCCGTCACGCGCGAAGTGGTGCTCACCATGCCGCCGCGCGGCAGCCTGAAGCAGGCGCGCGAATTCGCGGAGAAGCACGGCGGCTGGATCGCGGCGCGGCTCGGCCGGCTGCCCGAACCGGCGCCCTTCGCGCACGGCGCCGTGATTCCGTTGCGCGGCGTCGAACACCGCATCGCGCATCGCCAGGAGCAGCGCGGCACGGTATGGATCGAGAGCGGCGCTGGCGATGAGCGCCTGCTCTGCGTCGCCGGTGAGGAACCGCATATCGCGCGCCGGGTATCCGATTTTCTCAAGCGCGAAGTCAAAAGCGATCTGGAAGCCGCCAGCCGGCGCGCGGCCGATGCGCTCGGTGTCGCGATCAAGCGGGTGTCGATCCGCGATCCGTCAAGCCGCTGGGGCTCGTGCTCGACCACCGGCGTACTGTCTTATTCGTGGCGACTGATCTTCGCGCCGCCCTTCGTGCTCGACTATCTCGCGGCGCACGAGGTCGCGCATCTTATCGAAATGAACCACTCGCGCCGGTTCTGGCGCGTGGTCGAGGGCATCTGCCCGCACGTCGCGCGCGCCAAGTCCTGGCTCGACGCCCACGGCCCCGATCTGCATCGCTATGGGGTGCCGAGCGACACGCGCTAGCGTCGCGGCGGTTCTTGCTGTAGTCACCATCCATGCTGCGTCCCGGCACTTTCGCGCTCACGGTATTGCTGGCGGCGTTGAGCGCGATCGGGCCGCTCACCACCGACATGTACCTGCCGTCGCTGCCGGACATCGCGCGGCTGTTGGGCGCCTCGACCGCGCAGGTGCAGCTCACGATCTCCGCCTATCTGTTCGGCTTCGCCATCGGGCAGATTTTATACGGGCCGCTGGCCGACCGGCACGGCCGCAAGCCGGTGCTACTGGCCGCGATGGGGCTTTATTGCGCGGCCAGCCTGACTTGCGCGCTGTCGACCTCGATCGAGATGCTGATCGCGGCGCGCGCGCTGCAGGCGCTCGGTGGCGCCGGCGGCATCGTGCTGGCGCGCGCCATCGTGCGCGATCTTTATTCCGGCGCGCGCGCCGGGCGCGAATTGTCGCTGATCGGCGCGGTAATGGCGCTGGCGCCGGTGCTGGCGCCGCTGCTCGGCGGTGTCTTGCAGACCGGCTTCGGCTGGCGCTCGGTCTTTTTCACGCTGGTCGGCAGCGGATTGGTCGGTGCCGCGATCGTCTGGCCGCTGATGCCGGAAACTCTGGCCCTGCGCGCGGCCGAACCGGTATCGCCGGCCACGATGCTCAAGTCCTATCGCGTGGTGGCGCGCAATCCGGCCTATCTCGCTTATCTTGGCCTCGCTTCGACCAGCTTCGGCGGACTGTTCGCCTGGATTTCCGGCTCGTCCTTCGTCCTGCAAAATCTCTATGGACTGTCGCCGTTCCAATTCGGCGTCGCCTTCGCGGTCGGCTCGGTCGGCTACATGGGCGGCACGACGCTGGCGGCGCGGCTGGTGATGCGGCGCGGGCTCGACCGCACACTTGGGATCGGCGCTGCGGCGCTGGCGGCCGGCGGGCTCGCCATGGTGATGGCTGTGGCGCTGGGCTTAACCTCCGCCGCCTCGCTGGTGTTGCCAATGGCGCTTTATCTCGCCGGTCTCGGCATGGTGCTGCCGCAGGCGATCGCCGGCGCCATGACGCCGTTCCCGGAACGGGCGGGTGCGGCCTCCGCGTTGCTCGGCTTCGTGCAGCAGAGCGCGGCGGCGCTGTGCGGGGCGGTGGTCGGAGCGCTGCTTGGGTCAAGCGCCTGGCCGCTCGCCGCCGCGGTGGCAGCGATGGGCTGCGCGACGCTTGCGCTATGGATTTTGACGCGCGCGCTGCGCGCGCGAGCGGCCGTGCAGCACTAATTTCTGCTGCGCCCGAACAGATTATCGAGCAGCCAGCCATCGAGGCTGGCGCCGCGCGTGCTGGGCGTATTGCCAGCGGCTTGGATGGGCACCGGCGCCATGCCGTCGGTTGCCGGAGCCTGGGCGGGTGCATTGCCGCTGAACAATCCCGACAGCACGCCGCCGGCCGGCGGGCCGGGCAGGGCGGCGACCGGAACGCTCTGATGGGCGCCGCGCATGAAACGGCTCCAGATTTCCACCGGCAGCCCGCCGCCAGTGACCTTCTTGGTCGGCGTGCCGTCGTCATTGCCGAGCCAGACGCCGGTGACGAGTTGGGCGGTGTAGCCGATGAACCAGGCGTCGCGGAAATCTTGGCTGGTGCCGGTCTTGCCGGCCGCCGGCCAGCCCGGCAGCGCCGCTTTATGCGCGGTGCCGATAATCAATGTCTGCTGCATCATCTCGTTCATCATCGCCACATAACGCGCCTCGATGATGCGGCCGAGCGGCTGCTCGTTGCGCACGTAAAGCAGCTTGCCATTGCCGGCGGCGATGCGCTCGATCACATGCGGCACCACCGCGAGCCCGCCATTGGCGAACGGTGCATAGGCGCTGACCAGTTCGAGCGGTGAGACTTCCGAGGTGCCGAGCGCGATCGAGGCGTTGGGCTCTAACTTCGATGCGATGCCGAGCCGGTAGGCGGTGCGGATCACCGCCATGGGCGTCAATTCCATGGTCAGGCGCACCGACACCGTGTTGAGCGACAGTGCCAGCGCCTTGGTCAATGTGACCGGCCCGAAATATTCGTGTTTGTAGTTTTCCGGCTGCCAGCCTTTGAGGTTGATCGGCTTGTCCTCGCGCACGCTGTCGGGCGTGAGCCCATGTTCGAGCGCGGTGAGATAGACGAACGGCTTGAAGGCCGAGCCGGGCTGACGCTTGGCGGCGACCGCGCGGTTGAACTGGCTCTCGCCGTAATTGCGTCCGCCGACCATGGCGCGCACCGCGCCGTCCGGCGTCATCGCCACCAGCGCGCCCTGGCTGACGCCGCTCTTGTCGCCCTTCTGCGCCAGTTCCTCGGTGAGCGCCTTCTCCGCGCCCGCCTGCAGCCCGCTGTCGATCGTGGTCCGCACCACGATGTCCTCGTCCACATGGCCGAGCACGTCGTTGATCGCGTCCATGATCCAGTCGGCGACGTAATTGATGGTGCCATTGGCGGCCTGCGCCACCATGCGCGGCGGATGCGCGAGCGCCACCTTCTCGCTGGCGGGCGTGATGAAGCCGAGTTCGGTCATGGCGGCGAGCACGGTTTGCGCGCGCCGTTCGGCGCCGTCGAAATTGCGCGTCGGCGCCAGCCGCGACGGCGATTTCACCAGGCCGGCGAGCAAAGCCGCTTCGGGCAGCGACATCTGGCGCGCGGATTTTCCGAAATAGCGCTGCGAGGCCTGCTCGATACCGTAGGCGCCGGAGCCGAAATAGACGCGGTTCAGATAGAGTTCGAGAATCTGCGTCTTGGAAAAATTCCGCTCCAGCCAGAGCGCGAGCAGCATCTCCTGCAGCTTGCGATGGATGGTACGCTCTTGAGTCAAAAAGAGATTTTTCGCCAATTGCTGCGTGATGGTGGAGCCGCCCTGGCTGACGCCGCGGTGCAAAATATTGGCGATCAGCGCGCGCGCGATGCCCCAAGGATCGATGCCGTAATGCTCGTAGAAGCGCCGATCCTCGATGGCGATGAAGGCTTGCGGCACGTAGCTCGGCAGTTCCTTCAGCGGCAGCACGGCGCCGCCACTGTCGCCGCGGGTGGCGAGCGGGTGGCCGCTGACATCCACGATCTGGATCGAGGGCGGCCGCTTGGGGATCTCCAGCGACTGGATCGCCGGCAGATGCGCGCCGGTCCAGGCGATGGTGCCGGCGGCGCCGATGCCGACCCACAGCGCCAGCACCAGGCTCCAATAGATCGCCCGGCCGATCAGCGAGCGCTTGCGGGCGTGTTTGCGTGGCCGGCGGTTCGAACGTTTGGATGATGATTTGCCGGGACCGCTGGCGCCCGGGCGGTGGCTCGCCGCGACGTGCAGTTCGGGACTGCTGTCGAACACCGGCTCCCGGCGCGCGCCCGATTGTCCCCGTCTCGACGCCATCGCGCGACCCGACTTGTCCATGCCGGCGGCAGCCCCGCCGGTCCCCGAGAGGCACGCTAGGGCGAGCGATTTAAGGGGCCGTTAAGGGGGGATTGTTGAGCAAATCCGGACGCTTGCGGCGACGGCCGGACTCCGTGAAATAGTGACAGCGTCCCGGACGCGTAGCGTCGGCAACAATGGCGCCAGCCGCGACTCCCATCATGCCGTTGCCGTCCCGAAGCGGCGCAGCCATGCAACAATCCGGGCAAGCAAACCGATTGGTGGCGGCAGCAAAGTGCTGTCGCCTATCATACGAGACCCACCCGGCCGCCGCTCGAAGACGAGCTTGCGATGGTGGAACGCCGCAAGCTCCGGCCGGTGCGCGATGCTCACGATGGCGGTGTGGGGAAGGCGCTCGGCCACGAGCTTCATCAAATATTCCTGGCTCGGCGGATCGAGCGCCGACGTCGCCTCGTCCATCACGACGATATCCGGTTGATGCAGCAGCAAGCGCACGAAAGCGAGACGCTGACATTCGCCGCCGGACAAAGTGCGGTTCCAGGGCGCCTCTTCATCGAGATGGTCGACCAGGTAGCCGAGACCTGCCGTCTTCATCAACTCGCGCACCGTGTCATTGGGAGCATCGGCCGGCGACAACGGATAGGTGGCGGCGCGCCGCAAAGTGCCAAGCGGGATGTAGGGCCGCTGTGGCATCACGACCATCTTGGCCCCGCTCGGAATGGAGATGTTGCCCTGGCCCCATGGCCACAGACCGGCAATCGCTCGCGTGAGCGTGGTCTTTCCAGTACCGGATTCTCCGACCAGGAGAACTCTTTCGCCGGGTTGGATGATCACGTCGGCATCTTTGACAACGACAGTGCCGTCGTCGAGCTCGACCGAGAGATTTTGCAGTCGAAATGTCGCGCCTTCGTGCTCGACCCGCGTGATCGCGCGGGACGCACCGGGTATGCCGGCCGCCTCAAGATGATCGATAGAGACCAGGAGGGATCCGACGCGGCGCGCCGACGCCGCCCAACCCGCGAGCCGTGGATAGTTGTCGAGCAGCCAATTGAACGCCGATTGGACCTGAACGAAAGCCGCCGCCGCTTGCATGACCTCGCCGAGCGTCATGGTCCCCGCGACGTATTTCGGTGCACACAGGATGAGCGGGACCACCGGCGCTAGCAGCCAATGGACATTGGAAACGAGCGTGTAGCGCATATGCTGATGGCAGAGGTTGCGCCATTGCAGGATGACCGCACCGAGGCCTTGCCGCAGCCCAGCTCGTTCTTCCTTCTCACCGCCCAGCAGCGCGATGCTCTCGCCGTTTTCCCGCACGCGGGTCAGGGCATAGCGGAATTCGGCCTCCGATTGGTTCACACGTTCGGAGACCGCGACGAAGCGCCTCGCCACCAGGATGACCGCCGCGCTGGTGATGAGCGCGTAAAGGACCGCCGCGATCACCAAGTAGCCGGGGATGACGATGGGTGCCGCCCGCGTGCCGAGCGTCAGATCGCCACCGACGATCCAAAGCACCCCGACGAACGTCACCGCCGTGACCGCGGCGCTGAAGATGCCGACGACGAAGTCGACCGGCGCATCGGTGGCAATACGCGCATCCTCACCGATGCGGCCCTCGGGATTCTGATGGTCGCCCGTCACCAAATCGAGTTGGTAATAGCGGCCATTCGCCAGCCATTTGCCGACCAGATGGTTGGTCAACCATGCGCGCCACTTACGCTGGATTGTCATGCGCCCGTACACGGCGATGATGGCCAACGCCACCATGGTCACCACAAGCGGCACGAAGATAAGGGCTTGCGTCGAGACCGCGTCCCCGTCCTTTTTTTCAAGGGCGTTGAAGATGTCGCGGCTCCAGATATTCATCCGGTACTGGAAAGCGATCTGGATGAAAATGAGCACGATGAGGCCGAGGGTGAGCAGCCAGGCCTTTCGGCGGGTATCCTCAAGCCAAAAGCCGCGGGCACTGATCCAGAAACGCCGTATGAGCGGTCGGCTGGTCGGTATGGCGGGCAGCGGCTGATGCATTATTGGGCCGTTCGGTTTTTGGGTCACCCAATACGACACGCTGCATTCGCCGCTTTCATTGACTTAAATCATAACACCTTGTGGGCTTGAGCATATTTTCTTCAAGAAACGAGCTTCTCGAAGGCCGTATGCGGCAATTTGGCGCGTCGCAGCCAATATCTTGATCGAGATTTGCCATGAGCATTTTTCGCCTCTACGGCCGCGTTCTCGCACTGCTCGGGTCCGAGACCCGAATAGCTTGGGCGCTGGCGCTGGCAAATATGGCGCTGGCCTCCGCCCAGTTTGCCGAGCCGGTGCTGCTCGGCCGCATCATCGACACGCTGACCGGCGCGCAGACACGCGGCGAGCCGCCATCGTGGTCACAATTGGGCGTGCTGCTTGCCGCTTGGGCCGGCTTCGGGATTTTCACCATCGCCTGCGGCACACTGATTGCTCTTTTCGCAGACCGCCTGGCGCACCGCCGCCGCCACGTCGTCCTGACCGGCTATTTCGAGCACGTTCTGCAGCTTCCGCTCACCTATCACGGCAACACTCATTCCGGCCGGCTGATGAAGGTGATGCTGCAGGGCACGGACGCGTTATGGGGGCTGTGGGTCGGGTTCTTCCGCGACCACCTCTCGTCGTTCATCTCGTTGCTTGTCCTGCTGCCGATCTCGCTCTTTATCAATTGGCGGCTGGCTTCACTGCTGATCGTGCTGTGCGTCGTTTTCGCAGGCCTCACCGCCCTGATCGCGCGCAAGACCCAGAGCATGCAAAGCTCGGTCGAGCGTCACTATTCCGACCTTGCGGAGCGCGCATCCGACACGCTGGGCAACATCGCGCTGGTGCAGAGCTTTTCCCGGCTCGAAGCGGAAGTTGCGGAGTTGCGCCAGGTCGTCGCGCGCCTGCTGGCTGCGCAAATGCCGGTGCTGTCGTGGTGGGCGCTGGCCATCGTATTGACGCGGACAGCGACCACTTTGACCGTGCTGTCGATCATCATCGTCGGGACGCTGCTGCACATCAACGGCCAGGCGACGATCGGCGAGATGGTTACCTTCATGAACTTTGCCGGCCTCATCATTGCCCGGCTGGAGCAGTCCGTCGGCTTCATCAACCGGGTGATGATGGAGGCGCCGCGCTTACGCGAATTCTTTCAGGTATGGGACACCGTTCCGACCATTCGCGACCTGCCGGATGCGGTCGATCCTGGCCGCCTCGGCGGACTCGTCGAGTTCAAGGGCGTCTCGTTCTCATATGACGGCGAACGAATGGCGGTGGCGGATCTGAATTTCAAAGCGATGCCCGGCGACACGATCGCTTTTGTCGGTGCGACCGGCGCCGGCAAGTCGACGGCGATTGCGCTGCTTCACCGCGCCTTCGATCCGCAGTCGGGCGCGATCGAGATCGATGGCGTCGACATCCGTAAGTTCAAGCTCTCCGCGTTGCGCCGGAACATCGGCGTGGTGTTCCAGGAGGCGCTGCTGTTCAACCGCTCGATCTCCGAAAATCTGCGGGTGGGGAAAGCCGATGCGACCGAGACAGAGATGCGCGAGGCCGTTAGCCGTGCGCAAGCCCTGGAGTTCATCGAACGCAAATTCAAGGGATTTGAAGGCCGCGTCGGCGAACGGGGCCGTTCGCTGTCCGGTGGCGAGCGCCAGCGCTTGTCGATCGCACGCGCGCTTCTAAAAGATCCACCGATTCTCATCCTCGACGAGGCAACGAGCGCGCTTGATGCCGACACGGAGGCCAAGGTCATGCGGGCGCTCGATGAGGTGATGAAGAACCGGACCACCTTCGTCATTGCGCACCGGCTATCGACGGTGCGCAAGGCGTCCCGCATCCTCGTCTTCGACATGGGCAGGATCGTCGAGGCCGGCACGTTTGACGAGCTCGTGCTGGCCGGCGGCCGCTTCGCCAGCCTTGCCCGGACGCAGCTCATTTCCGCCGAGCCGATCGCCGTGCCGGCCGCGGCCAGTTGATGCGGCCGCTGCCTAAGGGCGGGCAGTTTAAGGGGCCATTAAGGGGGGATCGGTGCCCCAATGGCGAGGATTGCGGGGTGTCATGATATTGATCAATGCCGCGGCGGCATCAATTTACTATGCAATTTCACAGCCTTGCCGTGAGGGCCTCGAATGATGAAGGCGACCGATAATTCGCGCCCGCAACTCAAGATTCGGCGCGTCAATCTGGATACCGGCCGCGAGAACGTGGTGGTGATTTCGCGCCGGTCCACGGCGCTGCGGCCTGAGGTGTTTAGCGGCTTCAGCCGCGTCGAACTGCGCTGCAATTCGAAAGTCCTGCTGGCAACGTTGCTTCTCACCGACAACGGTTTGGTCAATCCCGACGAAATCGGCCTCGCCGATCCCGCCTTCCGCCGCTTCGCCGAGGCGGCCGGAAGTTTGGTCACCATCACGCCGGCTCCGCCGCCCGACAGCCTCGACGCGGTGCGCGCCAAGATTCAGGGCCGCGCGCTGAACACTTCCGAGATCAGCGCGATCATCGATGACATCACACACTACCGTTATTCCGACATGGAGATCGCGGCGTTTTTAGTCGGCTCCGCCAGCTTCATGACCAGCGACGAAATGCTTGCGCTGGCGCATGCGATGGCGCAAGCCGGCACGCAGCTGACCTGGGACACG
>Ga0208850_1000646_pt1 | contig 11037 bp, 8 predicted proteins | sample NGESurshal092012_5_FD_184475 | JGI IMG/M metagenome (GOLD analysis project Ga0208850, IMG submission 184475) | Arctic peat soil microbial communities from Barrow, Alaska - NGEE Surface sample 210-2 shallow-092012 (SPAdes) | ecosystem: Environmental > Terrestrial > Soil > Wetlands > Peat ... | reverse complement strand
CCAGCCGCTCGGCCCGCGACAGTTCCCGCTCCTGCCGCGGCCAGGGCTGCACGAACGGGGCGCCGCCGCGCAACCGGTCGGCGAAATGCCCGATCGCCAGCGCATAGGCTTCCGCCGGATTGTATTTCATGATCACCCGGAAATTCTGCAGCATCAGGAAGCCCGGCCCCTCGGCACCGGCGGGCGCCAGCAGATAGGCCTTGTCGGAGGGATGCGGGAAGGGCTGGCCGCCGGCACGCTTGAGGCCGAGATGTTCCCACTGTGCGATCGTCATCGCCTTGGCGCGGTCCGCCAGCATGTAATTGAAGCCCGGGGGCACCACGACCTCAAAGCCCCAGGTCTGGCCGGTCTGCCAGCCGTCCTTTTTCAGGTTGTTGGCGGTGGAGGCGATCAGGTCGGCTGGATCGTCGACCACGTCGCGGCGGCCGTCGCCGTCGGCGTCCACCGCGTAGCGTTTGAAAGCTGTCGGCATGAATTGGGTGGGCCCGAACGCGCCGGCCCAGGAGCCGCGCATCTGTTCCGGGCGCAAATCGCCGTGGTGCAGGATTTCCAGCGCCGAGAGGAACTCATCCCTGAAATATTTCTGGCGGCGGCCGATGCAGGCCAAGGTCGCGGTGGACTGCAGCACGCTGCGGTCGCCCATCATCGTCGAATAGTTCGACTCGATGCCCCAGATCGCCGCGATCGCATAGCGGTCAACGCCATAGGCTTTTTCCACGGCATCGAACTGCGGCTTGTATTTGGCCAGGATCTCGCGGCCCGTGGCAAGCCTGACGTCGTTGACCAGGATGTCGAGATAATCCCAGATCGACTTGGTGAATTCCGGCTGCGAATCCATCAAATCCATAATGCGCAGATCGGGCGCAAGGCCAGCGGTAAAGCGCTGGAAGCTTTGCTGCGAGATGTTGCGGCGCGCGGCGTCGGGCCACATCGAGGCGACGCAATTATCGAAATTCGCCGCCGCCTCGCGAATCGCGCTCGCGGTCATCAGCGGATGGCCGGAGGCGCCGTCCTCGCCGCTCCAGGGCAGTGGCGCGCTGCTTGAGGCAGCCGCCGGTTGCGCCTGCGCCAGGGTGCCGGGCTGCGGTCCTGACGGAGCGGCCTGGCCGCCTTTCGAAAGCGAGCCGGTGAAGATGCTGTCGAAGAAATTTAAGGGCCCGCCGCCGGACGACTGCGCGCGTACTTCGCCGCCAAACACCAGAGCCACCGCAATAATCATCGCGCCGGTTCGCCTGTTCGCCCATAATCCCGTCCGTCGCGTCATGTCCTACCCGCATCGCCTGAAAACATCCCGCTTTCAGGAGGCCTCGTCACGGTTTCCAATAGCTTAATATAGCGGTTTTTTGTCGCTTGATTCCTACCCTCCCTAGAGGGGGAGGGTGAAGTATTCCACTGCCTCGTCCAAATTTGGCATCACACATCCGCCTTTGTTCCCGGCTGCAAACCGGCTACCAACGTGCGATCAAACGCACTTTCCGCACGCTCTCTCAAGGCATCCCGACAGCCCATGAAAATCCGCAAAGCCGTTTTCCCGGTCGCCGGTCTCGGCACCCGCGTCCTGCCCGCCACCAAGGCGATGCCCAAGGAAATGCTGACCATCGTCGACAAGCCGCTGATCCAGTATGTGGTCGAAGAGGCCAGGGAAGCCGGCATCGAACATTTCATCTTTGTCACCGGCCGCAACAAGGCTATGATCGAGGATCATTTCGACAGGATGTTTGAACTCGACGCCACGCTCGCCGCGCGCGGCAAGAAGGCCGAGATGGAAATTTTGGCGCGCGACCAGCCCGAAGCCGGCGCCATGAGTTTCACGCGGCAGCAGGCGCCGCTCGGCCTCGGCCACGCGGTATGGTGCGCCCGCGACATCGTCGGCAACGAGCCGTTCGCGGTCTTGCTGCCGGACGAACTGGTGCTGAACACGCCGGGATGCCTTAAGCAGATGATCGAGGCCGCGGGCAAGCTCGGCGACAAATCCAACCTGATCGCGGTGGAAGAGGTGCCCGCGCATCTCACGCATCAGTATGGCATCTGCGGCGTCGGCAAGCGCCACCAACACGGCAAAATGTTCGAGGTCGACGGCATGGTGGAAAAGCCGCCCAAGGGCACCGCGCCATCGAATCTGTCGATCACCGGGCGCTACATCCTGCAGCCGGAAATTTTCAAAATCCTGCAAACGCAGGAGCGCGGCGCCGGCGGTGAGATTCAGCTCACCGACGCGATGATCGGTCTGGCGAAAACCCAAAGCTTCTACGGCGTCGAATTCGAGGGCGAGCGGCACGATTGCGGCTCGAAGGCCGGCTTCCTGCGCGCCAACATCGCCTTCGGCATGGCGCGCGCTGACCTGCGCGACGGTCTCCGCGCGGAGATGAAGAAGTATCTGGAGAAATAGCGCCTAGGCCACCAGCGAAAGCTTGGGGATGCTGGCCAGCACGCACTGGTTGCGGCCATTAGCCTTGGCCGCGTAAAGCGCCTTGTCGGCAGCTTGCAAGAGTACGGACCATTCCATGATCGTGGCAGGCGTCAGGCTCGCGACGCCGATGCTGACGGTTGTGACCGTTGGGCCGTCGGACCATTGCTGAACTTTCAGCCGGATCGTTTCGGCCACCCCTACCGCTTCCGCAGCCGAGAGCCCAGGCAACAGCACGGCGAATTCCTCACCGCCGTAACGCGCGGCGCAATCGCCGGCCCGCTTTACCGAATCTGAAATGCAGATAGCTATGCCGGCCAGCATCTGATCGCCGGCTTGATGTCCGAACGTGTCGTTGTAGGATTTGAAATGGTCGGCATCGACCATCAGCAGCGCGAGCGGGATCTTCTGACGCGCTGCACGCCGCCACTCGGCATCGATATCGGCATCGAACTTGCGCCGGTTTTTCAACCCGGTGAGCGCGTCGGTGGTCGCAAGCTCCTCGAGCTTGGCCTCCGCCCGCGCGCGGCGGCCGATTTCGCGCGCCAGGAACAGCGTCACGGCGAGCACGAACAAGATCAGCGCTAGCATGATCGCGCCGATCCGGGTCGCCTCGGTGCGCCAGAGGCTGAGAATGCTGTCCAACGGTTTTCCGACCACGACGAAGAGTGGACTTGTGCCGCTGCGCCGGACGTACAGCCGCGGTATGGAATCCACCGGGCCCACCCCCGAATACGACCCGCCACCTGGCAAGTTCGCCTGGTTCCAGCCCGGCCGATCTCCCAAATTCTTGCCGATGATGTCGAGGTCGAACGGCCTGCGCATGATGATCGTGCGGTCGGAGCGCAGAACGGTGAAGGTGTCGTCTGGATCGAGACGCAGGCGGTCGAACAGGTCGTGAAAATAGCTGAAGCGGATCGAGCCCGCGACCACGCCGAGGAAGCTTCCGTCGGCGCCGGTGATGCGCCGGCTGAGCACGATAGCGTAGGCGCCGCGATGCAGCATCGGACGGCTGATGAACAGGCCGGCGTCGGGTCGGTCGCGATGAACTCTGAAATATTCTTCGTCGGCGCGATTGTCGGGTACCGGATCCAGCGTCGAGGCGTCGATGGTCAGTCGCCCTTCGGCGTCGAACACCTGGATCGCGCCGAAATGTCTCGCGGTCGCGGCATGATCGAACAGGATCAGATGCCGGATCGACTTGCTGACGTCCTTGATCTCCGGCATCACCATGTTGCTCGCGACGGCGCGCAGCGACAGGTCGTAAAGTTCGACGTTGCGGCTGATGTCGGCGTCGATGCTCGATGCAAGATTCTCAAGCGTCTGGCGCGCCAGTTCTTCCTCGCCGCGGCGCATGTCGAGCATGACGCTGGCGCAGATCGTGGAGAAGCTGATGACGGTGGCCACCGACGAAGCGATCAGCAACTTCGCCGACAGCCGCCAGCGCCGCCTAGCCAAGCTTTTGCGCCGTTTGAATGGCATTCGTTCGCTCCAGACCCCAGTGGATGCGCCCTGAATCCTTGCTTCCGGCTTAAGTGACGACAACGATGCGTCAATGAGTTAACGATTGGTTGCCGGGACCGCGCGAATGCTTCGCAAATGTGTGATGGGCTAGAGCAACTGAGCCAACGAGGACACAGGTGAACGATTACGACGCGCTGCGGGATTATCTGAAGAAACAGACGCTCCCCGAATTTGTGCTGAGCTTCGAGCAGATCGAGGAGATCATCGACGCGGCGCTGCCGCGCGCGGCGCATCGCGCGTCGTGGTGGGAGACGTTGCGCAGCCCGCAGGAGAAGATGCCGCAGCGCGTGGCCTGCCTCGCCGGCGGCTACATCGCGACAAGGCTCGCGGACGGGAAAAGCGTGCGGTTCAAGAGGATGAAGCGAAGGGATTGACTCGCGTGTCGTCATACGCGGGCTTGACCCGCGTATCCATCGATCTTCGTCGAAAGAATTTTCCAAGAGGATGGATTGCGGGGTCAAGCCCGGCAATGACGGGTAGTGCTAGCTCGCCGCCTCGAGCCGTTCTTCGGTCAATAGCCGCATCGCGGCGTCGGCGTCCATCGGCTCGCCGAAGGCAAAGCCCTGCGCGTATTCACAGCCGAGCTGATAGAGCTCCACCGCATCCGAGTCGGTCTCCGCGCCTTCGGCCACAACGTCCATACCGAGGTCGTGCGCCAGCGCGATGATCGATTTGAGGATCACCGGCCGGGTGCCGCGGCTGGTGGTGCGGACGAAGGACTGGTCGATCTTGATGGTGTCGAACGGAAAGCGCTGCAGATAGGCCAGCGACGAATGGCCGGTGCCGAAATCGTCCAGCGACAGCCCGACGCCGAGTTCGCGGATCCTGGTCAGCATCTGCGCCGCATGCTCCGGGTTCTCCATGACCAGCGATTCCGTCAGTTCAAGCTTCAGCGTGCCGCGCGCCACCGAGGAGCGCGACAGCACGGTGCGGATGTCGTGAATCAGATCGTGCCGCAGCAGTTGCCGCGAGGAGACGTTGACGCTGGCGAAGATCGGTTCGCGCGAACGCATCGCGCGCTGCCAGATCGCGAGCTGCCTGGCGGTCTGGTCCATCACGAACATGCCGAGATCGACGATCAGGCCGATCTCCTCGGCAATGGAGATGAATTCCACCGGCGACATCCGGCCGAGTTTTGGATGATCCCAGCGCGCCAGCGCCTCGAAGCCGGCGACGGAACGATCCTCCAGCCGCACAATCGGCTGATACAGGATGGCGATTTCCTCGCGCTCGATGGCGCGGCGCAATTCGGATTCCAGCGTCAACCGGTCGGTCTTGCGCGCGCGCATCGCCGGCTTGTAGACGTCGATGCGGTCGCCGCCGATCCGCTTGGAATGGTACATCGCAAGCTCGGCGTCCTTGATGATCTCTTCGGACAGCTGCGTCTGTGGATCGCTCAGTGCAAGGCCGATCGAGGCGGTGAGAAAAATCTCGCGGTCGTTGAAGGCGATCGGCGCGCGGATGGTCTTGCGGATGGTCTCGGCGAAGGCGGTGATGCGCGAGGGCTCCTGTTCCGACATCAGGATCAGGCCGAACTGGTCGCCGGCGAGCCGTGCCAGCGTGTCCTGCGGCTTCAGGATTCGGGTCAGCCGCCGCGCCAGCGTCAGCAGGATCGAATCGCCGACCGCGATGCCGACGGAATCGTTGACCTGCTTGAAGCGGTCGAGATCGATCACCATCAGCGTCGGCCGCAGGTTCGGCATGGTCTTGGCGAAATTGGCGACCGCGCCGAGGCGGTCGATGAACAATTTGCGGTTCGGCAGGCCGGTCATGTTGTCGTGCACGGAATCGTGCAGCAGGCGTTCCTCGGCGTTCTTGGCTTCGGTCACGTCGGTCAGCGTGCCCACCACGCGCGAGACTTCGCCGTCGGAGCCGACCACGGGGCGCGCCTTCAGCGCGAACCACATGAAATGGCCGTCCGGGGTGCGCAGCCGGAAATCCTGCACCAGCCGGCCGCGGCGCTGGTCGAGCACGCTGTCGAGCGCGGCGCGGAAGCGGTCCTGGTCGAGCGGATGCAGCACCTCGAGCCATTTCGCCGCGGGGCCTTCCAGCGTGCCGCGTTTCAGTCCAAGCAGGCTTTCGGTCTCGGGGCTGGTGAAAACCTTGTCGGCCGAGACGTCCCAGTCCCAGATCAGGTCGCCCGAGCCGGTCAGCGCCAGCGCCCGGCGTTCGACGTCGGAGACGACGCCGGTGGTCGCGCCGCCGCCCGCAAAGGCGTGCTGCATCACCGTAAATCCAATGAGCATCACGATCAGCACCAGGCCGCCGAGCAGCGCGGGGCCGACGATGTCGTTGGTGACGCTTCCCGCGACCGTCATGCCGGCCGCGATCACCCAGACCACCAGCAGGAACCAGGTCGGGATCAGCAGCACCGCGCGGTCGAAGCCGTGGGTCGAGAGATAGACGATCAGCGCGAAGCCCGCGAACGCGATTAGCACCAGCGACATCCGCGCGATGCCTGAGGCGACCGCGGGATCGAACAGCGCCAGCGCCACCAGCGAGCCGAGAAAGGCAAGCCAGCCGACGGTGATATGAGAATAGCGCACATGCCAGCGGCTGAGATTGAGGTAGGCGAACAGGAACACCAGCAGCGTCGCGGCCAGGATCGCCTCGCCCGCGGCGCGCCAGACCCGCTCGGCATTGTTCGACATATCGAGCACCTTGCCCCAGAAGCCGAAATCGACGCCGATATAAACCAGCACCGCCCACGCCAGCGCGGCGGCGGCGGGAAACATGATGCTGCCCTTGACCACGAACAGGATGGTCAGCACCAGCGCCAGCAATCCGGAAATGCCGATCACGATGCCCTGGTACAGCGTGAACGAGTTGACCTTGTCCTTGTAGGCGTCGGGCTCCCACAGATAGAGCTGCGGCAGCTTGTCGGTGCGCAGTTCGGCGACGAAGGTGATGACGGCGCCGGGATCGAGTGTGATGCGGAAGATGTCCGCGGTCGCGCTCTCCTGGCGTTCGGGACGGTCGCCGGTCGACGGCGTGATGGTCGCGATGCGCGACAGACCAAGGTCGGGCCACAATAGCCCCGACGACACGATGCGATAGTGAGGTGCAACGATCAGGCGGTCGAGCTGGTCGTCGGTGTTGTTGGCGAGCGCGAACACCACCCAGTACAGGCCACCTTCGCGGGCGCGGACTTCGATGCGGCGGACGATGCCGTCGGTGCCCGGCGCGGTGGAGACCTGAATGCGGTCAGTGTCGCTGCGCTGATGATCGAGCACCGCGGTGAGGTCGATCGCGGGCGCGTCGCCGCGGACGCTGACGGCGTCGATGGCCCGCGCCGGCGGCGCGGCGGCAAAAATCATGAGGCCCAGCGCGAGGGGCGCAAGGCACCTGATCAGACGCAATGTCAGTTCTCCGCGATCGACGACGCTTCCGGGCGAAGCGAACTGCCCGGCGTGGCGGGATAAATGACATGAATGTGAGGGGAATCAAAGGGTTTCCGGCCGCTCATCGCTCGCGAGCGTTAAACGGCCAACACAATTTTGCCAATATGTTCGCTGGTCTCCATCCGCCGGTGCGCATCGGCGGCCCTTTCCAGCGGGAATGTGCTGTCCATCAGCGGTTTGACGCGCCCCTCGCGCAACAGCGGCATCACCCTGGCCTCGATCGCGGCGACCATCGCAGCCTTGTCCGCGTTGCTGCGGGGACGCAGCGTCGAACCGGTGTGGTGCAGCCGTTTCATCATCAGCTTGGCAAAATTAACATTTGCCTTGGGTCCGCCCAGAAACGCGATCTGGACCACGCGTCCGTCGATCGCGGCCGCATCGTAATTGCGTTCGATGTAGTCGCCGCCGACCATGTCGAGAATGACATTGGCGCCCGCACCCGATGTCGCCGTCTTTACCTCGGCGACGAAGTCTTCGGTCTTGTAGTTGATCGCGCGATCGGCCCCGAGCTTAAGACAGGCATCGGCCTTGTCTTTCGATCCGACGGTGACGATCACCTTAGAGCCAAAGGCCTTGGCGAGTTGGATAGCCATGGTGCCGATGCCGGATGAGCCGCCATGGATCAGCAGCGTCTCGCCAGCCTTCAGCGCGCCGCGCTCGAACACATTGTGCCAGACCGTCATCAGCGTTTCCGGTATGGCGCCGGCCTCCAGCATCGACAGCGCCGATGGCACCGCCATCGCCTGGGCATTCTGCGCGATGCAATATTGCGCGTAGCCGCCGCCGGCCACCAGCGACATGACCTTGTCGCCGAGCTTGTGCCTGGTGCTGCCGGTGCCGACCGCCACGACTTCGCCCGCAATTTCGAGGCCGGGCAAATCGCTGGCGCCGGGCGGCGGCGGATAGGAGCCGGATCGCTGTGAGATGTCCGGGCGGTTGACGCCGGCCGCCGCAACCTTGACCAGGATTTCGTTCGGCCCGGGCGCCGGCACCGCGCGGGTCTCGGGCAAAAGCACCTCCGGACCGCCGGGCTTGCTGATGCCGATGACGGTCATTTGCGCGGGCAGCTTTTCCATGATTTGTCCTTGCGAAACGCTAAGAATTTTGAAGAGGCATCTGATTAGCCAGCCGCGCTCCGGCTGGCAACCGCCTCCCGGATAGTTGAGCACGGGGTAGAAAACATGGCCATCGAGGACGACGACAAGCCGAGGAAGAAAGTCACCCACGAGATCGGGCAGGATCTGTCGCTGCTGTCGGTCGAGGAACTTACCGAGCGCATCGCGCTGATGACTTCGGAAATCGAGCGGCTGCAGGTGGCGATGACGAAGAAGCGCGCCTCCAGGGACGCCGCCGCCAGCTTTTTCAAGTCGTGAGAAGCGTCTGACGCCGGTCACCGTTTGCGTCATCCCGGCGAACGCCGGGACCCATACGCCGTGTCCTCTCATTGGCGCAATGCGGTGGACGCCTGCCTTAATCAAAACTGCCGCGGGTTATGGGTGCCGGTGTTCGCGGGGACAGCTCGCTGAGAGGACTTGGGTTGCTCCCGCCGCGCCGGGCGCGGTCCCGAGCGCGCTGGCGTATCCCGGTCGTGCGGCGGTCGGCCAATGGCCGATATGGCAAACGAAGGCTGAAGGAAATCGTTCGTTTACGATTGATTAAGCTTTCTCGCTTATGACTTGAATTGTCCTCGTTTGGACACCGAGTGGCTCCTGTCCACTCTGTTTGACGCCTCCCTGTTATCAACTTCAAAAGCCGCCGGAAACGGCGGCTCTTTTTTTGGGCGTCTTCGGTTCCGTCACCTCGCTGGAAACCATAAAATGCCTTGCGGCTGGACTCCGGCCCCGGGGCGCGCAATGATTTGTTCATCATAAGCCGGTGCGGTGTTGGCCGGCAGCGTAAACAGTGGCGTGAGGCGTTAACCATGTCGGACCGTTCGCAAGGCGAAACCGCTCTCGTTCAATTCAGCGAGCGGCTGACCAATTCCGTGGCGTTCGGAACCCTGTTCCGGGAAGGCATGGATCTGGTCGAGGAGACCGCCGCCTATCTCGACGGGGTCGGCCGCGTCGAGGCCAAGGCGCTCGAGCGCTCCGTCAGCCTGACCTACGCAACGGAAAGCATGCGGCTCACCACACGTCTGATGCAACTGGCATCGTGGCTGCTGCTGCACCGCGCGGTCAAGGAAGGCGAGATGACGCTGACCCAGGCCAATCGCGAAAAAACCAAGGTCAAGCTCAGCGCTGCCGATCCCGGCGCCGAAGACATGATCGAAAAGCTGCCGCAGCAATTGAAGGACCTGATCGCCCGCTCGGTGGCGCTGCAGACGAAAGTCCGCCGCCTCGATACCAGCATCCACACGCCGGCGACGGAACGCGCCGCGATCGGCAATCCGCTGGTGCCGCAGCTCAATCGCCTGAAGGCGGCGTTCGAGCAGCGATAACGCCGGATCGTTGGCCACGCGCGCGCTAGTCCGCACGCGTCTACAGTCGACACAAGATTGATCCGGCCTTGCTGACCCCTTTCTCGATTGTGCTGGTGCTATCGGCCGCGTTCCTGCACGCGAGCTGGAATGCGTTGCTGCGCGGCGGCGCCGATCGCACCCAATCGATGCTGATCATGAACGTCACCGTCGGCATCGCCGGCCTCGCGATGATGGCCATTGCATATTGTGAATGCCAAGAGCATAGAGCGGCGTGTCCGCCTTTCCTCTTGGCCTCACAGAGGAAATGCAATGACGCTCTCCCACACCACTACGGTTTGGATGATTAGGCAAGGCGTTCGTCTCGCTTGGGCGACGGCACGTGCAGCACAGCAGCTTGGGTACGCCGGGGAACGCCTCGAGAGCCGGCTGGACGCGGTGGCGATGGTGCGGGGCGTCGACATGCTGGATGTGCTGGCACCCCTGACTGAACTGCTGAGCGGGGCCTGAGGCCATGAGCAAGCCCGTGCTCACAGACGCGCCCAAGGCGTACAGCTACATCCGGTTTTCATCTCCGCAACAGGCCAAGGGTAACAGCCTTGAGCGGCAGACGGAGATGGCCAAACAATACGCCCTTGAGCACGGGCTAATACTCGACACAGAACTAAGCCTGAACGACTTAGGTGTGTCAGCCTATCGGGGAACGAACGCAAAAACAGGGGCGCTCGGAGCCTTCCTTGCGGCGGTTGACCAAGGACATGTGCCCCGTGGCAGTTACCTCCTAATCGAAAACATAGATCGGCTAACACGCACGAGCTTCCGTTCCGCGATGGCGTTGTTTCTCCTACTCCTCGACGCGGACATCATAATTGTCACCCTCACAAACAAACGCATGTACTCGGCGGCGTCAATGGATGACGAGCAGACTGAAGCGTTCGGTATCACCGCCGATTTGATCAGAGCCAACGAAGAAAGTCAGCGCAAGTCGCAACTCGTGGGGGACGCAAAGGCGCGGATCAAAGCAAAGCTCCTCGCGGGCGAACTACGAGGAAGACCCTACACGCGACAGACGCCCGCGTGGCTCACGTGGAATGAGGATAGCGGGGCGTATGAACTGATAGCGGAGCGCGCCGCCATTGTGCGAGAGATTTTTGAGAGGACGAATGCTGGCGACGGGATCGACAGGATCGCTCAGGACCTCAACCGCCGACGTGTCGAAACGTGGGGAGTAGGAAGGCGGAAAGCGGATCACTGGCGTGGCAGTTACATGCGGAAAATTCTGACGAGCA
>Ga0208850_1000634_pt1 | contig 11130 bp, 12 predicted proteins | sample NGESurshal092012_5_FD_184475 | JGI IMG/M metagenome (GOLD analysis project Ga0208850, IMG submission 184475) | Arctic peat soil microbial communities from Barrow, Alaska - NGEE Surface sample 210-2 shallow-092012 (SPAdes) | ecosystem: Environmental > Terrestrial > Soil > Wetlands > Peat ... | reverse complement strand
CCGCCGGGCCCGCGCCTTGACCACCCGGGGCGTCAGCGCCAGCCGCAGAGCCCGACGGGCATAGTCCCGGTGATACCCCGTCACCGCGCACACCACGTCCAGAATCTCAGACTTCACCGCCCTGGACCCGTTGCGGTACCTCACGGCCTGCGCCTTCGTGATCGTCTTGCGAGTCGCCATCGTCAGCTCCATCAGCCAAAGTGACCTCGCACCCCCCCGACCCAGAAGCGCAGACTCGCCGACCCAGGCGGACCTTCCTATACGAGGCAACGAAGCCAACTACGCGGACCTTTTTGCTGAGTCAACGCGGACCCTTGACATGCGCAACGCTAAGCATTTACTTTGACTTGGGAGTATTCCGCATGAGAGGGCGTTTCCACCTTGGTACCCCTGAGCCGCTCGCGGCCACAGGATATTGCGGCTCGGCAGGGCCCAGGACCACAGCATCTCGTGGTCGTCCGCTTCCAAGGGTATCAAAGCGGAAACCCCCTCCCACATGAAATGAAGGAGTTCCATAATGCGTCATGGTGATATCTCTTCCAGCCCAGACACTGTGGGTGTGGCGGTAGTCAACTACAAGATGCCCCGCCTCCACACGAAAGCCGAGGTTTTGGAGAACGCCAGAAAGATCAGCGACATGGTCATTGGCATGAAGCAGGGCTTGCCTGGAATGGATCTGGTTGTTTTTCCGGAGTACTCGACGCAGGGCATCATGTACGACAACGACGAGATGTTCGCAACGGCGGCCACTGTCCCGGGTGAAGAAACAGATATCTTTGGCGCGGCTTGCCGTGCGGCTGACACATGGGGTATCTTCTCGATCACGGGTGAGCAGCATGAGGACCACCCGAACAAGCCACCGTACAACACTCTTATTTTGATCAACAACAGGGGTGAGATCGTTCAGAAGTACCACAAGGTTCTGCCTTGGGTCCCGATTGAAGGCTGGTACCCCGGTGACACCACGTACGTAACAGAGGGCCCAAAGGGCATGAAGATCTCACTGATCATCTGCGATGACGGAAACTATCCCGAGATTTGGCGCGACTGCGCCATGAAGGGCGCGGAGCTGATCGTTCGTTGCCAAGGATACATGTATCCAGCGAAGGATCAGCAGGTGCTGATGGCCAAGGCGATGGCGTGGGCCAATAACTGCTACGTGGCCGTGGCGAATGCCGCTGGCTTCGACGGGGTTTACTCATACTTCGGCCATAGCTCCATCATCGGTTTTGACGGACGGACGCTGGGCGAAACAGGTGAAGAAGAGTACGGAATTCAATATGCCCAGCTCTCTGTCTCCGCAATCCGCGATGCCCGCGAGAATGATCAGTCAGAGAATCACCTGTTCAAGCTTCTGCATCGGGGTTACTCCGGCATCCATGCTGCGGGTGAAGGCGACAAGGGTGTCGCGGAATGCCCCTTTGAGTTCTATAAGCTCTGGGTTACCGACGCGCAAAAAGCCCAGAAAGCAGTTGAAGCCATCACGCGGGACACGATCGGCGTGGCAAGCTGTCAGGTCGGTTCCCTCCCTTCGAAGAAGGAAAGGGTGGTTTAGGCCTCTGACCAACGAAGGTGCCGGACATTCATGTCCGGCACCTTCGTCTTTGCAGGAGACGATTATGCCATTTATCAATGACCGGCTTAATGACATCAAAGAACAGCAGGAGTTAAAGAAGTTTGTATCGGCAGATGGCAGGGATCTCGAGCAGGTGCGTCGTGAATCGTCGGTGGCCGATCACGGCGTAGATCTGGAGGATCTGCGCAACGGGCTGCTGGCGCGCATTGTCGGGCAGGACGATGCCGTTGACGCTGTCGTACGCTCGGTAGCCGTAGGCAAGGCAGGACTGAATGACCGTGACCGGCCATTGGCGAATATTCTACTGCTGGGACCTACCGGCGTAGGCAAGACGGAGTTGGTGCGCCAAGTGGCCAGCATGCTTCGATCCGATCCTGATGACATGTCCCGAATAGATATGAGTTCCCTGTCGCAGGAGCATTACATGGCTTCATTGACGGGAGCCCCGCCAGGGTATGCAGGGTCCAAGGAGAATTTCTCGCTTTTTGACCGATCGAAGATTGCAGGCGATCCATATACGCCGGGAATCGCACTCTTTGATGAGGTGGAGAAGGCGCACCGTTTGGTTCATCGTGCTTTGCTACATGTCTTAGATAACGGAATACTTAAGTTGGCAAATGGGCAGGAAACCATTAGTTTCCGGAATTCGTATGTCTTCATGACCTCGAATCTTGGGTCAGTCGCGCTCATGCAACGCAGTCGGAACCGAATCGGGAGACTTTTTGACAGCGCTGCTCACAGAGTTGGACTTGGTGAATCGTCTCTCTCCAAAAGAATTCTTAGAACGGACAGTGAACTCATTGTGCGGGATGCGCTGGAAGGATTCTTCGAGCCGGAATTCATTAACCGGATCGACGAGGTTGTCATTCTTAACCCGTTGACCGGAGCGGACGCTGTCGATATCGTACGGCTGGACGCCAATGATTTGGTACGTCGATGCAGTCGTCGGGGGATCAATCTTGTGGTCGATCCGGGCGTACTCGCACTGGTCAGTGCGCAGGGCTTTGACCAGATCTACGGAGCTCGCAGTATCAAGCGCTTGGTGCGTGACCAAATCGCCACGCCGGTTGCCAAGGCTGCGCTGGCGGCGAGGGGTTCATCTGGGGGGGCGATTCATCTCGTGGCACGAGTCCATCTTGGCGACATCTTGGTCACCCACGAACGGTCATAGTTCATGGATGATATCCAAGTCGAAACCGTCTGCCTGGGCAAGATGAACCGGGTTGTTCAGCCAGGAAGGTGATCCCAGGACATGGAACGCGCACTAGCCCGGCCCGTCACGACGCGCCCGGCCTGGCAGCGTCCCGACGTCCTGCTCGCGGTGGCGGCCGGTGGCTGTCTGGGTGCGCCCGCGCGGTACGGCGTGGGCCTGCTGATTCCGACGCCATCACACGGCTTTCCCTGGTCGACCTTCATCATCAACGTTTCCGGCGCACTCCTGCTGGGGATGCTCGTGGTGCTCCTGATCGAGCGGTTTCCGCCTACGCGCTATGCCCGCGCATTCTTCGGCACCGGATTCTTGGGCGCCTACACAACCTTCTCCACCTACATGGTGGAGACGGTTCTGCTGGCACGGGACGGGTATATTGAGCGCGCCACCGCGTACGTCCTGGGCAGCCTGGTCGCGGGGCTGTTCTCCGCATGGCTTGGGATGGCGATCGGCAGGCGCATCGGCCTGGCCGGGAGAGGACAAATACCATGAGCCCGAGTGACGAAGTTGTCCGGTCCGACCATTACCAGCCCGTGCCTCTCCTGGGCAAGGCTCAACGCCTGAGCGTCTACATCGACGAGACGGTCCAGTACAAGCACCACCCCCTCTACACCGAGATTGTGCATCGGGCCCACGCCCACGGCATGGCCGGAGCCACCGTGCTGCGCGGCATCGAGGGGTACGGCGCGAGCAACCACATCCACACCACCAGGTTGCTCAGCCTCTCCGAGGACCTCCCGCTCATTGTGGTCATCGTCGACACCCACGAGCGGATCGCGCAGTTCCTGCCGGAGCTCGATCAGATCGTCCCAGACGGCATGATCCTGCTCGAGGAGGTCGACGTCGTCCTCTACTCCGGCCGGAAGCCGGCCGACTCGGCACCATGATCGTCCTGGCCATTGCAATGGGGGGAGCGATCGGTGCAGTCGCGAGGTTCATGGTCGACGGGTACGTGCAAGATCGACTCGGGCATTTGTTCCCCTGGGGGACGTTCGCCATCAACGTCAGCGGTTCGCTGCTGCTGGGGCTTCTGGTCGGCGTGACGCTCTACCACGGCTTCCCGCACCTGCCCTACGTGATCCTCGCAACCGGCTTCTGCGGTGCATACACGACCTTCTCGACGTTCGGCTACGAAACTATCCGGCTAGCAGACGAGAACGCGGGGCTGCCGGCCGGGGCCTTCGCGCTGGGCAGCCTAGCGGCCGGGCTGGTCGCGGCAGCGCTCGGGCTCAGCCTGGCCGCGGTTATCTGAGAATCGTTCAGGACTTTCTCATGGCCACGGACAAATCAAGGACCCGACTGATTCGTTCTGACGCGGCACGCGACGCGTTACGGCTGGGGCGCCGAAGCGGTCTTCACACTCCGCCCCATACGCAGCAACGGCGACCTCGCCGCCTACTGGCGCTACCACCTCGCCCAAGAACGACAACGAGTCCACTCATCCCGCTACGCCGACGGCATCGTCCCGTGGCCGCATGACGTCCCTCCAGGAGAGTCAAGGCCATAGGATTGGTACGACCGCGCCTGGACCGAACACTCGCCCAGGACCAGAGCCAATAGGAGTCCACTTGGTCACGTACCAGTACACCTGCGATAACGATGGTCCGACCGAGGTCAACCTGCCCATGGGAACAGCGACTGAGTCCATCCCCTGCCCGGCGTGCAATCAACTTGCCCGACGCGTCTTCTCACGGCCCATGGTCTCCACTGTGGACCAGACGTCAATGCGAATCATCGACTCGGCCGAAGCCACCAGCGATCGGCCCGAGGTGGTCACGTCTGTCCCCTCGACGGGACGTCGCCGGCGGCAGCCGATGGCACCGCCGAATCCGATGCTGCGGAAGTTGCCGCGGCCATAGGTGAAGGCGGGCTCCCATTGGGGGAGCCCGCCTTCACCTATGGCCGCGGGGTCAGGTCTTCACGGACTGACCTTCATCGCGATCCTCACCACGGGTACGGCGCCCACGCCTTGTGCTCTGCCCACGACGACATCGGCACGTCCATGCCGCCGGTGACTTGTGTCGGGCCGCTTGAGGACGGTCGGATGTCCATGTCGAAGATGGCCGTCGGGAGGTAGACCGTCGAGCACGCGTTCGGGATATCAACGACACCGGAGAGCCGTCCTTCGATCGGTGCCGAACCCAGGATCATGTACGCCTGGATCGGGCTGTACCCGAACTTCGTCAGGTAGTCGATGGCGTGCAGGCACGCCCGCTGGTACGCCAAGAACGGGTCCAGGTAGTGCTGCTTGTCATCCAGTGTCACCGAGGTACCGGAGAAGGCCAACCATTCGCTGTACAGCGGATCGGTGATACCCGGCATGAAGATGGCGTTCTCCTTGACGCCGTACGTCTCCATGCCGCCCTTGATGATGTCGACGCCGAGGACCAAGTAGCCGCCACTCTCAATAGCGCCACAGAAGGTGATCTCACCGTCGCCCTGCGAGAAGTGCAGGTCGCCGAAGGACAAGTTTGCTCCATCGACGTATACCGGGTAGAACACGCGGGAGCCCTTGGTGAAGTTCTTGATGTCCTGGTTCCCGCCGTTTTCCCGAGGCGGGGCTGTGCGGGCGGCCTCACCCGCGACTCGGGCAAAGTCCGCCCCCGACAGCGTGCCCAGGATGGCGCTGTCCGATAGAGGGGGCAACGCCAGTGGCGGCACCCGGACTGGGTCGGTCGCGATCAGGTCGGTCTCGCGCTTGGTCCACCTGGCCAGGAGCTCGGCAGACGGCGCGGTACCCATCAGGCCTGGGTGCTGGATGCCGGTGTACGAAACGCCAGGGATGTGGCGAGACGTGGCAACGCCCCCGCGATAGTCCCAGATGACCTTGTAGGCGTCGGGGAACTGGTCGACGAGGAAGCCGCCACCGTTTTCCCTCGGGAAGACGCCGGTGTAGCCCCAGCCCTGACCGGCGACTCCGTTGACGTCCTCGTCGTCTGGTTGTCCGATGTCGAGGATGTCGACGACGAGCAGATCGCCTGGTTTGGCACCCTCGATTCGGAACGGTCCGCTGAGGACGTGGACACCGGCGAGCGGGGCATCGCGCACATCATCGGCGGAGTCGTTGTTGCGGATGGCGCCGTCGAACCACTCTCGACAGTCAGCACGGAATGTATCGCCGGGCCGCACCGTCACGTTGGCCGGAATATCTGGGTGCCAACGGTTGTGACCAACGTGCTGCTGATCAGTGAACGATTTCTTGTTGTCGAGGGGGAACAGATTCTTTGGCATTGCCCAACTCCTAATCTGTCTGGTCAGTCTCTTGAAGGTAAGATGTGTCTGCGTCTATGACGCTGCAGCCTCAGATGCAGCCTCAGATGGCGCCCCAGTTGGCGCCCCAGTTGGCATGCGCATCGCGTAGGCGAGCGCGCCGAACACGATGACCGCGAATACCGCCAACAGGATCGCGAACGTGTTCGCTGAGATGAATGTGATGTGCCCAGTCAGCAGCAGGAACGCCGGGAGCACTCCCGTCACCCAGCCCTCGATCGCTGCGACCGCCCCGGTGTACCTGCCGAGCCCGTCCATCTTGCGACCCAGCAGGAAGAAGAAGAGCAACCAGAGGAATGCCCAGTAGAGCCAGATCACACCAAAGACTGGGTCTGAGTTGTTGAAGTTGATCACAGAAAAGACCACCGCGGCGATCGCCACGAATAGCGAAAACATCCCCACACCAGTACTGTCGAGATCGCCCAACAGGTTCCACCCCACGTACAGGTACGTGAACCCGAAGAGGTAAAGCCCGGAGGCTGCCAGAATCTTCGTCATGTCACCATTCGCACTGATGATCAGATACGTCGGGGTGACGACCTGTAGCAATCCAACGAAAATATTGAGGGGGGCTGCGGATTTCGAATCAATCCATCCGAGCAGCATTGTCCCGTTGAGAAACAGGATCGCCCCGACATACAACAACCCAACTGCGCTCACACTCACCACACACCCTTCTCGTGGTCCTTAACGCCGAGGGCAGTCTGTGCGTGCGGCGTTACACCATAGAATTCCGCTTGAAACTGGAGCGAAATAAACTTCCTCCAAGGGCGTCACCTTGTCAAGGGCTCGCGTTGACTCATCAAAAATGCGCGCGTAGGTGGGTTCGTTGACTCATCAAGGAATGCGCGCGTAGAGCGCGCCTGCCGGTCTGGAGCACGGGCTGCCGGTAGGTCTCGGTGATGGGACTGACGATGAGCCAGAGGCAGGCAGTGACCAAGACGATCGCGACGCGGTACAAGCGGGCGAGCCGGGCGGAGAAGAGCACGATCCTGAACGAGCTGTGCGCGACGACGGGCTGGCACCGCAGCCATGCTCGTAGGGCGCTCGGGCAGGGGCTGGTTCCGAAGGTGGTGCGGCCGCGCTGGCCGCGGGCCCCGACGTATGGGGCGGACGTGGTGGTGGCGTTGCGGTTCTGCTGGGCGGTGCTGGGGGCGCCGACGGGTAAGCGGTTGGCGCCGGTGATGGGTGAGCTGGTGGCCACGTTGCGGCGCTTCGGTGAGCTCGACGTCAGCGACGAGCTGGCCGGGGCGCTGGTGGGCATGTCGGCGGCCACGATGGACCGGCGCCTGGCGCCGGACCGGGCTGCGATGAGGTTGCGGGGGAGCAGCCACACCAAGCCTGGGTCGCTGCTCAAGGACGCAATCCCGATCCGGACCTGGGCACAGTGGGACGACGCGGCGCCCGGGTTTGTGGAGATCGACCTGGTCGGCCATGAAGGAGGCAACGCGGTCGGTGAGCACGCCTACACGCTGACGGTGACCGACATCGCCACCGGTTGGACGGAGAACCGGTCGGTGCCGAACAAGGCCCGCAAGTGGGTCATCGCCGCGTTGGCGGACATCGCCAAGGTCATGCCGTTCCCGTTGCTGGGGATTGACAGCGATTATGCCGACCTGGTGATTATGCCGACCCCGCCACGGGTTCCGCTATCGGGACATCGTCGTGGTTGTCGACGCCTTGTGTCGTTGCCGGAATGTCTGCGCTTTGGCGCGGTTGCCACATTCGGTCATTCCGCACCATCGGCGGTTACGGCTGCGGGAAGTATCGATGTAGAGGCGGGTGCAGTCGGTGCTCGAACACTCCCGTACGCGGTTCATGTCGGTTCCGGCGAGCAGATCGAGTGTGTCGAGGGCGACGCTTGCCAACAGCTGGAGTGTCGACGCCCGCCTCCGGACGCGACCATTGGGCAGGAGTTGCGGTGTCACAGGCTGCCGTCGAGCGTGTGAGTTCAGTAGATCGAGGTCAGCATTGTCGACGTGTTGGCCGGTTAGGCGCGTGCAGACGATTCGATAGAGCGCCTCACGCATCTCGATGGCCTGAGCCAGGTCACCTGAGTTGACTGACACGGGCTCGTTGACCAGGCCAGCACCTCGAGCCCAGTCGCTCAGCAGGGCAGGCTTGATCAACTGCTCCTCGGCGTTCTCGCCTCGGCGCCACTTCAATGTCCCGACGAAGTCCAGGCTCGGCCGGCCGCTGACGAACACGAGAGTCACGTAACCATCTTGACAGGTTAGTCATGCTCAGCCAAACTCGTAATCACTCAAGCCGGTTACATAGGAGTGTGCGGTGCAGACCAAACGGCCCGATCTTGTCGTCAGCTCAGACGACTACCTGTACTTCGTCGAACGGGCGGTACGGGGTATGTGCGAGATCGTGACCGAGCTAGGCGACGTGCTTTCCTGCACCCGCCCCGAGGTGCCCAGCGCCAACACGCCCTACGGACTGCTGACCCATTGCCTGGGCGTCATGGCGTATTGGGGCGGTCACCTCGTCGCAGGCCGCCAGGTAGTGCGGGATAGGTCGGCGGAGTTCGACGATTCCGGCACAGTCGGCGAACTGCGCTCTCGCGTCGATGAGGCGCTGGAGCAACTCAAATTCGACCTGAGCGATGTCGTCCCCGAGGCGCCGCTTCGGTACGCGCCTGACCCGTGGGCACTCGGACCGGACCGGCCCATGACCCAGGCCACGGCCTTGGTCCACCTCTACGAGGAGATGGCACAACACCACGGCCAGATGCAGGTCCTACGCGACGCGCTTCACACCCCCAATGCACGCACCTGACGGGTCGACGCGTGCCCCTGCCTTCAGCAGTGACGGGCGGCCCATCGCCCTGCCCTGCGCGATCCGCCAGGTGTGCCACTAAGCCCGTGAGGACCATCCGCCGGAAAAGTCCCGGTGAGCCACCGCGGTCCGGGTGGGCCACCACAGTTGGGGCACCGAGCCGCGGGGCCGGGCGGGAGCACCCACCGGCGTGGTCCTGGGCCACCCCGAGCCACCTAGGACCAGGCCGAACCACTGACCCCCATCGAGGAGTCTGCGGTCCACTGGCGGTCCACCCGACCCCCGGTCTGACCGTCGGTCGTGTGGACAGCCGGCCCGTTAACGATCCGTCTTCGGTGCTTTGGTCGACCACCGGATGTGCGGGGGCGCTACTCGTGCGTGGGTAGTTCGCCTCGCGTGACACGCCCGCCCGCCGTGACGGAGGCGGTCCAGGTCGCTTGCGCCGTCGCAGTCAGCGCGCGGACCACGTCAGCCTCTGACGGCAAGGCCGCTTGCTCCTCTGGGGGCAGCGCGTCGTAGGTGTACGTGGAGACGGCGACCGGAGATGTGGTCGCACCGAGGGAGTACCGCACCACGGTCTCGTTGCGGTCGGAGCACATCAGCAGACCTACAGTCGGCTTGTGCGCGTCGGGGTTGCGCAGCTTGTCGTCGACCAGCGCCACATAGAACCCGAGCTGACCGGCGTAGCCCGGTTCGAACTTGCCGATCTTCAGCTCGACGACCACGTAGCGGAGCTGGGGGATCTCGAAGAACAGCAGGTCGAGGTAGAAGTCGTCGCGGTCCACCTCGAAGTGCACCTGGCGGCCCACGAACGCGAATCCGGTGCCGAGCTCACGCAACGTGTCGACCATCCGATCCATGAGCGCCTGCTCGAGGTCCCGTTCCGCGACGCCTGCACTCAGGCCGAGGAAGTCGAACACGTACGGGTCTTTCGCGAGCTGCTGGGCCAGCTCGGAGTCTCCTGGCTCCAGGTGCACGGCGAAGTTGGACGGTGCGGCGCCGAACCGTTCACGGGTGCGGTTCATGATCTGGTTGCGTAGGACGTCGCGTGACCACCCACCCGCGGCGGCCGCGGCGGCGTACCAGTCACGGGCGGCGTCGTCGTCGAGCTTGTCGAGAAGCAGCATGAGGTGGCCCCACCCCAATTTTCCAGCAGGCTGCTGGAAAATTGCTTCGGCCGGCCAGGCGGTCGCGAACGCCAGCATGTAGTTGAGGTTGGAGCGGCTGAGGCCCGTCATGCCGGGGAACTCCGCACGCAGGTCGGCGGCGAGCCGGTCAACGACCTTGGTGCCCCAGCCGTCCGCCTGCTGCCGGGTCCGGATCGCGTCCCCGATCTGCCAGTACAGCGTCAGCATCTCCGTGTTGACCACCCGGTGCGCGAGGCCTGCGGTGGACTAGGTTCTCGGATCATGACTGATCTCGCACCGCTCTTCCTTACCGGCGGCTTTGCCTTGGTGGGCACCCTCGGTGGCGTGGCAATCACGCAACACTTCTCCCTGCGGGAAGCCAGGCTGGACCGTGCCGAGCAGCACAAGGCAGCTTTGCGTGAGGAACTTTCGAAGTTGACATACGAATGTCAGGCTCTGATTGACGCTAGTTGGCTGATGATCCCGATCCTGGCCAAGATGACCTCAACGGACCTCCGGGAGTGGGTGGACACCGACAGCGCAAAGGAATCCGGTAGGCGGAGAGTACAGATCCTCACTTCACTCGCGCGGCTTTGCTACCTCGCCGGCGACCTGGATCTTGTCGTCGCACTCGCGCAGCTCGAGAGATGTATCAACGACTTCGCGGAGAAGGCACACGGGCCAGCGCTCGAGGCCGGGAGCGGCAGACGGGATCTCATGGACGCAATCGCCGAGGGTTTCAAGCACCTCAAGGAGACACGGCAAGCATTGCAGCAGGTCGTCACCACGGCAGCTCCACTGTTGGCCCTCGATATTCGGAAGGCTGAGATGTCGTCATACCGCATGTGGGCAAGAGCCAGAAGCAACCGTAAGAGTTGATGCCTCCGCCGACGGCGAACTTCATCCAGCGAGTGGCATTCATGGTGCTAGTCCCCACTTTCCGGGTGCCTCCGTTGGGTCGAGGGCTGTCAACGTCCGTTCGACGGTGATGCCGTCGAGTTGCCGGTCGACCCTCTGGTCGAGGCTGCTCACCCGCTGGTAGGCGACTCTCTGTCCAGTGATCGCGTCCCCCAACCCTGAAGTGTCAGGTTGAAATCTAAGACCTCGCGAATCATCTGTCAATAAATTGTCTAGACGACTCTAACCTGACGGTCTCCGGATGG
>Ga0208850_1000633_pt1 | contig 11132 bp, 10 predicted proteins | sample NGESurshal092012_5_FD_184475 | JGI IMG/M metagenome (GOLD analysis project Ga0208850, IMG submission 184475) | Arctic peat soil microbial communities from Barrow, Alaska - NGEE Surface sample 210-2 shallow-092012 (SPAdes) | ecosystem: Environmental > Terrestrial > Soil > Wetlands > Peat ... | reverse complement strand
TGGCGAGATGGCCGACCCAGGGCGTGACCGCGACCCAGTCGGCGAGCAGCTTGGCGTTGGCATCCGAGCGCGCGATGGTCGCAGGCAATCCGCCGACCGATTTCGCCCATTGCAGCGTATCGAGATAGTCCTCGACGCAGAGCATCGACGGCGTGTTGATGGTCTCGCCGGCGAAAATGCCCTCGTTGATCTTGCCGCCCTTGGTCATGCGGAAGATTTTCGGCAGCGGCCAGGCCGGCTTGTAGCTCTCCAGCCGCGCGACCGCGCGCGGGGAGAGAATGAGCATGCCGTGCGCGCCCTCGCCGCCCAGCGCCTTCTGCCAGGAGAAGGTGACGACATCGAGCTTGGGCCAATCGAGCTTCTGCGCGAACGCCGCCGAGGTGGCGTCGCAAATGGTGAGGCCTGCGCGGTCAGCCGCGATCCAGTCGCCGTTCGGCACGCGCACGCCCGAGGTGGTGCCGTTCCAGGTGAACACCACGTCGCTGGCGAAATCGACTTTGGAAAGATCGGGCAGCTCGCCATACGGCGCTTTCAGCACCGTGACGTCCTTGAGCTTGAGCTGCTTCTCGACGTCGGTGACCCAGCCTTCGCCGAAGGATTCCCAGGTCAGCATGGTCACCGGCCGCGCGCCCAACAGCGACCACAGCGCCATCTCCACCGCGCCGGTATCGGAGGCCGGCACGATGCCGATGCGATAATCGGCGGGCACTTCGAGGATTTCGCGGGTGAGATCGATGGCGCGCTTGAGCTTCGCCTTGCCGATCTTGGATCGGTGCGAGCGTCCGAGAACCGCGTCGGTGAGGACTTGCAGACTCCAGCCGGGGCGCTTGGCGCAGGGGCCGGACGAAAAGTGCGGAATTGCCGGCCGCATGCCGGGCTTGGTCGCTGTCATAATCTATCCTTCCAGATAGGTGCCCCTCGTTGGGAAGGGGTGTCCCACTGGCGGGAATAGGCGACTTGGGAGCCGCGGTCAACTCTTGCGTTGCGGGCAAAAGGATAATGGCGGCGGTGCGCGAAACCGCGCGGTGCGGGCGCTAGAACTTCACGCCAATGCCGACCCGGCCCGTATTGATGTTGGCCCTGATCCCCGGCGACCGGCACGAAGCCGATGTACTCCCATTCGGCGCGCAGGAACACGTTGGGGGAGTATTGCCACGTCCATGCCGAGCGCGGCGACGAAGCCGGCGACAATGGCATTGTTCTTGTTGTCAGTCAGCGTTTGGTTGATGCTGTAGTCTGAGCCGCCGCCGCCCGACGCGTCGGTGCCACTGGCTTTCACGGTCGCGCTGTTCGTATAGTTGAAACGGCCGACCGCCCCACCGAGCACGGCATAGGGTAGGAATTGGTCGAACGCATAGCCGGCACGGCCACGAAGAGACGCATAGTCGAGCAGCTTGATCGTCGATTGCCCCGACACGGTCACGTCATTATAGAAGCCGTCCGAGGTCTTAAATTGGCGGCCGATCGAATCGCTCGCGGATGTTTCCATGCCGGACACGCGATTGTAGGCCGCATCGAATCCTACGACGAATTGATCCCATTGAACATTGTAGCCGAGGAAGGCGCCGTACGAGCGGCCGCTGGTCACATTGCTGGACAGCGTCGTCCAACTCGAGGGCGAATACTCTTTTTCGACAGTCGTGTTGCGCAGGATATAGGCGACCTTCGGACCGGTGCTGTTGCCGAAGTCAGTATCCATATTCGCGACGCCCGCATGGACGCCGAAATTTACGCCGTCCCAGCGGCTGTAGCCCGTCGAGCTGAAGACGTTCGACAACGAGCCGCGTAGAGAGCTGTCGTCCAAATCGGCGGCGGCGGCACCGGCCAGCGCCATCCGGACCAGGCCGAGCGCCGCGATGCTCACGCGCAAACGCCACCCGCGGCGGACCAAGCCCGCAACGCGTCGGCCGCCGCGTGCAGTGGCGCCGCTATTGCGCGTAACTCAGGTTAGTCATCAAAGCTCCAGCGCAACCCGACACGCACCTCGTGCGCGGCAATATTCTTGAACTTCATCGCCCCGAACGTGTCGCTGCCGGTCGAGACGTCGCCGATATTGAGGTAGCGGTAGCCGACATCGACCATCATGGTGCGCGAAATGGCGATGGCGACGCCGGCCATGCCGGCCCAGGCAAAATTCCACTGCTTCTTATCGGTGTCACCGGAGAACGGCGGTGCACGCGTGCTCGCATAGTCGAACGCGCGCACATAGGCGGTGCCGGCGCCGGCGCCGATATAGGGCGTCATAAGGTACCAGGTGCCGAGATCGAGATAGCCGTTGAACAGCGCCGTGGTCGCCTGGATCTTGGCGGTGGTGTCGCTGGCGGTCAGGACCCTGCCCTGATAATTGACCGGCGATGCGTAATCGATGGTGACGTCGGTGCGCAGCCAGGCGCTCTTGATGCCGGCGCCGAGGCTCGCGGTCATGCCTTTTCCGAGGCTATTGTCGACCGGATTTGGAAACGGCGACGCCGATTCCGCGCCGCCGATCAGTCCCCAATGCCCGCCGAGATCGCCGCGCAGGTACCAGCCGCTGTTGGCGTCGATCAGCACCGGTGTGGATTCCATTCGCGGGAGCGGCATTCCTCCCGGCATGTCGGCGGCATGTACGATCGCACCTGAAATCGCCAGCGCCGCACCGGAGACCACCAACGTCCTCAACCAGCCCATGACCACGTTCCTTGCTGCTCCACCACGCGACCTTGCCGCAGAAAGGTTAAGCGGCGTTTAACCATAAATTTTCACCATACCCGGCGCGCCGTTAACCGTGATCGTGCTGGCGAAGCGGCGGCGCATTTTCCACTCGGTGGCTACTAGCCCCTGCTGCGCAGCGGCGGCGGCGAGCGCGCCAGACCCGGCCGCATTGCCCGGAAAATCACGTGCCAGGATGCGGCTTTCGGCCGGTTTCGAGGGCATCGGCACGACGTTATGGCCGGGCTTGCGGGGGGTGCTTGCTCACGGACGTCGTGTCTCTTGGGAGCGAGCTTCGTTGGTGGCGGGATCTTTGCGCGCGCAACGACGTGAAGCGAGCGACAACCCAGCGTTGAGAATCCGCTCAAGTAACCGGAATGTCATTAGCGCTATTATCGCATTTTATGAGCTTCATCTCATAATCCTCCGATCGCGTTCCGCGTGCTGGCATATGTCGTCGCGGTCGCCGCGGAATGCATTTCGCGCGCGCCGCCCGCGCTTGGCCGCCGACGTTTCGCATGCCAGCTCAGGGATTCTTGGAAGCCGCGACGCAGCCGCAGCCGGCGGGGGAGCCGGCGCCGACCAGGGCTTCGTCCATGATCGTGCGGATGGAGCGCGCGCAGCGACCGCATTGGGCGCTGCAGCCGAGACAGCCAAAAACTGCCGCGGTCGTGTGCGGCGCGGCCGTGTTCACGACGCTCCACATCTCATGGTCGCTCAGCACGTTGCAGGAACAGACGATCATCGAAAACCCGGCGCCCCGGCGGCTCTCAACGGCGGTTTACGCCGCAACCTGGGTCAGCGCCTCGACCACGTCGTCGACTACCGCCTCGACCAAAATCTTGTCATCTCCTTCGCCCATCACCCGGATCACCGGTTCGGTGCCGGACGGGCGCACGATCAGGCGGCCGCCGCGGCCGAGCTTTTTTTCGGCGCTGGCGATGGCCGAACGCACGCCGGCATTCTCTAGCGGCTTGCCCTTCTGGTAGCGGACGTTCTTGAGCACCTGCGGCAGCGGCTCGAAGCGGTGGCAGAGTTCGGACACCGGCTTGTTGCTGCGCTTGACCACGGCGAGAAGCTGCAAGGCGGCGATGAAGCCGTCGCCGGTGGTGGTATAGTCGGAGAGAATAATGTGGCCGGACGGTTCGCCGCCGATATTGTAGCCATGCGCGCGCATGTGCTCGAGCACATAGCGGTCGCCGACCGCGGTGCGGACGAGTTCGAGGCCGAGGCCGGCGAGATGGCGCTCGAGGCCGAGATTGGACATCACGGTCGCGACAACGCCCGGGCGCTGCAGCCGGCCGTCTTCTTTCCAGCTTTCGGCAATGACGGCGAGCAGTTGGTCGCCATCCACCACATGGCCGAGTTCGTCCACGATCATGACCCGGTCGGCGTCACCGTCGAGCGCGATGCCGATATCGGCGCGCATCTCGCGCACCTTGCGGGTGATCGCGGTGAGATCGGTGGAGCCGCAATCCTTGTTGATGTTGAAGCCGTCGGGATCGACGCCGATGGAAATCACATCGGCGCCCAGTTCCCACAACGCGCCGGGCGCCACTCTGTAGGCGGCGCCGTTGGCGCAATCGATCACCACGCGCAGGCCGGACAAGTCGATCGCGCGCGGCAGAGTGAGCTTGGCAAATTCGATGTAGCGGTCCTGCACGCCGTCGATGCGTTTGGCGCGGCCGAGATCGGTCTTGGCCAGTTGCTTACTGAGATCGGAATCGAGCAGCGCCTCGATCTTGCTCTCGACCTCGTCACTGAGCTTGAAACCGTCGGGTCCGAACAGCTTGATGCCGTTGTCGTCGAACGGATTATGCGAGGCCGAGATCATCACGCCGAGATCGGCGCGCATCGAGCGCGCCAGCATGCCGATCGCCGGCGTCGGGATCGGACCCGTGAGCAGCACGTCCATGCCGACCGAGGTGAAGCCCGCGACCAGCGCGTTTTCGATCATGTAGCCGGAGAGGCGGGTGTCTTTACCAATCAAGACACGATGCCCGTGCTCGCCGTTCTTGAAGATTAGTCCGGCGGCCTGCCCGACCTTCAGCGCCAATTCGGGGGTAATCACTTTGTTGGCCCGGCCGCGAATGCCGTCGGTGCCGAAATAACGACGAACCATGAACTGCCCCTCGACGCCTACTTTACGGCCTCAAGCCCCTGATTGACTTGCTTTTGGCGGGCGGCCAAGCCTGTCCCGCAGGGTTGTATATAGAGCCAACGCGGTGAATTTACTTCAATAATTGTGGGTAATCATTACCGACCGCGGTTAACCGTTGGCCAAAAGTTGGCCTTTTCCACTGAGAATGGCCCTGGAACGGCCCATTTCGCCACCCCCGCCCCCTGTGCTACCCGATTAACGACCGTCGAGCCCGCAGAGTTAGCCCCATGAAGAACATCACCTGCATCGATGATTTGCGCGTACTGGCCCGCCGCCGGGTTCCGCGCGCCTTTTTCGATTACGCCGACAGCGGCTCCTATAATGAGGAAACCCTGCGCGCCAACCGGGCCGACCTGGAGGCGATCAAGCTGCGTCAGCGCGTGCTGGTGGACGTCTCCGAGCGCACCCTCGCCACCACCATCATCGGGCAAAAGGTGAGCGCGCCGTTCGCGCTCGCCCCGGTCGGGCTGTGCGGCATGCAGCACGGCAATGGCGAAATCCTATCGGCGCAGGCCGCCAACGCGGCCGGCATTCCGTTCACGCTCTCGACTATGTCGATCTGCTCGATCGAAGACGTGGCGGAGGCGACCGGCCAACCGTTCTGGTTCCAGCTTTACGTCATCCGCGACCGCGATTTCTCGAAGGACATACTGTCTCGCGCGGTGGCGGCGAAATGCAGCGCGCTGGTGCTCACCGTCGATCTGCAGGTGCTCGGCCAGCGCCACCGCGACATCAAGAACGGCATGACGGTGCCGCCGGAAATCCGGCTCAAGAACATCATCGACGTGGCGACCAAGCCGGCCTGGGCGTGGAGCATCTTGAACGGCAAGCGCAAGACCTTCGGCAATCTCGCCGGTCACGTGAAGGGCATGGACAACGTCAATTCGCTGGCCCAGTGGATTGGGACGCAGTTCGATCCGGCGCTGAGCTGGAAGGACGTGGAGTGGATCAAGAAGATCTGGCCCGGCAAGCTGATTCTGAAAGGCATCCTTGACGCCGATGACGCCAAGACCGCGGTGAAGCTCGGCGCCGATGCCATCGTGGTGTCGAACCATGGCGGCCGTCAGCTCGACGGCGCGGCGTCCTCGATCTCGATGCTGCCGAAGATCGCCGAGGCGGTCGGCTCCGACACCGAAGTGCTGTTCGACGGCGGCATCCGCACCGGCGCCGACATCATGCGCGCGCTGGCGCTGGGCGCGCGCGCCTGCCTGATCGGCCGCGCCTATATTTATGGGCTCGGCGCGGCGGGTGAGGCCGGCGTCGCCAAGGCGATCGACATCCTCAAGAAAGAGCTCGACGTCGCCATGGCGCTGACTGGCACCAACCGGATCGCCGAGATCGACGGCAGGGTGCTGGTGGGCGGCGAGGTGAAGAAGAAAGCGGCAAGGGCGAAGCTGAAGAGCAAGACGACGCAGGGTTAGAGCAAGGCCTTTTCCGCTGTCATTGCCGGGCTTGACCCGGCAATTCATGAGGCAGTTCGGCAACGGAAAACTTACATAAGGCTTTCACTTGCGGCGATTCATCATAGATGCCCGGGTCAAGCCCGGGCATGATGCTGAATTTGTTGCACCGCTCGCGATGCAATGCCCCGCCGGAAAATCTCACTCCTCCTTCAATCCGTAAGCCAGCGCGTTGCCGCTGGCGCCATAATATTTGAACGGCAGGAATTTGCCGGTCATGCCAATCTTGACGCGGTCGCCCTTCGGATCGCTCTGGCGCGTGATGTCCATGTCGAAGTCGATCGCCGACATGATGCCGTCGCCAAATTCCTCCTCGATCAGCGCCTTCAATGCCGGGCCGTTGACCATGACCAGCTCGTAGAAGCGGTAGATCAGCGGGTCGGTCGGCGGCATCGGTGTACCGGTGCCGCGCATCGGCACCTCGTTGAGCAAGGTCTGCTCGCTCTTCGACAGGCCGAACAATTTTGCGGCATTTGCTGCCTGCGGCTTGGTGAGCTTCATCTGGCCGAGGATCGCGCCCGTGATCAGCACCGGCGACATGCCGCCGATCTGCCCGCAGATATATTTCCAGGTCCAGCCCTTCTCGCGCTTGATGTCGAGAAGCTTTTCGGTGAGTCCGGCGCGGGTCATGGCTAACTCCTTGTGCTGCGGGCGCAACTTTTGACGCGAGAAAATAAGCAAATTCTACGCCAGTTTGTTATGGGCTGGCGCTACCGATCTTGCCAAAGTTCTTTATGCGTGCGACCGGATGAGCATGACGGCGGACGTCACCATCAAAGACGGCGCGCGGCTCACCCCGCATCCCCTGCGCGCGGCCGTGCTCGGTGAGGTGCATGCGCGCCCGTTCACTCCCGTTCAGACGCCGCGCCGCATTCTGCACTTCGCCTTCGATACCGCCGCCGCCGACGCTGCCAGGGCCGACCGCACGGCACTGGCCGATTTCTGCGCCCGCCGCGGGCTCGAGCCGCTGCAGCCCGCGGCCAAGCAGTACCGCGTCACGCTCGACGGCCCCGCGCTGCGCTGGGAGCAGCACTCCGAATTCACCACCTACACCTGGGAGCTGCCGGCGGAGGGCGAGACGCCGTTCCATCCGACCGCCGCGTCGCTGGCCGAACCGATGGCCTGGCTGCCGCAGCCGGGACCGCTGCTGGTGGCGCTCGACCTGCATCTGCTGGCGGAGGACAACAAAAAGATCGCGTTCGAGTGGCTGTTCGACCGCGCCAGCCTGGCGGTAGCGGAGAATTCCGACCGCCAGGCGCTGTTCGCCACCGACTTCCAGACCGATCCGGCCGGCTTCGTGCGCATCTTAGTGCTCGACCGCGGTCTCGGTCCCGAGCGCGCCGGCGCGCTGGTGCAGCGCATCGTCGAACTGGAGACCTATCGCACGCTGGCGCTGCTCGGCCTGCCGGAGGCGCAGCGGCTGTCGCCGTCGATCAGCCGGATCGAAACGCGGCTCGCCGAAGTGACCGAGGAAATGCGCGGCACCGAAAAGCTGATCGACAATCACCGCCTGCTCGACGAATTGACCGCGCTCGCCGCCGAGCTGGAAGCCGGCGCGGCCGCGAGCCTGTTCCGCTTCGGCGCCAGCCGCGCCTACAATGAAATCGTGCAGCTACGGCTGCAGACCATCGGCGAGCGCAAGGTGGGCGGCCTGCCGACCTGGTCGTCGTTTCTGGCGCGGCGCATGTCGCCGGCGATGCGCACCTGTCTCACCACCAAGGCGCGGCAGACCAATCTGTCGGAAAAGCTCGCGCGCGCCGCCAATCTTTTGCGTACGCGCGTCGACGTGGATATCGAGCGGCAGAACCGCGACCTGCTCAAATCGATGAACGAGCGCACGCGGCTGCAATTGCGATTGCAGACCACGGTCGAAGGATTATCGGTCGCCGCCGTCAGCTATTACGTGGTCGGGCTGTTCGGCTATCTGGTGAAGGGCCTGCACGACGAAGGCGTACCGGTCGACATATCGCTCGCCACCGCGTTGTTCGTGCCGGTCGCCGTGCTGGCAATTTGGTTCGTTGTTCGCCGTATCAGACGCAGGAATATCGCGGGCTGCTGATGCGGCGCGATCGATGCTAGAGCGCTTAACATGGGAGGTGATGTCATGAGCATCATGTACCACGACGGCAATCGGCAATTGCAGGACCGCTTCGACAGCCGGCGCATCTCCGACAAGCTGGAAGAAAAACTGACGCGCACGGCGTTCACCGCCGACGACAAGGCCTTCATCGAAAACGCCGCCTATTTCTTCTTGGCCACGGCCGACGCCGAAGGTCGGCCGGATTGCTCGTTCAAGGGCGGCATGCCGGGTTTCGTGCGCGTGACCGGCGGGTCCGAGCTGGCGTTCCCTGACTATGACGGCAACGGCATGTTCAAGAGCCTTGGCAATCTGCTGGTGAATCCGAATGTCGGCCTGCTGTTCATCGCCATGCACGACAAGCCGAAGCGGCTGCGCATCAATGGCAGTGCGCGCTTGAGCGACGACGATCCACTGCTCAACGAAACAGTCGGCGCGCAGCTCATCGTCCGGGTGGAGGCGCGCGCCATTTTCCCGAATTGTCCGCGCTACATCCCGACCATGCAGATGGTCGAACCGTCGATCTATACCCCGCAGCCGAAATGCGAGCCGCTGGAGCCAGCCTGGAAGGGCTTCGACAGCTTCAAGGATCACGTGCATCCGCGCCAGCCGACCTGGAAGGGCTAGCCATGCGCACCGAGCGCTTCGATTCTCCCAATGCCAAGGGCGAGAAGCTGTCGGCGCTGCTCGACCTGCCGCTCGGCCAGCCGGCGGCCTTCGCGCTGTTCGCGCACTGTTTCACCTGCGGCAAAGATAACCTGGCGGCCAAGCGCATCGCGGAACGACTGGCGATTCATGGCATCGCCGTGCTGCGCTTCGACTTCATCGGCTTGGGCGGCAGCGAAGGCAAATTCGCCGACACTCATTTCTCATCGAACATCGACGACCTGGTGGCCGCCGCCGATCATTTGCGCAAGACGAGGGCTCCGCCCGCGATCCTGATCGGGCACAGCCTGGGCGGCGGCGCCGTGCTCGCCGCCGCACACAAAATCCCCGACGCGCGCGCCGTAGTCACCATTGCGGCTCCTAGCGATCCTGCCCACGTCACCGGCCTGTTCAAGCAGCACGTCGACATGATCCGCGCGCAAGGCGAAGTCGAGGTGGCGCTCGCGGGCCGGCCGTTCCGCATCAAGCGCGAAGTCCTCGACGACGTGTCCGAGCGAAAGCTGCAGGACTGTCTCGCCAATTTGCGCAAGGCGCTGTTGATCTTTCACTCGCCCACCGACGACATCGTTGGCATCGAGAATGCCTCGCATATCTTCACCGCCGCCAAGCGTCCGAAAAGCTTCGTCTCGCTTGCCGGCGCCGATCATCTGCTGAGCCAAAAGAGCGACGCCGTCTATGTGGCGAACGTGATCGCCGCCTGGGCCGCGCGCTATCTCAACCAGGCTGAGGGCATGACCGAAGCCGAGGCCGAAGTCGGCACCGTACTGGTGCGCGAGACGTATAGCGGCAAATTCCAGCAGGAGATCATGAGCGGACCGTACCGCTTCCTCGCTGACGAGCCGGTCAAGGTCGGTGGGCTCGATTCCGGGCCGGGACCCTACGATCTGCTGCTCGCCGGCCTCGGCGCCTGCACCTCGATGACGTTGCGGCTTTATGCCGACCTCAAGAAGCTGCCGCTCGAGCGCGTGGCGGTGCGGCTCAGCCACAACAAGATCCACGCCGCCGATTGCGAGCATTGCGAGACCAAGGAAGGCATGGTCGATCGCATAGACCGCACCATCACGCTGGAAAGCGCGCTCGATGCCGAGCAGCGCAAGCGGCTGATGGAAATCGCCGACAAATGCCCGGTGCACCGGACGCTGAAATCGGAAATCGAGATCCGCACCTTCGAGCGGCCGGCCTGAGTTTTCTCAGAGCATGATCCCGAAAAGTGGGAACCGGTTTTCGGATAAGACCATGCTCATTTAAAATGCACCCGAACGGGTGTAAATTCTTGTCCTCATGCAGAACGCCGCGCACGCGTTGACGCAGCAATTCCTCGCCTGGGTGGCGGAGGCAGAGCGCAACTATGCCGACGCGGAAGCCTGGCGCAGAAGCTGCCCGCATCTGTCGATCTGGGAAGACGCCATCGCGGACGGCCTGATCCGCTTCGAGAACGGCAGCAGCATGACCCAGTCGCGGCTCATACTCACACCGCGCGGGCACGCGCTGCTCAAGCGCGATTAGGTCAAAGTTAGCTTCTTGCCGGTAGCCCTATAGGCGTCTCAGTAGGAAGAGCCCGGCCCTTGAGCCGGGCTCTTTTTTTGGGTGTTCGCGCGGTCGCGATGCGATTCTGTGTTGGCGGCGGCGGTGGCGGTGGTCGTCGTTTTCATCGCGCAAAGCTAGCTGTGGTGCCGATTCCCTCCCTGCATCCCCATTCCCTTGCGGCTTGACGATCCAAGGGCCCTCGGTCACATTAGAACAAATCAGGAACATGAGAGACGCTCGGCCCGCCGTCTGAGCTGAATCTCTTCGCGTATCTAGAGGCTTAAGCCAATGATCGAGCAACTGCGCCAGCGCCTGCAGGCCCTGCAAAGGACCGCCGGGATCGAGGATGACCCCGGCGCCCTTCCCCTCGGCATTGCGGCCGTCGACGAGGCGCTCGGCGGCGGTCTCGCGCGCGGCGCGCTGCATGAGATCGCGACGCCGGGCGAGGCCCATCTCGCCGCGGCCACGGGGTTTGTGCTGGGGCTGGTTGCTTCCTCGCGCCGTCTGCTCTGGATCGCCGAGGACATGGCGCTGGCCGAAAGCGGCGCGCCCT
>Ga0208850_1000631_pt1 | contig 11153 bp, 14 predicted proteins | sample NGESurshal092012_5_FD_184475 | JGI IMG/M metagenome (GOLD analysis project Ga0208850, IMG submission 184475) | Arctic peat soil microbial communities from Barrow, Alaska - NGEE Surface sample 210-2 shallow-092012 (SPAdes) | ecosystem: Environmental > Terrestrial > Soil > Wetlands > Peat ... | reverse complement strand
CTTTCGCTCTATCTTGCGCCCAGCCATCCGCTGGCGCTGCTCTCGCTCGCCGATCTTTATGAATCGCTCAAGAAGCCGGAGCTGGCGATCAAGATCTACGAGCGCATTCCGGCCAATTCGCCGCTGCACCGTAATGCCGCCATCCAGATGGCGGCCAATCTCGATGCGCTCGAGCGCGCCGACGAAGCCGAGAAGCATCTTGCTGCGGTGATCAAGGAGCACCCCGACGATCTCGAAGCGATCATGGCGCTCGGCAACATTCTGCGCGGCCACAAGAAGTTCGCCGAATGCTCCGACGTCTATTCCAAGGGCGTCGCCAGCATCGCTAGCCCTGAGAAAACGAACTGGGTGATCTTCTACTTCCGCGGCATCTGCTACGAGCGCTCGAAGCAATGGTCCAAGGCGGAAGCCGATCTCAGGAAGGCGCTCGAGCTGTTCCCCGATCAGCCGCACGTGCTCAATTATCTCGGTTATTCATGGATCGACCAGGGTATCAACCTGGATCAAGGCATGGACATGATCAAACGCGCCGTGCAGCAGCGGCCGGACGACGGTTACATCGTCGACTCGCTCGGCTGGGCATATTTCAAGCTCGGCAATTTCGAGGAGGCGACGAAGAACCTCGAGCGCGCGATCGAGCTCAAGCCGGAAGACCCGACCATCAACGACCATCTCGGCGATGCCTACTGGCGGATCGGGCGCGTGCTCGAAGCCAAATTCCAATGGGCGCATGCGCGCGATCTCAAGCCCGATCCTGACGATTTGCCGAAGATCGAGGAAAAGCTCAAATCCGGACTGCCCGACGAGACCGCGTCGCAGGCCAAGGCGGGCAAAAAGGTCGGCGACGGGGGTTAAGGCTTTCGTGTGAGCGGCTCGCTGTACGAAAAGGCTCCCGCCAAGATCAATCTGACATTGCGCGTGCTCGGGCGTCGCGCGGACGGCTATCACGATTTGGCAAGCCTGGTCGCATTCGCCGACCTCGCCGATACGCTCACCTTGCAGCCGGGTGGCACCACCGCGCTCGACATCTCCGGGCCGTTTGCCGCGGCGAGCGGGCCGGTCGCCGACAATCTGGTGCTCAAGGCACTGGCCGCGCTGCGCCAACGCATGGACGGCCTGACGGCCGGCCGTTTCCTGCTTGAGAAGAATATTCCGGCAGCCGGCGGCATCGGCGGCGGCTCGGCCGATGCGGCGGCGGCCCTGCGCCTACTCGCGCGCGCTAACGGTCTTGCGCTCGACGATTCCCGGCTCACGGCCGCCGCATTGTCCGTCGGCGCCGATGTGCCGGTCTGCCTCGATCCACGAACGCGCATCATGCGCGGCGTCGGCGACCGGCTCTCAGCTCCGCTCGATCTGCCGCCGTTGCCAGCGGTGCTGGTCAATCCGGGCGTGCCGCTGGCGACGCGCGAGGTGTTTGCCAAATTCACGAGCGCGCAAGGCAGCAAGAAAGATCTCGCGAACGTGCCGCGCGAGCATGCCGCGATGATCGAATTTCTCGGCCAGCACGGCAACGATCTCACGCCAGGTGCGATCGCCTGCCTGCCGGCCATTGCCGACGTGCTGATGGCGCTGCGCGCTCTACCGGGCGTTCGGCTGGCGCGCATGTCAGGGTCGGGGCCGACCTGCTTTGCGCTGTGTGCTTCACCCGGCGAAGCCGCCGCGGCAGCGCAACGGCTCAAGGCCGAGCGCGATGACTGGTGGGTTTATTCCGGGATCATCGGCTCGGCGGAGAAACGCCCTTGAAATTGCCCGCTTTGCGGCATCATGTTTTAGGCAGCGGCGCGCAACAGGAGATCGGAATGAAAATCAGGTGGATCGTGATCGCCGTCGCGGCCTTGGTCGTGGGTTTTGGCGTCATCGCCGCTGACCCCGCTCTTGCGCGCGGCAAGCACAAGGCCAAACTCCGATGCGTGGACCGGCCGTATCAATTCTCCTGGAGCTTCCTGTTTCCCGGCAACCCGGCGCCGCAGCCGAACGGTTGCGCGCCGCCGGTCTATGCCTACGGCAAATATGTCGGCCAGGACCCTGATCGCAACATCCGCCTGCAGTTGCAGCGCGACCCCGCAACGGGCTATTCGGCCCACCAGAATTGACGCTGGCGGCGCGTGTCTAGTGTGCGCGGGCGATGCAAAACGCGACCGTCTCTTCCAGCGCCGTCTTGATCGCGGACTGCGGCACCAGCGCCAGCGCATCGGTGGCGATCGCGCCATAATGCCGGGCGCGGCCGACCGTATCCTCGATCGCGTGGTGCTTGGTCATGAGCGCGAGCGCGGTATCGAGATCGCCGTCGCGGATCTCGCCGTCGCCGAGCGTGCGATTCCAGAACGCGCGCTCGCTGTCCGAGCCGCGGCGGAACGACAGCACCACCGGCAGCGTAATCTTGCCCTCGCGGAAATCGTCACCGACATTCTTGCCGAGCTTGGCCGACTTGCCGCCATAATCGAGCGCGTCGTCGACGAGCTGGAAGGCGATGCCGAGGTTCATGCCGAACGAGCGGCAGGCTGCGAGCGCGGCCTTATCCTGCGCCGCCAGCGCCGGACCCACCTCGCAGGCAGCCGCGAACAGCTCCGCCGTCTTGGCGCGGATTACCGCCAGATACTCGTCCTCGTTGGTGGCGGTGTTCTTGGCGGCGCCGAGCTGCATCACTTCGCCCTCCGCGATCACTGCGGCCGCCGACGACAGGATATCGAGGGCGTGCAGATTGCCGACCTCGACCATCATTTTGAATGCCTGCCCGAGCAGGAAATCGCCGACCAGGACGCTGGCTTCGTTGCCCCAGAGCATGCGGGCGGCGAGCTTGCCGCGGCGCATGTTGCTCTCGTCGACCACGTCGTCATGCAGCAGGGTCGCGGTGTGCATGAACTCGACCGCAGCGGCCAGCTTGATATGGCCATCGCCGGAATAGCCCGCGACCTTGGCCATCGCCAGCGTGAGCATCGGGCGCAGCCGCTTGCCGCCGGACGAGATCAGATGGTTGGCCACCTCCGGAATCATAGTCACGTCGGAGCCGGTGCGCGCCAGGATTGCCGTGTTGACGCGTTCCATGTCCGGCGCCACCAGCTCGGTGAGACGCTCGATCGACGCGGATTGCGGGCTTTCGAATGGAACGACGACGGCCAATATGCTTCTCCGGGACTGAAAGACGCCCGAGCATAGAAACGCTATGCTAATCGGGCAAGTGCGTTAGATTATCGTATCACCGCAAAGTGACGCGGCCTGAGGGGGCTCGGATTGGCAAAGAAGATTTCAACCGCGGGCGCGCGCAAGGCCGGCGGCTTCGACCAATACACGATCGCCGTGCTGGTGCCTTGCTACAACGAGGAGGTGGCGGTTGCCAAGGTTGTGAAGGATTTCCGGGCTGTGCTGCCCAGCGCCACGATCTTCGTGTTCGACAACAATTCGACCGACAATACTGCGGCCGCCGCCCGTGCCGCCGGCGCCGAGGTGTTCCTGGAAAAGCGCCAGGGCAAGGGCTTCGTGGTGCGGCGCATGTTCACCGACGTGGAGGCCGACATCTACGTGCTGGTGGACGGCGATGCGACCTACGATGCGCCCAGCGCCCGCCCCATGATCGAGCGGCTGCTCGCTGACCGCCTCGACATGGTGGTGGGCAACCGGCTCGACCAGGAGGAGGCCGCCTACCGCGCCGGCCACCGCACCGGTAACTGGCTACTGACGACCTTCGTCGCTTCGGTATTCGGCCCGACCTTCAAAGATATGCTGTCGGGCTACCGGGTGTTCTCGCGCCGGTTTGTGAAGTCCTTTCCGGTCTTGTCCGGCGGCTTCGAGATCGAGACCGAGCTCACCATTCATGCGCTCGAACTGGGCCTGGCGGCCGCGGAGATCGACACGCCCTATTACTCGCGGCCGGCGGGCTCCGCCTCCAAGCTCAATACCTGGCGCGACGGTTTTCGCATCCTGCGCACCATCGTCACGCTCTATCGCGCCGAGCGTCCGCTGACGTTCTTCACCGGCATCGGACTGGCGTTGACAATCACGTCCGTCGGCATTGCGATCCCGATCTTCATCACGTTTGTGGCGACCGGCCTGGTGCCGCGGCTGCCGACCGCCATTCTGTCGATGGGCATGATGTTGCTGGCGTTCCTGTCGGTCGCGGTCGGCCTCGTGCTCGACACCGTGACGCGCGGTCGGCGCGAGATGAAGCTGCTCGCCTATCTGGCGCATCGCGCGCCGGGCGAAGAACGCCGGCGGGGATAGCGCATGATCCCGAAAATTGCGAACCGGTTTCCCACCTTCGCGAAGCCCGCTTCGGCGGGCGAAGGACGGTCGGAAAAGATCATGCGCCATTCGTGCGAACGCTAATGCGCGAGCTTGTACGCACCAACGATGCGGTTCTGGTGTCGGCGATCGGCGCGCTGCTCGACGGCGCCAAGATCAGGCACCTAGTGTTCGACCAAAACATGAGCGTGCTGGAAGGCTCGCTCGGTGTGCTGCCGCGCCGCGTGCTGGTGGCGGAGGACGACGTCGCCGCCGCCCGCCGCCTGCTCACCGATGCCGGTCTTGCGCATGAGCTGCGCCCCGATGGGCGCTGAACGCGCCGCTCTCGAGACCAGCGAAGATGCCGTGCTCGGCGGCCGTTTGCGGCTGCGCCAGCCGCTGCGCGGTCATCGGGTCGGCCATGATGCGATCCTGCTGGCCGCGGCGGTGGGTGCGCGCGCCGGCGAGCATGCCGCCGATCTCGGCGCCGGCGTCGGCGCCGCGGGGCTCGCGCTGGCCGCGCGTGTCGGCGGGCTCAAGGTTACGCTGGTCGAAATTGATGAGGTGCTGTGCGCGCTAGCCGCGGACAACGCGCGGCTCAACCGGCTGGACGAGCGGGTGAGGGTGCTCGCGCTCGATGCCGAGAACACGCAAGCACTTGCGGCTGCGGGGCTCTCGCTTGGCAGCATCGACCGGGTATTGATGAACCCGCCCTTCAACGAGGCGCGGCGCCAGAACGTCTCGCCCGACCCGCGCCGGCGTCTCGCGCATGTGGGCGCGCCCGGCCTGCTGCCGCGCTGGATCGCAACCGCCGCGCAGCTGCTGGTGCCGCAAGGGGCGCTGACGCTGATCTGGCGGGCCGATGCGCTGTCCGATGTGATTAGCGCGCTGTCGGCCAAGTTCGGCAGCATTGCCGTGCTGCCAGTGCTGCCGCGCCCCGAAGCGCCGGCGATTCGCGTGCTGGTGCGCGCGATAAAGGCAGGTCGGGCCAAGCAGGTCGACTACCCCGCCCTGATCCTCAACGACGCGCAGGGCCGGCCGACGGCGGCTGCGGAAGCCGTGCTGCGGGGCGGCGAAACGTTGAGCATTGCGGAAGCTTGAGCGGGGGCCGCTCTTTGCATGCGCATGATCTTTTCCGAAAACCGGTTCCCACTTTCCGGGATCATGCGCTGGGCGGTTGCCTATGATCTGCGCCGGCCGGGCACGAACTCGCGCCAGCGCCGGCCCATGAACTGGCGCCGCAGGCGGCCGAGATTCTCCTCGCTAAGGTGCGAAAGCCCAATAACGGCGCCGATAAACATGAATAGAATGGTGAGCTTGGGATCCATCGAACCGCCTCTTTAAAGCCGCCACTTCGGGGTGGCTTCTAATGCATTGCAAAAAGCATTCCAAAGTTAATAATTAGGCAATTTGAAGGACTTCGCTGCTGAATTAGGCAAAATTGCTGCATTGCAACAGAAAAATTACCGGCAGCATGCCATGGCGGCGGTTTTGGCAGGCTGGCGCGGCCCGCATCGATCAAAGCGGCTTTGACTTAAGCGGCCTCGGCTGCCTAATTGGCTGTCATGCCCAACGCCGTCCCGCCGTCTTCCCGCATCATCGACCGCTTGCTCGGCTTTCTGCTCCGGCTGGTGCCGGCACGCTTCCGCGCCGATATCCCGGTGGTGCCTGTGGTGCGGCTCTCCGGCATCATCGGCGTGGCGACGCCGCTGCGGCCCGGGCTGATGCTGTCGACTACCGCCCGTTCGCTGGAGCGCGCGTTCGCGACCCGCAATGCGCGCGCGGTGGCACTGCTCATCAACTCGCCCGGCGGCTCGCCGGCGCAGTCGCATCTGATCCTGCGCCGCATCCGCCAATTGGCGGCGGAGAAAAAAATGCCGGTGCTCGCCTTCATCGAGGATGTTGGCGCCTCCGGCGGCTACATGCTGGCCTGCGCCGGCGACGAGATCATCTGCGACCAATATTCGATCGTCGGCTCGATCGGCGTGGTTGGCGGCTCATTCGGTTTTCCCAAGCTGATGGACAAGCTCGGCATTGAGCGCCGGCTCTATACGTCTGGCGAGCGCAAGGTGATGCTCGATCCGTTCCTGCCGGAAAAGCCGGAAGACGTGAAGCGCATCAAGGCGATTCAAAAAGACATCCACGAGCACTTCATCGCGCTGGTGAAGGAACGTCGCGGCGCCAGGCTGCACGGATCCGACAAGGCGCTGTTCTCCGGCGAATTCTGGACCGCGCAGCCCGCGATCGAGTTGGGTCTCGCCGATCGCATCGGCGACATGCGCTCGACGCTGCGCGAGCGTTACGGCGAGAAGGTACGCACGCCTCTGATCGCGGCGGAGCGCAGTTTCTTCGGCCGCAAGCTGCCAAGCGTAAGCTTTGCCGACGCGCTGGCCAATCATTCGGGTCTCGCCGACGACCTGCTCTCGGCGCTGGAAGCGCGCGCGCTATGGTCGCGCTACGGGTTGTAAATTTGGCTTGGAATTGAGGCCGCGAAATCGCCTAGATTGACCGGCAACGTTACCGGACTAGCCGCCGACAAGGAGCCGTCATGCCTGGAATTCTGCTCTCGCCGCTGGTAAAATGGGCGCTCGCCGCAGCGGGCGGCGCCATGGTCGTACATTGGGTGGTCAAGGAAGCGCGCCGGATCAACGAAGAACTCGATCAGGCCAAGCGCGTGAAGGTGCGAATTTCCGATGCGGAAAATCGTTTGACCTTGCGGCGCGATCCGGCCACCGGCGAATATCGACCCTAGGCCAGCAACGTTAAGCGCCGGGCGGCCGCTTTCAGCGGCCGGTGATGTTTTGCTTGCCGCTGATGAGAGCGCCGAAGAACAGCACGAGTAGCGCTAATCCAACGAGTTGAATGGCCAGCATTGGCATTTCCTCCGCCGCGACTATTCCTTTTGTTATAATTGGTAGCGGGCTTAGTTGTTCCGGTTCAAGATCCCGAAAAGTTATCTCCTAAACCTCTCCCGACTTGACCCCCCATAGGGCCACCGATAGGGTCCGGCCATCTCCCGTGCTTAAAAATCAGTATTCAAACCATGGCCGAAGCTAATCTTCTCGCCACGGGGCGCCAGCGTCAAGATAACCTGGATCCGTCACGGTCTTTCCAGGGGCTTATTCTTGCGCTGCAACGATACTGGGCGTCCTGGGGATGCGTATTACTACAGCCCTATGACATGGAGGTGGGAGCGGGGACCTTCCATCCGGCCACCACGTTGCGCGCGCTCGGCCCCAAGCCTTGGAACGCCGCTTACGTGCAGCCGTCGCGCCGGCCGAAGGACGGCCGCTACGGCGAAAACCCGAACCGGCTGCAGCACTATTACCAATTCCAGGTAATCCTGAAACCGTCGCCGCCCGACATCCAGGAGCTCTACCTCAATTCGCTCAGGGCCATCGGCATCGATCCGAAAATCCACGACATCCGTTTCGTCGAGGACGATTGGGAAAGCCCGACGCTGGGCGCCTGGGGGCTCGGCTGGGAATGCTGGTGCGACGGTATGGAAGTGTCGCAGTTCACCTACTTCCAGCAGGTAGCCGGTTTCGAATGCTCGCCGGTCGCGGGCGAGCTCACCTACGGGCTCGAGCGTCTCGCCATGTATGTACAGGGCGTCGACAACGTGTTCGCGCTCAACTTCAACGGCCGCGACGACGACAGACGAGTCACCTATGGCGATGTGTTCCTGCAGGCCGAGCAGGAATATTCGCGGCACAATTTCGAATTCGCCGACAGCGCGATGCTGTTCGAGCAGTTCAAGATGGCGGAGGTGGCCTGCCAGAAATATCTTGGCGACGGCTGGCAAAACAAGGATGCCGGCAACAAAGGCCGCCATCTGATGGCGCTGCCGGCCTACGACCAGTGCATCAAAGCGAGCCACGTGTTCAATCTGCTGGATGCGCGCGGCGTGATCTCGGTCACCGAGCGGCAGAGCTATATCCTGCGCGTGCGCGAATTGGCGAAGGCTTGCGGCGAGGCTTGGCTCGCCACCGAAGGCGGAGGGGTGAACCCATGAGCATGAGCGAACCCGACATCGGCGGCCGTGCGCCCATCGCCATCGAGGTCGAGGCCGGCAAGAGCTATTGGTGGTGCGCCTGCGGACGCTCGAAGACGCAGCCGTTCTGCGACGGCTCGCACAAGGACACGCCTTTCACGCCGGTCGAGTTCAAAGCCGAGACGAGCGGGAAGGTGTTCTTCTGCACCTGCAAGCGCAGCGCCCGCAAGCCGACCTGCGACGGCAGTCACAAGAAGCTCGCATAATGCCCGACCTGCTGCTCGAGTTCCTGTCGGAGGAAATCCCCGCGCGCATGCAGGCGCGAGCGGCCGACGATTTGAAGAAAATCGTCACCGACCGGCTGGTCGCGGCCGGTCTCGTCTATGAGGGTGCCAAGGCCTTCGCGACGCCGCGCCGGCTCGCACTGTCGGTGCACGGCGTGCCGGCGCGCCAGCCCGACATCAAGGAAGAGAAGAAGGGCCCGCGCGTCGGCGCGCCCGCGGGCGCGATCGCCGGCTTCCTGAAGAGCGCCGGTTTGTCGTCCATCGACCAGGCCAAGATCGAGAAGGACGCCAAGAAGGGCAACTTCTACGTCGCAGTGATCGACAAACCAGGACGACCCGCGCTCGAGGTGATCGGCGAGATAATCCCCGAGGTGGTGCGCAGCTTCCCGTGGCCGAAATCGATGCGCTGGGGCAGCGGCCGGCTCACTTGGGTGCGTCCGCTGCATTCCATCATCGCCACCTTCGGCCCGGAAACCGAGGAGCCTGACGTCGTCAAGTTCAGCGTCGACGGCATCCCGGCCTCCGACGAGACCCGCGGCCACCGCTTCATGGCCCCTTCCGCCATCAAGGTGCGCCGCTTCGAGGACTATGTCGCCAAGCTCGAGAACGCCAAGGTAGTGCTCGATGCCGCCCGCCGCGCCGACATGATCCACGCCGATGCCAAGAACCTCGCCTTCGCGCAAGGCTTCGAACTGGTGGAGGATGCGGGTCTGTTGGCGGAAGTCGCCGGCCTAGTGGAATGGCCGGTCACGCTGATGGGCTCGTTCGAGGCCACGTTTCTGGCGATCCCCGGCGAGGTGATCCGCGCCACCATCCGCAACAACCAGAAATGCTTCGTGCTGCGCGATCCCGCAACCGCGAAACTGGTCAACAAGTTCATCCTGGTCGCCAATATCGAAGCCAGTGACGGCGGAAGTGCGATCGTCGCCGGCAACGAACGCGTCATTCGTGCGCGATTGAGCGACGCCAAGTTCTTCTACGAGACCGATCTGAAAACGCGGCTGGAAGAGCGTCTGCCGAAATTCGAGCAGATCGTGTTCCACGAGAAACTCGGCACCCAGGCCGAGCGCATCGCGCGCATCGTGGCGCTGGCCGGGCAGCTGGCGCCAATCGTCGGCGCCGACGTGGCCAAGGCCGAGCGCGCCGCGCAACTGTGCAAGGCCGATCTGCTCACCGAAGTGGTCGGCGAATTCCCCGAGTTGCAAGGCCTGATGGGGAAATACTACGCCGAGGCGCAAGGCGAAGACGAGGCCGTCGCGCACGCTTGCGAGGACCACTACAAGCCGAAAGGGCCGGACGACCTGGTGCCGGGCGACTCCGTCTCGATAGCGGTCGCGCTTGCCGACAAGATAGACACGCTGGTCGGCTTCTGGGCGATCGACGAGAAGCCGACCGGGAGCAAGGACCCTTACGCGCTGCGCCGAGCGGCGTTGGGGCTGATCCGCATCGTCATCGACAACGAATTGCGGCTGCCGTTGCGCATGCAGCTGTGGCATCATTTCGGCACGGTCGGCCGCGACGAGGCATTGGCCGAAGCCATCGCGGTGCTGCATCCTCTGCACGAGCAGATTGTCGAGTTGAGCGCGACCGACATCGAGTTGGCGGTGAAGCTCGAAGTGCTGGTGTCGGAAAAGAGCAAGCGGTTGGCTGGGCCGGTCCTCGTGCAAGCCCATTCCTATCTCAAGCAGACCCGCGACCTGCTGGCCTTCTTCGCCGACCGGCTGAAGGTACAGTTGCGCGAGCAGGGCGCGCGCCACGATCTGGTGGACGCGGTTTTTGCACTTGGTGGTCAGGACGATCTGCTGCTGGTGGTCCGCCGGGTCGAGGCGCTCGGCAAATTCCTCGACAGCGACGACGGCAAGAACCTGCTTAGCGGAGTCAAGCGCGCGTCGAACATCCTCCGCATCGAGGAGAAGAAGGACAACAAGAGCTACACGGCTAAGCCCGATGCCAAGCTTCTTAGGCAACCGGAAGAAAAGGCGCTGGCCGAAGCCATCAACATTGCCAGACAAGAAGCCTCCGCTGCCGTCGCCAAGGAGGATTTCGCTGCCGCCATGAGCGCGATGGCTGCTTTGCGCCCGCGCGTCGATGGCTTCTTCGACAAGGTCACCGTCAATGTGGACGACAAGCCCTTGCGCGAAAATCGCCTCAAGCTGCTCAACGAAATCCGCGAGGCCACCCGCGCGGTGGCGGACTTCTCCAAGATTGAGGGCTAGTATCCTGTCATCGCGGGGCTCGGACGGCTCGGCATTCCGACTTATCAGGATCAGAAGAATCGCTCCGCCCGCCTCGCCGTTTCATCGCTGCACGCCAACCCAAGGAGACCCCCGTCATGGTCATCGGCATCGGTCATTTGCAGCCCATCGTTGCAATCGCCGCCGGCATTCTCATTCTCATCATCCCGCGCCTGCTCAACATTATTGTCGCGATCTATCTGATCTTTGTCGGCGTGATGGGCCTAGGACTTATCAAGTAGGCCGGAATCCGGGCTTGCGTCGGCGGTGCTGGCGGTGCTTTTAAGGGCCTTCAGCCCCTCCAGCATTTCATGACCCATGGCCAAACGAAAATCCTCCAACGCCAGCGCAAAAAAGAAGCCGTCGCCACGCAAGGCTTCAAAACCTAAGCCCAAGGCGCCCGCGCGCCCGGCCCCAAAATTG
>Ga0208850_1000630_pt1 | contig 11164 bp, 7 predicted proteins | sample NGESurshal092012_5_FD_184475 | JGI IMG/M metagenome (GOLD analysis project Ga0208850, IMG submission 184475) | Arctic peat soil microbial communities from Barrow, Alaska - NGEE Surface sample 210-2 shallow-092012 (SPAdes) | ecosystem: Environmental > Terrestrial > Soil > Wetlands > Peat ... | reverse complement strand
AATTGATCCCATAGGCCTGTAGGAGGTCTTGCGACCGCGCTTACGCCGCGTCGTGCCGCGGTTCGAGTCAATCCACACAGACATGGCGGCCGAGTTGGCCTTGGCCTCGTCGGGAATGATGAGGCCTTTCCCCTGCGCAATCCTCTTGGCGTACAACATCTGTGCCGGACTTACCGGTTTGGGGTTGAGCTTCCCCGGTCTTTCACCGGCGGCTTTCTTGGGCGCGTGTTCGTTTAGGAACTTTCGGCAGATCGATATCGACGTCTTGTAGCCGGGCGGAGGCTTGATGCGCTTCTGCCGGACGAGGCTGTCGGCAAAGCGCCTCATCGCGGGCGTTGGCGGATACGCTCCGGTGTCCTTGCAAACTGCGGCGCCAAGCAGGGGAGGTCCTCCGGCGGCGGCACCCTCCTTCAGTTTGCCGATGATGCGCTGGGCGACATCGCACACGGCGTCGATCGCACCGACCATCTCCTGCTTGCCGACAACGACATCGTCGAGCAGACATTCAAGTTGCGCCGTCACGCGCCTGGGCCTTGTTCCCCGGCAACATCGCCTATGTCTGGCACGGAGCTCTGCACGCCACGACCGTCGCCGAAAGTCTTGTGCAGCATGGCTTCACAGTTCGCGCGCAGATCATTTGGGCCAAGGAGCGGCTTGTTATGAGCCGCGGAGATTATCACTGGCAGCACGAGCCATGCTGGTACGCCGTACGGTCCAACGGTCATTGGACCGGCGACCGCAAGCAGTCCACGCTTTGGAATATCGCCAGCGGCGGCCAAGACTTTGAAACCACCCACAGCACCCAGAAGCCCGTCGAATGCATGCGACGGCCGATGCTGAACAATTCCAATCCCGGCCAAGCGGTATACGACCCGTTTCTCGGTTCCGGAACGACGCTGATCGCCGCCGAGACGACCGGCACGGTCTGTCTGGGCATGGAATTGGAGCCACGCTACGTCGACGTCGCGGTGCGGCGTTGGCAAGCGTTCACGGGCTTGACGGCGTGTCTTCACGGTGACGGTCGTTCATACGACGTCATTGCCGATGCACGCCTGACAGGCCTTCAAGACACAAATGCTAGTCCCGCTGCTGCACAGCTGGTCGAGAGCCGTGGTCATGAATAAAACCGTGGCAGATTAGAGCGACGCCCATGCCAGAACGAAAAACCAAACCCTCGGGCCTGAAGGAGATCACTTCCAGCCAGCATAAACCTCTGCCTGAACTGATGGAAACAAAGCCATCTCGTATCCTAGAATGCCCGCCAGAGCTCGGGCCAGTCGCGCGGCAGGAATGGGACAGAATTGTTGGCGAGCTAACCCAATTGGGAGTGTTGAGCAGCTTCGACCGCGGCCCTCTTGCGGCTTATTGTACGGCCTATGCTCTATGGATTGATGCGATGGAGATGGTTCAGAAACACGGCGCGATGATTAAATCTCCGAACGGATTTCCAATTCAATCGCCATATCTTTCGCATCTAAATAAACAGGCGGAAATAATGACGCGAATTGCTTCCGAGTTCGGCTTCACGCCAGCGAGCCGCAGTCGCATTTTCTCATTTACGCAGAAAAACTCGATGCTGTTGGACGCCGTGGACGAACCTGATGATGGAAGGCCATGGTGAATTCGCATAATTACCCGGTATGTTTGTTTTCTCGACCGACACATAACAATAATTTATTTGCAGCTGGGAAACGTCCGTTGTTGGGACTAAAGCGGACATCGCGCTGACTTGTCGCCATGTCCGCTTTTGACTGCCGGACATGCATAGCGCAGAGTAGTTGATGGCAGTTCTCGTTCTTTGACCCCCGTTCCCATTCCCACACGCGATGGCCCGATGTGGTAATGTTTTGGCCTGTGTTTAGCGTGGTCCTGAGGCTACGGGGGAGCACTACATGAGACGTCGCCATTTCATCAAAGTTATTGGCAGTGCGGCGTGATCAATTTCGCCACCAACCAAGAATTACTTCTGACGGGCACACTTTTGATGGCTGCCTGCTACGGGGGAGGGGCGCTCTCGTCCCTGCTGGCGCGGTGGTCGGGTCGACTCGCGCTTGGCGTGGGTCACTTGGCCGCGCTTGCGGGGGCCGTGGTAGGCCTCGGCGTTTCGCTCGGCGTTCTCCTCGGCGACCCGGGCCACACGTTGACCCAACCGCTCCCGCTCCTCTTCCCGTTTGCTCGGCTTTCGCTCTCGGTGGACGGGCTCTCGGCCTATTTCCTGCTCGTTATCTCTCTCGTGGCCGTCGCGGCGGCTATCTACGGCCCGGCCTACCTCCGGGCGCACTCGCCCGACGCGGGACCGGCGCGGCAGGCGGCGCAGGCGGTCGCGCTGAATGTGTTCCTGGGCTGCATGGCGTTCGTCTGCTGCGCCGGCGACGCGCTAACCTTTCTGCTCTGCTGGGAAGGCATGACGCTCGCTAGCTACGTCCTTGTCGTCTCCGACGACCGGGATGGCGAGAACGCTCGGGCAGGGCTTCTCTACATGGTGATGGCCCACGGAGGAATGGCCCTGCTTCTCGTCGCATTCCTTGCCCTCACCGAGCGGGCCGGGGCATTCGACTTTGCGGCCCTTCGCGCGGCGGCGGGTGACCTCGACGGCGCGACACGAACGACGCTGTTCTTCTTGGCACTCGGGGGCTTCGCCACTAAGGCCGGCGTGGTCCCTCTCCACGTCTGGCTCCCTCGCGCACACCCTGCGGCCCCGAGCCACGTCTCGGCGCTGATGTCGGGCGTCATGCTCAAGGTCGCGATCTACGGGATACTGCGCTTCGCCTTCGACCTCCTCGCCCCGGCCGCCGAGCCACTGCCATCCTCCTGGGGATGGACGGTGCTCGTCGTGGGCACGACCTCGGCCGTGCTCGGTGTGCTCTATGCGCTACAGCAGCATGACCTCAAGCGCCTGCTCGCGTTCCACAGCGTGGAGAACATTGGGATCATTCTTATCGGAGTGGGGCTGGCGATGATTCTATGGCGTCGGGAGGACGCGGGCGGCGCCCTCGCGACGGTCGCGCTCACCGCCGCACTCCTTCACACCGTCAACCACGCGGCATTCAAAGGCCTCCTCTTCCTCGGCGCGGGCAGCGTCCTCTGCCGCACGCACGTCCGCAATATGGAGGAACTCGGCGGGCTCGCCCGGCGCATGCCCTGGACGGCTGGGCTGTTCCTGCTTGGAGCCGTCGCGATCTCGGCCCTCCCCCCGCTCAACGGGTTTGTCAGCGAGTGGCTCACCTTCCAGGCCCTCCTCGGTGGCGCCAGCCACTTCCGCGGCCCCGCCGGGCTCGGAATCGTCTTCTCCGCGGCGATGCTGGCGCTCACGGGAGGCCTCGCCGCTGCCTGCTTCGCGAAGGCGTTCGGCGTCACGTTCCTCGGCCGCCCGCGAACGCCCCATGCCGAGCACGCCACCGAGGCACCGCCGTCGATGATCGCCGGCATGGTTTGGCTCGGGGCGGTGTGCGTGGCCCTTGGCGTCGCGCCGGGTTACGCAATGCGCCTGCTCGACGCGCCAACGGCCGAGCTGCTCCACGGCCCCGGGGCGAGCGCCGTCGTAACGGCCCGGGGACCGCTTGTGCTGTCGGCGGCACTAACGCCGTCGGGGACGGACGCCACGGCCATTTCGATGACAGTGGTGGCCGCACTCCTCATCGCGCTCACCGCGATGGCGTGGGTCTTGCGCCGCGGATTGCGGCGTGCCCCGCAGCGCGGCGCGCCGACGTGGACGTGCGGAATGAGCCCCACGGCACGGTTCGACTACACGGCCACCGCGTTTGCCAAGCCGCTCCGGCTCGTCTTCGCGACGCTCTACCACCTCCGCCGCGAGGTGATCCGGGAGACCGCCGGAACGCCGTACGTCGTCCGACGCATTCACTATACCGGAGAGGTCATGGATCTCGCGGAGACGCAAATTTACCACCGCGTCGAGCGGGGTATCTCGGGGCTCTCGCAGGCCATTCGCGCCCGCAGCACCGGCCGCATCCACGGGTACATCGCATTCGTGCTGGGAGCCCTCTTCGTAGCGCTACTGCTGTTCGGGGTGGCCCAAAGATGACCGGCGAGAGACCGCTCACGCTCGTGCTCCTCGAGATGACCCTTCTCGTGCTGCTCGGGCCGCTTGTCACCGGCACCATCCAGAAGCTCAAGGCCCTGCTCCAGTGTCGGCAGGGAGCCGGGATCCTTCAGCCGTATCACGACATCATTAAGCTGCTCCGCAAGGGCACGGTGCAGGCGGACACGACCTCGGGCTTCTTCCGGTCGATTCCGGTGCTCGTGCTGGCTGCCACGGTGGCTGCTGGTGCACTCGTTCCGGTCGTCCGTGCGGGGCCGCCGGCTTTCCCGTTGGGCGACGCGTTGATGCTCCTCGGGCTGCTCGCACTGGCCCGCTTCCTCACTGCGGTCGGTGCGTTCGACGCCGGCGGCGCGTTCGGCGGGATGGGGGCCTCGCGAGAGATGACGATCGCGCCGCTTGTCGAGCCGGTCTTAATGATGGTCGTATTCTCGACCGCGGTGGCTGCCGGGACGACGGAACTCGGCGCCCTCGCAGCGCATCGCGGGGCGTCGTGGATCCTCGCCTGGCGCGCGGCGGACTTCCTCGGCTTTGCGGCCATGCTCGTGTTACTCCCGGCAGAGACGGGCCGCATTCCTGTGGACAACCCGGATACCCACCTCGAGCTCACCATGCTGCACGAAGGCATGCTGCTTGAGCACTCCGGGCCGGGGCTCGGCTGCATGATGCTCGCGTCGCACACCCGACAGATCGTAACTCTCGGCCTCGTGTCGGCCCTCTTCTTCCCGGTCGGACTGGCAGACGGCGCGGGCGTCACGGGCCTCTTGCTCGGAGCCGGCGCGTTCGCGGCGAAAATCCTCGTGCTTGCGACCTGGCTCGCGCTCGTCGAGTCGTCCTACGCCAAGCTCCGCTTCTTTCGGGTGCCACAGTACCTTGGCATCGGTTTCGTCTGCGCCCTCACGGCGCTCGCGCTGAGGATCCTATGACCCCCGAGACGGTCCAGACGATCATCGACGACCTCGGCGCGCTGCTGCTGTTCACGATGATTCTCATCATCGCGGCACGTCAGATTTCCAACGCCATCCACGCCGTGGCCGCCCAATCGCTCCTCATCGCCATCGCGGGCGCGGTCCTGGCGACGGCCACCGGGAATGCGGACCTCTGGGTCATCGCCGGCGTTACGCTCGCCATCAAGGCAATCGTGCTTCCGTGGGTGCTGCACTGGGTCGTCCGGCGCTTGAGCGTCCGGCGCGAGATTGAGCCGGTGATCGCTGTCTCCGCAACGCTCGCCCTCGCTGTTGTGGTCGTCGTGATGTCGTTTCACCTCAGTGCCTCACTCGGCTCCGTCCGCCAGGCGATCACCGGCAACGCGCTTCCCGTCGGCATCGCCCTCACCCTGCTCGGTGTGCTGGTCATGGCGACCCGTAAGACGGCGCTAACCCAGATGGTGGGCCTCTTCGCGTCGGAGAACGGGATCTTCTTCACAGCGATGGCGGTGACGCAAGGCATGCCGCTCATCATCGAAATCGGCGTGATCCTCGACGTCATCCTCGCCGCGCTCGTTATGACAATCATGGTGCTCCGGGTCCGCTCGACGGTCGATGCCGACATCGCGGACCTGGACCGGCTGAGGGGATGATCCGTGGCTCAAACACTCCTCTGGGTCCTGCCGCTCGTCCCGACCGTCACGGCGCTGCTCATGCTCACGACGCGCGACCGCCGCATCCTCTCGGCCATCGACGTCGGTAGCTCGGCGGTCCTTTTCGCGCTCACGCTCGTCCTTGCCCGTGAGGTGGCAACCGGCGGCCCACAGGTGCTGGGCGTCCTCCGCGTGGACGACCTTGGGCTCGTCTTTCTCCTCCTCCTCGTCGTCCTCACTCTGGCTGTCTCCATCTATACGGTGGGGTGGCTCAGGCAGGCGGTGGAGGTCGGCAACATGAAGGCCGAGTCCCTGCGGTCCTACTTCGCTCTCGTGCACGCCTTCGTCGCGACGATGGTCGTGACGGTCCTCGCCGACAACCTCGGAGTCCTCTGGATCGCGATGGAAGGGACGACGATCACCTCGGCCGTCCTCATCGGCTACCACGGCCACCAGCACGGCCTGGAGGCGGCGTGGAAGTACATCATCGTGACGACCATCGGCATCTCCTTCGGCCTCTTCGGCACGGTGCTCATCTATGCCGCTGCCACCGACGTCATGGGAGGCGCGGGCGCGATGAGCTGGTCGGCGATCATGAAGGTCGCTCCCATGCTCGACCCGGGTATCGTCCGGATCGGCTTTATCTTCGTGATGGTCGGCTACGGCACCAAGGCGGGTCTCGCGCCCATGCACCTCTGGCTGCCGGACGCCCATAGCCAGGCACCCACGCCGGTCTCGACGCTACTCTCGGGCATCCTTATCAAGTGCGCGCTCCTTGCAATAATCCGGTTCCAGACGATCGCTGCCGCCGCGTGCGGCCCGGCATTCCCGGCGGAGGTGCTACTCGTCTTCGGCCTCACTTCGGTCGTCGTGGCGACGCCGTTCATCCTGGTTCAGCAAGACATCAAGCGCCTCCTTGGCTACCACAGCATTGAGCACGTCGGGATCGTGGCGCTCGGTCTCGGTTTCGGCGGCTCCGTCGGCACCTACGGTGCGCTGCTGCACGTGGTGAACCACGGTATCACCAAGGCCCTCGCGTTCTTCGCCGCCGGCACGGCCATCGCCCGCTACGGCTCGCGCGACATACATGTCATCCGGGGCCTGTTCGCGGTGGCGCCGATCGGCGCGACCCTCCTCATGCTGGCGGCGCTGTCGCTCGCCGGCATGGCGCCGTTCTCGATCTTCGTGAGCGAGCTCATGGTCCTGCGCGCCGGCATCGGCGACGGTCACTGGGTGGCGATTGCGATCTTCCTCGCGATGGTCGTTGTCATCTTTGCCGGTCTCCTCCATCATATCGGCGCGATGGTCTTCGGCGAGCCGACGGCGGCGGCGGGCCGAGAGGCCGAGGCATGGTCCCCGCTGCTCGGGATGCTGCTGCTCGCAGCGATCATGGTCCTGCTTGGCCTCACCATTCCCGCGAGTTTCGACGGGCTCCTCCAGCGCGCCACGGAGATTGTCGTTGGCTGACCCTGCTCTCATGGACGCGCTGCGGGCGGGCGCGGGCGGCTCCGTCGACGCGGACGTCGGACCGCGCCCATCAGACCTCACGGTGCGCCTCGGTCGCACGGGCGATCTCCCGACGGCTGCCGCCGTGCTCATCGCACCGTACTCGATGGCCCTAGCCACGGTCGTGGCGACCGACGAGACGGCGACGCCGGACGGCGATCTGAAGGTGCGCTATGTCTTCGAGCCCACCGCCCCCGGCGCTCCCGATCGGTTCGTGACGCTTCTCATCTCCGTGGATGCGTCGCGCCCGGAGGTGCCCTCGCTGACGACGGCAGTCCCGGCCGCAAACTGGCACGAGCGCGAGATGCAGGACCTCTTCGGGATCGTCCCCGTCGGGCATCCCGATCCCCGCCCGCTCGTTGTCCACGACGGGTGGCCACAGGGCGTCTTCCCGCTCCGCAAGTCCTTCGACGGCTCGCGGCGCGTCCCGGTCGAGCCCGCCGACGAATTCCCGCACCTCGTCGCCGAAGGCGAGGGCGTCTTCGAGATCCCGGTCGGCCCGATCCACGCCGGCATCATCGAACCGGGTCACTTCCGCTTTACGTCGGTCGGCGAAACCGTGCTCAATCTCGACGTGCGCCTGTTCTACACGCATCGCGGGCTGGAAAAGCGGATGGAGGGGCTCTCGCCGCTCGACGCGTTTTACGTAGCCGAGCGTATCTGTGGGGTCTGCTCGGTCGCGCACGGCCTGGGCTACTGCGAGGCACTCGAGCAGATTGCCAGCGTCGATGCCCCGCCGCGGGCCCAGCTCATCCGGAGCATCGCTCTCGAGCTGGAGCGGCTCTACAACCACGTCGGCGACGTTGGTAACGTCTGCGCCGGCGCCTCGTTCCACTACGGCACCGCCGCCGGGATGCGCTTGAAGGAGCGCCTCCAGCAGATGAACGAGCGGCTCGCCGGCAATCGCTTCCTCCGAGGCCTCGTGATCCCGGGCGGCGTGCGCCTCGATCTCTCGGACGACCTCCTCGGAGTCCTCGCCGTCACACTCCAGGACACTCTCGCCGGGCTCGACAGCCTGATGGGACGCATCGAAGCCAACCCGTCGGTCGTCGATCGGCTCGACGACACCGGCATCCTCCAACATCAGACCGCGCTGGACCTCGCCGTCGCTGGAGTGGCGGCCCGGGCGAGCGGCGTGGACCGCGACGCGCGCCGCGACCATCCCCACGGCGCGTTCGCGGGTCCCGAGCCGCCCGACCTACACGTCGTGACCGCCTCGGAGGGCGACGCGATGGCCCGCGTGACGGTTCGCGCCCTTGAGGCCCGGGAGTCGATCCGGCTCGTCGGTGAGTTCGTCCGACGACTCGAGCCGGGGCCGTTGCAGGTCGCCCTCGTAGAGCCGCTGCCGGGCGGACGGATCGGGATCTCGGCCATCGAGTCGGCGCGAGGCGAGGCGGTCCACTGGCTTCGCACCGATGCCGGCGGGCGCGTGGAGCGATACCACCTCCGGTCGCCGAGCTATCACAACTGGCCCGCGGTGGCCCTGGCCGCTGAGACGGCGATTGTCCCGGACTTCCCGCTCGTCAACAAGAGCTTCGAGCTTTGCTACTCGTGCACGGATCGCTGACATGCTGCGAATTATCATGAACGCACTTCGCACCGGGGTGGTCACGACCCGCTACCCCGCGGAGCCGAGCGTGCCGCCAGACCGCTTTCGGGGGGCGCCCGTGCTTCGACCCGGCAGCGCCCTGCCCCCTCCCGCCGTCTGCCCCACGGGTGCGCTTTCAGAGCATCTCGTCGCCGGCCATCGTCACGTTGCCCTCGACCTCGCGCGGTGCGTCTTCTGCGGCCGCTGTGCCGAGGATCCGTGGGCTGATGCGGTTGCCATGGGGCGGGACTTCGAGCTCGCAGCGCGCTCCCGCGACGACCTGCGGATCGAGGTTGTGGCCGACGACCCTACCGTCCCAGCGGCGGGACCAGCACCCGACCCAGAGGCCGAAGCCGCCCGCGCCTCGTCTGAGATCCACCGGGTGCTCGGTCGATCGCTGCACCTCCGCCACCTCGACGCGGGCTCTTGCAACGCATGCGACTGGGAGCTCGCCGCCCTCCTGAACCCGGCGTACGACGTTCGTCGCCTCGGCATCGACTTCGTAGCCTCCCCGCGCCACGCGGACGGGGTCGTGGTCACCGGCCCGGTGACGCGCAACCTGGAGACCGCCGTCCGCCGCACGTTTGAGGCCATCCCCGACCCGCGCATCGTGATCGCCGTGGGAGCCTGCGCCGCCTCCGGGGGCATCGTCGGGCAGGGATACGCCAGCGCCGGCGGCGTCGACCGGGTCCTGCCTGTCGACGTCTACATCCCCGGCTGCCCGCCGCGCCCGGAGGCCATCATCTTCGGCATCCTGGTCGCGGTTGGGCGCCTTAGTGCCCGCCGCCTGGCGCGCGAGGGGTAACGGGACGGCGCCGCGCTTTCGTGCCGGGACGGGGTGGCATCGTTCACGCCCGACTGCGCGACCGGTCGCGAGGCCGGCTCGAGCGGCGAGGACGACAGCGGCCCCTACGCCAAGATGTTGACATGGTTTACGGCCGGACCGGCCCGTAAGTTTTCTCTCAAACTGAGTTTGCAGCAGCCGCGCCGCAGCTTAAACGCGATACGTTTGCCACTCGCGGATGCATCGGTGGCACATCCAACGTAGCCACCCTTGCGCGACAGGGCGACGCGGCGACGGATGACGTCCACGGGCTCGTTCTCTTCGATGCGGTCTTGTGTTCACTCGGTGTCGAATAGAGCGCTGCTGCGCAGTGCCGTTCTTTTTTGGCGCGGGCGATTGGCACTTAGATCCTAAGACAGAACCAGTGGATCATCAAACCACTCGGGATGGCGATTATGTACGTTAGAAACACGATCCATTAATGGACGGACCCCCAAATTTGGCATGCTCTTTCGTCTTCCGGAGGACTTCATGTCGCGCCGGTGGCGCTAACGCTCGGAGCTTGTCTAAGTACTCGTCGGCGATGTCATAATTTCCGCATGTGGCGCAGCTAACAACGATTCCACGAAATCCGGGAGGAGTACGGTCCCTCGCCGAGCCATCACAAACTGGGCACTGACACTGCATGTCTTCTTCTCCTAGCAAAGGAAATACATGAGGCCGGCCAACTGGAATGGAGAGCCAAAGATGATGAGAACATAGATTGAATGCGCGCGTCCACTCACTCCCTTTTTACCAAAGACCAAATAGCTCGCTGCATTTCCTCGATGTTATCGTTCGAGGGAACATCTCTGGCTGTCTTAATCAGCATTCCCAAGATGACCAAGTACCCGCGTGAACTCTAACATTCTGCTTGGGGTAGGGGGAAGCCAAAAGGCGGCGTCCGCAAGGCTTCTGGCGTTGGGCGCGGCATCGTCAAGCAGAAGAAAGGCGAACGCGCGGGTGGCGACGCCAACATTGCGGCCGCCAAGGCCCCCATGCCGACATCGCCGAGGAATTTGTGCGTTACGATGTGAAATGAGTCTAGGCTTACTCTGGAGCAGCCATGTCTGCTGTCGGCACTTTACGGACGTATCAGCCCATCCGGCGGATGTCCGTTGTCGGGGGTAAAGAAGACATAACGCCGGACATACCGCTATGTCGCAGTGTGGTCCGATGCGGACGATCAAAATATATCTACGTCAACCTTACATAACAACAAATTATCATCACAATGCTCGATCCTTGAGGCTATCCTTATTCGCATAATGACAGGTTATGGAACGTTCGATCATCGCGGCAGAGCAGTCACCTAGAGCACCAGACTACGAATCTGGGGGTCAGCGGTTCGAATCCGTTCGGGCGCGCCATTTTCAGAGACATCCCGTGCGATTCGCACGGCAATCGCACGACGCAAGGTAGCCATGGGCGATTGGGCTGGAACGCAGGCGGATGGCTCGGTAGTGGAGCAGCTGACTACGAATCTGGGGGTCAGGAGTTCGAATCTCTTCGGGCGCGCCAGCACTTAGCACCCACCTACCGTGCAAAAAATACTGCCATTTTACGGAATTTGCAAGGAGCCGAGCTCGCGCCAATTTTGCGCCCAATGCA
>Ga0208850_1000620_pt1 | contig 11319 bp, 15 predicted proteins | sample NGESurshal092012_5_FD_184475 | JGI IMG/M metagenome (GOLD analysis project Ga0208850, IMG submission 184475) | Arctic peat soil microbial communities from Barrow, Alaska - NGEE Surface sample 210-2 shallow-092012 (SPAdes) | ecosystem: Environmental > Terrestrial > Soil > Wetlands > Peat ... | reverse complement strand
GCAAGAACGGTGACAAGAAGACGAGGATCGCGAGCACCTATGTCGTGGAGAAGGGCAAGCCGCTCGCATCCCCGGCCGTTAAGCTATTTCGACGCCGAATCCTTTGACAACAGCGCGATCGCCTCCTGCACGGTCGTCATGAATTGTGCGGGGAAGATGATGGTGGAATTCTTCTCAACCGAGATTTCCGCCATCGTCTGCAGGGTTCGCAGCTGCAGCGCCACGGGATGTTGCGTGATGATGTCGGCGGCCTGGCCGAGCTTTACCGCCGCCTGATATTCACCTTCGGCGGCGACTATCTTGGCGCGACGCTCGCGCTCGGCCTCGGCTTCCTTAGCCATCGCACGCTGCATATTGTCGGGCAACGTGATGTCCTTGATCTCGACCGCCGTGACCTGGGTGCCCCAGGGCTCGGTGTGCTGGTCGATGACGTTCTTGATCTGCTCATTGATGCTCGCGGTGTCCGAGAGCAATTGATCGAGGCTGAACCGTCCGACCACATTGCGCACGGTAGTCTGGCTGATCTGGTTGATCGCGTTGTAGACGTTCTCGATCGCGATCACAGCCTTTTCCGGATCGGTAATGTGATAGTAGGCGACCGCCGCGATATCGATCGAAACATTGTCCTTGGTGATGATCTTCTGCGAAGGGATTTGCATGGTGACGGTGCGCAAGGATACGCGCACCATCTGCTGAATCGGCACGAAGATCAGCGTGAGGCCCGGCCCGCGGACACCTGCGAATTTGCCGAGCAGAAACACCACCCCGCGCTCGTATTGCTTCAACAGCGAAGCGAAACGATGACATAGAGGGCTACCGGCAGGACAAGAACGAAAATAACATCCATGGTGTCCTCATCATCCGTCTCGTCACGCTTGTTCGATCAGCGGCGTCGCCGCAGTCGGGCGTGCAATCAGACCGCTGTTTTCTGATCCATCAATGTACTCGACGATTTGTCCCCGGGGAGGGGCGCCGGGAGCATGTGCAATGTCGCGGCCGCCGCGAAGCCGAACGCCAATTTGGATGCGAGAGTGAGTGCATATGGGAGCAGATGCACGAAGCTCGGGCTCACGGCCGGCAGCACGACGAAGTAATTGATCACCCATACGAGCGCGAGACTGCCGACCATAAAGGAAAAAATAGCTCTATCGCGGGCCGGCCCCTCCACCACGATTTGCAATGCAACGCTCAGGGCAACACCGAGCGCCACGGCGAGGCCCATGTGAACGGCCACACCGGCCATTGCCGGCGCGCCCTCAAGTCCGATCGCCGAAGCGACCTGGCGGGCGACCATTGCGGCATCTCCGCCTGTCAGTGCCGAATACAGCCAGACGACAACGATCTCGGCTAATCCACCGGCCAAGCCAATGAACAGTCCGGTTCGCAAGTGGTCGTGGGGTGTCGCTGGCCGGGTTAGACTGCTGGAAGTGGACATGTTGAACTCCGATCCTTGTGAAGCCTGTTGCCGGTTTGAGCGAGCCCGCGTCCCGGTCGCCGAAGGGACGCCGGACCACACTATGCCGGACTACACTATAATGAGTACAGGGTTGCGCGCGGATACGGTCGCCTCATGCGTCGATTGGACCGCTCGCGCGTGTGGCTCCCTTCAGCCCTCCATCTTTACTCCCGCAGGTCCGTAGGGCGCAATAGCCAACGGGCTAATCCTCCAGGCCAGAGCCAGACTCCAGGGAGGATTTCAAGCAGGCAGACCGTTATCTGACGGTCGCGTTTTCAAATTGAATGACGGCCATACTTCAACATGGTCAAATTTTGCCGGATTCGGGGGCCGCGATGACTGACGACGCTGGTCACGTCAGCGAGCGCTTCTCGCCTTTCAAGATGCGCCAACAAATTATAGCCGCCTCGCAAAAGCATCAGCAGCGATCGAACTCAAGCCCGGGCGACAACTCCCGGGATTGCAGCCATTTATAATCGCTAGGCTTCTTCAGGTGGCTTGGTGTGCCGGAACATCCTGAGCAGCGTCAAATCATAGGCGATCTTCAGGCATCCGCACACCACCAGCGGCAGGCCGGAAAACGGTCCCGCCAGCATGAACCCCGCCATGGCGGGACTAATCGACGATGCCAGGCTGCGGGGCACCGCGGTCACGCTCGCCGCTGCGGTGCGTTCGGCAGGCGTCACAACGGCCATCACGTAGGATGACCGGGTCGGAACGTCCATCTGCGATAGCGCCGAGCGAACCAGCAGCAGCGCCAGCACGACGGTCAAGTCAGACGAAAAGGCTGCGGCGATCAGGCAGATGCTCGACGGGATGTGCGTGAACACCATGGTGTTGATGAGACCGATGCGTCCGGCGAGCCACGCGGCAACCGGAAATGAAATCGCGCCCAGAAGGCTTGAGCAGAAGAAATATAAACTCGCCGCTTCCAGCGACAGATTGAATCGTTGAAACAACCAGAGCGCCAACAGCGACTGCACGACGAAACCGCCGGCAAAGGCATCCAGGCTGAACAAGGCCGCAAGCTTGTATACGATGTTTCGCGACGGCCCGAGCGCGGCCTTCGGAACGGTCGCCGCATGGGTGTGATCGCGCGGCAGACGCCGGTAAAGCAGCGCCGCCAGCCCTCCGAGTGCGGCGTATCCGTAAAACATCAGCCGGATGGCGGCGAGCTTCGGCCAGCCGTGGGAAGCGAATACCTCGGGCAACGCCGCCGCCAGCGATCCCACCGCTGCGGTCAGCGAACCGATCAGGCTGTAGCGGGCAAAGACGCCGGTGCGGCTGCGGTCGGCGGTCTCCTTCGTCAACTGGGCATGTTCCAGCGGAACTAGCATGCCCAGATCGCCGCCGGAGGGGTTGATGCTGCCGATGAAGGCGACCAGCAGAACAGGCGCCAGGGTTTCTACCGCCGGGAAAATCAACCCGGTCATAACGATCAGCGCGGCGCCGGCGAGAAACAGGTTTCGGAGCTCAAAGCGCGGCGCGATGAATCCAACGATCAATGTCAGCGCCGCCGTTCCGAGCAGCGACGCACTGGCGACGACTCCGATCTGCTGAGGGCTAAAGCCCGTTGCCGAGAGGTAGACAGGCAGAATGATGATGGCGAAGCCGTCGCCGAACCCGCGCACGCCCCGCGCGGCATAAAGCAGCCAGATGTTGGAAGGGCTGGTCATGTCAGGCAGCGGATCGTCATGGCAATGTCCGGATTTCGATGCGATCGAAGCGCGTCACGCTGTCGGCCTTGGTCCAGAGCGCGACCTTGCCCGCGCCCGCGATGGTGAGGTCGTTCGCGGTGAACAGTTGCTTGCCATCGAACGTGATCGTGAACCGCTGGCCTTCCGCCCGCAGGCCGAGCTGGTGCCACTCGTTCGCCGTGACCCTGGTGTTCACGCCTCCGAGCTGCTCGCGCCGGCCCTTGACCACTCGATAGAAGCGAACGTTGTCCTCGAGCGCATTGGCGCGCACCACATAATAGTTGTCGGCATCGCTGAGCCGGACGGCGACGCCGCCGGCCTGATCGACCTTCCCGCCCACCGCCTTGAAACGAACCGCGACATCCACATCACTGGCGGACACCGGTTGGTAGATCGCGAGCGGAAAGCAGTAATCGGTCCTGTCCGTACTGGTCTGCTCGATGGCAAGCCCGGCGGCCGCCGATGCATCGGCGGCCACTACCCACTGCCCCGGGCCGCCCTGCCCGGTGCGCGCAAATTCGAAGTCGGCGGGCGAAGCGCCCGGCGTCATCTTGTCGATGGCAATCATGATGGCACCTGTCTGGGTATAGCCCGCCGATCCTGCGCAGGCGACGGCGCATGCGAGAGCAGTGGCGGCGAGGATGGGTTTGATCGAATGAAAATTTGGAGGCTTCATTCCGTCTCCTTGGGTGGCGCAGAGCTTGAACGGTGCTACCGTTTGACGGGGAGCCTGCATTCCCCCGAACTGCGGCGTAAAACAAATTCAACTCACCTGCATGCCCTTTGCCTTCATTGTGGCGATGGCGACCGGACTCTTCAGGAAATCCAGGAACGCCGCCACCGCGTCGGATTGCTTCGCTCCGATCGGCTTGCCGACGGCAAAGACCGTGTAATTCTGCATTCTTTCAGGGAACGGACCCACGAACACCGCGCCGGGTTTGCCGACAATTTCACTGATTTGCGTCATGCCCAGTGCTCCGTCTCCCTGCGCGAGAGTAACCTCGGTGATATCGCCGCCGGCCCCGAACTTGATCTTCGGCCTCAGCTGTTCGGCGATGCCAAGCTCTTGAATGACGCGTGCGATGTGAATGCCGGCGGCACCGCCGCGGCTTGGATCGGCGTAGACAATGGTTTTTGCGGCGAGCAGTGCCCGGCTGAGATCTTCAACGGAGGTGACGGGAGGTATGGTTGCGCCGGGCGCCGTGACAATGCCGACGCCGACTTTGGAAATCGTCGTCTGGCTCGCAGCTTCGATCTTACCGTCTTTGACCAGACTGGAAATCGACTGCAGCGATGAGATGACGAGGTCGGCTTCCTCGCCACCCCTCGTCCACTCGGTGATTGCACCCATCGTGCCGTAGTGAATGATGACCTTGTGACCCGAAGAGCGTTCGAAATCGCCGATGATTTCCTTGAACACTTCCTGTATCGAGGCAGCCGACAAAAGCCGCATTTCCGCAGCGCCAAGCGGATTGTGTGATCCGAGCAGCACCAGGATTGCGAATGCCGCGACGCATGCCGGGATCGACCTTGCGATCTTGCGTTGGCCGCTACGGATGAAGGCAACGATAGTGACAGCAGACATGGTTCACTCCACGCCGCCGCCGGATCAGGACTTTTTTGGGAAAGAGCATTTCACCAAGCCCTTCAACCCGGCGCGCGGGCTAAAGATGCAGTGCTTGGGCGAAATGCCTTGATAGGCCGGGCGACTGCGTTCAAGCCCGACGACGCTGATATGATGCGAAAACGGAGCGGAGTCAATAACGCACTACTGAATTTTATATTTCCGCGAGCGGTGGCGCCAGCGGAACATGATGATGCTACATCTTGCGCAGACGCCGCGCATCGTCGGCGGCCTCCGCCAGCAGCCAGTCGCGGAAGGTCACGATCTTCGGCTGCATCGAAGCCGCCTTCGGGCAGACGATCCAGTACGTCTTGGACAGTTTCAAAGCCAGATCGAACGGCTTGACGAGGCGACCGTTGATAAGGTCCCAGGCTGCAAGCGCGGTGCGGGCAAGCGCAACACCCTGGCCGTTGACCGCCGCATCGATCAGCATGCTGGCGCGGTTCAGCACCAGGCCGTGAGACATTTCGGCATCGACGCCGGCGGCATCGAACCAGTTCGACCAGGCCTTGCTGTCTTCGAGATGCAGCAACGGAAATTTCAGCAGGTCCGACGGTTTGGCGATGCGGTTACGCCCGGACATCAGTCTGGGGCTGCAGACCGGAAAAAGCTGCTCGGTGCAAAGCCGGACGGCGTCGAGCCCACTCCAATTGCCGTCGCCGTGCCTGACCGCAACGTCGACCTCTTCACGAACGAAGTCGATATGATGCATGGTTGCGGAGACCCGCAGATCGATGCCGGAATGGGCTTCGGCAAACCGGCCGAGCCGATTGACCAGCCATTTGGCCGCAAAATCCGGCGATGTGCTGACGGTCAGAACGCCGGTATTTTGACGCTGCACGATGCGCTCGGTGCCCGCGGCGATCCGGTCGAGCGCGTCGCGCACTACGTTGAGGTATTCGCGGCCGGCGCCAGTGATAACCAGCCGCTGGTGCTCACGATTAAAAAGCTTGATGCCGAGGGTGGCCTCCAGCAGTTTGACCTGATGGCTGACGGCTCCCTGGGTGACGCACAGCTCTTCAGTCGCGCGCGTGAAGCTTTCGCTGCGCGCCGCAGCCTCGAATGCCCTGAGAGCGTTGAGTGGCGGTAACTGACGGGGCATGGCCCACCTTCATGAGAAAATCTAGGGAAAGGTAAAGAATTGATGCTTTGCTGACAAGGCATTCCCGGTTCTATCGGTCTGGCTCCCCGGCTGTGCTGACGCCCAGCCGATCGAGATGGAGCATCAGAAAATGTCGCAATCATTTGTTCAGGAACCTCGTCGCGCCAGCTCTCCTGCGCAGACCAGTCAGCACATTTTATCGAATTGGAGCCACGCCATAGAGATTTGGCTCAATCGCCGGCGTGGACGGCAGGAGTTGAGCTCGCTGGACGACCGGCTGCTGGATGACATTGGAATCTCGCGTGAAGACGCGCTTTGGAAGGCCCGCAAGCCGTTCTGGAGACCCTGACCTGGCGTCGTTTAATCCCGCTGATTTAACGGCCTTGTCATCGGCCAATCTGGCCGGCTCTGGAGTTCATGAATATTTCTAGGGCCAGGCGTAGAAAAGATGCGTTGCGGATCGGTTCGGCAACGATACATCTAGCCAGGCTTCGCCATGCGAAGCACTATCGGGTCCTTAACGCAGCCGCCCGGTTCCTGAGGACGTTTCCGTCTCAAGCGCTGCTCCAGCCCCGTGTGGGGAGGAGCACCTATGAGCGACGGAAGCATTGCAAATTTCCCTCCATCATTCTCTCCGACTGTCGCGGCCAGTCCGGCCGCCGGCCGCCCGGTTGCCGCGCGAACCAAATTGCTGCTCGAAGGGCCGGTCCTGTCGACGCTGCTGCGGCTCTCGGCGCCGAACATTCTCAACCTGCTGGCGATCGCCGGCATGATCACGTTCGACGGCCTGTTTGTTGGTCGTCTTGGCCGGGACGCGCTCGCGGGGGTATCGCTCGCCTTCCCGTTTGTGATGCTGATCCAACATACGGCAGCGAGCGGTATGGGTGGTGCCGTCTCATCCGCAATTGTCCGCGCACTCGGTGCCGGCAAGCGCGATATTGCCAACGCGCTTGTGCTGCATACTCTTGTTCTGGCCCTTGGCCTTGCGGCAGCATTCTCGACAGTGCTGCTGCTCGGCGCACCCTTCGTCTTTCGATGGATGGGCGGGCAAGGCGAGGCGCTGTCCGCCGCCTTCTCCTACTCGAACGTGGCGTTCAGCGGCGCAGCATCGATCTGCATGCTGAATCTGCTCGGCAGTGCTGTGCGAGGAACAGGCAATATGGGTCTGCCCGCCGGCGTCATCGTCGGCAGCGTGATCGCGCACGTTCTGATCTCGCCGTTGCTGATTTTCGGATGGGGGCCGTTGCCGGCCCTTGGTCCGGCAGGTGCCGGCTGGGACCTGATCATGCCGTTCGGCGCTGGCAGTCTCGTGCTGCTCGCTTACCTGCGCTCGCCCCGCTCGCTCGTCACTTTGGCATTCCGCGGCGTGTCTCTGCAGCGGGGACTGTTCGCCGAAATTCTCAAGGTCGCCGTGCCCGGATTGATCAATGTGATGATCACCAACCTCTCTGTCGTGCTGCTGACCGGGATCGCCGGCCACCTCGGGAAAGAGGTGGCGATCGGCTACGCGATGGGCGCCCGCCTCGAATACATCCTCATCCCGCTGGCGTTCGGCTTCGGCACGGCGATCGTCGCGATGGTCGGCACCAACTGGGGTGCCAGGCAATATCGCCGGGCCCGCGAGATCGCCTGGGCCGGAGCCATGACCGTGGCTACTGCCTGCGCGACGATCGGATTGATGGTCGCGCTTTTTCCGGCGCTGTGGATGGGGCTTTTCACCAACGATGACGAGATCGTCCGCGTTGGCGCCTTGTATCTGCAAATTGTCGGGCCGATTTACGGCTTCTACGGTGTTGGCATGGCGATTTACTTTGCAACGCAAGGGTTCGGAAGCGTTGCATTGACCGTGACCGCGAACGCCGTCCGCCTCCTTGCAAACGCTGGATGCGCCCTAGTTGCCATCTACTGGCTTGATCTCGGCGCGACCGGATTTTTCGTCGCCGTCGCAATTGGGTTTTGTGCGTACGCAGCACTGACTGTCGCCGCAATGCTCAGGGTGAAGGAGCCCGCCGCGACACAGCGGTGAATCGGCCCTCCAAACAGAAGGAAGACCTTCGCATGTACCGATCAAGCGTGCTTGCTGCACTAGCCGCCACCTTCGTGCTTTGCGTTCCGACGCAAACCGTGGCCCACCCTGCTTGCAAACCAGTATTGACGTTTAAGGAGGTGAGGTTTTCGGAGGCGCAGAACCAACAACGAAAATGGACGGCAATTCTGGCTGTTGATGCATCGCGTTGTTCGGCAAGCTCCGGCCCGTTTGAGATCAAATTCGTCCGGCTCAAGGAAGTCGGACCTGATCTGCTGTTCACCGAACGATTCCAGTGGAGTCCGGATGTGGTCGAGGTGTCCTTGGATTTCTGGTGGGACGAATCCGTAGGTGATTACTGGATCGGGGACGTTCCGTCATGTGGATGCGCGAACTAGCAAATCCGCCCTGTGGCTTTCACCAGCGTTACATCAGCGTCGTTCGAACTGGATTGCTTCGTCGCCTTTGCCGCCCTTGGGCGCTTCTAGATTTCAAAGTGGCGAGTTGGGGCTTGATGAATCCGGCCATCTCCCACCTGCGGTCATCCGCGCCGCTCGCCGGACTTGGGTACGCTTCGTCACTTACAAAACTCACACAACAAAAAAACAGAATTCACAGAATCCACTTAATGTTCGAGCCGCCCTACCTTCCGATCGAGAAGCCACACCTCCACGTCATGGTCATTCACAAACTGCTTTGCAACCTCCAACGCATCCTCGTCTGTGGCGGCGTCGATAGGTCTGTATGACGCCACCCTGTTGTCCTCACCAATTAAGTAAGCCCGATAGGTCGGCATGATCCTCTCCTCTCTTTCCCGGAGACAACGCTTGGGAATTCGAACTTGAGAGCGGGGAGCTATGCAAAAACCGACGGAACCCGAATCGCGGTGGTCGGCGGCCGGACAGAAACCATTGAGTCCACAAAGATATTATGGAACTTGAAGTCCGTCGACGTCATCACCCGATTGCATTCAATCACAACCCGGGGGGCGTGCTGAGCGTGAAGCCGCTAACTAACGAATCACACCGTTCAGGGTTTCCGGCGAAAATAAAGCCCAAGCGACGTACGCGATACACAGCGCCAAGACGATCACGTTTCCAAATATGTAAGACCAATACCGTCGCGGGCGGCCTTTGCGGGTGATCGGGCCATACCTCTGGCGGTACCGAAGAAATTTGTAAAACAGACCCGGAGTCTTTCCGGTTTGCAATATGACAGCCGTATCCAATGTCAAATAGACCATGAGCGCCGCAGCGAGCACGAGGGTAACGGGCACGTTTTGCATGGCATGCGTTCCGGCAGGGATACCGAATTCAAATGCTTATTATTCAATCCAAATTCAAGCTGCGCAGCAACCTTGCGATTTCGTTTCGGCGGAATGTGCCCACGCGCCAAGCCCCTGATCCAGTCCGCTTGGCAGCGCCCGGAACCAGCGTCCATACCTGAGGCGCGCTATCTTGAACTCAATCAGGGCCGCAGGGCGCTGGTCGCCACCGGGCTGTCAGCGAACTCCGCTCAGAAACAGATCGAGGTTCGCGATGGATTGCGCCCTGAAGACGCGACGAAGGCCGCTTATGACGCACTCGCGTGTCGATATGGAAATGGGCCGATCACGGGTCGCATCAGAGCGATCACGGCCACCGGTTGACGCGATACCGCTGGCATCTTCCTCAAGGGATGCGGGACTGTTCTGGACCCCCGCAGACCCTTGCATGGACCGCGGGATCAAAGATGCCCTTCGAAATCCTCAAATGACTTGCCGAACTGCGATAGGGCCTCCTCCAGATAATCCGCAAGCATTGGCGTTCCGATCAGGTAAGATGCGGTACGGGCATTGTGGGCCCGCGACGCTTCCGCGCGGAGATCGCGCCAGTTGTCGAGATCGCCGTCACCACGACCGAGCCACATCAGGGCGACGAGGTCGATCTGCTCGTCCTCATTCAGACCTCGAATGAAACCGGAAAGCTCCGAGCGATCTGTACGCTTGCTGTGATCCTCAGGCATATCGTCGCTCGAATCGGTGGTTAAATCCGACTCGGTGGCGTTGCTGTCGGACTGGCGCGACTTTGCGATGATGAAGAACACCTTTTCCGGCGAGATCGACAGGTTTGGAACTTTTCGCATCGCAGACACCTCCTGGGAGCAGGCGTAAGCCGTTTCCCACTATTCAAACTAAAGGCGTCCGGCGAAGAGCACATTGCGCAAGATCAAAGCATGGCCGCAGCGCACGTGATCACGGCCATCGTTTGACGCGACTGCTACATGAGCGCCGCAGCGCTGTTGGCTGATCCGCGCTACACCCTAGTAAGGGTAATAGTAACGATAATAGCGGCGGCCATAATAGGGTCCGCCGCCATAGTAATACGGTCCACCGCCATAATAGCCGGGCCCGTAGCCGTAATAGTAATAATCATCGCGCCGTTGTTGGGCGACAATCGCACCAATCGTTCCGATCATCATCCCCATCACAGCGAGTCCTGCAGCGTTGCCGCCACGGTAGTGCCGGCGGCGGGCGCTGAAATCCGTGGCATCGCTCGACGGCGTGGTCGCCTTGACGAGGCCGGCTGAGCTGGCGGCGGCCATCGGCGGCTCCGCCATCGTGAGGATCAGCGCTGCGATCATCGCCACTACGACGCTGCGGCTAGCCGAACAAAGCAATCCCCTACGTCCTGACATCTCAAATCCTCCCTCATCATGCTACGATATTTAATAATAGAGATCGGATGGAAGGAGCGTTTGATTTGGGTCAATACCATTCCGGCTTTGTCCGATTCTCGACGATACGCTTTTTCGGAAACCAGGACCGCAGGGCGCGGGTAGCCAGCGATGCGCGAGGTGAAGGCATGAGATTGAAATCGACAACTCGACTGGTGCTTAGCCTTTTGCTGTGTCTCGGCGTGGGCGCAGTCGAATCACTGGTGACACGGCCCGAGATTCCGACCTGGTATGCCGGGCTTGTGAAACCAACCTGGACGCCTGCTCCGCTGGTATTTCCAATTGCCTGGTCTGTTCTCTACGTTCTGATGGCCATCAGCTTCTGGCGGCTTTGGGATCTGGAAACGCGTTCCGCCGCCCGCACCAAGGCGATGACGTGGTTCCTGGTCCAGCTTGCTCTCAATGCGCTATGGTCGCCGGTGTTTTTCGGCTGGCACGGCACCAGAACGGCGCTGATTATCATTGTTGGATTACTTCTCGCGATTGCCGCAACAATGATTGCGGCATCCCGTGTCGAACGCCTCGCCGCGTGGCTGCTGGCGCCATATCTGGTCTGGGTCGCTTATGCGACCACGGTCAATGTCGGCGTCGTCGCAATGAACTAGTCGCTCGCTTCAATTCATTTGAAAGGACTATGAATTTGTGATTCGATTCGGTCTCGACGCGAGCGACGGAGAGGATCATGGCTGCGAAGGAGAT
>Ga0208850_1000616_pt1 | contig 11374 bp, 8 predicted proteins | sample NGESurshal092012_5_FD_184475 | JGI IMG/M metagenome (GOLD analysis project Ga0208850, IMG submission 184475) | Arctic peat soil microbial communities from Barrow, Alaska - NGEE Surface sample 210-2 shallow-092012 (SPAdes) | ecosystem: Environmental > Terrestrial > Soil > Wetlands > Peat ... | reverse complement strand
CTTTCCCGGGCCGGACATCAAGCTGCCGCCGGCGGTGGCGCTGCCGATGGGGGCGCGGCTCGCCATCGTACGGCAGGACGAGCGTTTCGCCGTCACGGCTCATGGCTGGCATCTGCCGGCCGTGCATCTGGCGCCGATCAAGGCGCGGCTGCCGGATTTCGTCGCCGTCGCCGAAGAATTTCTCCACGCGCCTTATCTGTGGGGCGGCAAGACGTCGCTCGGCATCGACTGCTCGGGCCTGGTGCAGGTCGCGCTGCAAGCCGCCGGCCATCCCTGCCCGCGCGACAGCGACATGCAGGAAATGGCGCTCGGCAAATTGTCCTCGCTCGGCGAGCTGCGGCGCGGCGATCTGGTGTTCTGGAAGGGCCACGTCGCCATCGCGCGCGACGGCGAAACCCTGCTGCACGCCAATGCGCATGCCATGGCGGTGGCGATCGAGCCGGCCACCGACGCCATCGCGCGCATCAAGGCGGCGGGCTGCGATGTCACCAGCGTGAAGCGGATTTAGCGCGCGCCCAGCAATTCGCCAATGCGGTTGCGATTGAGCGCCAGCCATTGCAAGGCGATGGAGAGCGGGCCGTTGCGCATTTTGCCTGCGCTGAGCCCCGCAAGCGCGGCGTCGATGGAGACGCGGAAAGTTTTTATCTGCTCGCCTTCCGCCGCCGCCCCCGCGCGTTCCGGGACCCACGACGCATCGACGGCAGCGAGAAAAACCGTGACCTCCTCGTCGGTCAGCCCCGGCGTCGTCAGGTAACTGAACAGCTCGACCAGTACGGTCGGCGCGACCGCGATCTCCTCCGTGCATTCGCGGCGCGCCGCTTCAAGCAGCGACTCGCCCGCCTCGACCCGTCCGGCGACCGCCTCGATCATATCGCCGCGGCCATTGGCGAGATGGGCCGTCAGGCGAAATTGCCGTATCAGCACGATTTCATCGCGCACAAGATCGATCGGTAGCACAGCCACCACTTTGCCGGCGAGCAAGATGTCGCGCGTCTGCGTGTGGGTGGCGCCGTCTGTGCCTGTCAGCGTCAGGCGATAGCGTTGGTAATCGCAGTAGCCTTTGGCGAGCAACTCGGGTTGCGAGACCGCGACATCGGCGGGAAGATCGGCGAGTTCGCGGTCGCGCATGTCCGCCGCCTACTGCTCCACGACGTCCCCGGGCGCGATTTCCAGCTTGAAGGCGGCGGCGAGCAGCGCGCGGGTGTAATCGCTCTTCGGCGCCTTGAACAAATCGGCCGCCGCGCCCTCTTCCACCATCTTGCCGTGACGTAGCACCAGCAGCCTGCTTGCCAGCGCGGCGACCACGCGCAGATCGTGCGAGATGAACATGTAGGTCAAGTCGCGCTTCCTTTGCAGATTGCGCAACAGATCGACCATCTGCGCCTGAATGATCATGTCGAGCGCGCTGGTCGGCTCATCCAGCAAGATAAAGGTCGGCTCCAGCACCAGGGCGCGGGCGAGCGCGATGCGCTGGCGCTGCCCGCCGGAGAATTCATGCGGATAGCGGAAGCGCGTTTGCGTATCGAGCCCGACCTCGGTAAGCGCCGCCATCACGCGGCGCTCGCGTTCACCCCTCGCAAGATGCGAGTGATGCACCTTCAGGCCTTCCTCGATGATATCGGACACCGACATGCGCGGCGATAGCGAGCCGTAGGGGTCCTGGAACACGATCTGCATGTTGCGGCGGTATGGCCGCATCTGCTTGAACTTGAGGCCCTGGATGGTGTCGCCCATGAATACCACCGGGCCATCGGACGAGATCAGCCGCAGGATGGCGAGCCCGAGCGTGGTCTTTCCCGAGCCGGATTCGCCGACCACGCCGAGCGTCTCGCCTTTACGCACCTCGACGCTGATGCCGTCCACCGCCTTGATGTGGCCGACCACCTTGCGCAGCACGCCGCGCTTGATCGGGAACCAAACCTTGAGATCCGTGGTCGAGACCACCACCGGCGCGGTGGGCCGCGGCGGCGCCGGATCGGGCTTCGGCTCGGCGGCGAGCAGCGCGCGCGTGTAAGGATGCTCCGGCGCGGTGAACACGCGCTCGACCGGGCCACGCTCGACGATCTTTCCGGTGTTCATCACGCAGACCCGATCGGCGAGCTTGCGCACGATGCCGAGATCGTGGGTGATGAACAGCATCGACATGCCGAGCCGCTTCTGGATGTCCTTGAGCAGCTTCAGGATTTGCGCCTGCACCGTGACGTCGAGCGCGGTGGTCGGCTCATCGGCGATCAGCAGATCGGGCTCGTTCGCGAGCGCCATGGCGATCATCACGCGCTGGCGCTGGCCGCCCGAGAGCTGATGCGGATAGCTCGCCAGCCGCCCCTTCGGATCGGGGATGCCGACCTGATCGAGCAATTCGAGGATGCGGGTACGCGCCTTCTCGCCCGCAAGCCCCTGGTGGATCAGAAGAATCTCTCTTATCTGCTTCTCGATGGTGTGCAGCGGATTGAGCGAGGTCATCGGCTCCTGGAAGATGATGGTGATGTCGTTGCCGCGCACGTGGCGGATCTCGTTCTCCGGCATGGTCAGCAGCTCGCGCCCCTTGAAGCTAATCGAGCCCGAGGGGTGATGCGCGGCCGGATAAGGCAGCAGCTTCATCACCGACAGCGCGGTGACCGATTTGCCGGAGCCCGACTCGCCGACCAGCGCCAGCGTCTCGCCTTTGGCGATGTCGAACGACACCCGATCGACCGCCAGCACCTCGCGCGCGCCGGTGCCGAACGCGACCGAAAGATCGCGGATAGAGAGGAGTTTTTCAGCCGAAGCGTTCATCGGAACGTCTTTCTCGGATCGAAGGCGTCGCGCACCGCCTCGCCGATGAAGATCAAGAGCGAGAGCATGACGGCGATCGAGAAGAACCCGGTGAGGCCGAGCCATGGCGCCTGCACATTGGCTTTGCCTTGGCTTAACAATTCGCCGAGCGAGGGCGAGCCGGGCGGCAGGCCGAAGCCGAGGAAGTCGAGCGCGGTCAGCGTCATCACCGACGATGACAGGATGAACGGCAGGAACGTCATGGTCGCCACCATGGCGTTCGGCAGCAGATGGCGGAAGATGATGACCGCGTTCGATACGCCGAGCGCGCGCGCCGCCATGATGTATTCAAAATTGCGCCCGCGCAGGAATTCCGCGCGCACCAGGCCAACCAGCGAGACCCAGGAGAACAGCAGCAGGATGCCGAGCAAAACGAAGAAACCCGGCGCCAGCACCGAGGAAATGATCAGCAGCAGATAGAGCGAGGGGATCGAGGTCCAGATTTCGATGAAGCGCTGGAACAGGAGATCGATCCAGCCGCCGAAATAACCCTGCACCGCGCCGGCGGCGACGCCGATGATCGACGACACGATGGTCAGCGCCAGTCCGAACAGCACCGAAATGCGGAAACCGTAGATCAGCCGCGCCACTACGTCGCGGCCGCCATCGTCGGTGCCGAGCCAGTTCGCTTCGAGATCGTCGCAGTTGGCGAAGCCGTGGGTGGCGGCGAATTCGCAATCCTTTTGACTCAACAGCCAGGTCGGCTTGGATGGGAACGGCGACGGTGGCTTGCTCACCTGCGTGTTGTAGGAAAAACGGACCAGCGGCCAGACCACGATGCCGCCTTCCTTATTGATCAGGCCCATCAGATAGTCGTCACGATAATCGGCGGCTGTGTCGAACAGATTCGGGTCGGGTTGCTTGGCGAAGGCCGTGTCCGGATAGGTCACAACCGCCGGGAAATATGAATGGCCGTTGACGTGGATGTAGACCGGCTTGTCGTTGGCGATGAATTCCGCGAACAGCGAGATCAGAAACAGCGCCAGGAAAACCCACAACGACCAATAGCCGCGCCGGTTGACCTTGAAGTTGTCCCAGCGCCGCCGGTTGAGCGGCGACAGCGCGAAACGGCGGAAAATCACCGGCTGGAGACTGCCAACGGGCGTGTCGACAGCGACTTCCGAAAAATCCTCGCGGTTCGGCGCGTCCACCTCAGACCTCCCGCGTCTCGAAGTCGATGCGCGGATCGATCCAAGTGTAGGTCAGATCGGAGACCAGGTTCACCACCACGCCGATGAGCGCGAAGATGTAGAGCGTGGCGAACACCACCGGATAGTCGCGGTTGAGCACGCTCTCGAAGCCGAGCAGGCCGAGGCCGTCGAGCGAGAAGATGGTCTCGATCAGCAGCGAGCCGGTGAAGAACGCGTGCACGAAGGCGCTGGGAAATCCGGCGATCACGATCAGCATGGCGTTGCGGAAGATGTGCCCGTACAGCACCTGGTTTTGGGTGCACCCTTTGGCGCGCGCGGTGAGCACGTACTGCTTGCGGATCTCCTCCAGGAACGAGTTCTTGGTCAGCAGCGTCATGGTAGCGAAGGCCGACAACGCCATCGAGATGATCGGTAGCGTGAGGTGCCAGAAATAATCGCCGATCTTGGCGTACCACGGCAGTTGCCAGAAATTCTCCGACACCAGTCCGCGTAGCGGAAAAATGTCGAAGAACGAGCCGCCGGCGAACAGGATGATCAGCAATATCGCAAACAGGAAGCCGGGTATGGCGTAGCCGACGATGACCACGCTCGAGGTCCACACGTCGAAGCGCGAGCCGGCGTCGACCGCCTTGCGGATACCGAGCGGAATCGAAATCAGATAGGTGAGCAGCGTCATCCAGATGCCGAGCGAGATCGAGACCGGCAGCTTCTCCTTGATCAGCTGCAACACGCGGATGTCGCGGAAATAGCTGTTGCCGAAATCGAAGCGGATGTAGTTCCACAGCATCAGGCCGAAGCGCTCATAGGCCGGCTTGTCGAAGCCGAACTGCTTTTCAAGCTTTTTGATGAATTCGGGATCGAGCCCCTGCGCGCCGCGGTATTTCGACGTCACGGCGTCGACGCCCGATCCACCCTGCGCCAGCCCGCGGCTGCCGAAGTCGCCGCCGGGCGAGCCGGAAATGCGCGAGGTCGCGCCGGTGTCGGCGCCGGTGAGCTTGGCGATCACCTGCTCGACCGGGCCGCCCGGCGCGAACTGCACCACGACGAACGCTACCAGCATGATGCCGAACAAGGTCGGCACCATGAACAGCAAGCGGCGGATGATGTAGGCGCTCATGAGACTGTTATGGATGCCTGTGCTGATCTCGTCATGCCCTGCCGCGCGCCGGGCATCCACGTCTTATGACATATCGGCAGCATAAAGACATGGATGGCACGCGCAACTCGGGCCTGCACGAGTTGTGCAAAATGTAATGAAGTCCCGCATGTTGGGCATACCCGACTTGCGGTGACAAGTCCGTTCCTGACGCCCAACTAGCCTCTCTGTTCCAGCTTCGCCGCCTTGTCGCGGTCATACCACCAGGTTTCCGGGATGCCCCGGAAATAGCGCGGTTTGGCGGCCGGGTGGCCGAACACGTCCCAAAAAGCGATCCAGTGCGACGCTTTGTACCAGTGCGGAATCCAGTAGCGACCGGCGCGGATGACGCGGTCGAGCGCCTGGCAGGCGGTGGTGAGCTCGGCGCGCGTCTTGGCCGCAATGATGATATCGACCAGCGCGTCCACCGCCGGATCGGCGACGCCGGCGAGATTCTGCGACCCCTTGGTCGCCGCCGCAGCCGAGGAAAAATAGGTGCGCAGCGAATCGCCCGGCGTTGCCGAAAAGCTGAACCGCTCTACCGTGATGTCGAAGTCGAAGCTGTCGACGCGGGCGCGGTACTGCACCGGATCGACGACACGCAAGGTGGCGTCGATGCCGAGCGTGGCGAGATTCTTGATGTAGGGCAGATGGTGCGGCGTGAATGTCGGCTCGTCGAGCAGGAACTCGATGGTGATCGGCTTTCCACCGGGCATGACGCGCTTGCGTCCCTTGAGGACAAAGCCGGCGTCGCTGAGCAGTTGCGCGCCGCGCCGCAGCCAGCGGCGGTCCTGCCCCGAGCCGTCGGTCGCCGGCGGCACATAGGGCTCGCCGAACACTTCGTCCGGCAACTTGCCGCGGAACGGCTCGAGCAGCGCGAGCTGCGCCGCATCCGGCTTGCCCTGCGCCATCATCGGCGAGTTCTGGAACACCGACACCGTGCGGTCGTAGGAGCCGTACATGATGTTCTTGTTGGTCCATTCGAAATCGAAGGCGTCGATCAGCACCTCGCGCAAGCGGCGGTCCTTGAATTGCGGGCGCCGCATGTTGATGAACCAGCCCTGCGCGCCGGATGGCGTATCGTCGGGCAGCACGGCGCGCTTGACGCGGCCGTTCTTGAAGGCGGGAAAATCGTAGCGCGTCGCCCAGGTGCGCGAGGTGAACTCCTCGCGGAACAGATAGCTCTTGGCGGTGAAGCCTTCGAAGCCGACCTCGCGGTCGCGGTAGTATTCGAAACGCACCACGTCGAAATTGTTCTGCCCGCGCGACACCGGCAGATCAGCGCCCCACCAATCTTTGACGCGCTCGAATTCGATGAAATGCCCGGCCTCGAAGCGGCCGACCTTGTAGGCGCCGCTGCCGAGCGGAATTTCCAGCGTCGACTGGTCGAACGGCTGCTTGGAATAATAGGCGCGCGAGAAAATCGGCAGTCCGGCGACGAACAGCGGCACGTCGCGCCCGCGCTTGTCGGCGAAACGCACCACCACGGTGCGGTCGTCAGGCGCCTCGGCGCCTTTGAAGTCGCGCAAGAGCGCGGTAATGATCGGATGGCCCTTGTCCTTCAGCGTCGCCAGCGACCAGACCACGTCATGCGCGGTGAGCGGCGTGCGGTCGTGGAATTTCGCTTCCGATCGCAGCGTGAAGCGATAGGTCAGCCCGTTATCGGAAATGCGCAACGACCGCGCGGCCTGCCCATACATGGCGTCGGGCTCGTCGCCCGAGCGCACCATCAAGGTCGCGAAGGTGAGCTCCATGCCCTGCGCGGCGTCGCCTTTCAGGATGTAGCTGTTGAGCGAGTTGAAGGTTTGGAACGACTGATTGAATTGGCGGTTTGGACCGATCTGCGAGAACACGCCGCCCTTGGGCGCCTCCGGATTGACGTATTTGAAGTATGGGAAGTCCGCCGGATATGCGAGATCGCCGAAGGCCGACATACCGTGCCGCTCGGCGTCTTGCGCAGCCGCCGGCGAATTAAATTTCGCCGCGGCGATCGCACCCGTCGATAGCACAAGGGCATGCCGACGGGTGATCAAGACCGCTGCGGCACCTTGGCCGCCTTGTCCGCGTCCCACCACCAGATGGTCGGGAACGCCGACAGCCCGTATTTCGGCAGCGTGGCCGGGCGGCCGAAACGGTCCCAGCGCGCCGAGCGCTGCTTGCCGTAGGTCCATTGCGGCACGACGTAGAAATTCCACAACAGCACGCGGTCGAGCGCCTTGGCGGCGGCGACCAGCTCGTCGCGGTCCTTGGCAAAGATCACGCGCTCGATCAGCGCATCGACCGCCGGATTCTTGATGCCGACCAGGTTGCGCGAGCCGGGCTGGTCGGCGGCCTGCGAGCTCCAGAAGCCGCGCTGCTCGTTGCCGGGCGACAGCGACTCGCCCCAGGACGCGGTGATGACGTCGAAATCCCACTGCCGCAGCCGGTTCTCGTATTGCGCGGCATCGACCACGCGCACGTTCACCGTCATGCCGACGCGTTGCAGCGAGGGCTTGTAGAACAGCACGTAACGCTCGGTGGCCGGGTCCTCGGCCAGGAACTCGACGCTGAACGGCTCGCCGGTCTTGACGTTGACCAGCTTGGTATTTTTGATCTCGTAGCCAGCCTCGCGAAAAGCGCTAAGCGCCTCGCGTAGGTTGTTGCGGTTCGCCTGCTGACTGCCGCCGACCGGATTCGTGTAGGGCTTGCTGAACAGATCCGCCGGCACCTTGTCGCGCATGCTTTGCAGAATTTCCAGCTCCTTGCCTTGCGGAATTCCGGACGAAGCAAGTTCGGTGCCTTCGAAATAGCTGGAAATGCGCTTGTACTGGCCGAAGAAAATCGTCCGGTTCATCTCCTCGAAGTCGAAGGCGAAGTTGAAGGCGCGGCGCACGCGCGCGTCCTTGAACTTGTCGCGCCGGATATTGAAGGCGAAGGCCTGCATGACGCCGTAATTGCGGATCGGGAATTCTTCCAGCACCACTTTCTTTTCCCGCACGGCGGGGAAATCGTAGGCCGTCGCCCAGTTTTTGGCGCTGTTCTCGGTGCGCCAATCGACCTGATCGCCTTTGAACGCCTCCAAGGCGACGGTGGAATCGCGGAAATATTCGTAGCGGATTTGCGCGAAATTGTTGGCGCCAATATTCAAATTGAGGTCCTTGCCCCAATAGTCGGCGACCTTCTCGTAGACGATGGTATGGCCGGCCACGAAATCCTTGAGCCGGTAGGGCCCGGAGCCGAGCGCCGGCTCCAGCGTGGTGGCGGCAACGACGCGCTTGCGGCCGGATTTGTCGGTGCCTTGCCACCAATGCTTCGGCAGCACCGGCAACTGGCCGACGATCTGCGGCAATTCGCGGTTGCCCGGTCCGTCGAAGATGAAGGTGACTTCGCGCTCGCCGGTCTTTTCCGCCTTGGTCACGTGCCGGTAATAGGCGCCGAGCTGCGGACTGTTCTGCTTGAACGTATCGAATGAAAAAACCACGTCCTCCGGCGTCACCGGCTGGCCATCGTGCCAGCGCGCGTTGGCGCGCAGGCGATAGATGACCGACGAGCGGTCGTCGGGATAGCTGACCGCTTCCGCCAGCAGGCCGTATTCGGTGGACACTTCGTCCAGCGCCGCCGTCATCAGGGTTTCGGTGAACAGTTCGGTGCCCAGTGCCAGGCTGCCCTTCACACCCGACACCACCTGATTGAAATTGTCGAAAGTTCCGAACGCGATCTGCCGCACCACGCCGCCTTGCGGCGCCGACGGATTGACGTAATCGAAATGCTTGAAGTCGGCCGGATAGCGCGGCTCGCCGAACAGCGAGAGGCCATGTTTCCATTGCCGCGTCTGCGCCGCGGCCTTGCCCGGCAGCGATCCGGCGCCGAGCGTGCCGCCAAGCGCGCTCATGGCCGGCGCGGCCAGCGCGGCGGCAGTGCTGCGCAGAACGGAACGGCGGGTCAATCTCATGGCAATGCTCCGGCGCTCCACGCGCTTCCCAGGCAATCGCGGGCGATTATGTCGGTTTTTCGGTCCGCCACCAGCGGCCTGGCGCCGCGCCCCTAACAAAACGGCCGGGCTAGGCCCGGCCGCGTCCGAACTACACTATTGCCGCGATTACTTCGGTGGTGCCGCAGGCGCCGGCGCTGGAGCCGCAGCTTTGGGCGCTTCGGCCGGCTTTGCGGCAGGCGCCGCGCCCGCCGGAGCCGGCGCGTTGGCTGCCGCCTTCGGCAGCGGCACCGGGCTATCCGCCTGCGTCCGCAGGAAGGCGATCACGTCGGCGCGCTGGGTGTCGCGCGCCAGGCCGGCGAAGGTCATCGCCGTACCCTGGATATAGCCGCGCGGACTGGCGAGGAACTTGCTGAGCTCGTCGAAGGTCCACTTGCCGCCCTTGGCCTTCATGGCGGCCGAATAATTGAAGCCCGCCTCGGAGGCGCGCGGCCGATCGACGATGCCCCATAAATTGGGGCCGACCCGGTTGGGACCGCCCTTCTCGAAGGTATGGCAGGCCTGGCACTGCTTGGCGGTGGCCTGGCCTTTTTCTACCGATGCGGTGGCCATCATCGCCTCAATCGGCTGCTCGGTCTCCTTGGCCGCGCTCGGCCCCACCGCGCCCGGTTCCTTGGCCGCGATCGCGTAGCCGGGCTTGGCCGGCTTCTCGGGCGCGAAAATGGCGCCGGCCCCGATATTGAGCGCGAGCGTGACCAGGCAGGTGCCGAGAATGGCGCCCAGGACCTTGTTGAGTTCGAAGGAATTCATCGAAATGAGGCTCTCGAAAGGGAGGCTAGCCGGCAGGGAACGGAATCGCCGCCAAGGGCTCGGCGGCGGCGGACAGATACCGTTTTGCCCCAGGTCTGGCAACCCGTATAAGCGCCGCGGCCCTATCGACATTCGTTCAGGTTCGGCCCGCTGACGCCGGTAGCCAAACCGATGCCCGACACCATCATCCTCATCCCTGCCCGCATGGCCTCCAGCCGCCTGCCCGGCAAGCCATTGGCGGATATCGCCGGACTGCCGATGATCGTGCACGTGCTCCGCCGCGCGCAAGCCGCGAAAATCGGCGAGGCGGTGGTGGCGACCGATTCCGAGGCGGTCGCGGCGGCGGTGGAAAAGTCGGGCGGCCGCGCGATCATGACGCGGGCCGATCACGTCTCCGGCTCCGACCGCATCTATGAGGCGCTTGAGGCGCTCGATCCTGAACATCGCATCGGCGTCGTGGTCAACGTGCAAGGCGACCTGCCGACCCTCGATCCCGCCGACATCCGCGCGGCACTGGGGCCGCTGTCCGATCCCTCAGTCGATATTTCGACGCTCGCCGCGGTCATTACCAATCCGGCCGAGCGCAGCAATCCGAATGTGGTCAAGGTCTCCGGCAGCGCGATCGCGCCCGGCCGCTTGCGCGCCGTCACATTCACCCGCGCCAATGCCACCGGCGCCGGCCCGCACTACCACCACATCGGGCTTTACGCTTACCGGCGCGCGGCGCTCGAGCGCTTCGTCAAGCTGCCGCCCTCAGCCAACGAGCGGCGCGAGAAACTCGAGCAATTGCGCGCGCTCGATGCCGGCATGCGCATCGATGTGGTGGTGGTGGACAGCGTCCCGCTCGGCGTCGATACACCGGCAGAGTTGAAAAAGGCGCGCAAACTGCTCGCCGGTTGACTCAAGCCTGAAGGTCCGCGTACGGATCATTTTTAAGGCAGGGGGGTCATGGCCAAGAAGAAGATCATCTTCCAGGGGGAACCGGGGGCGAATTCGCATCTCGCCTGCCGCGAAGCCTATCCGGATCACGAGCCGGTGCCCTGCCCGACCTTCGAGGACTGCTTCTCCGCGCTCACCGGCGGCGATGTCGATCTCGGCATGATCCCGATCGAGAATTCGGTCGCCGGCCGCGTCACCGACATCCATCACCTGATGCCGACGTCGAAGCTGCACATCATCGCCGAATGGTTCCTGCCGATCCGCAATCAATTGCTGGCGCCGAAGGGCGCCAGCCTGAAAACCATCAAGTCGGTGGAAAGCCACGTGATGGCACTCGGCCAGTGCCGCAAGATCATCCGCGAGCTGAAATTAAAGCCGGTGGTCGCCGCCGACACTGCGGGTTCCGCGCGCGAAGTGGCCGAGAGCAAGGATGTCACGCGCGCGGCCATCGCCTCGCGGCTGGCCGCGGAAATCTACGGCCTCGACATCCTCAAGGAGAACGTCGAGGACGAAGCTAATTCGACCACGCGCTTCATCGTGCTCTCGCGCGAGAAGAAATGGGCGACGCCCGGCAAGGGCAAGGTCGTCACCACCTTCGTGTTCCGCGTGCGCAAC
>Ga0208850_1000609_pt1 | contig 11489 bp, 12 predicted proteins | sample NGESurshal092012_5_FD_184475 | JGI IMG/M metagenome (GOLD analysis project Ga0208850, IMG submission 184475) | Arctic peat soil microbial communities from Barrow, Alaska - NGEE Surface sample 210-2 shallow-092012 (SPAdes) | ecosystem: Environmental > Terrestrial > Soil > Wetlands > Peat ... | reverse complement strand
TCCAGGGATCCGTACAGGCGTGTCCCCCGCGCCATGCCCGCGGGACTCATAAACCGCTCAGCTCGGCGCAGTCACGAGCTCAAGAGTGCGAAAGTCCACCCAATGCTCTCAACGCGAATGCGACTCCGGCATCGAACCATTCGTCCTGCATCAGCTGGCCGACGTCGTCCGCACCCGCGGCGAGCATCGCCTCATCGCCGAGGTCACTAGGCAGGTCTCCCCCGGTCCCGACACGGGTCGGTGATGTAGCTGATGTTGGCTGCTGGGCGGGGCGCTCCCCTGTGGTTTGGCGCAGTGCCGATCGGAGAGCCGCGTTGGCGCGCCGCCGCTGCTCGTGGATCTGTCTGCACGTTACTGTCAACTACGCAGCGCCCGGCCTATTCTCCTGCCCCGTTCCCGGGTCAGCCGAGGCCCATCAGTGATCGGGAGAGCCCTTGACACCTACTCGTATGCGCACGCTCTGGCTGGCCATGGCGCCCATGTCGGCCCGATGAGCGGGCCGCGCCCACTCCTTGAAACGGTCCAGCGCCAGAAGCGGGGAGAGCCGGTGGGCCTGACGTCCGTGTGCTCCGCCCACCCGCTGGTTCTGGAGGCTGCTGTCCTGCAGGCCCGGGATACGGGAGGCTATGTCCTGGTCGAGGCCACGTCGAACCAGGTGGACCAGACCGGCGGATACACCGGCATGCGCCCCAACGACTTCCGAGAGCTCGTGCACGGCATCGCCGGCCGGTGTGGTCTGCCACTGGACCGGGTGGTGCTCGGCGGCGATCACCTCGGGCCCAACCGGTGGCGGAACCTGCCGGCAGAGCAGGCGATGCAGCATGCCGAAGTCCTGGTGGAGGCCTACGTCGCCGCCGGGTTCACCAAGATCCACCTTGACTGCACCTTCAGCTGCGCGGACGATCCGACGCCGGTGACCGACGACCTGGCCGCTGACCGAGCTGCCCGGTTGATGCGGGTCGCGGAGCAGACCGCCACTTCAGAGGGCTTGGTCAGCGAGCTTCGCTACGTCATCGGCACCGAGGTCCCCGTGCCCGGCGGCGCCCACGAGACGCTCGAGGAGCTCCAACCGACCACCGCAGGGGCCGCTCGTGCCACGTTGCGTCGCCACCACGAGGCGGTCGCTGAGTACGGGATCGACCACGTGTGGCCACGCATCATGGCCCTGGTGGTGCAGCCGGGTGTGGAGTTCGACCACCTGCGCGTCGTGGACTACCAGCGGGAGCGAACCACGGAGCTGCGCCAAGTACTTCAGGACGAGCCGAACATGGTATTCGAGGCCCACTCGACCGACTACCAGACCGTCGAGGGGCTCACCGCCCTCGTGCAGGACCACTGGGCCGTCCTCAAGGTCGGCCCTGCACTCACCTTCGCGTTGCGCGAGGCGCTGTTCGCCCTTGCCGCCATCGAAGAGGAACTCATCACCGCTGCCGACCAGTCCCACCTACCGGAGGTTCTGGAGCGACGGATGCTGGCTGACCCGAGCCAGTGGGAGGCCTACTACCCCGGCAATGCTGACGAGCAGCGTCTGGCCCGCCGGTACAGCTACAGCGACCGGCTGCGCTACTACTGGCCGGACCCGCAGGTGCATGCCGCGCAGGACCGGCTCCTGGCAAATCTCGCTGCGATCGAGCTTCCGCTTCCCCTGATCAGCCAGTACCTGCCCGACCAGTACACCCGCATCCGCCGTGCTGAGCTCACCGCACAACCTCAGGCACTCGTCATCGACCATGTCCGCGACGTACTGCGTGCTTACGCGCGGGCGTGCGGCCCCACAACCTAAGGGAGTAGGGTCGCCATATGTGACTGTAATGCCTAGTTTTCAATCACGTACGATCATGAACGCTTCTTGGCTCTGGAGGACTCAATGGCTCGGAAAATGACCGCATTGATCGCGGGAGCCGGCGCTGCGGCGTTGGTGCTCTCCGCTTGCAGCGGCGGTAGTGGCAGCGGCACGGCCGGGGGTGGATCTAGCAGCGGCGCGGCGAAGGTGACCTCGATCAAGCTGGTGGCTGCGGAGTACTCTAAGGACCACACGGCCGCGTTCTGGAAGCAGTTCGCGGACAAGTACAAGGCCAAGACCGGCATCACCCTTGATGTGCAGGTGGTCAGCTGGGACAGCATCGACCAGCAGAGTTCGACGATGATCCAGAACAACAACGCTCCGGACCTGTTGAACCTGAACGTGTACGCGAGCTACGCCAAGGACAAGCTTTTGTACTCCGCTGATGAGGTGCTCGCCCCGGCGATCAAGGCAGACGTGCTGGATGCCTTCGTCAAGAGCGGGACCTACCAGGGCAAGATGTACGGCATGCCGGACCTGTCCTCGGCTCGGGCCCTGTTCTACAACAAGGACCTGTTCACCAAGGCCGGGATCGCGAATCCGCCCAAGACATGGGACGAGTTCGAGGCTGACGCCAAGAAGATCCAGGCTCTGGGCAGCGGCAACATCGGTTACGCGATGCCGTTGGGCCCGGAGGAGTCCCAGGGCGAGTTCTCCATCTGGACCTTCAACAACGGTGGCGACTGGAAGACCGCTGGCAAGTGGTCCATCAACTCCCCCAAGAACGTCGACACCCTGACCTTCCTGAAGAAGCTTTCCGTGACGGACAAGGTCACCCAGAACAACCCGGGCAAGACCAACCGCGCGCAGGCGTTCGACCTGTTCAAGTCCGGCAAGGCGGGCATGGTTGTCGGCTTCTCACCGCTGGCTGGCGCCTTGGACACCGACAAGAAGGTCAACTACGCCGTCGCGCCGATGCCGACCAAGGAGGCCGGTGGCACCCCGCAGACCTTCGGCGTGACCGACTACCTGATGTCCTTCAAGAAGCCGGGCAACCAGGCCGCAGTCAAGGCATTCTATGACCTGTACTACCAGAAGGACCAGGTCAACCAGTTCATCAAGGCCGAGGGCTTCCTGCCCGTCACCAAGTCCGGGCTCGAGATCTTCGCCTCCGACCCCAAGCTCAAGGTCTATCTGGCCACCCTGCCCAACATTCACCTGACTCCCACAGACGACCCGACCTGGGACAAGGTCAAGCTCGCCGTGCAGCAGAACATCGGTGCCGGTGTGAGTGCCAACGGTGACCCCCAGGCGGTGCTGACCGCTCTGCAGAAGGCTGCCGAGAACGGCGGCTAATCGGTGGCCGACCCTCTCTCGGACGCGGTGGCAGAACCAGGCCGTATGCCGGTTCCTGCCACCGCGCCCCGGCGCCGGCGCCGCTCGCGCGGAGGCGACACGCCGATAGGGGTGGCCCTGCTGTGGCTGGGCCCGGCGTTGTTGCTGATCTTGGGCGTCGTGGTCTTCCCGGCTTATGAGCTGGTCAAGGCGGCGTTCAGCAGGTACTCGATAACGGGCTTGCGCCTCGGTGATGCGGGGACCACGAACTTCAAGAACGTCCTGGACCACCCGGACTTGATCACGGTGTTGACCAACACGGTGATCTGGGTCGTGGTGGTCGTGGCGCTGACAGTCCTGGTCAGCCTGGCCCTCGCCCAGTTCCTGGCCAAGGACTTCTTCGGTCGCAAGGTCGTGCGCTGGGCGATCATCGTGCCGTGGGCGGCGTCCCTGGTGATCACCGCCAAGCTGTTCACGCTGATCTACGACTACTACTACGGCACGCTCAACATGATTCTGCAGACGCTGCACATCACCAGTGGGCCGATCGACTTCCTGGGCGATGACCGCTGGACCATGCCCTCGATGATCATGGTCGGGATCTTCGTGTCGGTGCCGTTCACGGCGTACGTCTTCGTGGCCGGACTGAACGCGATCCCCGGGGACGTCTACGAAGCAGCCAAGATCGACGGCGCCAGACCGTGGCAGACGTACTGGCGGATCACGTTGCCGTTGCTACGTCCTGCGCTGGTGGTGGCCAGCGTGTTGAACATCATCTACGTGTTCAACTCCTTCCCGATCATCTACACCCTCAACGACCGCAACCCCGGGTACCTTCACGACACCACCATCACCTTCATGTACAAGCTGGCGTTCAAGAGCGCAGAGAAGGATGTGGGCATGTCCGCCGCGGCCGGCATCTTCAATGTCATCCTGATCCTGATCGTGATCGCGATCTACCTGCGCACGCTCAAGTGGCAGGAACAGGAGGACTGATGGCCACCGTGACCCACACCGCCCCGCCTCCCCTGGTCACCCGACGCAAGGTCGGCTGGGCACGGGCCCGCAGGTACGTCCTGCCGCTGGTCGGCCTGGCCGTGGCGCTGGCCTTCCTGGGCCCCTACATCGTGATGGTGCTGAACTCGTTACGCCCCAGTAGTGACGTGGTCCAGACCCCACCGACATTCTTGCCGCGCACTTGGCAGTGGTCGACCTTCAGTCAGGTTCTCGGCGACCAACGATTCCTGAACTGGCTCAAGACCTCGCTGCTGGTCGCGACCTCCTCGACCATCATCGTGGTGCTGGCCGCGATCCCAGCGGCCTACTTCACCGCCCGGTTCCGCTTCCCCGGCCGCATCGCGTTCCTGTTCCTGGTCCTGATCACCCAGATGTTCGCCCCGACCTCCCTGGTCGTCGGCCTCTACCGCGAGTTCTTCGAGCTCAACCTGGTCAACACCTATCTGGCGCTCATCTTGACCAACTCCGCCTTCAACCTCGCGTTCGCGATCTGGATCCTGCACGGCTTCTTCTCCTCCATCCCCAAGGAAGTCGAAGAATCAGCCCACCTCGACGGCTGCGGCCGCTTCGGGACCCTGATCCGGATCATGCTGCCCCTGAGCCTGCCCGGTGTCGTGACTGCCGTGATCTTCACCTTCATTGCCGCCTGGAACGAGTACGTCGTTGCCCTGACCCTGATGCTCGACGATGCCAAGAAGCCGCTCACCGTGGGCATCACCTCGTACGTCACGGGCTATGAGCAGCACTGGGACCAGCTGTTCGCCGCCTCCATCATTGCGATCATCCCTGTCGTGATCCTCTTCGCCTTCATCGAGAAACACCTCGTCGGCGGCCTGACCGCCGGCTCCATCAAGTAGCAGCCACGGGGACCTTCGAGGTCGCCAGCAGATGAGGAGACCACGCTCATGACGGACACGCAGGCAGGCACGGGGCACGCCGGTGAGTACATGGCGGCCGAGCTCGCCGCCCAGCCGGACGCGTGGGAGCGGGCGGTGGGGCTCACCGCCGAGCGAGCGCTCCTGCCGGCCTCCGGCGAGCGCATCGCGGTCGTCGGCTGCGGTACCAGCTGGTTCATGGCGCAGTCGTATGCGGCGGCGCGCGAGTCCACCGGTCACGGCGTCACGGATGCGTTCGCGGCATCGGAGGCGTTCGTCGATCGCGGCTATGACGCCATCGTGGCAATCACCCGCTCGGGCACCACCACCGAGGTGCTGGAGCTCCTGGAGGGAGTGCGAGGCCGCATCCGCACGGTCGGCCTCGTGGGGGACCCGAACACGCCCCTGGTCGATCTCGTGGACGACGTCGTGAAGCTTTCCTTCGCCGACGAGAGGTCCGTCGTGCAGACGCGTTTCGCCACGACCGCGCTCGCCTTCCTTCGAACCTCGCTTGGTGAGGACATCACCGGCGCCATCGCGGATGCACGCGAGGCCGTGGCAGCCGAGCTGGCCGAGAAGCTCGTCACAGCAACGCAGTACTCCTTCCTGGGCTCGGGCTGGACGGTCGGCCTCGCCCACGAGGCCGCGCTCAAGATGCGCGAGGCGGCCCAGTCGTGGACCGAGTCGTATCCGGCCAAGGAGTATCGCCACGGTCCGATTGCAATCGCTGCGCCCGGCAGGGTCACCTGGATGTTCGGCACAGCACCGGAGGGCCTTTCTGCCGACATCGCTGCAACGGGCGCGTACTACGAGAACCGTCCCGTCGATGCCATGGCTGACCTGATCCGGGCGCAGCGGGTGGCCCTCGAGCGTGCGCGCCGGGCCGGGCTCGACCCCGACCAGCCGCGCAACCTCACCCGTTCCGTGATCCTCGACTCATGAGGTCGTGAGCTCGTGAGCTCGCCGGCCGCCGGGCACCGGACGCCGTCGCTCGGCGCCGGAAGTGCCGTGCTCGCCTTCGACGTGGGCGGCACGGACATGAAGGCGGCCCTGGTCGATGAGCACGGCAGTATCCGCGACGTCGTGCGGGTTCCCACACCGCTCGACGGCGAGAGGACCGCCGACGCCGTGGTCACCCGGATCGGCGAGCTCGCCCGAGAGCTTCTCATTGACCACCCGGACGTCCACCCGCAATCGGCTGGGCTCCTGGTGCCCGGCCACGTCGACGACGAGAGCGGCGTCGGCGTCTTCTCGGAGAACCTGGGCTGGCGCAACTACCCTTTCCGTGACCGGGCCAGGGACACGCTCGACATGCCGGTGTCCTTCAGCCACGACGTGCGAGGGGCGGGAGAGGCCGAGTACCGCCTGGGCGCCGCAGCGCCGTTCCGAGACGTGGTCGTGATGGCTATCGGCACGGGGATTGCGGGCGCCATCTTCATTCAGGGAGCGCTCTACACAGGTCACGGCATGGCCGGGGAGATCGGGCACTCGAAAGTCGCGGACGGCCCGCAGTGTGCCTGCGGCGGAAACGGTTGCCTTGAGGCCGTTGCCTCAGCCGGCGCCATCGCCAGGCGCTACACGGAGGCGACAGGCCAGGTCGTCTCCGGCGCGAAGGACGTCCTGGACCGGGCGGACCATGGCGACCTGCACGCCAGGGATATCTGGGAGAGCGCTCTGGATGCACTCGCGCTCGACCTCTCGCACACCGTCGCCCTGCTGGCGCCCGAGGCGATCGTGATCGGCGGTGGGCTGTCTCAGGCCGGGTGGGCCCTCTTCGAGCCACTCGAGCGGCGCCTGGACGCGATCCTCACCTTCCACCGCCGCCCAAGGCTGCTGCCTGCGAGCATCGGTGAGAACGCCGGCGTGATCGGCGCGGCGCTTCGTGCCCGCGACCTGGTCGACGAGAGCTCCAAGCGCCTCAGGCGATGACGATCTCAACGTCAAGGGCCCGCAACGCCTCGAGCTCGGACCCGGCGGCGCTCTGGTCGGTGACCAGGACATCGATCGCCGAGCTCTCACAGATTCGGGCGAACGACCTTGTGCCCACCTTGTCCCCGGTCGCCACGACGATGACGCGGTCGGCCCGACGGACCATGAGCGAGTTGATGCCTGCCTCACCGTCGTGGTGGCAGCTGGCGCCGTCCCGGGCCGAAACGGCCTGCACCCCCAGAATCAGCGTGTCCAGCCAGAGCTGTTCGAGGACCATCGCCGCCAGCGGACCCGACAGCTCGTAGGACTCGGGTCGCGCAACGCCCCCGAGGCTGACGCACCGGATGAACGGTCGCAGGACCATCTGGGCGGCGATGTTGAGAGCGTTGCTGACCACCGTGATCGCGGGGTGATCGGAGGACCTGGCCAGATCATCCCGGGCGGCCAGCTTCCGCGCTGTGGCACTGGTGGTCGTCCCGCCGTTGAAGCCGACCACCGTTCCGGGAGCGACCAGGAGTGCGGCGACGCGCGCGATGCGCTCTTTGTCGTCGTCGGCCAACGCGCTCTTGTAGCGCGCCGGCAGCTCATAGGCGACCGACGTCGCGACGACGCCACCATGGGTGCGGGTGACCAGCTGTTGGGCGGCGAGCTCGCGAAAGTCCCGACGGACCGTGGCTTCCGAGACGTCCAGCTCGGCGCAGACCTGGGACACCGACAGGCGTCCGTGCTCGGCCAGCAGACCAAGCAGGGCACTCCAGCGCTGCCCTCGGTCCTTGGCATCTGCGGGGGTCTGGGATGCGCTCATGTGCGTGGCTCCTCTTTCCTGTGACCGCCCACTGACCGTGTGGGCTCATATGGTCCCCGATCCACTCAGACTACGTCAGCAACCCCTCAGAATCCGCGCGACAGGCAGCCGCGATGGCCGAGGTCGGCATGTTCACCGCGTCAGTGGTCAAGGCGTACCCGGCCGATGTCGACCCCGACTGCCTCCGACATCTGGCGCGGTGAATGATTCTCACGTGAGCACTAACGGACCCGCCCTGCTGACCGGTCGCCTCGTCACGGGGCAGGCGGTCGTCCCCGACGGGGCTGTGCTCATCGACGGAGACCGGATCGCGTTTGCCGGTAAGGCGTCCGAGCTGCCGCAGCGGTGGCGGAATGTGCAGCCACCTGTGGGCTGGTCCGGGCGGCACACTCTGCTGCCCGGGCTGGTCGACGCACACTGCCACGGCGGTGCCGGGGGCGAGTTCGGCGCAGATGCCGCGTCCGCCGCTTTGGCCGTCGACCACCACCACCGAAGCGGCACCACATCGCTGCTGGGCAGCCTGGTCTCCAACAGCCACGACGCCCTGGTCGGCGGGGTGACGACCTGCGCCGCGCTGGTCGCAGCAGGCGACCTGGCCGGCATACATCTGGAAGGCCCGTTCCTGTCAATGGAGCGCCGTGGTGCCCAGAACCCGGCGGCGCTGTGCGATGTCGACGCCGGACTGCTGGAAGCCTTGGCCGCGACAGCCACCACCGCGGGCGCACCGGCCGCCCTTGCCCAGATGACCTTCGCACCCGAACGTCCCGGTGCGACGGGCCTTCCCGCGCTACTGGGCTCCCACGGCGTCCTGGCCGCCGTGGGCCACACCGACTGTGACGCCGAGACCGCCTGGGCTGCACTTCGCGCCGGCCTGGACGCGGCGCCACGTGGTGGACGACCGCTGGTCACCCACGTCTTCAACGGTATGGCGCCCCTGCACCACCGGGCGCCGGGCCCGGTCAGCGCCGCCCTGGCCGCAGCAGGCCGTGGTGAGGCCATCCTGGAGGTGATCGGTGACGGCGTCCATCTGGCCCCGGCCACGGTGCGAATGCTCTTCGATCTCGTGGGCGCGCAAGGGATCTGCCTGATCACCGACGCCACGGCGGCCAGCGGGATGCCCGACGGCACGTACACCCTGGGAGGCCAGGACGTGATCGTCTCGGGGCGCACCGCCAGACTTGCCCGTGGCAACTCGATCGCCGGAGGGGTGGCCACCTTGCTCGACGTCGTCCGCTGGTGTGTGCAGTCTGCGGGCATCCCGTTGCTCGACGCCGTCACCGCGGCCTCGTCCACACCCAGCCAGGCTCTCGCGCTGCCCGGAATCGGTAGCCTGCAGGCAGGCCACGTTGCCGACGTCGTGGTCGTCGACGACGAGCTGTCACTGCAGGCTGTGCTCCGCCGCGGTGTATGGCTTACTCGTTGACGTAATCTGATTGAGTCAAGGCAGAATCTTTCAGATTCGATCAGTCGAAGGAGCAGTCCGTGGAGACGATCATGGCTCAGGAGATCGCCGAGCAACCGGCCGCCATCGCGGCAACTCTGGCGGCGCTGCGTCCGTTGCGGGCACAGATAGCGCAGCTCGCCCGAAACCGTCAGCAGATCCTCTTCGTCGCCCGCGGCTCGTCGGACAACGCCGCCATTTACGGTCGCTACCTGCTGGAGGTGCATGCGGGACGTACTGCATCCATGGCTGCGCCGAGCGTGGCGACGCACTACCGGCGCGAGCTCGACCTGACCGGCGCCCTGGTGGTCTGCATCTCCCAGTCCGGCCAGACCGAGGAGATCGTCCAGACCCAGGACTGGGCCAGGCACTGCGGAGCCGCCACGATCGCGGTCACCAACGTGCCGGACAGCCCCCTTGCGCAGGCCGCGGACCTGGCACTGCTCACCCTGGCCGGCCGCGAGCGGGCGGTCCCGGCGACCAAGACCTTCACCACCCAGCTGGCCGCAATGGCGGTGCTGGCCACGGCGCTGGCACCCGACCCGCGCGGGCTGGACGCAGACCTGGACCGAGTACCGGCGGAGGTCAAGAAACTGATCGCCAATCGCGCGGGTGTCCACGAGGCCGTGACACTGCTCGCACGCACCAACGAGGTGCTGGTCAACGGACGCGGGCTGGCGTACGCCGCAGCCGTCGAGACCGCGCTCAAGCTGGAGGAGACCTGCCTTCGGCCGGTCCGCGGGCTGTCCTACGCGGATCTCAAACACGGCCCCATCGCGATCGTCGACCCCCAGCTGGTCTCCATCGTCGTGGCCGCCCAGGACGGACCCATGCTCGAGGGGCTCACCGAGCTGCTCGGGGACCTCCGTTCGCGCGGCGCGCTCACCATAGGTATCGGTGGCGACAGCGGGTTCGCCGCTGCAGCCGACGTGAGCGTGGCTGGGCCGGACCTGCCTGAGATGGTCGCACCCATCGCCTTGGTGGTCGCTGGTCAGCTGGTCGTCGAGGGCTTGGCCCGGGCGCTCGGGCTCAACCCTGACGCACCCCGCGGGCTCAACAAGGTGACCCAGACCGACGCTGACCCCTCGTCAGAGGCAGGGCAGTAGAGCATCGTGACTTTCCCGATCATTCGTCAAAGTCACGTTCGCGGTCGCCGCTGATCCGGCGTCACTCGGCAAGCGAGCAACCTTAAAGGGCCCTGAGTGGAAAAATCCACGACGCCGGCCGAGTAGTCGTCTCTGCCATCTGTCTCATGAACAGACATACGCCCACGAGTCCGTCGTCTGCGCGTTCGGCGCCCGAGGCGTGGTTGCTTCCTGAATCCGGCGTCCGGTGCCGGACTCGCGCTGGTCAGGCCGTCAGCCGGCGTCGCGCGGCCTCGCCACCGACTGAAGCGATCAGCTCGGGGTCTCCGCAGACCACGAGCTGGGTCCGGGCACGGCTCAGACCGACGTACAGCATCTCCCTGGCCCGCGACTCGTCGCGAAATCCGTTGACAGCCAACATGACGACCGGATGCTCAAGGCCCTTGAAACCGAGCACGTGGCCAATCAGAGGTCGACCGGACCGGCTCCAGTCCCGGTCGTGAGTGGAGGCTCCTGGCCGCGCAGCCTGCGCAGGTACCCGGCCATCATTTCGACGCCTTCGGAGTCTGACCCTGGCTTGCAGCGGGTACAACGGTCCGCTTCCTCACCAATGACGGCTAGATCGTGGTCCAGCCGTGCCACGGCGCGCGAGACACAAGCCCCCCACAGGTAGTTTTGCTGACGCTCGGGCCTGCGAAGCGGCCGCACGCTGCGGCATCCCGCCCGATGCATGCAGTTGGTCCGCGCCAAGAAGACGAATCCTTGCGGATTCGCGGTGAGCCACTCGGCGTACGCCGGCTCCTGGCGTTCGAAGATCCCATCGGCTGGTTCGGTCATGATCGAGCTCTCGTTCGCTGACCGCGGGACTCAGCCCTCTTCGTGTCAAGCCCGGGTGGTTGTTCCTGCTCAGGCATGCTCTACTCCTTCGACCAGGGACCCCAGTCGAGGTCCGCTTGACCACATCGGCGGTATGCCGCGTGGTCGGGTCTTCCTCGGGGGGCACCGGAGCGGTTCCGGTTGCCGAGCGGCCTCCTCGAGGAGATACGGCCGCTGCTCTTGACCCAAGATGAGTATGGCAGCGCCCACCGACAGACGCCCGGCATCGCCACGTCGGGCACATACTGGATGCGGTCGTACTGGCGTTCACGGCTTAGGAACATGAACTCGGCGATCTCGAGGTCGCGGTAATCGTCGATCTCGTACCACCGGCTGCTCGATA
>Ga0208850_1000608_pt1 | contig 11492 bp, 12 predicted proteins | sample NGESurshal092012_5_FD_184475 | JGI IMG/M metagenome (GOLD analysis project Ga0208850, IMG submission 184475) | Arctic peat soil microbial communities from Barrow, Alaska - NGEE Surface sample 210-2 shallow-092012 (SPAdes) | ecosystem: Environmental > Terrestrial > Soil > Wetlands > Peat ... | reverse complement strand
GGGTCAAAATCCTTTGAACGGACTTAGGACACTGCTCTCCTCGCCTTAGGACACAGGCTATCCCAAAAGGGGCCACGGCGATGGAAGGGGGCCAGTACCTGTTTTCCAATAGGAACAGTTGGAGAACCTAGAACATTTTGAGGCAATAAGTTGCGATCAGGAATGTCCGCATCGGGTCATTAGCGGACAAACCATCGCGGGCTAAAACCCACCGTTGTCCGCTATGGTCAGCCAGCTCAACCTGTCCCTACTCAAAACTCTGAATGCCGGAAAAACTTTAGGATTTCTTGACTTTCGGAGTTTTGAGTAGGGACAGCCTTGAGCGTTGTGCGTGACGACGCGGCCCTGGCGGCGTGAAGGCCGGAATTTAAACGCTTGACGAGGCGCGGCGGCAACGTGCTTGCTTCGGCCGTCGCACGTTTGCTCAGGGCACCCAATGACTTCTCCCGACCGTTTCCTCCTCGCCGCTGTGATGGGCTGGCCGATCTTCCAATCGCGCTCACCAATAGTACATAATTTCTGGTTCGCGGAGCATGGGCTGGCTGGTAGCTATGTGCCGCTAGCGATGCCGCCGGAGCGCCTTGAAGCGGCGTTGCGCGCGCTGCCGACGCTGAATTTCTCCGGCTGTAATCTAACCATACCGCTGAAGCAGGATGCGATGCGTATCGTCGATGAAGTCGACATTACTGCCAAGAAGATCGGGGCGATCTCCTGCGTGGTGGTGCGAAAGGACGGCTCGCTGTGGGGCTCCAACAACGACTGGTACGGATTCAACCACAATATTCTCGAGTTTGTGCCGGAATGGCGAGCCGACGCGGGCCCCATCGTGGTGGTGGGTGCGGGTGGCGCCGCCCGCGCCATCCTCTATGGCTTGATGGAACGCGGAGCGCGCGAGATCCGGCTGTGCAACCGCACGCAGGCACGGGCGCAAACGCTGGCTCAGGAATTCGCCGGACCGATCAATGTCGTGCCGTGGGAGCAACGTCACGACGCGTTGGATGGCGCTGCCATGTTGGTCAACGCCACGAGCCAAGGCATGATCGGTCAGCAGCCGCTCGATCTGCGTCTCGACAAGCTGCCGAAAAGCGCGCTCGTCAACGACATCATCTACATACCACGCGAGACACCGCTGATCATCGCCGCACGCGAGCATGGCAACCGCACCATAACGGGCCTAGGCATGCTGCTGCACCAGGGCATCCCGGCCTGGAAGGCCTGGTTCGGCATCGAGCCCAAGGTGACGGCGGAATTGCGCGCGAAGATCGAGGCGACGCTTTAGCGGGCGCCCATAATTCCTAGGAAATCTTCGAGTGATAGTGGTCCCAAGTCTTTTTGAACAGGCTCGGCGAGCGGAGCTTTTGCCGAGAGGCCGCCTGCTCTTTGTCGCTGAAGACATACGGATCGCCGATCTGCATCGCCATGTATTGGCGGCGTGCATTCTCCTCGACGTAGACCGCGTAAGCGAAGCACTCCACAATGTTCTCGCCGGCCGCGACGACGCCGTGCGCTTTGAGCAGCACCACCGGATTGTCGCCCATGATTCCGATCATTTTCTCACCCATCTCGCGGGTGTTGACCGACATAGGCGAGTCCATCACCGGCATGTCGCCGAGTAGCGACGCCTGCGCGTACACCACCTTCTGCTGCACCCCCGTCATGGTCAAATAGGTCGACCATTGCGGATGGGTGTGGAACACTGCATTGACTTGCGGCCGCGCGCGATAGACCTCGGCATGGATCGGAAATTCCAGTGGCGGCTTGACGTTGCCACCGTCCACCGGCCTGCCGTCGAGATCGATCGCGACGATGTCCTCGACAGTGAGCGAGGCGCGCATCGAGGAGCCGGAGTTGATATAGAATGAGCCAGCGTCGCGGCGAACGCTGCAATGGCCATTGTGGTCGATGTATTCTGCATGCTCCAGCATGCGGATGGCATCCACCAATTCCTGCTTGATGGCCTGCTGTAACGGTTGTGCCATGACGTATCTCCAACCCTCTCCGCGTCATTGCCAGGAATAATCGTCCGTAGGACGCTGCCTATGTTACCCTCTGCTTCCACAAATCCCAGGAGCGGCCGACAGTCTGTACGTTGATCACATCGGCGATCCGTCCCTCCTCCGCGTCGAGCGCAGCGAGAGAGCCACCGAGCGCCTGCGCCTGATGCTGGATATTGGCGCTGGTGACGGCAAATATCGCGCGAAACACTGCGACCGGCAGGCTTGGGGCCACCGCGACCATGCCGTGGGCGCGCAGCAGCGCCACCGCCTTGTCGGCCAGCACCTCGGCAAGAGCTGCACCCTTCACCGGCGTATTGATCACGATGTCGGTAGTACCGAATTTCTCGCGGATGTCGAACACCGGCACGCCAGCCGCCAGGAACGCCGCATTGTGATACATCGCCCGCATCGGCGTGTTCGAAAGCCCGAAGGGGATCACCGACGGCGAGTGACTGTGCACCGCCGCCATCACATCAGGGCGGGCGCGAAATATTTCGCCGTGCAGATAACGCTCGATGAAGCCGCTGCGACCGCGCGGATCGATGGCGTTGCAGTCGAGGTCGAATTCCATGATATCGTCGGCCGTGATCATCTGCGGCGCTAGCGAACGCGACATCAGGAAACGCTCGGGATGGCTGGGATGGCGCATGGAGACGTGGCCGGCGGCGTCGAACACGCCCTGGTCCGCCAGAATGCGGCTCGCCGCTGCCAAGTCTTCCAGCGTGGTGCGATCGACAGGATCGCCGGACATGCTCATGATTGGTCGATCCTCATTCGCCAAGTTATACGCAACGTCTAGCATTGCTTGAAGGCTTCCGCCAAGCTTGGCAGCGGGCATTTGTATGATGGGGCGGCACAGCCTGTGGCGACGACGGCACGAATGGCTGGCCAGGGTCAGATCCCGCTAGTGATGGAATTCGCCAAGTCACACGGTCTCAATCCGCTGCAGCTCGGTATGATTTGGACCTTCGCCGCGGGCGGCAAACTTTTCGCCTACCAATCCGGCGTGCTAATCGTCGGCTACTCCTACGGATATTTTGCCGCCCGGGACTTAGTTCGCATAGGCGCATGGCTGACGGTGGTGGAATTCGTTGTGCTGCTTCTGCTGGTCCAGTTCTATTGGCCGTTGATCGGGCTGCAGTAACCGCGAAAGCGGGGCCGTTAGAGCAAGATCCGCCGCAGGCGATTCGTCCGGCTGTAGCAATTTCTCGGAATTCACTATGATTCCATATTTGAAAATAAAATTATTTACGTGCACACCTTGGCGATGAACTTGCTAGGTTCCGCGCGCGCTGTTCGATATTCGGGTCTGATCACCGACAGTTAGGAATTCCGCTAGCATACCTAGTAATATAGTAGGGCACGACCATGAAGCGACCGAAGACCCAGAAAGTTCGCGAATCGGATGCCATATTGCGGCATTGGCGCGAAGCCGTTCCGAACGACCGCTTGGCTCATCTCGTCAAGGATGCGACCCGAGCGCTGCTGCGAGCGCTCCAGATGCGACTGACCGAGCATTCCGTTTCGCTTGGCCAGTGGACGTTCTTGCGCATTCTTTGGGAGACCGATGGGATCACCCAGCGTGAGCTGAGCGAGCTTGCTGGCGTGATGGAACCGACGACGTTCACGGCGGTCAAGGCGATGGAAAAGCTGGGGTATGTGACACGCAAGAAAATGCATAATAACAAGAAAATGGTCTACGTGTTTCTCACTACGAAGGGGCGGCTGCTCAAGCGAAAGCTGGTGCCGCTTGCGGAAGAGGTCAACAGGATCGCGGTCGAAAACGTGAACCCACAAGACATCACGATGATGCGCCGCGTGCTGCTGACGATGATCGACAACCTGGCGCGCGACGAAGCGCGGCCGAACAAGCGCCTGCGGATTCCGTCCACCCGGGAAGTGGCGCGACGCGTCCACGAAGCTGAAGGCAACGGTCGCGCGCGGCTACACAAGCGCGCTTGAGCCGGCGCAACTCCGGCTCAGGCCGGATGGTCGCTGGTCCATTGCTCTGCCAAAGCTCGGCGGTCAAGCTTGCCGCGGGCGGTCTTCGGCAGGTGATTACTGAGGACGATCTGCTTGGGCGCCTTGGATGCGGGCAACACTGTACCGCAATAACGCAGCAGGTCATCGAGGTCTATTGTGATGCCCGGTCGCGCCACGACAAAGCTGACGACTTCCTCGCCGTAAGTATGATCTGGAACGCCGACCGTCGCGACTTCGATAATTTCCGGCCGTTGCAGCAGAATGCTGTCGATCTCGAGCGGCGAGATATTGATGCCGCCACGGATGATCAGGTCCTTTTCGCGCCCTGTAATATGCAGGTATCCGTCGGCGTCGAGAAAGCCGACGTCTCCGGTTCGTAGACGTCCGCGACTATGGACTTTAATCGTGCCGTCGTCCGCAAGATAGCGGTAGTCGTTATCGGTAAAGCCTCCGACCTCCACGTGACCGATCTCCCCCATCAGCAGCGGGCGTCCGCCGTCATCGACGATCGCGAGTTTGTGGTAACGCGCCGGCTTGCCGACAGTCCCGATATGCCGGTCGGCGCCTGGATTTGTTGCAATCCAACCGATTTCGCTGCAGCCATAGCTTTGGGCGACCGGTATCCCAAAATGCTGTTCGAACCGCCGCCAATCTTCACTCAAGAGCGGTGCCGAACTCGATATTACGAACCGCAAACTGGCCAATGCTGCGACATTCAGGGGGTCGTCGCTGTTGAGCAGCATGTTGATCGTGGTCGGATTGCCGGCAGCGATTGTTGCGCCATATTCCGCGACGTGTTGGTAAAATCGACTACGCGTAAATTTCCGCCCAAGTATAAGCGAAGCGCCCCGACTGAGCGGCGCCAATGCACTCAGAACTTGGGCCGAGCACCAGTTGAACGAACGAAAATCGTAGATGCGATCGTCGACGGTCAGACCCAAGCCGTCGGCAGTCGGCTCGACATTCGAAAGCAGTTCGCGAAACGTCAGGACAACGCCTTTCGGCCGGGCACTGGTGCCGGACGTGAACAAGATGCAGGCATCGTCCTGCGGCCGTGTGCTCGCCAGATTGGCGTCCGTCGGCTCGCTATCGGCAACGGACTTGTAAAATCCGGCAACGGCGTCTTCGTCGAATGACCCCAACGGAAAACACGTTGCCGATGTCTTTGCCAATATATCGTCGAGGCCTAAACCAGCATCGAACACGGCGAGCCGTGGGTCCAGCATTGGCAGAATCTGCGCGAGGTGGCCGTGGTTCATCTCGACGTGGATGGTGCAGATCGTGGCACCATAAGCCATCACACCGATATAGCAGGTCAGGTGTTCGATCGAGTTGCCGGCAAGCAGAGCGATGCGGTCATTGGTGCGGACGCCGCGCGCAGCCAGAAACGTGGCCATTTTCCGGGTCAGCCGCTGCAATTGCCCGTAGCTGATCGTGCGTCGATCGTCGACCGAAACAATATAGGCCTTGTCCGGATCGCGCTCAGCCGCGCGATCTATCCATTGTCGAAGCAGGTTTGGCCCAAACACAGCTTCTTTCAGCATGGGACTTCACCCGGATGGGCAATTGCGCACGCCGGGCGCCGGATCTGCGCCCGGGTGCATGATGGCGTCAGCGTCCGGTCCGCGCCAAGGAGTGGACCCAGCCGACCATGCGCGATTTAGCATTTTCGATGTCTTTCTTCGTAAAGAAGTCTTGCGGCTTCACGCGGTCGACCGGATAGACCGGCCGCAGAAAGTCGCTCTCGTAGCCGAACGGCACCGTGGCATCGATCCCCATACCGCCCTCGAATTGGGTATTCGATGCTGTCCACTGCTTGTCACCCGCGGTCATACGCTCGGCCGGCATGAAAGTCTGGCCGCGCCCGCCCGGGATGGGGTTGAGGATGTCGGTGCGCGGGTTCACGCGCGTGGTCATGCACCACATGATGTCATCCATCGAGTAGGGATCGGTGTCCTCGCTCACCGCGATCGCCAGCCGCATGCCCTGCGAGCACGACAGCGCCGCGCCGAGGAAGTTGCGCTGCCAGCCTTCGTCGATTTGATGGCGCTTTTTGACTTGGATGACGCAGCCGCCCCAATCGGTCATGCAGTAGGGGATGACAACATCTTGGACGATACCGGGCTGCAGACGTTCGCACAGCTCAAAGATCGCCGCCTCGCGCACCGTCGTGTCGATATTGTGGTCATCGAGGGTATGCACGCCGAGCGCGAAGATGATCGGCTTCGTCTCTGGCTTGCGCATAGTCACGGCGGTGACGTGGAAGGTCGGCGCCTTATATGCCTTGCCCATGTAGCCTGCCCATTCGGGGTGGAAATGGTAACGGCCTTGGACGCCGGCGTCCTCCGACTGCTTAGTTTCGAAACGGCGATCACGCGGATGGATATAGCCTTCGAGAACCAACTCGGCGTCGGCGAGCGTGTAGGCATCGACCGTGCGGCACTTCACCATGCGAATTGGGCTGCCCTGCACTGCGCCGGCAATGCCGATTTCGTCGCAACCCATTGGCAGAATTGCGTAGTCGAAGCCGGCGCCCGCGAGCAACGTACAGGCCGGTGGCACGCCAAAACACACTGATAGTGGAATTGGCTTATCGTCCGCGTAATACTTGTTCGCCACCTGCCACATGTGAGAGCCGGGCGAAATTTGGAACGTACCAACGTTGCCCCAGCGAAAGTTCATGCGATTGTAGCCCAGGTCTGTACCGCCATCGAACTGATCAAAGCTAATGCAGCGAATACCGGAACCGACGGTTAGTTCGGTCTCATAAGTCGTGTGCCGGATCGGCACCATGTATTTGTTGACGTCATCCGGATCGAGGATCACGTGCTCCTGCACCGGGGCCTGCTCCTGGGGAATAATCACCGGCTTGATCGGCTTGCGGAAGGCTTGGGCGATCTTGCGCGTGCGCTCGATATCGTTCTTCCAGCCGAACATCTTGTTGATGACGTTCATATCGCCGAAAAGGTTGGTAATCACCCTGTGATTCGGCTTGCCCTTGACGTTGTTGAACACGACCGGACAGCCGCCATCCAAGTGCTTCTGCAGCCCGGTCACTTCGAGATCAGGATCGACCGGCTTGTCGGTTTCGATCAAATCGCCTTGCGACTTGAGCCATTCCAGCGTTTTCCGCAAATCGACGACATCGGCAGTGTCTGACTGGGGCTTGTCTTTGTGCATCGCTTTCTGCATGACGTCCAAACTCCAATGTTTCCGAAAAGCTGTTCGATTTTCGTTAGATGCCGCTGTCGTGTCCTCAGGCTGTGGAAGGTTTCGGCTCGACACCGGGGCCGCGGCCATAGAGCGACACCACAATGTCACTCCAGAATTCGTTCCGGATTTTTCGGAACCAAATCGTGTAGCTGTCGGGCCGCGCATCGACGTCCTGCTCGACCTCGCCGAAGGGTTTCCAGCACCAATCGGATACCTCGATCGGATCCGGAATGGGTGCGCCATCGAAGCGGCCGCCGAAGACATGCACGATCTCATCTTCGATCAGGCCGTTGGACACTTCGGCTCGATAGTTCATCGAAAACATAAATGCGAGCGGGCAGCTGATGCCCATCTCTTCAACGAGCCGGCGAACGGCGGCCTCGCTTGCGTGCTCGCCGGGCCTTGGATGACTGCAGCAGGTGTTGGTCCAAAGGCCGCCGGAGTGGTATTTTCCGGCAGCGCGTCGATGCAGCAGGATTCGTCTATGTCGATCGCCGATGATGATGGATATGGCGCGGTGCCGCAATCCGGTCCGGTGCGCCTCAAGTTTGGGGGCCGTTCCGATCGCGGTATCGTTGGCATCGACGACGATCACGTGATCTGAACTATTATCGATGCGCGGCCGCAAATTCGCCACGCTAGGTAATTCGAGATGGAATGGCTCTTGGGTCAATTGCATGTCGAATTCTCCAGTGACGCGGCACTTGACGCGTTGGCAGTTGTGATCTTTGGGTTTGAACTCGCCATCCTCTAATGGGTGTCTCTGCGGCCGCTTTTGGAAAATCATTATACGTCTAAGAATTCTTAGATACAGTAGTTTTTGACGAATAAAAAGTGCCAACGGATGGGGCATTATGCTTGGCGACGGTGGGGCGGCAGGTGCTCGGGCAAGGATCCGGTGCGATACGTGGCCGTGACCAATGCGCCACTGGTGATCAATGCGTTCGGCGAGGTCGCATTCGTGCTCAACACGCCGTATGATTTCAAGAACCGCTTTTCCGGCGAGCCCAACTATTTCAGCAATAAGGGCGAGCAGAAAGGCCTGTTGCTCGATACCAACTTCGTTGCAGATGCGGTCAACTTGCCAGTGGTCGCTGCCGAGGAACGCGGTGCCGGCGGTGGGCACATTCGATTTAATATGGCCAAAGGCTCGATGAACAGCCACATTTCGCAATTTCCGGTAGGGACCTACAAGAAGGCGCACGCGCATGGGCCCGGTGCACATGTGATCATTCTCAGCGGCGAGGGCTATTCGCTCATGTGGCCTGAAGGCGAAGAACCGCGTCGTTACGATTGGCAAGTTGGATCGATGATCGTACCGCCAAACATGTGGTTCCATCAGCATTTCAACACCGGAGCCACACCGGCGCGCTATCTGGCCTTTAAGCATGAAGGTGTCGCGATCCGTAATTCGCAGGGTGTTCCCAGGGCCTGGATCAGCAAACGGGTCGGCGGCGACCAGATCGACTATGCCGACGAGACGCCCGTGATTCGGAAGTTGTTCGCTACAGCCCTTTCCAAACAGGGGTTGCAGTCGCGCATGGACCGGGCCTACGAGACGGAACAAGCCGATCTGCCGGCCAAGTCCGCCTAGCGACGCAGACGACATTTGGTCTCAAGGCGTTGCGCTCAAGCTACGCGCGCAGCGCGGCCAGCATGTCGGCGATATATTCCTCGGCGCTTGCGATCACCAGCATCAAGGCCCAGGGCCGCAACTGCGCGAGGGTTCGCGACAGTGCCGCATCCGAAATCGAGGTCGCACCGAGCACCAGCGCGGTGGTCATCACCCGCTTCATGCTGCAGGCTTCGCCGATCAGCGAGGCGGCCTGCGCATCCTCGCCCGCGGTCGCGATCATCACCACCTGGTCGGCATTATTAATCTCGCCGACCAGATCTTTGGTATGCCCGGCGAGATCGCTGAGCCAGCCTTGTATGGAAAAAGGCTCGCCCCGTGGCGGCGCGCTCGCAAGGGCGGTCAGGAACGTAGCATTCGTCCATGACGATTGCGCCAAACGCTTCACGATCCCCTCACTTGGCCGGTCGAGCGCAATGATCTTGACCGCGCGCGGCCGCGAGTTCGGCTCATTGATCCGGAAACGCGCCTCGGCGGCGCTCGCCGCGCGCGCCGATTCACTGAGCATGGCGGGCGTGCTCACACCGACGCATGGGCAACGCCTGCGCGGACGGCGAGATGCTCTTTGGCGGCCTCGATGAACGGCTTGTCGGGCGGCAGCACGACGGCGGCGGACCGCACGCGTTGATGGGCAATGTCGATGCCGGGCGGCATCGTGTCTTTATCCATCAATGCCTTGACCGCCCGCACCAGCCTATGGCGCGCCATGATGATGCCGTTGTCGGTCGACACCAGGTTTTCCTTGGTGCGGTCGACGATCGGCCCCATGCTTTCCTGCAGCGAGGCATCTTGCATTGCGATGCCCTTCACCCCGCTGAACGTCCGCCCCGCCTTCTGCGCGGCGCGGTCGATCAGATAATCGTTGTCCTTATTGGCGAGCGGACGGAACGTGCCGCGCTGATATTTGACGTGAATGCCCTTGCCCTCGCGCATGGCGCGGAGCTGTTCTTGCGTCAGCGGACGGGTTGGATGGTAGTCGAAGCTCCAGGTCCAGCAATTTTCGTCGTCGATCGGAATCCAGAAATGCCCGTGCACGGGGTGATCGCCGCGCGGCGGGATCATGGTGAAGGCCGGCATCACCCATTGCGTGATGCGCCAGTAATAATTGCCGTTCTCGGCGTCGCGTCGCGCGCCGATGTAGAGCCCGCCGGGGCTTTCGACCACCTCGAACACCGGCCTTGAGTCGCGCAGATTGTACTGATTGGCCTTGGAGCCCTTGAACAGCGGATCGGAATTCAGATCGCCGCGATGCAGGAACGAGACGTGGCTGGAATCGATGCCGCCTTCCATCGCCTGCAGCCAATTCGATTCCTGGATTCGCTTCGACATGAAGCTCTGCTCGGCCGGCACCAGCGCGAACTCCCACTCCGGCAGCGGCGGCTGCTTGTCGGGCCGCCCCATATAGGTCCACAGCACACCGCCGCGTTCGACCAGCGGATAGGACTTGAGCTTGATCTTGTTGCAGAAGCCGCTTTCGACCGGCTCGGACGGCACCTCGATGCATTGGCCGGTGTGGTCGTATTTCCAGCCATGATAAGGACAGCGCAGGCCGTTTTCTTCGTTGCGGCCGAACCACAACGATACGCCACGATGGGCGCAGAATTCATCCATCAGGCCAAGCCGACCCTGGCTGTCGCGAAACGCCAGCAGGCGCTCCGACAGCAGCTTTACCCGCGCCGGCGGACCGTCATTGTCGGCGAGCTCGGACGCCAGCAGCGCCGGAATCCAATAACTGCGGAACAGCCGGCCACCGGGCGTCCCAGGACCGGTTTGAGTCAGGAGATCGCTCTGTTCTTTCTTGAGCATCGGCAACTCCAAGTGCGGAGGTCTGTCGCGAAACTGTTGACCTTGCCGCGAAGCTATGGTTGTCACGGGCGTTTAGCAGCCTGCCCCACCACCCATCTTACTAATAATACGATAAAACAGCCATCAATGAACAGTCCGTCGATGTCTCCTGCAAGGATCAAGTTGTGCCTGGCCGCCGATATTGCCGCCGGCGGAACCCTCAAGGTGGTGCACGGCGACTTGGTTCTCGCGGTTTTCAATGTCGACGGCGCGTACTTCGTCACCGACGATGCCTGCACGCACGGCCCAGGGTCGCTATCCGAGGGAGAGCTGTACGGCGACGTTATCGAGTGCAATTTTCACGGCGGACAGTTCAATGTCCGGACCGGCGAGGTGGCCGGCCCGCCTTGTTTGATTCCCGTCAAGACGTACAAAGCGATCGTCGAAGACGGATATGTGTTTGTTGCGATCTGAATGAGGTAGATTCTTTCCGACGATTTTATCTGAGCCTGCACTGCCTACCTTTTTTTGGTGTCGTATCTTGTTGACAGCCTGGGGCGCGGCGGGGATTATTTAGCGCATGCGTGTCGCAGTTCTTGACGATACTCACCGCGCCTACGATAGTCCGACCGGTATTCGCCGATTGCGCGACCGCGCTGAGGTGAAAATCTTCGTCTACCCATTCGGCGATCCGTCGGTGCTCCGGGGCTTCGATGCGCTGGTGGCGAACCGCGAACGAACGCATTTTACCCGCGCGCTGTTGGAGCAACTTCCCGATTTGCGCATCATCGCGCAGACCGGTAATCATGTGTACCACATCGATTTAGCCGCAGCCGAGGAGCGCCGAATAATCGTTGCCAAGGCCACGGGCGGCTTCTGCA
>Ga0208850_1000606_pt1 | contig 11530 bp, 9 predicted proteins | sample NGESurshal092012_5_FD_184475 | JGI IMG/M metagenome (GOLD analysis project Ga0208850, IMG submission 184475) | Arctic peat soil microbial communities from Barrow, Alaska - NGEE Surface sample 210-2 shallow-092012 (SPAdes) | ecosystem: Environmental > Terrestrial > Soil > Wetlands > Peat ... | reverse complement strand
GGCCTTGAATTTGTCCGCCGCCGCGTCATTGCCGGCATAGCTGGCGGCGACCTTGTAGCCGGCGGCCTTCAGCGCCTTGCTGATCGCCGCGCCAATACCTCTTGTTCCCCCGGTCACCAATGCAACACGTGCCATGTCGAATTCCTCCCTGGTGGTCTTTTTTATAAGCCGGAATTATCCCGGTCTTTGACGACGTCTTCCAGATGAAAAGGCCCGGCGCGAGACCGGGCATTCCGTTTTTATCAGCGTGAGCCGAAGTTGACAGATGAACTTTTCATCACCCACGCAGCCCGCTGCCGTTTGTTCAGTCGCGTGCAATGCACATGGCGATGCCCATGCCGCCGCCGATGCACAGCGTAGCGAGGCCCTTTTTGGCATTGCGCTTCTGCATTTCATGCAGCAGCGTCACCAGCACGCGCGCGCCGGATGCGCCGATTGGATGGCCGAGCGCGATCGCGCCGCCGTTGACGTTGACCTTGGAGGTATCCCAGCCGAGGTCCTTGTTGACCGCGCAGGCCTGCGCCGCGAAGGCTTCATTGGCCTCGATCAGGTCGAGATCGCCGATCTTCCAGCCGGCCTTCTTCAGCGCGGCGCGCGAGGCCGGGATCGGCCCCGTGCCCATGATCTTGGGATCGACGCCGGCCTGGCCCCACGACACGATGCGCCCCAGCACGGTCCTGCCTTCCTTGGCCGCCTGCTTCGCGGTCATCAGCACCACCACGGCCGCGCCGTCGTTGATGCCGGAGGCGCTTCCGGCAGTCACGGTGCCGTCCTTCTCGAATGCCGGCTTCAGTTTGCCCATCGCTTCCATGGTCGCGCCGTGACGCGGATATTCATCGGTGTCCACGATGATGTCGCCCTTGCGGGACTTGATGGTGACGGGGACGATCTCGTCCTTGAACTTGCCGGCCTTCTGCGCGGCCTCGGTCTTGTTCTGCGAGCCGACGGCGAACTCGTCCTGCTGCGCGCGCGTAATCTGATATTGCTTGGCGACGTTCTCGGCGGTGTTGCCCATGTGGTAGCCGTTGAAGGCATCCCACAATCCGTCCTTGATCATGGTGTCGACGAGTTCAAAGCTGCCCATCTTGACTCCGCCGCGCAGATATTGGGCGTGCGGGGCCATGCTCATGGATTCCTGGCCGCCGGCGACGACGATTTCGGAATCGCCGTTGAGCAGCGCCTGATAGCCGAGCGCCACCGTGCGCAGGCCCGAGCCGCATAATTGATTGACGCCCCAGGCCGGGCTTTCCACCGGAATGCCGGCGGCGATCGCGGCCTGACGGGCCGGGTTCTGGCCCTGCGCCGCGGTCAGAATCTGACCCATGATCACCTCGGAGACACGGCCTGGCTCGATGCCGGCGCGCTCCAGCGCGGCCTTGATGGCGATGGCGCCGAGATCGTGGGCCGGCATGGTGGCAAACGCACCGTTGAAGCTTCCGACCGGGGTGCGGGCGGCGCTGACGATGACGACATCGTCTGACATGGACATCTCCTGGGCTTGAGGTCTTGGAATGGCTGGTGGCCGGATGGCGGGCCTGTCTCTCACCTTATCCTGTTAACGTCGTTGCGAGGCATGTCAATCGGCCGGAGGGCGGAATCACGCCGCGGCGCATTCAAAACGGCACTCCTGGCAGTTTCCTGAGCAGTGCCTATGCTTTGGATTTAACCGTGGCGCACAAAACGGTAGCCGAACCTCATTGAAAATGCTTACTTTGCTGCGATGCGTTGCTCGTCAGCCCTTCGGCGATGCCGTCGGGTTCCTTCCCCTCGGTGTGCATGTGTGAGCCCATGGCGAAAACAGACCAACCCACCACGATCAAGAAATACGCGAACCGGCGGCTCTATAATACCGGCACCAGCACCTATGTGACGCTCGAGGATCTCGCGGCGATGGTGAAGGATGGCGAGGACTTCCTCGTCTATGACGCCAAGACCGGCGACGACATCACCCGTTCGGTGCTGGCGCAGATCATCTTCGAACAGGAAAACAAGGCCGGCCAGAATCTGCTGCCGACCACCTTCCTGCGGCAGTTGATCCGGTTCTACGGCGACAGCATGCAGATGGTGGTGCCGAGATATCTGGAACAGTCGATCGACACGCTGACGCGCGAGCAGGAAAAATTCCGCAAGCAGCTGACCAACACATTCAGCGGGACGCCGTTCGCGCCGCTGGAAGAGCACGTTCGCCGCAACATGGAACTGTTTCAACAGACATTTGCGATGTTCAAGCCGTTCGTGCCGCCGCGCGCGGGCAGTGCCGCCGACGCCGAGCCGGAGAAGGCTCCGGAACCGGCACCGCAAGAAGACAACATCGACGACCTTCGCCGTCAGATGAAGGACATGCAGGATCGCCTCGAGCGCATGTCGAAAGAGCCGAAAAAGGAAGAGTGAGGCGCTGCGGAGCCTGTTTCGATCTTTCCGCCGTCGTCCCGGCGCACGCCAGGACCCAACCACCGGCATTGATTGTTGCAGAAGACATCTGCCCGATCGCCTAACCGATAAAGCACGGCGTATGGGTCCCGGCTCGAGCTTCGCTTGGCCGGGACGACGATAGTGTGTGTGCCGCGGGCGGTTCGCCGGGACGACGCTGATGATCTAACTTGCCGCCGGCAGCGCCGCCTCGCCGCGCGCACCCCACGGCCGTTCCGAAGATGCAAGTCCGATCAGGCGTCCCTGGATGTAGTTGCAGCCCCAGTCGCGCAGCATCGTAGCGGACTCGTCATCCTGCACCCATTCGGCGACCGTCTTGATTTCCAGCCGGCGCGCCAGATCGATCAGCGTGTGCACGAAGGCGCGATCATCGGCCGAACGTGCGATGTTCTGCACGAAGGCGCCATCGATCTTCACGATATCGACGCCGAGCTTGCGCAGATTCCGGAACGAGGTGTAACCGGCGCCGAAATCGTCGATCGCGATCCGGCTGCCGAAGTTCTTCAGCCGCGTGACGAAGCCGCGCAAATCGTCGATATCCTTTATCGCGACGGTTTCGGTGATTTCAACGATCAGCCGCTCGGCCACGCCGGGATGCGCGCGCATCAGCAATTCGATCGAAGCCCACCAGTCCGGATCCATCGTGGTGTCGGGCGAGATATTGAGGCTGAGCTGCACGTTCGGCGAGGCCGCGAGTTCGGCCACCACGAGTTCGAGCACCCGGTGATCGACCAGGCGTATCAGTCCGAGCTTCTCGGCGACCGGAACGATGTCCGGCGCCAGCAGGACCTGCCCGTCATCCTGCTCCATGCGCACCAGGCACTCGTAGAACGCGGCATCGCGCGAGCGTGCCTCCACCACCGGCTCGAACGCCATCACGATGCGGCGCTCGTTGAGCGCGGTGACGATCTCGTCGGTGACGCGGATATTGACGCGGCGCTGGGCGTCGCGCTCGACATTCGGCCGCCACAGCGAGAACGACCCGGCGCGGCGGCGCTTCGTCATATCGAGCGTTTCCTGGGCGCGGTTGATCGCCTCGTCGGCGCTGCGCGCGTAGCGCGGCACACTAACCGCGCCGATCGACGCCGTAACCGAGACCGGACCGGATTTGGTCGGCACCACGTCGTCGCGGATACCGGCCAAAAACCGCTCGGCAGCGATATTCATGTCCTCGACGGTGCAATTCTTCAGGATCAGTCCGAATTTGTTGCCGGAGAACCGGCCGAGCACGTCTCCGCCGCGCAGCCGTGCACGAATGCGCATGGCCGCTTCCGAAATCACCGCGTCCGCAACGTCGAAACCGAAAGCGTCGTTGATGCGCGCCAGATGATCGATGCCGATCAGCATGAAGGCGCAGGATGAGCGGAAGCGCGCCGCTTCCTCGATGGCCTCGGCCAGCGCTGCGATGAGATGCGTCCGATTGAGCTCGCCGGTCAGCGGATCGTCCCGCGACAGCTTCAGGAGTTGCTCGTCGTGGGCGTGGCGTTCGTTGTTGACGCGGACAATGCCCTGGGCGCGCGCCGGCCTGCCGTCGGCGCCGGCGAACCAGCAGCCGGTTTCCTCGATCCAGAGCACGGGGGCGGACGTGCTTGTCCGCACGCCATATTCGATCCGGTAGGGCGCGCCGTCGCCGCCGTGCGCGGTCGGCGAATGACCAAGCGCGTCTGACCGGATCGAGCGCATCGGCTCGATCAGCTTCGAAAACTCCGCGCCGCTCGCAAGCGACGCTGCCGGGATATCCGAAAAGACCGCGCTGGCGTGATCGCTCCAGGTAATCGCGTCGGTTGCGATGTCCCACACGAAGGCCGCCTGGCCGAGCGAAGCCAGGATGGTCGAAGCTTTGGGAAGAGCGGATGTCACGGTCGCCTCGTTTCAGGACACTCCCGGGTGATTCCCGGTGTCGAGGATACTGCCTGTTTCGGCGCCGACCCTAGGCAAAGTTGATAAATAATCCGCAAACCACGTTGTGGCGCCACCGGGAACAAAGCGGAGAGAACTGGCATGACCCTTGCGATGATGGATTCGCAAAGGGGCGTAACGTCCCAAAACGTGACAATTCAGCCGGATTTCGATTTGCGATGTTAAGTACCGGTCGACCAGAGCAGACGGCAGATGACGGCGTCCTCGCCGATGAAAAGCCCGCCTGCGTCGCGCTGGTGCCGATGGTCCCGTCCGTTCACCGGTCGCATACGGCCAGTCCGCAGCTGTTGCGGCCCGACTCGACTTTTGTCACACATCTGATCGCAACCGCCGAGCACGCTCCGCAAACACGGAGCCTGCGACGGGCAACGCCTGCCGATGCGCAGACCGCCTACAGGGCGAGCCAGCACCACGCCCAGGGCGCTGGCATCCGGACGCGGCAAATCATTTAATTGGAGCGTTAGCGCGGCGGCGCGTCCGGCGACGGGGGCGAGCCTTCGCTCGGCTGCAGCCCCGGCGACGGGACCTCCCGCGATGGCGGGCCCGGCGTAACCTCGGCATGCACGATTTTGGGTTCGGGGTGATCCAGCAGCACGGATTCGGCGACCGGAGCTGCTGCCGGCACCGATGGCTCAGGTGCGGGATCGAATTGAGGTTCGGGCGCGGCCGCGGGTGTTCGGGCGCCCCGCCTGGAGACCGCAGCGGCTGACGTCACCATTCCGCGCCGGGCATGCAATGCAATGCCCGACAGGAAATCCACCAGCGCCAGCATTGCCAGCAGGAAATAGGTCGAGCTGCCGAACCGCGGCCACAACAGAAATTCGGCGGCCGCGCCGCCAAACACGATCAGCGACAGCAGATGATCGGTGAGATATTTCGCACCGGGACGCGCGCCCTTGATGACCTCGAACAGCAACAACAGGATGCCGAGCGCCAGAAGCATATCGCTCAGCGTCAAGGGCCACTCGGCGCCCGACATCAGCGTCAGCTTCAGAAGCGGATCGGCGAAGGAAACGCCGGGCATCAGGAAGACGATGATGTTGTAGATCGCGAGCGGAATCAGAAGCAGCGGAAAACCGATCATGGACATCGGCGACGCCTTCTTTTTCAAGCGAGAGAACCAGGACCTTCCCGGGCGAACCCCTGGGTTCGCCGCAGGAAACCGTCTTACCTCACTCGTTGGCCGAATTCAGGCAGGCATTGCCGTCAGCGGCTTCCCTGCCTTCCGCCCGTATCAGGATTCCTTCTTGGCCTTCAGAACCTGCCGGCCCTTGTACATGCCGGTCTTCAGATCGAGATGGTGCGGACGGCGCAGTTCGCCGGAATCCTTGTCTTCGGCATAGGTCGGCTTCTTCAGGGCGTCCGCCGAGCGGCGCATGCCACGCCGCGAGGGCGATGTTTTTCTTCGGGGAACGGCCATGTCGGTGTCCTCTAGGGGTGTTGTCGGAGGCATCGTCCGTGGCGGACGGCTGAAGCGTTTTTGGCGCGAGCTGAAATGCCGATAAGGCCGCGCTTATAGAGGATGGAGTCGTCTAAAGCTAGGGCGGCATCCGGGCAAAATCGGCCAAATTTGGCTCAAAAAGCGCGATTTTCGCTCCAGCAACGCTGCAACCCCGAAGCCTGCGCCCGGGCCATATAGGTCCCGGCCAAACGGCGCACCCCGGGGCCGGGATTGCGGGCGCTGCGCCTGACCGGATTGGGAAGGATCGCCGCCAGCAGTGCCGCCTCGCGTGGCGAAAGGCCGGATGCCGGGCGGCCGAAGGCGTAAGTTGCGCCGGCTTGCGCGCCGAACTGGCCGGACGGACCGAGCTCGGCAATGTTGAGATAGATTTCCAGGATCCGCTGCTTCGGCAGCACCAGATCGATCCACAGCGCCAGCGGAAACTCCAGTGCCTTGCGGACCAGGCTGCGGCCCGGCCACAGGAACAGGTTTTTCGCCACCTGCTGGGTGATGGTCGAGCCGCCGCGGGTCACCTCGCCGTCCTCCGCGTCGTCGATCACGTCGCGCAGCGCGCCCCAGTCGATGCCGTGATGGCTGCAGAATTTCGCGTCCTCGGACGCCACCACCGAGCGCGGCAGCGAGGGCGAGATCGCGCTGAAATCGATCCATTGCCGCGACATCGGCGCACCGGTCAGCCAGCGCCAGGCCATCAGCGTCGAGACCGGATGGCCGGCGCGATACAGCGGCGCCAGCAGATACGGCAGCAACAGCGCGGCCAGCAAAATCAGCAACAAATTTCGGGCAACGCGCAAAATCTATGTTTCTGGTTCAAGACAGCGGCCGCGGGCGGATAATTGGCCGGCATCGAATAGATATCTCCATGATAGTTCCGGGTTTTTCCAGCACTTTTAAGGCGCCGTGAACCCTCCTCCCGGAATTGACGAAGCCCGTGCCATAACCGATTGTCCCGGCCAACTCGATCTGGAGCTGTTTTTGATGACGACCGGCACTGCACACTCAGACTTTGCGAAACGACTGGACCGGACCGCGGAGGATACCGAAGCCCTTCTCGGGACACTCTTGTCCGACGCGCTCTTGCCCGACGAGATCGCGCGGCCGAAACGGCTGATAGAGGCCATGCGTTATTCGAGCCTCGGCGGCGGCAAGCGGCTGCGGCCGTTTCTGGTGGTCGAGAGCTCCGCCGTGTTCGGCGTCGCGCGCGAGGCGGCTCTTCTGGCCGGCGCCGCGCTCGAATGCATCCACTGTTATTCGCTTGTTCATGACGATCTGCCGGCGATGGACAACAGCGATCTGCGCCGCGGCCGGCCCACGCTCCACAAGGCTTATGACGACGCCACCGCGATCCTCGCCGGCGACGCGTTGCTGACGCTCGCCTTCGACATCATCACCCGCGACGAGATTCACAGGGACGCCAACGTCCGCCTCCTGCTCACGCGCGCGCTGGCGCGGGCGTCGGGGATCGGCGGCATGGCGGGCGGCCAGATGCTCGACCTCGCCGGCGAAGGCCGGTTTGGCGACCGCGAGCCGGTCGACGTCGCGCGCCTGCAGCAGATGAAGACCGGCGCGCTGTTGCGCTTTGGCTGCATTGCCGGCGCGATCCTCGGCCAGTCCTCGCCAAGAGAATATCAGGCGCTCGACGACTACGGCCGCGCGCTCGGCGAAGCCTTCCAGATCGCCGACGATCTGCTTGACGTCGAGGGCGACGCCGCAGCGCTCGGCAAGCAGACCGGACAGGACGCGGCATTGGGCAAGACCACTTTCGTCACCCAGCTCGGGATCGACGGCGCCAGGCAGCGTGTGCGCGATCTCCTGGCGCGCGCCGATTCCGCGCTCTCGATCTTCGGCGCCAAGGGCGACGTGCTGCGCGCCGCCGCGCGATTCGTCGCCGAACGCAAGAATTGAAGGCGCCGATGGCGGACAAGGAATCCGACGACCCACTTCTTCTCCGCTTCCGGAAGATGCCCAAGCCGGTCCGCGTGGTCTATGCGCGCCCGCGCACCTTCTTTTCGGTGGCGATCGGCATCGCGGCGTTCTTCTTGCTGCCGGGCTCGCTGCGGCTGGTGACGCGCCTGCTGATCTCCTGGGATATCGTCATCGCCCTGTATTTGCTGCTGGTGTACGCCATGGTGTTGCGCAGCGGGCTGCCGCATATCCGCCGCAACGCGGTGCTGCAGGACGATGGCCGCTTTCTGATCCTGCTGGTCACCGCGCTCGGCGCCTTCGCCAGCATTGCCGCGATCGTGTTCGAACTCGGCGCATCGCACCGCAGCGGGCCGCAACTGACGCTGGCGACCGTGACGATCGCGCTGTCGTGGGCGGCGGTGCACACCACCTTCGCGCTGCATTACGCCCACGACTATTACCGCGGTGCCAAACCTGGAGGCTTGCAGTTTCCCCTCGGCGACCAGCACGAGCATGCCGACTACTGGGACTTTGTCTATTTCTCGTTCGTGATCGGCATGACCGCGCAGGTCTCCGACGTCGGCATCACCGACAAAACCATCCGCCGTACCGCCACCGCGCACGGCATCATCTCATTTGTTTTCAATACCGCGCTGGTGGCGCTGATGGTCAATATCGCCGCGAGTGCGATCTGAACGATTGACGTCATTCCGGGGCGCGAGTGAAACGAGCGAGCCCGGAATCCATACCCACGATAGGGAGTATGGATTCCGGGCCTGCGCCTAACGGCGCGTCCCGGAATGACGAAGAATTTCATTTGCAAATCTGCACGTTACCGCCGCCGCCCTCATAGGGGCCGCCTTGCGCGGTCGTTCTGTACTCAATATGGCAGCCGCGCGCGACCGGGCGGCAGCCGCCCATATCGCAAACAATCTGGCCCGATGCCTGCGGCCTGGCGGTGCTGGCCTCAGGCCTCGACCGTTCCCGATCCGCGCGATCGGGGCGGTCGTCGGGCTCGCGCTTTGCGACCGGCTTCTTCGCGCGTTGCTTCTCGCATTCATTGTCGTCATTGAGGAACGAGCCTTCCGCGCAGGTGATCTTGCTGCAGCGGTCGCCGTCTACTTTGAAGCCGTGCTCGCAGATCAGCGGGCAGACCCGTGCCGGCTTGAGCTTGATCGCATCGAGCGCATCGGTACTTGCAAGCTTGACGTCGAATTTCGTCCCGGCGTGCTTGTTGAACAGCGCCATCGAACGCTGCGACGCCGCGTTCCATTCGCCGTCGGCCTCCCCGCTGAGACAACCGACGCGGCGCAGTTCGGTTTGCACCGATTTTGCGATCTCGGCCTGCGGCGGCCCGGCGCTCAGCGAGGCAAGGTTCATCCCCTGAGCTTTCTCGGCCGATGGCGGACCGGCGGGAGCCTTGTCCGCGGCCGCAGTGCCGGCAGCAGCAACCTTGTTTTCGGGAGCCTTGTCGGCGGCGGCGGTGTCGGTTCCGGCGCGCTTGCGTTCGGCCTCGGCGGCCTGCTCCTGCGCGACCTGCTTGGCTTTCCCGGCGGCGATGCGGGCCTGCTCCGCGGCTTTGGCGTCCGCCTCGGCGGCTTTCAATTGCTGCGCCTTTTGTGTGGCCTCGGTGGCGAGCCGCGCCCGCTCCTGTTCGGCCAGCCGCGCCTTTTCGGTCGCGGCAATGCGCGCTTCCTCTGCGGCAATCTTGGCAAGCTGAATCCTGGCGAGGTTTGCGTAGAATCCGTCCGGATACTGCGCGAGGAAGGCGTTCAATGCGTCCTTGTTGCCGATCTGCAGCGCCAGTTCGTAATCCCGGCGCGCCTCCGCTTGCGGATTGGGCGCAGGGGTGGATGGCGCAGACGTGGATGGTACAACCTTGGCCGGTACCAGCGGCACATCGTCGCCGCCGAGCGAGCCATAGACAAACGGCTCCTGCCGGTTGCCGGTGGTCTTCAGCACGTCGTCGCGAACGAAGCCGAACGCCTTGCGCACATCGAGGCCCGGCGTCGTCAGGTGTTTTGCCAGTGCGATCGTGAACGGGCTGTTCTTGGCGTCGCCGTCCAGCGCGGTCGAGCCGGCCTTGGCGGAATAAGCGATCAGCGTATTCGGGCTGGTGGGCTCGATCTTGGCAAGGCCGCGTCCGATCGAACGCGATGCGACCGTCCGTTTCATGACCTTGGCAAACGGATTGTCCCGGCAGGCGTCGAGGATCACCAGCCGAAGCTGCTTGGCGGGTTCGACGGCCAGCAATATGCGGTCCAGCGAAAACGCCTCGTCGTAAACGTCGGTGTCGCGTTCCAGCTTCGCATCCACCGGGATCAGGTAGTTGGTGCCGTCCACCTCCATGCCATGGCCGGCGTAATAGACCACCGCGATGTCGGCGTCGCGCGCGCGGTCGGCAAAGTCGCGCAGCGCCCGCCGCGTCTCGGCCGCCGGCAGGTCGTGGCGTGAATCGACGACATCGAAGCCGGCGTCCTTCAGCGTGGCCGCGATCACGGCGCCGTCATTGACCGGGTTCGCAAGCGGCGCCACGCTTTGATAGGCGGAATTACCGAGCACCAGCGCCACGCGCTTCTCGGCAAAAGCCGGCTGGCACACCAGCAGCAGCGCGGCGGCGAGCAAGAATTTGTGCAATTTCAGAGATCCAGGCGAATACATCATGACGCTTCCGGAATTATTGCCTTTGTAGCAGGGAATCCCGCCTACCAGAAGCATGCCCCAGGCCTTGTGAGCCAGATCACGTCGCAGCATCCATCTCCAGCGCCCGCCGGTAACGGAATTCCCTCTCTGTTAGTCGCGTCAGCCCGCCATAGGTTCGCCCTTTGCCAATGACGCTTTTCCGTCCAAGATCGGCCCACAAGCCAAAACAAGCGGAGGAAGCGATGCGCGGCGTTGTGTTCACAGGCGAACGCGGACTGGAATTGATGCAATTCCCGGACCCCACTCCGGATGCTCATGACGTGGTCATCGAAATGAAGGCGTCCGGCATGTGCGGCAGCGACCTGCATCAGTACCGCCGCCCCAAAGGGCAGACGCAGGCGACCGGCATCCCGATGAAGGACGGTCCCGTCATCGCCGGGCATGAGCCTTGCGGCGTGGTCGTCGCAGTCGGCACGGCAGTCGATGCGCGGGAGGCGCGCATTGGCGAGCGTGTGATGGTCCATCATTATCAGGGCTGCACCCAGTGCAACCATTGCCGCTCCGGATGGCAGCAGCTCTGCCAGGAGGTGCCGGTCAAGGTCTACGGCAACAACGCGCATGGCGGCCACGCGCAATATCTGAAAGTGCCCGCCAACACGCTGGTGCCGCTTCCCGACGAACTGTCATTCTCGGCAGGTGCGGCGATCGCCTGCGGTTCCGGCACCGCCTACAGCGCGCTGCGCCGGATGAACCTTTCCGGTAACGACACTATCGCTATTTTCGGCCAGGGACCGGTCGGGCTTGCGGCCACGCAATACGCCAAGGCGATGGGCGCCAAGGTGATTGCGCTCGACATCAGCCAGCAGCGGCTGGAGCGCTCAAAAGCGTTCGGCGCCGACCACGTGGTCAACCCCGGCTCGAACGATCCGGTGGCTGCGATCAAGGATCTCACCCACGGACGTTACGCCGATCTGACGCTGGACACTTCGAGCAACCCGGACGCGCGGTTGAATGCGATCCGCTCTACCAAGGTATGGGGCACGATGTGCTTTGTCGGCGAAGGCGGCGACGTCCACATCGACGTCAGCCCGCATCTGTTGCGCCGGCAATTGACTCTGGTGGCGTCATGGACGTTCTCCAACATCATCCAGGCCGACTGCGCGCGGTTTTCGA
>Ga0208850_1000604_pt1 | contig 11554 bp, 13 predicted proteins | sample NGESurshal092012_5_FD_184475 | JGI IMG/M metagenome (GOLD analysis project Ga0208850, IMG submission 184475) | Arctic peat soil microbial communities from Barrow, Alaska - NGEE Surface sample 210-2 shallow-092012 (SPAdes) | ecosystem: Environmental > Terrestrial > Soil > Wetlands > Peat ... | reverse complement strand
GCTCGCGATCACCGACGACCAGCACTGATGCTGACATCAAGCCCTGCTCCCGGTGCAGCGAGAGCCACTTGCGCCAGAGCCACCGCGCCAAGAGGAGGTCAAGAATGCCGGCTGGCATCGCCATCGCTACGTAGCCGCGCGCCACGTCCAGACGCAGCACATAGCTGGCAATCGCCACCAGAGCGAAGAGCTGGAACGAGGCGGTGGCGACGACCTTGTACTCCTCTGGCCCGTGCCCCAGAATGCGATGGTCGTAGGCACCGTGCACGCGCAGCATGAGCAACCAGGTGACGATCAGCCCCGCGCTGAACACGGTGTATTTCGACTCAAAAGGGGTCATCGCAGTCGGGGACAGCATGGCTTTGAAGGAGTCCGGTCCGAAGCGGAGCAGCTGTGCGCTCAAAACCGCCCAGCAGATGACCAGGAAGTCGGTGATGGCGACCCGACGGATGAACCCGGACAAAACGTCCTTCTTGCGCCGGGCGGCTCGATGAATACGGAGGCGAGCGGCCAAAGTCATGAGTATTTACCCCCTCCCCAACCGTATGGAGGGTACTCCCCCGACACCCGTTTGAGCCCCTCCGTCGCCAGCATTTCGCCACGACACCTCATGGTGCGATCTGTCGCAGTTGTCAGGTTTGCGCCTGAAATGGGTCGACGCCAACCCAGCGGGTGGAGCCAGGGCACACTATCCTTAGCCAACACACGCGAACACACTCACTGTGGACGAGAGAATCGAGACGTTTGTGGAACTCAAGGACTACATCCGCGTCATCCGGAAGCGGTGGCAGATCATCGTGGCCGTCATGCTCGTGGTTGTGGCGGGCGCCGCGTTGGCGACCGCCCTCAGCCCCAACGTCTACCAGGCGCAGACCCAGCTCTTCGTCTCGACGTCAGGCGGTAGTGACAGCAGCGCCCTCCTGTCAGGCAGCAGCTTCACCCAGCAACGCGTCCTGTCCTATGCCAACGTCATCACGACCCCCAAGGTCCTGGACCCCGTCATCGAGGCGCTCCAGCTGAAGACGACCGCGGCAAAGCTCGGAGACCAGATCACCGCGACGGTCCCGTTGGACACCGTTCTGATCGCGGTCGACGTCACGAACGCCGACCCACGGGTGGCCGCGCAGATCGCCGACGCTGTCGGCAAGCAGTTCACCAAGACCGTTGCCGACCTTGAAAGCGTCACAACAGGCCAGTCCAGCCCGGTCAAGGTGACCATCGTGAACGTCCCCACCGTCCCGACCGCGCCGATCAGCCCCAAGCCAACACGCAACCTGGCCCTCGGCGTCGTGCTCGGTCTGCTGCTCGGCCTGGGCCTGGCGCTCCTGCGGGATCTGCTCGACACGACGATCAAGAGCGAGAAGGACTGCGCCGAAGTCACCGACGCGACTGTCATCGGAAGCATCGGCTTCGACCCCGAAGCCGCCAAGAATCCGCTGATCGTGGAGGTTGGCCCACACAGCCCTCGCGCCGAGGCGTTCCGCACGCTGCGAACCAACCTGCAGTTCGTCGACGCCGCCAACCACCCGCGCTCCATCGTCTTCACCTCGTCCGTCCCCACTGAGGGCAAGACAACGACCACGGCAAACCTCGCGATCACCATGGCCGCAGCCGGTGCTCGGATCTGCGTCGTCGAGGGCGACCTGCGACGCCCACGACTGCTGGAGTACATGGGGATGGACGGATCCGTGGGCCTGACCAACGTCCTGATCGGCCAGGCCGAGCTAGGCGACGTGCTGCAGCAGTTCGCCGACAGCAGCCTCTATGTCCTCGGCGCTGGCGCGATTCCGCCCAACCCCAGCGAGCTGCTCGGCTCGGCCTCGATGCTGGCGACCCTGAAAGAGCTGGAGTCCCGCTTCGACGTTGTGATCATCGACACGCCTCCCTTGCTGCCCGTGACCGACGCTGCCGTCCTGAGCACCATCGCCGGCGGGACCGTCGTGATAGTCGGGGCAGGGCGGGTGGACCGTGACCACCTGTCCAGATCGCTACAGTCCCTGGAAACCGTGCAGGCTCGCGTCCTCGGACTTGTCCTCAACATGATCCCGACGCAGGGCCCCGACGGCTACTACTACTACCGCCAGGGCTATGCCCCGGAGTCGCCACGCCAACACGCCAAGGAGCGCGAACGGGCCGCTTCCTGACAGCAACCCCGGGTGACTCGACTGGCTCGGGTCTAGGGCTGGACGATCTCCTGCCGGCGCTGAGCCCGGCCGCCATGCATACGGCGTTCAGGCAGATGTTGCGCTTGATGACGATCAGGGCGAATCGGACCCAGCCCATGGTGACGGGCCACCGACGCCACGCGGCCGACGACCCTGCCATCAGACTCAACCTCAGCGCCGCGCGCGGACAGGGTGTGGTGTGAGCCATCGAGGTGCAGAACACCAGCCGTCGCGGCGGCCGGCCAAGATTGTGAGCCCGCGCGACGGTCTCCTGCCCGCGATCGCACCCCTTGTGCAGATGAACCGCCGCGGGCAGCCAGTCGACCTCTTGAAGGATCGTCTGGTTGTTAGTCTCAAAACCCGCACGCGGACGCCACGCGGCCACACGTAGGGTTTCGGGTGCCCACATGCCGCCAACGGCCGGTCCCCCACCGCCGCCTCGAGCTGGTCTGGGGGGACGATCAGCTCACGCCAGGGGCGCTCGCTTCGCGGGTGCGTGCCCGGGTCGACCACCGCGCCGTACGCCGCGCTGTCGCCGACCAGGAGCGGGGCACGGGTCACTCCAGGCCAAGGGCTCCTGCGGCATGGGTCTCGGCCCGCATAGGTTCGCCGATCACGGCGTAGCCGGCGCTGACGTCGCGGACTTCGACTGGCAGCATGAAGGGCATCGAGTCCAGCCAGGTCGCGGGCGCGCCTGCCGTTCCGGGCTCGACGGTGACACACGTGGTCTCGTCGTATACGAGGTGCAAGTCATGCTCGATGGGTCCCTTGGGACTGAGGACCAGCGTCTTTGCGGAGGTGCGCGGAGCCAGCCCGGTCAGCATCTGGGGTGGTGATCGAGTGCAGCCAGGACACACGCTCCGGCCCTCCCGATTGTGAGAAACCTACCCACGAGCGCGACCAAGTCACGCTGGCCAACACCTTCGCTACTGGCCATGTCCCGGACCCTAGTCAGAACTTGACCCAAACCAGCGGCGCACACTGCGCTAAAGACGCGCCCGCGTGCTGGCACGTGGTCCGGGGCGCGTGCCCCGGCCAGCTTCCACGCCCGCGCCCGACCCGAGGCCCGGGCTGTGTCGATCGAAGCCCACACCGCTGGGGCGTCGCCGGCCGGCGCGGCGATCGTCCGCGAGACCGTCGCGTCACAGGCCACACATCCGTACAGGCCCGGCTCGCCGCGTAGCAACGCGATGTCGGCCAGGCAGTCCCCACCGAGGGCCAACGTGACCGCCAGATCACAGGACGACCTTGGCTGGGTCATGGACCGCCAACGGTTTACGCCAGCCGGACAGCGCCGCTGACCATCGCCGGTCCCAACCCCGCCGCGGCGATCGCCTTCTCGGTCAACAGCACCCCACCGGCCTGCCCAACCGCCCCAGAGCGTGTCGTGTCGATCTGGAGATGCGGATAGGACCTCGATAATCCATATCGTCGCAGGTCAAAGGCACCTTTCAGCTGTTCAACGCCCACTCACACAGCCCCGCCACGAAATTTCGAGGCGAACTATGTACGCGAGGTCGCCACCTCTGCTATCTTCTGAATGTCGGGTTCCGACAGCCTTCAATCTCGGGGAGATCTCATGTCAACCAAAGGGCGACTTGGCGCGCCACTCATATTGATGTTCGGAGTGATCATCGCATTAGTGGCCTTCGCGGCGCCGGCAAATGCCGGCGACTACGCCCACCATCGGAGGGTCTCGGTGAGTAACGAGACGCCGACAGCAGGGTCCAGCGTGCAGTTCTGCGGCATCGGCTTCCAGTCGCTCAAGACAGTGACCATCGGGTGGGACAACGGCACCACCTCTCCGTCGGCGGTCGCTGATTCCAGCGGCAACTTCTGCTCGATCATTGTCCTGGGGGCCGATCTCACCGGAACCCACACCATCACGGCCAGGGAAGCGACCTCGGCGGGTCCGGAGGCGAGCCCGCGACCGGGACGGCACGGAAGCGCCCAGCCGCCGCCAGCCACCACCCCGGTTGTCACACCCGTGCCGGCTCAAACAGAGTTCAGTCCCGCGACCGGAGCCACTGCGACCTCGGGAGCCACTGCGACCTCGGGAGCCACTGCGACCTCGGGAGCCACTGCCAGTGCCACGATCGTGGTCCCTGGAGTGTCCGCGAACGCTAGCCCCCCCGCAGCTGCTGGCAGTGCCACCCCCCCCGCAGCTGCTGGCAGTGCCACGATCGTGGTCCCTGGAGTGGGAGTGTCCGCGAACGCTAGCCCCCCCGCAGCTGCTGGGTTGGCGTTCACCGGCGCTGCCGTCCTCGGTATCGGCTCGCTCGGCGCACTGCTCCTGGTCGGCGGTGCCGCGTTGACGCTCGCCGGTAGGCGTCGCAAGGTCGACGCCTGACACCAGTTCCATGCAGGGAGAAGGGCCGGTCCGTCTCACGTGACCGGCCCTTCTCGCTGCGCAGCTGATGACTGAACGGCAGTCACGGTTCAACTGAGACCATGATAGAAACGAAGCCATGACGGGGAAAACAGATCGTGACTGAAGACGTCACCATGACTGAGCAGCCGCGGGTCAGCGCTTCGGACCGCAGGTGGCGTCGGCGCCGGCGGATCGGCATCGCGATGCTCACGACAGGCGGGCTGCTGCTCCTCGCCGGCCTCTGGCTGGCCGTCACCGCCCTGATCGCCCGCGGCCAGCTCAACCAGGTGCGCGCCGACGCCCACACGCTGGGTGCCAAGATCTCGGCCAGTGACTGGCCCGCAGCCCGCGCCACCGCCACCGACCTGGCCACGCACGCGCATCGCGCCAACCAGCTGACCTCCGGGCCGGTCTGGGCCCTGGCCGCCGCACTACCCTCCGGCGGCGAGCCACTGCGAACCATCCGCGGCATCACCGCGGGAGTGGACACCCTTGGACGTGAGGCACTCCCGCAGCTCGTCAGCGCCAGCCAGAGGCTCAACCCACGCACCCTGCGCCGACCCGACGGCAGCATCGACCTGTCACGCATCGCGGCCGTCGCCCCCGCCCTCAACTCCGCATCGACAGCCGTATCCCAGACCACCAAAACCATCAGCGGCCTTCCACGACACACGTGGCTCAGTACCATCGATGCCTCATACGTGGACGCGCTCAGCCAGATCACCGCCCTTGACGACAGCCTGAAATCGGCAGACCTCGCCGTGCGGATCCTGCCGACGATGCTCGGGCAAGACGGCCCCAAGCGTTACTTCCTCGCGTTCCAGAACGAGGCAGAGGCCCGTGGCACCGGCGGACTGCCAGGCGCCTTCGCGATCGTGGAAGCCAACCACGGCAAGGTGCGTTTCACCCGCATGGCAAGCGACGGCACGCTCAGCGGCATCGCGGCCACCGTGAATTTCGGGCCCGACTACCACCAGCTCTATGACGGGGCCGGCACGACCAGCCTGTACGTCAACGGCAACATCAGTCCGCACTTCCCCTACGCGGCGCAGATCTGGGCGTCCATGTGGCAGAGGTACAGCGGCGTGAAGGTCGACGGTGTCATCGCCGTCGACCCCACCGCGCTCGGCTACTTGCTCGCCGTGACCGGCCCGGCCACGCTGCCGGACAAGTCACAGATCAGCGGAGCCAACGCCGTCGCGCTCACCCAGAGCACCGCCTACGCCAAGTTCGGCGGCCTGAGCTCCGCTGGGGTGGCACAACGGCAGGCCTACCTGCTCGATATCGCCTCCGCCGTCAGCAAGAAGATCCTCGACGCACGCGGCGACCCTGCGGCCCTGATGCGAGCCGCAGGCAAAGCAGCCGGTGAGCGACGGATCCTGGTCTGGAGCGCCGCCCCGGCCGTGCAGGCAGACCTGGCGCAAACCTCCGTGTCCGGCAGCATCCCTGCCACGAAGGCGCCCTACGTCGGGCTGTCCATTGTCAACGGCGGCGGCAACAAGCTCGACTACTACCTGGATCGGTCACTGACCTGGCAGCGCACCGGCTGCGAAGTCACCCGGCGGACAAGGGTGACGATCACCCTCACCAACAACGCACCGGCCAGCGGCCTGTCCCCCTACGTGACCGGCCGCAGCGACAGCCACTCCTACCCGGTCAAACCCGGAGACAACCGGCTGGAAGTGAGCTACTTCGCCACCCAGGGGGCACTCATGGAAGGGGTGACCGTCGGGGGCCACCCGGGCACGGCCTCCATTGGCGCCGAACGCGGGCATCCCGTATACACCGTCGACCTCGAGCTGCCTCGCGGCACGTCGCGCACGATAGTCCTCCAGCTGAGCGAACCCGCCTCAGGGGACACACCAATCGTGCTGCGCCAGCCCCTCGTGCGCCCGCTGCGGGTCACCCTCAACGACACCGCCTGTAGCTGATCTACTGAGCTCGAACACCCTGGCCCGACACCCACCAGAAAAGCAAGTCCCCGCGTCGACTCATCATCAAAGGCGCGCGCGTAGAGCGTGCCTACTGTTGTGGAGCGACCGGTAGGTCTCGGTGATGGGACTGACGATGAGCCAGCGACAGGCAGTGACCAAGGCGATCGCGGTGCGTGATGAGCGGGCCAGCCGGGGGGAGAAGGGGACGATCCTGGACGAGTTGTGTGCCACGACGGGCTGGCACCGCCACCATGCCCGTAAGGCGCTGGGGCAGGGGCTGGTCCCGAGGGTCGTGCGGCCGCGCCGGCCGCGGGTTCCCCAGTAGGGGCAGGACGTCGTAGATGGGCTGCGGTTCTGTTGGGCGGTGCTGGGGGCGCCGATGGGTAAGGGGCTCGCGCCGGTGATGGGCGAGCTGGTGGCGAGGTTGCGGCGCTTTGGTGAGCTGGACGTCAGCGACGAGGGTGGCCGCCGCACTGACGGTGATGTCCGCGGCCACGATGGACCGGCGACTGGCTCCGGACAGGGCTGGGCTGACGTTGCGTGGCCGCACCACACCAAGCCTGGTTCGCTGCTGAAGGACGCCATCGCGATCCGGACCTGGGCGCAGTGGGATGACGTGGTGCCCAGTTTCGTGGAGATCGACCTGGTCGCTCATGAGGGCGGCAATGCGATCGGGGAGCACGCCTACACCCTGACCCGTTACCGATAACGCCACAGTGCTCGGTAACCCACGACGCTGTGTGAGCGGGGCCTGGCCTGCCAGAGGCGCGGGCACCTACACACTGTCGAGACGGGGCAGCCTGGCTGGTCAGTGACGTCTGCTCCGCGACCTCTGAGAGAAGTCCCCCCGGGCGGGAACGAGTCCGTCGGCGCCGCAGTGATGATCAGCTGCGAGGAATCGGCGCTGTTGGGCTAAGGCCCGACTGGTTGTCTGCAACCACGCGACTGCGGATCTCAGGTCGTCCTGCAGCGGTAAGGCGGTTGGGGGCACACGTGCCAGTGCCCGCAATCGCGGGTTCTTCCACATTCCTCTCTCACTGGTGTCTTTGCAGGCCAGAGCCCGTGCCCCCTGGTGGGCACGCGGTGTTGGGGCGGGAGTGGGCACGGATCCGGTGACGTGGTCTTCGGATGGTGAGTCCTTCAGTGACCCTCCTCCGGAAGGACTTTTGTGATGTCGTCGATACAACATCTTGCTTTGACCTGGCCCGCCTTGACCGAGCGCCTCGAGAGATCTGGTCGTTGGCCGTCATGGGTTGCCGCCGAGCCAGCCCTGGCATCGCTGCGCGGGCTGCAGGAAGTGGCGGCGACCGTGGGGGACAGGGCCCAACCGAGGCGCGCGGACGAGCTGTTGGCAGCGCTGGTTCGCCTCGCTGCGGTGGACGGGGGTAACGACCAGGAAGCGGCCGCCGCCGTCTTCCTGCTGGTGGCCAACGGGGCCGGCCGCCTCGCAGGGCAGCTGAGGAGCCTCTCGAACGACATCGACCAGATGGTCGCCGGGCAGGTGTGGCTGCAGATCCGGGAGTTCCCGTGGCGCAGGCGCCGGCGGGCGATCGCCGCCAACATCCTGATGGATGCCCGTCGGGCGCTGCTGCGGGATCTGGGCGTGGACACCCGTAGCAGCAGCCGGGGGGTCGTCGTGATGCTGGTGGATACCACGCGGGATTCGGAGGCCATCTACGTCGGCTCGCGCTCCCTGGTCGACCAGGACCAGCACGAGGGGCCCGCGGACGAGCACACCCTGGTGGGCGTCCTGGAATGGGCCACCGGCAACGGTGTGGTCACCGCCGCCGACGCCGCGATTCTGCTGGAGCTGGCCAGCTGTGATGTGGCCGGCGCCGTTCGCGGGCTGAGCTCTGCGGCAGGGATCAACGCCGTCGCGACCCACCTCGGGGTGAACGAGAAGACGGTGCGCCGTTGCCGTGATCGCGCGGTGAGGGCGCTGGCCGGCGCGCGGCAGGCATACCTGCGGGAGTGCGCGTAGGCCGCCGCCGGTGACTGTCCACGGGCGTGGGTACCGGTCGCTTACGCAGACGAGAGCAGAAGCTCGTAGCAGGCACCAGAAAGGGGTTACCGCGGTGGAGGCGAGGTTTGCAGGCAACTGCCCGGCCCGGCCGAAACCGTCGGCCGAACAGGTCGCCGCGATGCTCGGTTTGGTGGCAGCAGGCGGTTTCGAGGCCACCATCAAGGCCCAGGAAATACTGCTCGCACACCTTCTCCCGGCCCTGGCGGCTCGAGAAGAGCTCCTGGGGCGCGTGTCCGCCGGTGCGCCCCCGGTGCGGGTGTCTACCGGCGCGCTGCCGGCGCAACTGGGTCCGCGCCGACCGGTGGGGCCGGCGTGAGCATCAGCGCCGCCCCGGTCACCGTCGCGCCGGTCGGTGTCGCGCAGGTCAGTGTCACAGAGCTGCAGGCAGCGCTGCGGGCCGCGTGGGCAGGGCAGTTCCGAGCCGGCAGCCGGCGAGCGGGGACGCCCACCCGCCCGCCGGCGGGGCGGCCCGGCGTGGCCCTGCCGGGCCGTGTGGTCATGGTGGTGGGATGCCACGGCGGCGCCGGGGCGTCAACGGTCGCGCTGGCGGTCGCGCAGGCAGCGGGGGAGTCAGGTCGTTCGGTGCGGCTGCTCGACTGTGCCAGTGCGGAACGCTCGGGTTTGCTGACTGCCGTCGACGCCGAGCTCGGGGTCGAGCCCAGCGGCTGGCGCCGCGGCCGGCGCGGGCGGCTGCTCATCGACCGGGTCGCCGAGGTGATGACATCGGCTGCTGACGTGCCAGCCCCAACAGATGAGCCAATCGCTCGGGCCGAGGTCAGCGTGCTGGACACCGGGTGGGGTGCCACCGGCGTCCTGTTTGGCGGGTCCTGGCTGGCCCGGGCAGCCGAGTCGGCGGCGATCGTTCTGGTGGCTCGCGCCACGATCCCGGCGCTTCGCCAGCTCGAGCAGGTGCTGGCGACCTGTCCTGGTGACCCCGTTGTGGCGGTGCAGGGGCCCATCCGATGGGACCGATCGGTGCGCGCAACGGCGGGCCGGTTGCTGTTAGCCGCCGAAACCGCAGCGCGGGTGGTACGCGTCCCCAGCGACCGGCACCTGGCCGCCTGCGGGATCACCACCGCACCGCTGCCCAGGGCCGTGCTGGAAGCCGGCCGGCAGGTCTACACGCGCGCAGTGGCCGCCTACCCGCAGACGCCGGCGACCCAAGACCGTTCGGGCTCGTTTTGACCGACCAACACGGAAATGGACTCTGGACATGATCACTGCATTCATTGACCGCGCACTGACTGACCGCGCTGTGCTGGCCGCCCTGTCGGGTGTGTGCCCGCAGGCACCCCCGGGGATGCAGCACTACCAGGACCAGCTCGTGGGGTGGGTCAAGTGGGCAGTCATCGGGCTGCTCGCCCTGGGCGCCCTGATCTCACTTGCCGGCATCCTGGTGGGCCGACTGTTCAGCCAACCCCACGCCTCGCGGGCCGGGGCGATGGGGCTGGCCGTCGTGGTGGTCTGCGCCATCTTGTTCGTGACGATCCTCGGAGTCATCAACGGCATCGTCGGCTCGGGCTGCTGATGACCAACGGCGACCGAAGGCCCAGCCCTGCCCCGGTGGGTACGTGGGGCGCAGGCAAGGTGCTGGCGCTGCTGGTAGCCGGCGCTATGGCGGGCCTAATGCTCCTGGTCGGTCTGGGGTTGGCGCTCTACTACGGCCTCGATCCGTCGCCGGCGCCCGGAAGACCGGCCTCGAGCGTCCCGCCGCAGAAAGCGGCAGCGGGCCCCCGCCGTCCCGGCGGCCTTGCGCGGGCCCGGCGAGATGACCTGGCCGCGGCCCCGATGCCGCCGGGCTCGGCGACTGACGCCCAGCCGTCGGTGTTGTCGACCCGGGACCCGGGCTCCATCGCGCTGCCGCGAGCCGCCGGCGCCGGTGCGGCCGGGGTGCCGGCCGGGTTCGCCCACACCCCCGCGGGGGCGTTGGCGCAGCTGTCCGGCATCGACAAGGCCGCCTTGGAGTCCGCCAGCCTGGGAGGGGCCCGCGACGTCATCAGGGACTGGGCGGCCCCCGGCGGGCCCACCGCCGCGACCTGGTCGGGGGTGCGGGCCATGGCCGACTTCCTGAGCGCTGCGGGCCTGTCGGCTGGGAAGACCCCCGACCTTGCCCTGAGCGCCACACCCCTGATGGGGCTGGTCAAGGCCACCGACGGAGGCGACTGGGTGGTGGCCTGCGTGGACTTCGAGGTCGACGCCACCCTGGCACGGACCGCCCGGGTCGCCGTGGCCGACTGCCAGCGCATGGCCTGGGCGGCGGGCCGCTGGGTGATCGGGCCCGGCGCTGAGCCGGCCCCGGCGCCGTCCATCTGGCCAGGCACCGACGCAGCCATCGACGCCGGATACAAGGAGCTCCGAAGTGAGTAACCCCGCCCTGCAACCAGCGACACTGCACGGCCTGACACTGATGGCCGCGCCGCCCGCATTCGGCATCGACCTGGGCAACTTCAGCCCCATGAGCTGGCTCGGCGACGCCGCCGCCGTCGCTACGGCCGACGGGTGGAAGGGCGCCATGGTCGCGTTGTGGTCGGCGTCCATGTGGGCGCTGGCGGTTGCCTTCCGGATCATCGACGCGTTCAGCGACCCGGACCTGTCCGCCAGTGGCCCGCTGCGCGCGATCCTTCCGTACACGTTCGGCATCGGCGCCTTCGTGGCGGTGTTGATGGTGCTGCTGCAGCTGGGCGCGATCGCCTGGAGCAGGGATGGCCAGTCCCTGGCCAGGGTCCTGGTCGGCACCGCCCAGTTCGGCGCCGTGTGGACCCTCGGGCTGAGCGCGGCAGCCGCGATCACCGCCGCCTGCTCGGGCCTGACCCGGGCGCTGCTGCGGGCGCTGCTGCACGTCGACTCGTTCGCCGCCGTCGCCTCTTCGCTCACGGGGCCCCGGCAGGTCACCGACACCGTCGCGGCAACCGTCTTGGGCATCACGGGTCTGCTGGTGGTCCTGCCCGGTGCACTGGGGTACGTGTTCATCCAGCTGGCCCGGTGCGCCGCCCTGATGATCTTGGCCACCACCTCGGCGATCTCCGCGGCCGGGCTGACCGCTGAGATCGGGCGCACCTGG
>Ga0208850_1000598_pt1 | contig 11607 bp, 9 predicted proteins | sample NGESurshal092012_5_FD_184475 | JGI IMG/M metagenome (GOLD analysis project Ga0208850, IMG submission 184475) | Arctic peat soil microbial communities from Barrow, Alaska - NGEE Surface sample 210-2 shallow-092012 (SPAdes) | ecosystem: Environmental > Terrestrial > Soil > Wetlands > Peat ... | reverse complement strand
CCCTCGACGGACTCCCGTACGGCGACCAAGCCGATCTTGGCTGGAGCGTCCTCGTCGGTGTTCTCCTCGCGCCACGGACCCCACAACTCGACAGGCATGCCCACCGTGCCGTAGCGGAAGTCCTTGCCCTCGGTCGCAAACGAGAACACGTTCGGCACGAAGAACTGCGGCACGCTCTGCTCGTAGTGGTCGTGGACCTGAGCCGCGCCATCGATCCACGTGTACGCCGGCCGGGTCGCCGACTTCGCCTCGCCAACCACGAGCGGGAACCCGTTGCACCACAGCACGAGGTCGAATCGCTTCTCGACGCGCCCCTGCTTGAAAGTGACCTCTGTCGAGATCACCCACTGGTTCGACGAGTCATCGTCGAGGTGGTCGAAGTCGATCAGCCGGACCGTTGTGTGCTCGCCATTCGGTCCGAACGGCATCGACTTCTGCCCGGTCAGCCACGCCATGAACTCCTCGTTGGCCACCACCGGGTGCGGGCTGGTGCGGGCAGAGATCAGGATTGCTCGAAGGTTGTAGATGACCTCGTCAGCCTTGTCAGGGTCCGCCTCGATCTCGGGGTTCAACCGTATGAGCGCGGCCTTCAACATCCCTTCAAGGATCACCTCGTCGGCACGACGGGGCAACTTGTTGCCCGGCACGAACTGGACGTCAATCGACTTCACCAGATCGCGGATGAAGTCGCGCACCGAGTTCGCCTCGTTGAACTGAGCCATCAGTTGCCTCCGAAGATCTCGGAGAGAAGCGCCGAATAAGTAGCGTTCACACCTGATTCTTCTTGCCTTATCGCATCTCGGGTGCGCGTAATCTCATCGACCGCGTCGACGATCTGGGCTTGTACATCACGCGGTGGCACCGGAATGACGATCTTCGCTAGGTTCGCGGCAGAGACGCGCACAACCTTTGTTTCAGAGGTGAAGCCAGCCTTTTGCTGCTGGAATATCGTCGACGCGAAGACATACGACGCGAACCGCGGGTCGAGATCGTGCTTGAAGATGAAGCAGTCGTCATGAACCGCCACGTCTTCATCGCCCACCCACGCCACGGCCTTGCATACGTCGTCCACGTTCTCGCTAGTGCCGGCCACGATGACATCTCCTGGTCGTGCGAAACGCAAAGATGAGCGAAGCGTTTCGGGCAGGAACGTGATTGTCTCCTTCGCCACCTCGTCGTAGTCGGTGTAGATCTGTCCGTAATGAATGCACCCGATGCCGGTGTCGACGTAGTCCTTCTTTGTGAAGCGGCGGCCACGAGTGAGTGTCCCGACCTTGCCGAGAGGGACCTCGATCCAAGTCTCGTCGGCGCCCGCAAGTAGGTGGTTCAGGAGAGCCGTCCGCGCAGCACTCTCGTCTCTCATCTGATTTCCCGTCAGAGCTTCGGCGAGATCAGCGAGTGACCTCCGATGCCGCTCGACAGACCAGATGAGGTCGGCTATGCGCTTCTGCTCGTCGAGGGGCGGGAGGTCGAACTCGTACGCGGCCAACTCGCCCCAGTTTAGGTAGGGGTTGACCGATCCCCGAGAGTTTGCGATCGCATAGGCATGGAATCGCTCGGATGACAGAACGAACGGCAGGAACTCTTGGAGGAGAACGCCGGAGTCGAGCGTCTCCAGCACGAAGGTCTTCTCGCCGGTGATTCCCTCAAACTCCGGAACGGCGACCTTGCGCAAGTACGTTCGCCTGGACATGTAGAGAACGTGATCGGGCTTGAACCGCTTGTAGAACATCGGCCCTATTGGGTCCTGACCGATGACGCCCCAATCGGTGATGGCGAGGCGGCGACTCGGAATGTGCTCGCCGGCAAGAAATCGCTCCAGCCCGGAGGTCTCAGCGTCGACGCGGTCGGTGACGTGCCGGACTACGTCCCTCAGCACGACCCGTTTCCAGCCCGACTTGTCGAGGTTCAGGCTCACGCAGTCGCCTCCGACCTTAGGAGACCGAGGACATCGGCGACCGCTGCGTCTGAGGCCCGCGCTGCGGCGCGCCACTCGGCCACAGCATCGAGCACATCGATGTGCGCACCCGGCTCAGCTTCCTTCGCTCCTGCTACATACAGCGGGATCGCGAGGCTGTATCCCTTGTTGGTGATCTGGTCGATCGTGGCGACAGCCGCGAATCCCTCGACGTCGGAGAACGCGCGGTATGCGCCAAGAATCTTGGCCTGGTGTGACTCTCGCAGGAAGGACTGCGCCTGCTCCCGTTCCACTTCATCGACCGCGTTGACAAGTAGGACCTTGCCCTTGCGATCCGAAGGCTTCTTCGACCGCAGAATCACCACAGTGGCAGGCATTGGGGAGTTGTAGAAGAGGCCCTCCGCCATGCCGATGACACACTCGACCAAGTCCGACTTCACGAGCTGCTTTCGGAGTTTGGCCTCGTCCTTTCGGAACAGCACGCCGTGGGGGAAGAGGATCGCGGCACGGCCCGTCTGTGGGTCGAGGCTTTTGGCGATGTGTTGGAAGAAGGCGTAATCGGCGCGGCCTTGCGGCGGGACGCCCCACAGGTTGCGGCCGTAGGGGTCGTTGGCGAACGCTTCGCGGTTCCACGCCTTGATCGAGTAGGGCGGGTTCGCCAGCACCACGTCGAACGTCTGGAGCCGACCCTTAGCGTCGTGGAACGCCGGCCGCGACAGCGTGTCGCCGTGGGCAATGTGTCCGTCGGTGACGCCGTGCAGGAACAGGTTCATCCGCGCGATGGCGGAGGTCCCGTAGTTGAGCTCCTGGCCGTAGAGGCGCAGGTTGCGCCACTCCTTGCCCTGGCGCTTCACCTCGGCAGCGGTCGAGATGAGCATGCCGCCGGTGCCACAGGTCGGGTCGTAGACGGACTCGCCAGGCTGAGGTTCGAGCATGAGGGTCATCAGGTGGACGAGCGCGCGGTTGGTGTAGAACTCCTGAGCTGTGTGGCCGGAGTCGTCGGCGAACTTCTTGATCAGGAACTCGTAGCCGTTGCCGAGCTCGTCCTCGGGCAGGTTCGCGATCGACAGCGTCTGGGTGGAGAAGTGCTCGATAAGGTCGCTCAGGGTCGAGTCGGGCAGGAGGTTCTTGTTACCCCAGTCGCCGTCGCCGAACACACCGGGCAGCGTGTCGGGGTTGGCAGACTCGATGGCCCGCATCGCTTTGAGGACGGTGGCGCCGATGTCGCTGGTAACTGCCCTGATGTCGTTCCAGTGGCAGCCAGCGGGGATGGCGAAGCGGTGGTTCTCGGGGAGGCCGGCGAGTTCCTCGTCGCAGTACACCTGCATGGCGGCGGCGTGCTCGTCGTCGTACACGTCTGAGATCCGCTTCAGGAAGACGAGTGGGAAGATGTACTGCTTGTAATCGCCGGCGTCGATGAGGCCTCGCAGCACGACGGCCGCGCCCCACAGATAGCTCTCCAGCTCGCGCTGGGTGATGCGGCTACTCATGCCGATAACCCCCACTTCGCGAGTTCGGCCTCCAGAGCTGCCCGCGATTCGGTTGCCTTCGCGCGTGCCGCCTCCAGGTTGGCAAGGGCGTCGCCGAGAGTGAACTTCTCGCGGGTGTCGGCGGGAGCTACGTAGAGCGAGATGTTGAGGTCACACCCGTTGCGCTCGATTTCGGTGAGGTCGGCAACATGGGAGAGGCCGTCGGCGTCATCGTAGGCCTCGTAGGCGGCGAGGACGGACCGTGCCTGATCAGGCTCGAGGGTGTTCTGGTTGCGGCCCCTCCTAAACAGCGACTCGCCGTTGATGAACAGCACCTTGCCGCGTCTGGCGTCGGGCTTGGTGCGTCGCAGAATGAGCACGCAGGCGGCCCAACTTGTGCCGTAGAACAGGTTGGACGCGAGACCGATGACGGCTTCGACCTTGTCGGCCTTGAGGACATGCGCACGGATCTTCGCCTCGGCACCTCCGCGAAACAGTGCGCCCTGCGGCAAGACGACGGCGACACGTCCTGTCGTGGGTCGGGCGGAGGTGAGCATGTGCTGGACCCACGCCCAGTCGGCATACCCCTTCGGCGGGACACCACCCAGGCTGTTGCGGCCCCACTTGTCCGAGGCCCACTCGGTCTGGCCCCAGTTCTTCAGCGAGAACGGCGGGTTAGCGACGACACAGTCAAACTGCGCGAGGTGGTTGCCGGTGTAGAAGGCGGGGCTGCGCAATGTGTCCTCGCGCACGATCTTGCCTTCGACGCCGTGGAGCAAGAGGTTCATGCGAGCGATCGCGGAGGTGGCCAGCACCTTTTCCTGTCCGTAGAGCTTGCCCCACAGGGTGTTGGGGCTACCGCCGGCGGCCTTCACGTGCTCGATGACCTCGATCAGCATGCCACCGGTGCCGCAGGCGGGGTCATAGACGCTCTCGCCTTCGACCGGGTTGAGGATGTTGATGAGCAGGCCGACAACCGATCGCGGGGTGTAGTACTCGCCGGCCTTCTTGTTTGACTGGTCGGCGAAGCGCTTGATGAGGTATTCATACGCGTTGCCGAAGACATCCGGCGCTACCGCAGCGTTGCTCAGCGTCTTGGTCGAGAAGTGTTCGACCAGGTCGGCCAGCTTCCGGTCAGGCAGTTTGTCCTTGTTGGTCCAGTTGGCGTTGCCGAAGATGCCGTAGAGCGTCTCGGGGTTGGCCTTCTCGATCTCCCGGAATGCGGTCTGCAGCGCGGCGCCGATGTTCTCACTGTGGTTGCGCACGTCAGCCCAGACGTCGCCTTCGGGGATGGCGAACCGGTGGTTCTCGGCGAAGGTGGCGAACTCGTGATCGCCGCCGGACTCCTCGAGCGCGTCGGCGAACTCCTCCAGGTAGACATCGCTGATCCGCTTGAAGAACATCAACGGGAAGATGTACGCCTTGAAGTCGGCCTGGTCAATGCTGCCGCGAAGAAGGTCCGCTGCTTTCGCGAGGTACTGCTCCAGCTCGGGCAGGGTGATGCGGGCGGTGTGGATCACTTAGCTCCCTCAGAGTCGTCGCGACCATCTTGGTCGGGATCACCGACAGAAATGCTTGGATTGGAGAGAGGCGCGTTGTAGCGGATCGCATCCAACAGAGCGGTCGCGACGGTGTCGGCCTCAGATGCGAGATGGGCTGCGTGTTCATGGAGCAACTGGATCGAGAGCACCGCGAGCCGAATGTTCGCCTGCTCGGTCATCGGCACAAGCGGCACTTCCAGGTCCTTGACCGACGCGCGTTGGATGGTGCTGCCCCCCTGGAACCTCTCGTTCCAGCTGCCCGAGAGTGCGATAGCGAGATATCCCGGAGAGAGCACATCACGGTCCCGCACTCGGAGTCGATATACCCCGGTTGAAGGCAGGTGGCCGCCGGCCTCGTCGACGCGGGCACGGATGGTGTTCATCGTCGTCACCAAGACGTCGCCTTCCCAGGTCAGTTCGGGGTAGTCGTCGTACTCGGTGTCGATACCAAGTTCACGCAGGGTGCCATCGCGCACGTCCGATGCTGTGGCCATGCGCTCTTGGAGCTCTTCGGGCGCGTCCTCGTAGCGGTCCTTCGGGCGACCCATGCGCATGTCGAGCACGCCTTGGTCGATCAGTTCCCCCACGGTCATGACCCGCGACTTGGAGAGGCTCGCGAAGTGTTCGAACGAGGCGAGGACGTTCTTCAACTTCTGCATCGTTTCGTTGATGGCAACCCACCCATTCACGTAGTCGCCCAGAACGTCGCCAGGCTCACGCTCGGTCCGATCGACCCAGCGCTGTGGAGTGAGCATCGACTCCGCTGCGAGCACATCAGCGACAGGCACGTCCGCGTGCGGGACGGCCTCTCGGGCGGAGGGATCCTTCAGCCATGCGGCCACGTGGTTCTCGGGCGCGACCGTCTCGGAGGCATCGATAAAGAGGATTCGCTCGGTCGCAGCCCCAGAGATCGGGCGGCGGAGTACCCACAGCGCCAGGGGGATCGAGGTTTGCGGAAGCATCTTGCCCGGGAGTCCGACGACCGCTTCGACGCACCCCTGGCGAACGAGCTCTGTACGGATCTTGCCCTCCTCTCCCCCTCGGAAGAGGGGCCCGAATGGAGTGAGCACGTAGGCCCGGCCAGCGTCGGTGAGGTGTGCCAGCGAGTGCTGGAGCCAGGCGGTGTCCGCCGAGGATCGCGGCGGTGCTCCGAAGTCGAACCGAGCATCGGTGAGACGGGTAGATCCGTCCAGCCTCAAACCGAATGGTGGTTCCAGGAGCACCACGTCAGCGCGCAGCCCGGGGTCGACATCTTCTGTGAGCACATCAGTCTGTACCAGCTCGACTTCGACTCCGTGGAGCTCCGCGCGCTTGGCGGCAACCTCAAGCACACGAGCATTGATGTCATGGCCGATCACCCGCGAAGGTCGGGCACCGCGCTTCACGGCCTCAAGAAGTGCCGCTGCGATACCGCACGCCGGGTCGTAGAGGACGCCATCGGGTCGCGCAACTGCAAGGTTGGCGAGCATTGTCGTTGTGCGCGAACCGACGAATCCGAATTCGGCCCCAACCTTGCCCTGGGCCTTGGTGAGGCGTTCTAGGGCGAAATCGGCCGCACCGCCCAATGCCGAAACCTCTACACGGTCGACGGCCTCTCGCACACGCGACAGGGATTCAGGGGTGAGGTGCGAGAACTCAACCGTGGACCGGACACCGGTCTTGCGGGCGACGGCTAGCGACAGCACCAACTGCGCCGCTTCGTCGGCGGGAAGCAGCCCCCGCAGCAGGTTGAGAGCCGCCCAGACGTCGGTCTCGCCAGAGTCCTCTTTAGGTGTGTGGCCACGCCCTTCCAGCCAAGCGATCACTTCCTGTCGGGAGAACAGTGGCTTTGCGGCGGTGCCCGCGACGGACTGAGGGAAGTCGTCTGCGCGCTTGCGCCAATTACTGACAGCCCCGCGCGAGACCCCCGCCATGTCTGCGATATCGCTGGGAGCGACCAGCCCCTGGTCCGGGTTCTGAATCATGCAGCACCTCCGACGCCGATGGCGCTGTAGTTGAGAAGAACCGTCCGTCCGGCCGCCAGCCGCAGTCGTCTCGAGCAACTATCCACTCGAGCCACCACAGTGACCTGGACTCCGAGAGCGCCAAGAGCGCCGACCGCTTCAGTGAAGATGCCGTCGCCTGACACCAGTACGACCTCGTCGAAACGCTCCTCGACCCGCTCCTCCGTGAGGACTTCAAGCAGGGCCAGGTCAGCGCCGTTCTCGCCGGAGCGGACGACGATGCGCGGTCCCCGCCAACCGAGTCCCGTGGCCAGAACACCAACGTGGCTGGTGCCGATGACGACCTGCTCACGGTCGGCCAGGCCGACCGCATCCTCTACGAATAGGTGCGCGCTCGAAGCCTGCTCGCTGGCCATGACCGCACCTCCGACCACGTTCTCGATGTCAACAACCACGAGCCGACGGCCCCGCAGTGCGCGCTTCTTCAGCGGGAGCGCAACCGGCTTGTGTGTAAACACTACTCTACCATTTGGTTCATGTGAATCCGATTGTCGGAACCCACTAATTCGAAGGTAACTGATCCATCTCAGGTTGTCAAGTGTTGATCCGATTCACAGGCCATGATGAATTTTACCTGTTCACGACCCGCAGTCTGGCTGCCCTGTCTAGTCCGCCGAGAGAGTGGGGTTTGTGCTCGATCCTTGATGTGCAGACACTCCGTGCACCGCGGCCGCGCGTGTGCGATCCAACCGCTGGAGGTCCGAATCCGGCCGAGGTCCAAGTGCCCTGGACGAGGCGATGCTGTAGTGATCGCGTAGGCAGCGATCGTGACAACGGCCGCGACCCAGCGGGAGCGGTCAGCCCGGTCTTGGGGTGGGACGCCGAGCTGGCGAACCGACAGCGCCCCAGAGGAGAGGCGCCCCGCCGCGCCCGTGCTCCGCAACTGCGACGACGACTCGGCCGCGACTTTGCCACTCGAATCACCCTGCCCAACGGCTTCTAACAGCCGGCGAAACGGTGAGGAAGCGGTTGCATCACAAATCGGCCGACACCTCCCTATCGCCAAAAGGCGGAATGCTGAGATCTCTGGGTAAGGAAGACGAGACACATGAGAATCCTCAAAGGATCGATCGGTACGGGCGTACTCGCGACCGCAGCTATCAGCAGTCGGCTCGACCTCGCCCTAACCGCTGTGGTCATCGCGGTGGTGGTCCTGGTGGTCATCATCAAGGTCGTGTGCGCCGACGATGACCGTTATGCGGAGCGGCTCAAGGGGATCATCAAGACGTTCCGGCCCGGCCCGTGAGGGGGGAACTTGAACCCCCACGTCCTTGTGAGCAGCGACCAAGAGCCCTTCTAATCTCTCGGTTGTCGGGAAAGCAGCACGGATGTCGACCCTCACTGCTGTCGAGGACGCGCTAGAGGGTGCCTGAGCGCACTGATGAGGATGGGGGATTCGTAGGCCAGGCCGCGACTGTCGAGCCAAGCTAGGGCCACAGATCAGTCAGGTCCGTGTGCGGCCGACCTCCTAGTCCCGATCGAGCTGGGCTCAGCGCCTTCCGTTCCAGGGATCCTCGCCGTACCGCGCGACGTACTCGCCACGGGCCTTGCTCTGGGCTCGGTTTCCGGCCATGTCGATCATGGCCGTCAGGGCAAGGGCGATGCCCGAGCAGACCGCCATGACGAGGAGCGCGCTCTGTGTGGCAGTACTGGTCATGGCCGAGGCAAAGGCCAGGCACACCGTCAAGCAGAAGCCGTAGAGGATCGTGGTGTTCATCGTTGCTCGTTTCTCCTGTGTCGTCTGATCAGTGTTTGGTGGATCAAGCTGCGGAGTCGACTTTCCCACCACCGGACTTTGGGCCTCAGACAAGGATTCGGGCAGCCTCTGGCGAGCCGAACTCGATGTCTGCTGCTGTTCGGTCAACCTCAGCGTCCAGGTGGTCCACCGCGCGGCCGCGCCACCGCAGCCCTGTCCGGTCGGTCACGGTGTGTCCGTGCCGTCGCATTGCGGCCGCGATCCTCGACCCAGCGACCTTCCGGTCATTGCGGACGAGCTCGACCGCAATGGTCAGCGGGTCCAGGACCACCCCAGCGCCTGCGGAGGTGTCGGACAGGGCGACAGCACCAGACGGGTCACCGTCCAGGGTGTCTAACCCGGTGTCCGCTCCCCCGGACAGGACAACGGACGTGTCCGACATGGTCTCGGACAACGTCGAGGACTGCCGGCACCTGCTCACCGGAGGTGTCAGGTCCTCCGGTCGGGATGTCGGACAGGGCGACAGCACCAGACGGCTCCCCGTCGAGGGTGTCCAACCCGGTATCCGCTCTTCCGGCCAGGACGGCGGACGTGTAAGACAGGGTGTCAGACAGGTGGACAGCCCCAGACGGGTCACCGTCCAGGGTGTCTAACCCGGTGTCCGCTCCCCCGGACAGCACAGCGGCTGTGTCCGACAGGGTGTCGGACAGGGTGAGGACTGCCGAGACCTGCGCACCCCTGGTGTCCGGTCGGGTGCCGGATCGTCCGGTCGGGATGGTCGCGGCCGGGAGGATGTCGACCGCACCGACGGCGGCCAGGACCTCGAATAGGTCCGGTCCGACACCGGTCATCCGCAAGGCGGTGACGTGCGCACGCTGGAGTCTGCGGCGGGCACGGCGCAGACGCGCGGTGGCTTGGCGGCCAGCAGTGCGGTGTTCGGACAGTTGGCGGACCGTTAGGGCTGCCTTGGCGACGGCAATCAGGCGGTGATCGCGGCGCACCTGCACGAGTGAGCGTGCCTCGTGCTCGCGGCGAGCCGCGGTCAGGACCCTCTCCCACAGCAGCGCCGCGACCAGCGGCGCCGTGAACCGCACGCAGGCGGCGAGCAGGGACCCGGGATCGACCACCCAGGATCGTGTGTCTCCGAGGGCGGGCCCGACGAGCTCGTGTAGGGCGGAGAACGTCCCGGATGCGAGCGAAACCCCCCATACGGCTGCGGCGTCCACCCCGCCGGGGCGACCGGCCAGCGCCGAGGCCCTGGTCAAGAGCGCGAAGGAGATCAGGGCGAGCTCAAGGAAGCCGGCCAGCGCGATCGCGACGACCACCGGGAAGTGGAGCAGGTCGACGGCGAGGCTGGCCATGCCCTGCATGGCCAGCACGGTCGGCACGGTCGCGGCCGCGCATGTCACAACGGTGGCCTGATTGCGGGCTCGCTGAACCGCCTCAGTGTTGGCCGCGGCTTGGGCAGACTGCACAGAGTGGGGCATGTGGGGGTTTTCTCCATCGGGGTGCTGGGTGCTCATCGGACGGGCCGGACGGTGGGTGAGGTCAGCAGACCGACGGCGACGGCCAGGGCGGTGAGGCCGTCGACCTCTACCCGGGCGACCACGGGCGGGCGAGTGATGGGTCGGCGGGCGATCTGGGCGAGAGAGAATGACACGGGAACCTCCAGTTGAGTTGGTGTGTTTCCTGGCCCCGGCGGTGCTGATACACCGTCGGGGCACTGCAATCAGGCCAGCTGCGACCCGATCAGTTCGGTTCGGGCTTGGCCTCCAGCCGAGCCCTGATCGTGTCCCGCTCGGCGCGCACTTCGATCAGCTGCTGGCGCAGGTCTGCGGCGGCAGTGGCAGCTTCGGCCCTGGCGGCCTCCAGATCCTGCCGGGCACGGTCACGCTCGGCGCGGATCTCAACGATGACGGCGGCTGTGTCGGCGCGCACGGTCTCCAGGGTCGCCCGCGCATCGTCCAGACGGCCTCTCAGCTCGTCCAGGGTGGTGGCGTGGTCCTGGCGCAACTCGCCCAGGGCGCCGGCGTGGTCTCGGCGCATCTCATCCAGGGCGCCGGCGTGGTCTCGGCGCATCTCATCCAGGGCGGTGCGCTGTTCTGTGCGCAGAGCCTTCGCCTCGTCTCGAGCTCGGTCACGGTCGGCGCTGGCTGCGGCGGCTGCCGTGGCGGCTTGTGCTTGAGCGGCTTCTAGATCGGCCCGGGCGCGGTCCCGTTCTGCTCTGGCATCCTCCAGGTGGGCGCGCAGCTCGTCGGCCTGAGCGCGAACGGCCGCGGCGTCTTGGGCGGCCGCGTCGGCGGCTTCGGTTTGCTCGGCCAGGCCAGCCCGGGCGAGAGCGGCGTCGGCGACAGCCTCGTCTCGGGCGGCGTCGGCGGCTTGGGCCGTCGCCTGCGCGGTGTCTCGCTCAGCTTGGGCGGCCTCCATCGCGGCGATGGCCTCGTCGGCGGCCGCGGCCGCCGTGTCTCGGTCCTCCTCGGCCGCAGCTTGGGCCGCAGCGGCGGCAGAAGCGGCGGTGATCGCCTCGTCGCGCTCGGCCTGGGCGGCATCGACGTCGGCGCGGGCGGCCCGCGCCACGGCGTCAGTCTCGGTCTGCACGGCACTGATGTCCAGCCCGGCTGCTGCTGCCTGGAAACGCTCGACGAGGGTGGTCATCCGCAGCTCATGGTTACCGACGTCCCGGGCCCACGCCGCAGCTGTGGCCACTATCGACTCCTGGACGGCCACCAGCTCCCCGCGCGCCCGAGAGACCGGCCGCTCCCCCGCTCCCCCATCCACGGCGCCATCGACCGCCGGCTCGGCCGGCGCGGTGGCCGGCGCTCCGCCTCGGGCCCGATGCGCATTCACGGCGGTGTGCCGGACGCCGTCGACGACCTCTAGACACCACCGTGGCGGGCGCCCACGCCCAGCCCACACCACCGGCCGCCCGCACCCCGGCCACTCACACACCCGGACCTGTTGCTCAGCGGTCCCCGACCCT
>Ga0208850_1000574_pt1 | contig 11933 bp, 9 predicted proteins | sample NGESurshal092012_5_FD_184475 | JGI IMG/M metagenome (GOLD analysis project Ga0208850, IMG submission 184475) | Arctic peat soil microbial communities from Barrow, Alaska - NGEE Surface sample 210-2 shallow-092012 (SPAdes) | ecosystem: Environmental > Terrestrial > Soil > Wetlands > Peat ... | reverse complement strand
TCCATGAACGGCATTAGGTAAGCCACCGCCTGCTTCATCACGCGCGCGGATTTCACCACCTGCGGCAGGAACATTTTGCCGGAGCCGAACAGGTCGCCGACGATGTTCATGCCGTCCATCAGCGGCCCTTCGATAACGTCGAGCGGGCGTTTAGCTTCCTTGCGCGCTTCCTCGACGTCGGCCGCGATGAAATCGGTGATGCCATGCACCAGCGCGTGCGACAGACGTTTCTCCACCGGCCGCTCGCGCCAGGCCAGATCGACCTCCCTGGCCGCCTGCCCGGCGCCGCGGAATTTTTCCGCCAGCGCCAGCAGCCGCTCGGAGGCGTCGGGCCGCCGGTTGAGCACCACGTCCTCGCAGGCCTCGCGCAATTCCGGATCGAGGCCGTCATAGACCGCAATCTGCCCGGCATTGACGATGCCTAAGTCCATGCCAGCCTTGATGGCATGGAACAGAAACACCGAATGCATGGCCTCGCGCACGCGCTCGTTGCCGCGGAACGAGAATGAGAGATTGGAGACGCCGCCCGAGACGTGCACGTGCGGCAGGTTTTGGCGGATCCAGCGCGTCGCTTCGATGAAATCGACGCCGTAATTATTGTGCTCCTCCATGCCGGTGGCGATGGCGAAAATGTTCGGATCGAAGATGATGTCCTCGGGCGGAAAGCCGACCTGGGTTGTCAGAATGTCGTAGGCGCGCTGGCAAATCTTGGTCTTGCGCTCGAACGTGTCGGCCTGGCCCTTCTCGTCGAACGCCATCACCACCACCGCGGCGCCGTAGCGTCGTACGACCTTGGCGTGCTCGATGAAGGCGGCCTCGCCCTCTTTCATGGAGATCGAATTCACCACCGGCTTGCCTTGCAGGCATTTCAAGCCCGCTTCGATCACCGAGAATTTCGATGAATCGACCATCACCGGCACGCGCGCGATATCCGGCTCGGCGGCGATCAGATTGAGGAAGGTCACCATCGCCGCTTCCGAATCGAGCAGCCCCTCGTCCATGTTGACGTCGATCACCTGCGCGCCGTTCTCCACCTGCTCGCGCGCGATCGAGAGCGCGCTCGCATAGTCGCCGGCGGTGATCAGCTTGCGGAACTTGGCCGAGCCGGTGACGTTGGTGCGTTCGCCGATATTGACGAAGGGAATTTCCGGCGTGAGCGTGAAGGCTTCCAGTCCCGCCAGCCGCAATTGCCGCGGCAGCTCGGGAATCTTTCGCGGCGCCTTGCCGGCAACGGCCTTGGCGATCGCCGCGATGTGCTCGGGCGTGGTGCCGCAGCAGCCGCCGACCACGTTGACCAGCCCCGCTTCGGCGAATTCGCCGAGCAGCTCGGCCATATAGTCCGGGCTTTCGTCGTAATAGCCGAATTCGTTCGGCAGTCCGGCATTCGGATAGGCGCACACGAAGGTATCGGCGAGGCGGCCGAGTTCGGCGATGTGGGCGCGCATCTCGCGCGCGCCGAGCGCGCAATTGAGCCCGATGGTGACCGGGTTGGCGTGCTGTACCGAATTCCAGAACGCCGCCGGCGTCTGCCCCGACAGCAGGCGGCCGGAGCGGTCGGTGATGGTGCCGGAGATCATCACCGGCACGTCTCGCCCAAGCTCGGCGCTAATTTCGGAAATCGCGTAGATCGCCGCCTTGGCATTGAGCGTGTCGAAGATGGTTTCGATCAGCAACAAGTCCGTGCCGCCGTCGAGCAGCCCGCGGATTTGCTCGCCGTAAGCCTCGCGCAGCTGGTCGAAACTGATGGCGCGGAAGCCGGGATTGCTCACGTCCGGCGAGATCGAGGCGGTGCGGTTGGTCGGGCCGAGCGCGCCGGCGACGAAACGGCGGCGGCCGTCTTCCTTTTCCGCCAGCGAGGCCGCCTCGCGCGCCAGCGTGGCGCCGGCATGGTTGAGCTCGTAGGCGATGCCCTCCATGCCGTAATCGGCCTGGGCGATTTTGGTGGAGGAGAACGTGTTGGTGGAAACGATGTCGGCGCCGGCGCGGAAATAAGCCAGATGAATATCGCGCACCGCGTCGGGGCGGCTGAGGTTCAGTAGATCGTTGTTACCGCGTACCTCGCGGTTCCAGGCGTCGAAGCGCGCGCCGCGATAGCCCTCCTCGTCCAGCTTGAGCGCCTGGATCATGGTGCCCATGGCGCCGTCGAGCACCAGGATGCGCTGCTTCAGCGCGTCGGTGAATACTTTACGCACGCTCACTGCGCCACCTCTTGCGTCGCCGGCCGCAAGCCCAGCAGGTGGCAGATGGCGTAGACCAAGTCGGCGCGGTTCATGGTGTAGAAGTGAAACGTAGTGACGCCGCGATCGACCAGATCGAGCACCTGCTCGGCGGCGACCGCGGCGGCGATCAGTTTGCGCGTCGCCGCATCGTTATCGAGCCCGTGGAAACGCTCCGCCAGCCAAGCCGGCACCGAAGCGCCAGCGCGCGTGGCGAAATTGGTCGCCGCCTTAAAGTTCTGCACCGGCAGGATGCCGGGCACGATCGGAATGTCGATGCCGCGCGCGCGCACGCGCTCGAGATAGCGGAAGTAAAGATCGTTCTCGAAGAAGAATTGCGTGATGGCGCGGGAGGCCCCGGCGTCGACCTTGGCCTTGAGCATGTCGATGTCGGCGTCCACCGTCGGGCTGTCGGGATGCTTTTCCGGATAGGCCGATACCGAGATTTCGAAGTCGCTGCTGATACGCTTGATGCCGCCCACCAGATCGGCGGCGTTGCTGTAGCCGCCCGGATGCGGCGCATATTTGGCGCCCGCCCCGCTAACGGAATCGCCGCGCAGCGCCACGATGTGGCGCACGCCGGCGTCGTGATAGTTGCGCACGATGGCGTCGACTTCCGCGCGCGTGGCGGCGACGCAAGTGAGATGCGCGGCCGGCGTCAGCGAAGTCTCCGAAAGAATGCGCTTGACAGTCGCGTGGGTGCGCTCGCGCGTGTTGCCGCCGGCGCCATAGGTCACCGAGACGAAATTCGGCGCCAGCGGCTTCAGCCGCTCGATCGACTCCCACAGAATCTTCTCCATCTCCTCGTCTTTGGGCGGGAAGAATTCAAACGACACATCGATGCGGCGGCCCTCGCCGCGTGCAAACCGGCTGGCGCGGACGTTCATCACGCCACCTCCCGCTGCGCCGGCTGCACCATCAGCGCGCGGGCGTCGCGCGCCAGCCACAGCGACACCGCGATCTTTCCGTCGGAGCCGGGCTCGGGGCTAAGGCTCTTGTGCAACACCGGCTCCAGCCCGGACGCCGTCATCCATTGCGTCACGGTCTCCGGCGCAAAGCCGAGCCGGCGATGCGCGAATTGCGCGCGCAGGAATTCCTGCTGGTGCGGCGCAAAATCCACCACCAGCAGCCGCCCGCCCGGCCGCAGCACCCTTGCCGCCTCTTTGATCGCGCGCGCGCCGTCGTCGAGGAAGTGCAACACCTGGTGCACGATGACGACGTCGAAGGAATCGTTGGCGAGCGGCAGGTCGTAGATGTCGCCCTGCCGCACGCTGCAATGTTTCAGGCCGGCGCGCTCCAGCCGGTCGCGCGCCAACAACAGCATGTCGAGCGACAGATCGAGCCCGAGCCCGCGCTCGATCTCAGGTCCGAACAGCTCCAGCATGCGCCCGGTGCCGGTGCCGAGATCCAAAAGCGAGCGGAACGGCTTGCCGGCGAGCGCGCCACGGATCGCCGCCTCCACCGCTGCGTCGGCCACGTGCAGCTTGCGGATGCGGTCCCATTCGGCGGCGTGCGCGCGAAAATAAGCCTGCGCGGCGGCGGCACGGGCTTGGCGCACCGAGGCGAGCCGCGCGCGGTCGCGCGCGATGGTCTGATCGGCCGGATCGAGCCGCTCGAGCAACGCGCGCGCCACTTCGGCGCCGCCGCCGCGCTCGGCCAGGCGGAAGAACGCCCAGGTGCCCTCGCGGAAGCGCTCGATCAAGCCGGCCTCGGCCAGCAGCTTGAGATGGCGCGAGATGCGCGGCTGCGATTGGCGCAGGATGTCGGTCAAGTCGGAGACGGTCAGCTCGGCCTCCGCCAGCAGCGCCAGCACGCGCAGACGCGTCTCCTCGCCCGCCGCCTTGAGGGCGGCGTTGAGGGCATCGAAGCCGAGCCGTGCACTGGTGCTCATTCGGGCCTAACGACGGTCATGCTTGCGCATGATCTTTTCCGAAAACCGGTACCCACTTTTCGGGATCATGCGCTATGGGCCGCTTCCCACTATATAAAGATATCTTTATACGTTGAACCGGCCTTCGGCAAGTGCGCCCTCTTCCGTCATTCCGGGGCGCGTGCAAAGCACGCGAACCCGGAATCCAGAAACAAGCGCCGAGTCGACATCTGGATTCCGGGTCCGGCCCTTCGGGCCGTCCCGGAATGACCGCGGGAGTAGCAAAATGACCAGCAAGGATTTCGGCGTGCGCGAAGGCGAAATCGCCGTTGATTTACCGGCGAAAACCGATGCCGGGCTTTATTACATTGGCCGCATCCGCACGCCCTGGAAACAGCGCAAGGACTGCCCGAAAAACGCCCGCGAATCCGACGCGGTCTGCACCGTCGAGCTCGACGCGCGCTGGGCCGACGGGCTGCAAGATGTGGCGACGTGCAGCCATATCATCCTGCTGTACTGGATGGACAAGTCGCCGAGAAACCTTGTTCGGCAAGTTCCTGGACACTACGGCGTGCCGCACGGCACTTTTGCTCTGCGCTCGCCGGCGCGTCCCAACCCGATCGCCATGAGCGTGGTGAAACTGCTGCGCATCGCGGGCGGCACGCTCTCGGTGGTCGGTCTCGACTGCCTGGACGGCACCCCGCTTCTCGACATCAAGCCCTATTTCGCCTCCACCGACAGCGTGCCCGAGGCGGTGGTGGGCTGGCACAAAACCAAGGATTAGCGCCCGAAAAACGCCGCCTAACGCGCGGGGGACTGACTGGTTCCCGGGGCTGTCATGCATTTGAGCGGGCCGTGAACAGGAACTTTTGAACCTCCCCGGAGCTTGCCTCGACGAATGATGGATCGAGGAATTCGTCGGGAGGCTGCCATGTCTGTAAAGTTTTATTCAATCGGTTCGCTGATCGCCGCCGCCGCTCTGTCGTGCGGGCCTGCGCAGGCCGAGCCGCTGTTCGCCTTTCTAAACGCCCCCACGCAGAACCAGATCGCCCCGCAATACGCGCCGGCCGAGCAGAACGCGCCGGACGCAGACGTCCAGGCCGATCCGCGCCTGCAACGGCAGGTCGTCGGCTACGCCAGCAACGAGGCGCCCGGCACCGTCATCATCGATACCCCGCACACCGTCCTCTATTACGTGCTCGGCAACGGCAAGGCGATCCGCTACGGCATCGGCGTCGGCCGTCAGGGCTTCACCTGGGCCGGCGTCAAGCAGATCGAGCGCAAGGCCGAGTGGCCGGATTGGATCCCGCCGCAGGAAATGATCGAGCGCCAGCCTTATCTGCCGCGCTTCGTGGCCGGCGGCCCGGGCAATCCGCTCGGCGCGCGCGCCATGTATCTCGGCGGCACCGTGTACCGCATCCACGGCACCAACGATCCGACCACCATCGGCAAGCATGTGTCGAGCGGCTGCATCCGTCTCACCAATGCCGACGTGACCGATCTCTACAATCGCGTGCAGGTCGGCGCCAAGGTCGTCGTGCTGCCGCAGGCCGCGCCGGTGCACACCGCGCAGGCGCAGCCAGCGTCATCGTCCTATGCGCCGGTGACGCAGAGCCGGGCGCAGCTGACCTGGAGCGCGATCCGCTAGTTCCCTTCGAACCTCCCGCAAACTTGCCCGGCCCAAAAGCCGGGCAATTTTTTGTGCGTTGGCGCGAAGCCCCGCCCCGGCTATATCAGTTCGGGCCACACGAGGATCGACATCCATGCGGATAGCGGCAATGGCGGCGGGCGCGGTCGGCGGCTATTTCGGCGCCCGCATGGCCGCGGCCGGGCACGATGTGTTCTTCATCGCGCGCGGCGCCCATCTCGAGGCCATGCGCAAACACGGCCTAAAGATCGAGAGCGTGCACGGCGACGTCCACCTGCCGAAACCAAACGTCACCGATGATCCCAAGAGCATCGGCCCGGTCGACATCGTGCTGTTCGCGGTCAAGCTCTGGGACACCGAAAAGGCCGCCGAGGCCGTGCGCCCGCTGCTCGGCCCCAACACCCGCGTCATCACGTTGCAGAACGGCGTCGACAGCTACGAGCGCATCGCCCCGATCGTGGGCAGGGAGCGCGCCATTGCCGGCGTCACTTACGTCGTCACCGTGATCGACCGCCCGGGCGTCATCAAGCAGGCAAGCCAGTTCCAGAGCATCATCTGCGGCACCATCGACGGCCGCGCGGACGCCAGCCTCGCAGCCTTCGTGCAGGCGGCGAAAGCCGCCAACATCAACATCACGCAGTCCGACAATATCGAGCGCGACCGCTGGCACAAATTCATCTTCCTGTCGGGGACTTCGGGCGCCACCGCGCTCACCCGCTCGAGTATGGGTCCGATCCTGGCCGACCCCGACACGCGCGCGCTGTTCCGCGCCATCATGGCGGAGACGCTCGCCGTCGGCCGCGCCAAGGGTGTCGCGCTCGACCCGGGCTACGTCGACGAACGCCTGGCGTTTGCCGACAAGAACGTGCCGGGCGGCATGAAGGCTTCGATGGCCAACGATCTCGATCGCGGCAACCGGCTGGAGCTGGATTGGCTGGCGGGACAGGTGTCGCGGCTCGGCAAGGAGCTCAAGGTGCCGACGCCGGTCAACGATACCATCTACGCCGCGCTCAAGCTGTATCGGATGGGATCGTAGACCGCCACTTGCGGTCCAAGGCTAATGGTCTATCTTCCGCAAGGGGAATGCAGACTCCCCGTCAGACGGGCGTTGCCGTCCAAGTTCTGCGCAACACTCGCTCTGTCGAGAGGATTGCGCATGACTGACAACACCCGCAGTGCCCGCTCAACCCATTCCGACATTTTACTGCTCTATGCCGCGCGCGGCGTACGCGGACTCGGCGACGGCTTCGCCATCATCATTTTGCCGGCCTATCTGTCGGCGATCGGCTTCAGCCCCGGGCAGATTGGGTTCGTGGCCAGCGCATCACTATTGGGAACCGCGCTGTTTACCCTCGCCATCGGGTTCTTCGCACCGCGGCACGACTTGCGTAATCTGCTTTTGGGCGGCGCGGTCTTGATGGCCTGCACCGGCGTTGCCTTTCCCAATTTCGATCAGTTCGTTTTCATTGCGCTTGTCGCGTTCGTCGGCACTATCAATCCATCAACCGGGGACCTGGGCGTGCTGGTGCCGCTCGAGCACGCCATGCTGGCGCACGGCGTCCCTGATCACGAGCGGACGCGCATATTCGCGCGCTATAGCTTGATCGGTACGCTGTCGATGGCGGCCGGATCCCTGGCGGCGGCTTTGCCGGACTTCATCGTGTCGGCCGATCTCGACCGGGTCAGCGCCTTCAAGATCATGTTTTATGGCTATGCCGCGCTGGGGCTCTTGAGCGCCGCTCTCTACCAGCGTTTACCGCATGTGCGCATGGATGAAGCGCGTCCCAGCGCGCCGCTCGGACCCTCGCGCGGCGTCGTCTACAAGCTGGCGGCGCTGTTCAGCCTCGACGCCTTCGCAGGCGGCTTCGTCGTCCAGTCGCTGCTGGCGCTTTGGCTGTTTGAGCGCTTCGACATGTCGCTCTCGGCCGCCAGCCTGTTCTTTTTCTGGTCGAGTACCTTGAGCGCTTTTTCCTATCCGGTGGCGGCTTGGCTGGCGAAACGCATCGGCCTCATCAACACGATGGTCTATACCCATATCCCCTCCAGCATCTTTCTCATTCTGGCGGCGTTCTCGCCGAATTTGATCCTGGCGCTCGCTTTGCTGTTGGCGCGTTCGGCGCTTTCACAAATGGACGTACCCACGCGCACGTCTTATGTGATGGCGGTCGTGACGCCGGCCGAGCGCACGGCGGCCGCCAGCGTCACCGCGGTTCCGCGCAGTCTCGCCTCGTCGATAAGCCCGGCCATGACCGGTGTGCTGCTGGCGACGCCGTTTGCCGGGCTGCCGCTGATCGTGTGCGGCGTTCTTAAGATCGTCTACGACGTCGCGCTGCTGTATTCATTCCGGCATATGAAGCCGCCGGAGGAAAAGGCAGAACGGCAGCCCGCCATCTGATCGTCCGCCCGTAAAAAACAGCCTGTCGCCCAGTACCACTTGTATCGGCTGCGCAGCATGCCGGTGACCGAGAATATCCCCGTCTTTGTGATCAGCGGATGCCGGCTCAGCGAGCAGACCGAACAGCACCTGAAGCGGGCGATCTGCGGCCGGCTACAACCGGGAGGAATGACGAACCGACCCCCATCAGCGCTCCCCCTGCGGTCCTTAGCAGCAGACCGGCCAATACCAGCCGCTTGGCTCCGAAATGCTGCCCGAGCATACCCCCGGCAAGGCCATGAAAATGCATGGCAACATGCAAAGCCCGATCAGGGTACCGCGTTGCGTGTCATCGATTGCGAAAGAACCGATCAAGAACAGCGAGGTTGACGCCACCGTCTGCAATTGACAGGCCATCATGGTTCGCGCCACCAACAGGACGGCAAGGATCAGCCAACGGCCTTAACTGCGGATGTCTTGATCGGTCCGGTGTTGGGGATAGAAATGGGGCCGGCATTAGATTAAAGGTATATGAGGGAATTCGCGAAGCTGGGCGCGGTTAGTAATAAACAAGAAAAGAGCCTGGGAGGATGAGGCTTTGTTCGGCACGCTTGTAAAAAAGCGCGATTTCTACGCCGGCGGATTGATGACGCTGCTCGGCGCGGCGATCACGCTCGATTCCATGGCCTATTCCCTCGGCACCCTGACCCATATGGGTCCGGGCATGTTCCCCTTGATGCTCGGGCTCACGCTCACGTTAGTCGGCGTGCTGATTTTAGGCACGGCGGTGGTCACCCCGCTCAGCAACGATGAGAACATCCTGCCGAAAAACAGGGAATGGCGCGGCTGGGGTTGCATCCTGGCCGGACCGATCTTTTTTATTATCTTGGGCGAATATTTCGGCCTAGTGCCGGCGACTTACTCCTGCGTGTTCGTCTCCGCGCTGGGTGATCGCACCGCCACGCTGAAAGGCTCTGCGGTCCTGGCGGCCGGCGTCACCTTCTTCGGCGTGCTGCTGTTCTCCTACGTGCTGAAGATCCCGTTCCCCATGTTCCGGTTGGGCCACTGATGATCTCCACCGCGCTGACAGATCTCTGGTACGGCTTCGGCGTCGCGCTCGAACCCCACAACGTGATGTGGTGCTTCATCGGCGTGTTCGTCGGCAACATGGTCGGCGTGCTGCCGGGCATGGGCCCGCTGGCGACCATCTCGATCCTGCTGCCGCTCACCTTCGGCATCAAACCGGTCGGCGCCATCCTGATGCTGGCGGGCGTTTTTTACGGCTCGCAATACGGCGGCGCGATCTGCTCGATCCTGCTCAATCTGCCATGCCATCCGCCGCACGCGGTCACCTGTCTCGACGGCTTCCCGCTCACCAAAAAAGGCAGGGGCGGCGCCGCGCTCGGCATCACGGTCATCTCATCGTTCGTCGGCGCCTCGTGGGGCATCACCGAGATGATTTTCCTGTCGCCGATATTGGTGGTGGTGGCGCTCAAATTCGGCCCGGCGGAAATCTGTTCGCTGATGCTGCTCGGTCTGCTGGCCGGCTCGACGCTGGCACGCGGTTCGCCGCTCAAGGGCGTCGCCATGACCGTGTGCGGACTGCTGATCGGCATTGTCGGCAGCGACATCGAAACCGGGACGCCGCGATTTACCTTCGGCATTCCAAACCTGTTCGACGGCGTCGAGATCGTAGCTCTAGCCCTCGGCCTGTTCGGCATCGCCGAGTTCATGAAAAGCGTCAATCAGTTGTCCGAGGTCGACACCAAATATACGAACGTCAAGCTCAAGGATCTGCGGCCCACCCGCGAGGAATTCCGGCGGGCGCTGCCTGCCATGTTCCGCGGCACGCTGATCGGCAGCCTGTGCGCACTCATTCCCGGCACCGGGCCGACCATCGCCTCGTTCGTGTCCTACGCGACCGAAAAGAAGATTTCGAAGACGCCTGAACTATTCGGCACCGGCATGATCGAAGGCGTCGCCTGCCCGGAAGCCTCGACCCACTCCTCGGTGCAGGGCGACTTCATCCCGACCATGAGCCTCGGCATTCCGGGCGACGCGGTGATGGCGCTGATCCTGGGCGCGTTGATGATCCAGGGCATCGTGCCAGGCCCGCAGCTCATCAGCGAGCACCCGGATATTTTCTGGGGCCTGATCGCGAGCTTCTGGATCGGCAACATCATCCTGGTGGTGCTCAACGTCCCGATGATCGGCCTGTGGGTGAAGCTGCTGACGATCCCTTACAAATATCTCTATCCGAGCGCGATGTTCTTCGTCTGCATCGGCGTCTACAGCACCAACAACGATATGTTCCAGGTCGGCGAGGTCGTCATCATCGGCATCGTCGGCTACATACTGCTGCTGCTCGATTTCCATCCGGCGCCGGTGCTGCTTGGCTTCGTGCTCGGGCCGCGCTTCGAGGAGAATTTCCGCCGCGCCATGCTGATATCGCGCGGCGACATATTGGTGTTCGTCAAGCACCCGATCAGCGCGTTCTTCATCTTCATGTGCGTGCTGCTGATCGTCATGCAGATCTACGTGCGGCTGCGCCCGCCGAAGGTGCTTGCCACCAACATCGTATTGGCGACCGACCGCAAGGCCTCCGAAGCCGCCGAGTAAGCGGTTTACGCCGGCGCGCTGGCGCAGAAGGCCGCGGCGGTCAGCGAGTTGCCGAGGATGTGAACCCGGCTGTTTGCTGCTAGGCGCCCCGCCACATTGACACCCCTAGCCCCGTGCCTACATTAGCCCTGTTCCGAGGGGTGCCCGAGAGGGCTGAGAAAAACCCTTAGAACCTGATCCGGGTCATGCCGGCGAAGGGACAGGGACTTTTGCCCCCGCCGAATTGCATCCGGATCTCCGCTGTTTTTTGCAGGAGACCGCCATGAATAAAGCCGTCACATCCGCCGATCTCGTGACCCCGAAGGTCACCACCGGATCGCTGCCCGCTTCGCGCAAGGTCTATGCGCGGCCCGACGCTGCGCCCGAGCTGCGGGTGCCGGTGCGCGAGATCACGCTCGATGCCTCGAGCGGCGAGCCGCCGCTGCCGGTGTACGACACCACCGGCGTCTATTCCGACCCGGACGTGGCGATCGACGTGGAAAAGGGTCTGTCGCGCACCCGCATCGAATGGGTGAAGGCGCGCGGCGGCGTGGAGGAATATCAGGGCCGCCCGATCCAGCCGGTCGACAACGGCAACGTCAGCGGCAAGCATTTGGCGCGCAATTTTCCCAACACGCCGAAGCCGTGGCGGGCGATTGATTCTTATCCCTCCCCGCTCCGCGGGGAGGGTGGCGAGCCTCGACTTGATCGGGGGGAGCCGGGTGGGGTTTCGTCCGAAAGCGCCCCCACCCTACCCTCCCCCGCAAGCGGGGGAGGGATAAGAGAGGTCGGGGAGGGATTACACCCGCTCACCCAATACGAATGGGCGCGCGCGGGGGTCATTACCAAAGAGATGATCTACGTCGCCGAGCGCGAAAATCTCGGCCGCAAGCAGCAATTAGAACGCGCCGAAGCGGCATTAGCCGACGGCGAACAGTTCGGCGGTGCGCTCCCTGCGTTTGTCACCCCGGAATTCGTGCGCAGCGAAATCGCGCGCGGCCGCGCCATCATCCCGGCCAACATCAACCACGCCGAACTTGAGCCGATGATCATCGGCCGCAATTTCCTGGTCAAGATCAACGCCAATATCGGCAACAGCGCCGTCACATCTTCCGTGGAGGAAGAAGTCGAGAAGATGGTGTGGGCGATCCGCTGGGGCGCCGACACGGTGATGGACCTCTCGACCGGGCGCAACATCCACAACACGCGCGAATGGATCCTGCGCAA
>Ga0208850_1000565_pt1 | contig 12105 bp, 7 predicted proteins | sample NGESurshal092012_5_FD_184475 | JGI IMG/M metagenome (GOLD analysis project Ga0208850, IMG submission 184475) | Arctic peat soil microbial communities from Barrow, Alaska - NGEE Surface sample 210-2 shallow-092012 (SPAdes) | ecosystem: Environmental > Terrestrial > Soil > Wetlands > Peat ... | reverse complement strand
TTCAGGATAGCGGATCAATTCGCGGCGTCCGGCCTCGAAGCATACGAACGACGGCGCGATCACGTCATCGCCGGGTTTGCTGGCGGCGCGCAACGCGTCGGCAAGCTGCGAGATTTCCGCGCGGGGCACGAAGCCGAAGCCATAGACGGCGCCATGCAGCCAGTTCTCGTTTACGATCGGCGTGATCCAGATCAGAAAAATCGCGATCAGCGCCATACCGCCCGCAACGAGCTTCCATTGACGCGGCTCCTGCTCTCCCGCGATCAGACCCTCAATCGCCCGTACCAGCGCCGTCGCGCCGATTCCTGCGACGATCGCGATGAACGGGATCACCTCGAGATAGTTGTGGCCCCACGCGGTTGGGCTCAGCACGCCGTAAAAGGCGTACTCGGCGGCGACTATCGCGAGCACGAGAATCACGCCACGGCTGAAGGCGCGATAGGTGAAGACTCGCCAGCATCCAAGCACGAACAGCGGCGCAAGCACGTCGAGGATCATTCGCGGGTAAGTCGCGATGCTGCCGGCGGTGTCGCGCCCCTTCAGAAAATGAAACACGAACGTCTGGAATATGAACTCTTCCCCGTAGAGCCGGTAGAGGAGGGCGCTGAACGCGGCGAGCGCGAGCGCAAAGACGGCGCCCGAAACGACCGCGCCCGCGATTCGGCGGTGGGCGACGGCGACGAACGCCAGCATCACGGCAAACGGAATCACCGCCGTCAACTTGATTGCGCATGCGACGAAGAAAATGACCGCGAGAATCGTGGCTTGGCGAATCGCCGGCATCGTATCGTCGAGCGCGACGATCGCCCCGAGGATAATCAGCGGCGCGATGAAGCTCTCGCGCTCGTAAGCGTGGTAGCGAAAGACGAGCGAGCTGTATGCGTATAGAATCGATGCGGCGATGGCGGTCGGGCGGCCGGCGACACGGCGAGCCAGCGAGTAAGACAGGAGGCTGGCCGCGAAAATCGCCGCCTCGCTCAGGATTTCGATCGACAGATGGCTTGTGCCGAACAACTTGAGATAGCATCCCGCAATCCATTCGAGCAGCGGCATATGCGGGTGAACGAAATCCAGGTACGGGCGCATCCCGACGCTCACGAGCCACGCGCTCTCGAGGTAGAAATCGTCCTCGACCCACACTTCCGGGCAGAACATCCGCATGACGCGCGGGATGAGCAGCGCGACGATGAGCCATGCGCCGATGCGCGCGGCGCCTGCCCTGTCGGCGCTCGCGGAGACGCGCCGCGATGAGCCGCGCGAAGTCATCGAAACCGCCTGTCGCATTCGCTTCGCGCACTTACTGGATGGCGAGCTGGCTCGATTGGGTGATCATCGGGGCGATTTTGGAGCTGCAGATACAGATGCTCAGGTCCGCCGGATTTCGGCGCGGATTCGACTTGATGCCGTGGCCGGATGGACTCGAGTACGCCGCGTCGGCGGCGAACCTGGCAAATGGTCGCGGTGCAGTGCTGCATTTCGGTGGATATACTTACCCGTCGCGCTATACCGGCGGCTACCCGCTGATCCTGGAATTCTTCCACCGCATCTTTGGCGAACACCTTCCGCTGCTCTTCGCCTCGTGGATTCTCGGGCTGCTCTCGGTCTTCACCATTTTCATGCTGGCACGCCGGCTGTTCGGGCGCGCGGCCGCGGCGATTGCGGCGCTACTGCTCGCGCTCTCCCCCGTCTTCATCACGTATTCGTCGCTTGTGATGAGCGACGTGCCCACGCTCTGCGTGACGATTTACGCCGCGGTGATGCTGGTGCTGGCGACGTCGGACTACGCGACCCAATCGCCGAACTGGATGCGAATGCCGGCATGGCTGATGTTCGGTCTCTTAGCCGGGTTCTCGACGATCCTCCGGCCGACGAACGCCACCATCCTTGCCGGTCTCGCGTTGTGCGTCGTGATGGTACCGCTGGAGAATCGAAATCGCGCGAGCCTGCTCAGAGCGGCTATGGCAATAGCAGTCGGTTTCGCGATTCCAGTCGCGTGGCAGTTGCATCAGAACGCGATCAATCTCGGGAGCGCGTTCGCGAGCGGCTATGCGTGGTGGGTGCCGGAGGTCTATGGCGCGGGCGGCAAGACCTTCAGCGCTGCGTACCTGTTCGGTCCCACGATGCCGCGAAATCCGCACGGCAACGTGCTCGTGTACTTCACGACGCTTTTCGGCCTCGACGGGATGCTTGGCGATCGCGGCGATGCGCGCTACTTCCTGTACCCGTTCGCCGCGGCCGTGTTCGCGCTGATCGGGTTCCTCGCGATCGTTTTCGCGCCCGGAAGACCCGCGGCGCGCCGCCTGCTGTGGTTCGGGCGCGGATACCTGGTCGCACTGACCGTGCTCTACTGTTTCTATCTGTTCACCGACGTGGCCTTCATTCTGCCGGCGGCGTTCGTACTGTTCATCGCAGCGGGTGCGGGAGCGGCGACGACGAACCGATGGATGCGCGATGTGCTCCGAAACCGGAATCGAAGCGCCGGTCAGCTCGCAGCCGCGGCGGGGGTGATCGTGCTCGACCTGCTGCTGGTCGTGTCGCTGGCTTCGGAAGCGGCCGTGCGATTGAGCGCGAGGCCCGCGGACTCCGCGATGGTTGCAACCCTGGACTCTGTAGATTCCACGCTGCCTGCTGACGCGACCGTGGTCAGCAACATCTCGCTGCAGTTTCTCGAACTGTACATGCCCGCGGAGAATCGCCACTTCGTCGGCCTCAACTCGCTGGACCCGGGCGAACAATTCACCGACTACCATTTGCATCGCTTGTACGAAAAACGCGCCGCGGGATGGAACGGCGCGGTGCCGCCGGTCGTGTTCGACGGTTCTCAAATGTCCGCCGAGGCGGACTCGCTCGCATCGGCGATTGAGGCGAAGACGCCGGTCTATCTTTTGATCGCCGCACCCGAGTCGGATGATTACGCCGGTGTGCTCAAGTCTGAACTCGATCGGTTGCAGGAAAAATTCACCGTCGAGCCGGTCTCGCAGAACAATGCGGTCGCGCTGTACCGGCTGATCGCGCGGAAGTAGCCTTCGAGCGGTGCGTTACCAACGGATCCGGAGCAACTTGGCCCAGCGTGCCCAAAGCGAAGTCGAAGTGTCTCGGCATCGAAAAAGATCCGGGGTCCCTCGGCTTCGCTCGGGATGACACAAAAAAAGACGAGACAAGAGGGAGCGACCCCGCATGTCATTCTGAGCGAAAGCTGCTGTGATTGAGCCGAAGCCCTGAGCGAAGCCGAAGGGGAAGAATCTCGCCGGACGCTTCGGCGTCCGGTGCTGGCTGCGTATAGCTCTCCTTAGGCAGTGATGCTGGTGGGCGGAGGATCGATCGCGGGCGGGCCGCCGTAGCGCCGCCGGCAGATTGCGTAGGCGGGCCAAACGCATACGCCAAGCGCGATCGCCAGGATGAAATCGACCTTGCCTACGCCGGCCGAGACGGCCAACCCGAAGGTCGCGGCCCAGGTCAGAATTGGAAGAATTGCGACGAGCGCGAGGCCGACGCGGCCGCCGCCAATCGTGAACATCCCGGTGCGATCCGGCATCCGTTTCCGCAGCCGGATCAGGGCGAGCAGCTCCAGCGCAAGCGCCGCCATGTAGAAGAATACGTCGAGCACCACCAGCGCGACGAATCCGACCGGCACCAGCAGCGTGAAGACGATGCAGCACAGCAGAATCGACTTGCCCGGCGTCGCGGTCGTGGACCAGAGCTCGGCCAGCGGCGGCGACAGGTAGCGCTCGCGAGCGAGCACGAACGGCATCCGTGACACCCACAGCATCGCGGCCTCGAACACCGCGAATGACATCACCGCGCCGCCGAGCGCCAGCGCGCCGCCCAGAGCAGGGCCACCGATGGCGTAACCCACGTGCGAGAACGAGCCGGTTCCCCAGTCCGCGGCGGTAAGGGCGCCCGAGACGGACACCGCGAGCGGAAGCACGTAACCGGCGACTATTATCGGCAGCGCGATCAGGATGGCGCGCAAATAGTTACGCTGCGGATTTTCGATCTCCGCGGACACGACGCTCAGGTTTTCCCATCCGCTGAAGTTCCATATGACCACCGTCAGTCCCGCCGCCATCGCACCCCACGGATCTGCGCCGAACAGCGGCGGCGTCGGCATCGTGAAATGGATCAAGCGCGGGAGGCCAACGATCACCAGGGCCGCGAACGGCGACACGAGGATCGCGGCGAGCACAATCGACGCCATCCCAACCGGCCTGACGCCGAGAAAATTGAGTCCACCCGCCAGCCATACCAGCGCGACGCCGATCGCAATTTGCGCCGTCGGGCCCAGCGGAAGGATGAACGAAAGATAGCCGGCGAAGAGCACCGGATAAATCGCCATGTCCACTGCCGTGTACAGAATTGTCAAATATGCCTCGGCGAAGCCGGCCAGCGGTCCGAGCGCTTCCTTGACCCAGAAGTAGAAGCCGCCTTCCACCGGCATCAGCGCCGTCAACTCCGCCGCCATCAGCGCCGTCGGCAGACTCAGCGTCAGCGGCACGATGAGACACAGCATCAGCGTCAGGCGCGGCCCTGCCATCCGGACCGCATCCTCGAGGCCGTACGCGCCGCCGCTCACGACCAGGTACATCACGCATACCAGCGGGATGAGGCCGAGCTTGCGCGGCGAACGATGCGCCAGCGGGGCGGCGCTCGAAGGCGCTCGGGAACGCGTGTTTTCCGTCGGGACGTGTGGCAATTGCGGAGCGGCTCCGGCTCCCCTGCCTATCCGAGGCGATGCGCGGTGGCAAGCAGGCAAGAAATCAAATGAGGCTTGCACAGTCGCATCCGGTGGCGGAATCCTTATAATGTAAAGGATGCGCAAAGGTCCGCGACCGGCTGTGAAGGCGCGGGACGCCTCGCGTTGACGATCCATACAGCACAGCGTGGTGCGAGCCCCAATTGAGAAGCTCTCCCGGAAATCTGTTTCGATCATGATATTTTTCAGTACACGCGCGATCATCGCGCTCGGCGCCGCGTCGATTGCGTTTCTCGGCTGCGCCCAAATCACAAGTATGAAGTTCGAGCCGGTTCGCACCGTCAGCGTCGGTGGGGATAATCCCTTCGGCGGCACGCCGGCGGTCGAGGTCCCCGCCGATGCGCGCGCGATGAGCGCGTTCCTGAAGGCCGAGGTCGCGATGAATGAAGGCGACCGCGAAGAGGCGCTCAAGGACTACGCCGAGGCGGTCCAGTACGATCCCACCAACGCCGCGCTGAAGGTTCGCCTGGCCACGCTCTACGTCCGCGACGGGCGCCTGAAGGAGGCGCTCGATCAGGTAAACCAGGCGCTCGCGATCAATCCGGATTCTGCCGACGCCCGTCTGCTCGGCGCAGGCATCAGCTCGGCGCTCGGTGACGACGCGACCGCGGAAAAGGACTACCGCGAGGTGTTGCGTCTCAATCCGAAAAATCAGGAAGCCTATCTGTATCTCGGCACCCTCTACGCCAAGCGCGGCGATTACGGCGAAGCCGAGAAGACGTTTCAGCAGCTGATCGCGCTCGAACCCGGTTCATTCCTTGGCTACTACTACGCCGGCAAGGTGATGGTGGCCTCGAAGAACTACCCGGCCGCCGAAAAATATTTTCAAAAAGCGCTCGATCTCAATTCGCAGTCCGAGCTGGTGCTGCTGGATTTTGCGCTGTTGCGCGAGCGCCAGGAGCGGCCGCAGGACGCGCTCGTCTATTACAACAAGATCACGCAAATCAATCCGAACAACGAGCTGGTTCGAAAGCGCAAGGCGGAAATCCTGGTCGGTCAGAAAAAATACGACGAGGCATTGGAGGAGCTCAAACGCGCCGAGCAGGTCGAAACCAATCCCGCCGACACGCGCACGAAGATCGGCCTGCTCTACGTCGAGCAGGGCAATTTTGACGAAGCCGCGACCGAGTTCAATCTCGTGCTCGGCTCCGAGCCGGACAACTACCGCGTCCACTATTATCTCGGCACGGTGTACACGGAGCTTTCCGAGAGCGACAAGGCGATCCGCGAGTTCAACAAAATTCCCGCCGACAACGAGCATTACGTCGAGTCGCGCCTGCAGCTCGCCTACCTGTACGACAAGCAGAGCAAGTACGACGACGCGCTGGGCGCGCTGAAGGACGCGCTCGCCAGGAAGCCCAACGACCCCGAAATCACCGGCTTCATGGTCGGCGTCTATCAGGAAAAGAAGGATTATGCGACCGCCATCGACTTCGCGCGCAAGATGGTCGAGGCCGATCCCAAGAATGACAAGTTCCACTTCACGCTCGGCGCGGCGCTCGATCAGAACAAGCAACGCGACGAAGCCCTGGCCGAGATGAAGAAGGCGATCGAGCTGAATCCCGCCAATGCGCAGGCGCTGAACTACCTCGGCTACAGCTACGCCGAAAAGGGCGCCAACCTGGTCGAGGCCGAAAAACTAATCAAGCGCGCTCTCGATATCGAGCCCGAAGACGGCTTTTACGTCGATAGCCTGGGATGGGTTTACTATCAGAAAGGCGACTACAAGCGCGCCGTCGAGCAGTTGGAGCGCGCGGTCAACCTGACCGGCAACGACCCCACTATCACCGAGCATCTTGGCGACGCCTATCGCAAGCTGGGCAAAGTCAAGGAAGCAGGCCACGAGTACTCCGACGCGCTCAAGAAGGCGCAGGAAACCGACCAGGTCGCACGGCTCAAGGATAAAATTCAGGTCCTGCAGAATGCCGCCAGCGCGGGCCACTGAGCGCGCTCGGCGCCGAAAAACTGCTTCGCTCGCGGCGCTTGCATCGATGCTGCTGCTGGCGACGCTCGAAACTTCCGCCTGCTTCATCGTTCGTCCTCCGCCCATTGCGCAACCCCAGACGCCGATAGCGGGCTTCGACGCCGGCAAATATCAAGTCCAGAAATTGATCGCGGCGCTGGCCGAGCGTGACAAAAGGCTCGACTCTATGCAGACCCCGGCCGTCATGGAATACACTGCCGGCGATCAGCACGTGAAGGCCAAAGAGGAAATCGTCGTCAAGCGGCCCGGCAATTTGCGCGTCGAGGCAATGTCGCCGTTCGGCGTGGCATTGCTGCTCGCGGCACAGGGCTCGGCGCTCGCAATCTTCGAGCCGGGTCAAAATCGCTTCATGCGCGGCAATGCGACCGCCGACACGCTCTACAGGTACGTGCGAATCCCGATGGCGCCCGCCGACGCCGTGGGTCTGCTGATGGGACTCGCGCCGCCCCAGTTCGCGCTCAATGGAATCGCAGACTCGGTGTCGAATGACGGCGCGATGACGGTCGCGTTGTACGGCAACAGCGCGTCGGGGACTCGCGAGCTTGGATTTTCGGCCGGCAATCTCGCGATGGTGCGGGAAACGGCGGGCAACGGCCGCGTCAATTACGAGGTGCGTTACAGTGACTATCATGATATCGGCGGAGTGATGTTTCCGTACGTCGTCGATGCGACTTTTCCGGCGGCCGGCAGCCACGTGACGTTTCGTTACCTGCGGCCGATCGTCAATGGAGACATCCCCGATTCGACGTTCGTGTTGACACCGGCTCCAGGAGCCACTTTGATGAATCTGAGCCTCGACGATGCGCGCGCGCTTGCAAATGAAAGCTGAAAGCCGGCGGAGGCGAATCCTGCCGGCCATCACCTGCGCGATTGCCATATCGTCGCTCGCGATTTTTCCCGGATGCCGCGTGAACCGGCCCGCGAGCGATCACGAGAAAAATCAAATCCTCTACAGCGCCGTGGCCAGCGATCCGCGCACCTTCAATCCGATTCTGATCACCGACGCGACCTCGGGCACGCTGACCAGCGATCTGTTCGAGAGCCTGATCCGCCTCAACCCCGTCACTACCCTGCCTGAGGCGGGCCTGGCCGAGAAATGGGACATCGCGCCCGACAGCAAGACGATTACGTTTCATCTCCGTCACGACGTGAAATGGTTTGACGGCCGGCCCGTCACCGGGCACGACGTTCTGTTCACGCTCGACGTCATCTACGATCCCAAGGTGCCCAACAGCATCCGCCCCGCGATCACCATCGACCACCAACGCATCGTTGCGGAGGCGCCCGACGACTACACCGTCGTCATGCATCTGCCCAAGCCGTTCGCTCCGCTGCTTTATTCGATCGGCATTCCTGTTATGCCCGCACACATCCTCGAGCCCGTGTGGAAGGCGGGAAATTTCAATCATACCTGGGGCATCGACACGACCCCGGACAAGCTCGTCGGCAACGGCCCGTATAAGATGATGCGGTACGCGCAGAGCCAGGTCGTCAACTACGATCGCAACAGCGACTATTGGATGAAGGACGAGCACGGCGGTCAGTTGCCGCACTTGCACGGGCAGAATGTGACGATCGTGCAGGACCAGAACGCCGCCTACCTGCGCTATCTGTCGGGGCAAATCGACGTTTACGGCCCGCGCACCGAGGAGGTTTCGCCGCTTCAAGACAAGGTGAAGAACCACGAACTCGACATCACGGTTCAGCAGATCGGAATCGACACGGGCTCGCTGTTTTTCACCTTCAACCGCAATCCGCGCCATTACGTCAAAAACGGCGTCACCAATCCGAAGCTCGACTGGTTCACGGACCTGAAGTTCCTCAATGCGATGGCGCACATGATGGACAAGAAATCGATGATCGATCTTGTCTTTCACAACCTCGCGGTGCCGGCGGCGTCGGATATCTCGCCCGAAAATAAAATCTTTCACAATCCCGATCTCAAGGATTACGACTACGATCCGAAACTGGCCGCCGACATGCTCGAGGCGGCCGGCTATCATCTCGCAAAACCCGGCGTGCGCACCGATCCGAAAGGCAATCGTCTCGAATTCGATCTCACCACCAACACCGGCTCGCCCGAGCGCAACGAGATGTGCACCATCTTCAAGCAGGACGTCGAGAGCCTCGGCATCAAGGTGAACTATCGGCCGCTCGAGTTCACGACGCTTGTGGACAAACTCGATTCGTCTTTCGACTGGGACTGCGTGCTGATTGGATTCACCGGCGGTGTCGAGCCGAACGATGGCGCGAACTTTTATCGCTCATCGGGCAACCTTCATCTGTGGAATCCGAATCAGCCCAAACCCGCCACACCATGGGAGGCGGAGATCGATACGCTGCTCGACCAGGGCGCGTCCGAAATGGATCCCAACAAGCGCGCGCCGTACTACTGGAGAATTCAGCAAATCCTCCACGACCAACTGCCGATAATCGAAACGGTCCGCCAACAGCGCTATTCATCATGGAAAAACTCGCTGGAAAACTATCAGCCCAAGGTCTGGGGCACGTACAAGCCGGAGTGGATTCAATTCAAGGCCGACTGAACATCCGGCGCGGCACGCACGTCGAAATATCAGGCCGATGATACGATGACCCGCTTTCTGATTCGCCGCCTGCTCAACATGATCCCGCTTATCCTCGGGATCACTTTCATTTCGTTCCTCGCGATGTCGTTGGTGCCGGGCGACTTCGTCTCGAATCTCAAACTCAACCCAACCATCACGCCCGAGGTCATTCACCAGCTCGAGGCGCAGTTCGGTCTCGATCAGCCGCTGATGGTCCGCTACTTCAAGTGGCTGTGGGGCGTGCTGCATCTGAACTTCGGCTTCTCGCTCCAATACCGCGTGAGCGTCACCGGCCTCATCGCGTCGCGCGCCTTCAACACGATCGTCCTGTCTCTGACCAGCATGATTTTCTCGTGGGCGATCGCGATACCGATCGGAATCATCGTCGCGGTGAATCAAAATTCGATTTGGGATCGCTTCCTTTCCTTTCTGGCGTTCTTCGGGATGTCGGTGCCGAGCTTTTTTCTCGCCTTCCTCATGATGTACCTCGCGCTGAAAACCGGATGGTTCCCGATTGGCGGCACCTACTCGCCCGATTACTCGACGCTCGATCCGCTGAACCGGGTTGCCGATCGCATCAACCATCTCATCCTGCCGGCCTTCGTACTTGGCATTTCCGGCACCGCGGGCCTGATGCGCCTGATGCGCTCGCAGATTCTCGAAATCAAAAATTCGGAATTCGTGCGCACCGCGCGCGCCAAGGGATTGTCCGAGCGCGTCGTCATCTACAAGCACGTGCTGCGCAACGCGCTGAACCCGTTCGTTACGATGGCGGGATATTCGCTGGGCGATCTGCTCGGCGGCGCCGCCCTGGTCGAGGCCGTGATGAACCTGCAGGGTCTCGGGCTGCTGATGCTCGAGGCGGTGCGCTCGCTCGACATCTACCTGGTGATGGGCTCGGTGCTGATGGGCACGATTCTGTTGCTGGTCGGCAACCTGCTCGCGGACATCGCGCTGGTCGCGGTCGATCCGCGCGTCGATTTTTCGTCGGTGGCGGCCGAGTGAGATGAACGTGGACGGCGCGATGCAGGCGAATCTCCAGGGCGCTGCGGTAGCCGCGCGACAAACGTCAGGCGTGGCGCGCGAATGGCGTCTGGCGTCGCGGACGGTCCGCTTTTCCGCAATCTGCCTCGCGCTGTTTTACCTGCTCGCCGCCGCGTCGCCGTTCTTCGCGAGCTACGACCCGACCTATCAGAACCGCGAGATGCCCGATTGTCCTCCGATGTCGCTCCACATGAATGCGCCGTCCGACTGGTCGCGCGGGCTCTTCTACACCCATCCGATGCGCATGCAGGATCCGATCGCGCGCACGTTCGTTGCCGACACTTCCCGCCGGCTCGACATACATCTGTTCACGCGCGGCCATCTATTCACCACCGACAGCGAGCGCGAGCCGTACTTCATGCTCGGCAGCGACGGCCTGGGGCGCGACCTCTACTCGCGAATCGTGTACGGCTCGCGGGTGAGCATGTGCGTCGGGTTGATCGGCGTGCTGATCAGTTTTTCACTGGGCATCACGATTGGCGCGCTGTCCGGCTACATTGGCGGGACGGTCGATTTCCTGATCATGCGATGGTCCGAAATCGAGATGTCGCTGCCGTCATTCTATTTCCTGCTCGCGCTGGCGGCGGTGATTCCGTCCGGGATGAGCACGGTCGCGACGTTCTTCATGATCGTGGCGATCATGAGCTTCATCAGTTGGGCCGGCTTTGCGCGAATCATTCGCGGGATGGCGTCTTCGGTGCGCTCGCGGCCGTACGTCGAGGCGGCCCGCGCGCTGGGCGCGTCGCGATGGCGCATCATCACGCGTCACATCATTCCGTCGGTGATCGGCTACGCGATCGTCGCGGCCACGCTTTCGATTCCGGGCTTCATCCTCGGCGAAAGCGCGCTCTCGCTGCTCGGTCTGGGAATTCAGGAGCCGGCCGCGAGCTGGGGAAACCTTCTCGCGCAGGCGCAAGACGTGCAGAACCTCGCGCGCTACCCATGGATCCTGATTCCGGGCATCTTCATTTTCCTTGCGGTGATGTCCTTCAATTTTCTCGGCGACCATCTGCGCGACCGGCTCGATCCCGCCACCGCCGCATGAGCCACGCCCGCGCGATTGTCTGATGCGCCACGAGCGCTTGCGTTATTGCCTGTTGGAATATCAGGCTACATGGCGTATCATGCCATGTAGAGGGGTTGAGGGGTGGCGCGGGCTAAACTGATCAGGCGGCGGAAGTGGACGGACGAGCGAGGAAATCTCTACGAGATTGTCCTGTGGAAAGTCGAGAAGAATGCTCGACACCCTGAAGGTGTTCGGTATCGGCTTGCGTTCATTCGTTCAGGTGAAGAAACGCCCGCGATTCTGTATGACAATCATCACCCCAAGAGGCACCACCGTCACATTGGCAAGCACGAGGAGCCGTACAAGTTTTCGACGGCGCGCCGGCTCATCGCCGATTTTCTCGCACAAGCAAGCCAATTCGCAGGAGATGAAAAATGAAGACAGTGACATTTTCGATCGGGCCGCTAGCTGAAGTCGCAGACGATTTCTCCAGGACCTTCGACGCCGTTCGGACCGGACGGCGCATTGCGCCCAAATCGCGCGACGAGGTCGGCTTCACGAGCATTGAGGCTGCCCGTAACTTTCTGACGCGTGAGAGGCTCGCTCTTATGCGTACGATCCGAACGCGCCATCCCGGATCGCTCTATGAACTGGCGAAAATGGTCAAGCGCGATTTCAAGAACGTCCAGGAAGACGTTCGAATTCTGGAGCGCCACGGTCTTGTGCGGATCGCAAAAAAGCCGCGGGGCAA
>Ga0208850_1000535_pt1 | contig 12433 bp, 12 predicted proteins | sample NGESurshal092012_5_FD_184475 | JGI IMG/M metagenome (GOLD analysis project Ga0208850, IMG submission 184475) | Arctic peat soil microbial communities from Barrow, Alaska - NGEE Surface sample 210-2 shallow-092012 (SPAdes) | ecosystem: Environmental > Terrestrial > Soil > Wetlands > Peat ... | reverse complement strand
CGCCGCCTATGACTGGCGCCGTATTCACTCTGCAACGCCGCAGCGAAATGCCCTGACCTGCCGCGATGGGTGTGCGTCCTTGTCCGGTGAGGGATCCCCGTAGGACGCCCCAGACCGCGCCACTTCCGCGTGCGTACCCGCCCGTCCGTGTCCCGGCCCTCTAGCCCGGCCGCATCAGATGCAGCTCGGCAGCGTAGATTCGGCAGCGTAGATAGGGTGAGGATCCGCTATTGCGGAGGTTGTCGGTCGGGCTGCTTGTGGTCGGCGCGCCTCAATCGAGGAGGATCCGCCATGCCGTTCCTGACTGTGCACGACTGCCCCGTCCGCTACGACCGCACAGGGAGCGGCCCCACTGTCGTCCTGCTGCACGGCGGCGGTCTCGACTCCGCACAGCTGAGCTGGGCTCCGCTGACCCCGCACTTGGTCCCGCTCGCCGATGTGATCGCCCCGGACCTGCCCGGCTATGGCGGCAGCCCGCTCGGCGCCACGCCGCCGACAGTCGCCGGATACGCAGGCTGGCTGCGCGCATTCCTTGACGCCGCCGGGGTGCGCCGCTGCGTGCTCGGCGGGCTGTCGCTAGGCGGCGCGATCGCGCTGAGGACCGCACTCGACGACCCGGACCGCGTGAGGGGACTGCTCGTCTGCGGCCCCTACGGCGTTGACCCCCACATGCCCGGTGGCAGGCTCGGCTGGCTCACGGTGCACACCCCCGGCGTCGACGCGCTGACCTGGTGGACGATGCGTCACAGCCGACGCGCCGTCCGCGCGACCCTTGGCACCGTGCTTCGCCGCCCGATCACCGACGAACTTGTCGACGAAGTGCAGATTCTGGCCAGGACGCCGGACGCCGGGGACGCCTGGAAGGCGTTCCAGCGCTACGAGTCGCGCTTTGCCGGACCGCGGACGGTGTTCGGCGATGCACTCGCCCGGGTCGGCTGCCCGGCGGTGCTGCTCGCCGGCGAGCACGACATCGTGCCGCCCGCCGCCGTCCGCGCCGCGGCCGCGCATATCCCGCGCGGCGCATTTGTCGAGGTGCCCGAAGCCGGGCACTGGCTTCCCCGCGACGCGCCGGAGGCCGTCGCCGCCCACTTGCTCGAGCTGATCACTATGAGCGCAGAGCCGGACACACCATGACGAACCGGCCACTGGAGCCATCCCCGCCGCTACACCCGTCGACCCGACCAGCCCCCCGGCCTGACCGGCACGCCCAGTCGTTCCGCAGCCCGATCGGACTGCGGAACGGCCAAGCAGGGTTTGGCCACACGAAGGTCAGTGGCGGATTCGGTCGTTTCTCATTGCCTGTCGCCTTGCGGAGACATGGCACCTGGGCCATGGTTCCGGGTGGGGGCTGCCGACCGCGCTGCCCTCGCCGACATGCGATGAGCGCGTCAACGCGACTAGTACGAATCTCTGCAGAATTCCAGCCAAGGGGGCTACTTCATGACACTCAGCGACCTGAACTCTGATGGTGCGCACGAGACGCACGGTTTGCCTTCTGCGCAGGCGGCCCGGGCCGTCGACCTGGTCAGGAGCTACGGGAGCGGCGACACCGAGGTCCGGGCCCTGGACGGGATAAGCGTCGAGTTCGCACGGGGCGCCTTCACCGCGGTGATGGGTCCCTCGGGATCGGGCAAGTCCACCTTGATGCACTGTATGGCCGGACTGGACGTCCCGACATCGGGGCAAACCTTCGTCGGCGACTCGGAGATCGGAACGCTCGGGGAGGGGGGACAGACCCAGATGCGCCGGGACCGGATCGGCTTCATCTTCCAGTCCTTCAACCTCGTCCCCACACTCTCGGCCGCCGAGAACATCACCCTGCCCCGCGACCTTGCCGGAAAGAAGGTGGACAGGGCCTGGTTCGACTTCCTCGTCGACCAGATCGGCATCAAGGACCGCCTCAAGCATCGGCCGGCAGAGATGTCCGGGGGCCAGCAGCAGCGCGTTGCGTGCGCCCGGGCGCTGATCAGCAGGCCGGAGCTGATCTTCGCCGACGAGCCGACCGGCAACCTCGACTCGAACGCGTCAGGCGAGATGCTGGCGTTTCTGCGGCGTTCGGTCACCGAGTTCCACCAGTCGATTGTGATGGTCACCCACGACGCACGCGGCGCCGCCTTCGCAGACCGTGTGGTCTTCCTGGCCGACGGCGCCCTGGTCGGAGAGCTCAGCGAGCCGACGGCGGACTCGGTGCTCGAGCAGATGAAGCAGCTGGGGGCCTGACGTGTGGCGCATCACCGTCAAGGGCCTACTCGCGCACAAGCTGCGGCTCGCCCTCACTTCCCTGGCCATCGTCCTGGGGGTGACGTTCGTCACCGGGACCCTCGTGCTCACCGACACCCTGCACAACACCTTCACCAGCCTCTTTGGCCAGGTCTACCAAAACGTTGACTACCAGATCCGCGGGACCGCGGCGTTCAGCTCGAACGCCGCAGCGGGCGCCGTCCGCAAGCCCATCTCCGAGTCGATCCTGCCCGCGATCCTGGCCGTTCCAGGCGTTGCAGTCGCCGAGGGCGGTGTCACCGGCTCTGCCCAGTTCATCGCAGCGAACGGCAAGGCGGTCACCACCGGCGGTGCCCCGATGATCGGAATGTCGTACAGCGCTGATCAGCAGCTCTCCTCGCTGCCCCTCGTCGTGGGCAAGCCCCCGACCACCTCGACCCAGGTCGCGGTGGACGAGGGGACTGCGCGCAAGTACCACTTCAGCGTCGGCGACAACGTCCGGATCGTCCTGTCCGGCTCGCCGCAGACCTTCACCCTCTGCGGGATCGTCCGGTTCGGAACCGCCGACAACCTCGCCGGCGCCACCATCGCTGCCTTTGACCTCCCGACGGCCCAGCAGCTCTTCCACAAACCGGGCCAGTTCGACATCATCGACGTCATCACGACGCCGGGCGCCGACAAGACCGCGGTCGCCCGCGGGATCGCCAAGGTGCTCCCCGCCGGGGCCGAGGTGGTCAGCGGGCAGACGGTGGCAGGCGAAGAGTCGAGCGCCATCAACCAGTCACTGGGCTTCATATCGACGGCACTGATCGTCTTCGCCCTCATCTCGCTGTTCGTGGGCGGCTTCACGATCTTCAACACCTTCTCGATCACCATCGGCCAGCGCACCCGTGAGCTCGCCCTGCTGCGGATCGTTGGCGCCAGCCGGCGCCAGGTGTTCGGATCCGTCCTGCTCGAAGCGTTCCTGCTGGGCATCGTGGCTTCGCTTGTCGGCCTCGGCCTGGGCGTCCTCATGGCGAACGGTCTCACACAGCTCCTGAACGCCTTCGGGATCGCCCTTCCGCCGGGGTCGCTGGTCTTCAAGTCGAGCACCGTCCTCGCCGCGCTCAGCGTCGGTGTCGGCGTGACGGTCATCTCGGCCATCAGCCCGGCGTGGCGAGCGGTCAAGATCCCGCCGATGGCCGCGCTCACGACCCATCAGGGCCGCCGCGAGCACTCGTTAGCTCGGCGCCTCATCACCGGAGGTGTGATCAGCGCGGCCGGCATCATCCTCCTGGCCATCGGGCTGAGCCAGGCGGCGATCGCGCTGGTCGGTCTTGGCGCCGTCGCGATCTTCATCGCCGTCGGGATCCTCGCCCCGGTGATCGCCCGACCGGTCTCGAGCGTCCTGGGACGGCCCCTGGCCCAGATCCTCGGCGTCTCGGGGCGGCTCGGCCGAGAGAACTCCATGCGCAGCCCTCGTCGCACGGCGCAGACTTCGGCGGCGCTCATGGTCGGCCTGGCGCTCGTCTCGACGATGGCCGTGTTCGCGGCGTCGCTGTCGAAGTCGACCGCGAGCACCGTCAACGAGGCGGTCAGCGCCGACTACATCATCACCGCAGCAGCCACCAGTGTCCCTGGTGCTGGGTTGAGCGTCGGGGCCACCAACGCGGTAGCCAAGGTGCCAGGGGTCAGCCGGGTGTCGAACATCTACAGCGGGCAGTTCAAAATCAGGCAATCGGTGGCGGTCCTGACGTCGGTCGCATCGTCCGATCTCTCCTCCGCCGTCATCCTCCAGATGAGCGCGGGTGTCGCAGCGAAGTCGCTGGCCGACGGCGGGCTCCTCATCGACACGACCACAGCCAACAGCCAGCACCTCGTGGTCGGCTCCGTCGTCCCTGTCACCTTCGCCGAGACCGGCCCGACCACGATGAGGATCGGCGGGATCTTCAAGCCCAACGCTCTGCTCGGCAGCTACGCAGCCGGCAGCGGGTTCTTCCACACCCACTTCGCCCCCAACACCCTTCCCGGCGCCGCGCTGCTCACCACGTCCACCGGCGCCACCGCGCCGACCACCGCGTCCATCAAGGCAGGGCTGAAGAGCTACCCCAACCTGACGGTTCAAACCCGAGCCGAGTACGTGAAGGCCGCGCAGGCCCAGGTCAATCAGCTGCTCGGCCTCGTCTACGCCCTGCTCGCCCTGGCTATCCTGATCGCCCTGATCGGGATAGCGAACACGCTGATCCTCTCGGTCTACGAGCGAACACGCGAGATCGGGCTGCTGCGCGCCGTTGGCATGCGCCGCCGACAGGTCAGGGCGATGATCGGCTCCGAAGCGGTGATCCTGTCAGTGTTCGGCGCCCTCATCGGCATCGTAGTCGGCACCGGCCTCGGTGCGGCCCTGGCCAGCTCGCTCAAACAGCAGGGAATCACCGACATCGCGGTCCCCTTCACCAGCCTGGTGGTCTTCCTCGTCCTCGCAGCGCTGCTCGGTCTTGGCGCCGCCTCGTGGCCGGCCCGCCGTGCCGCTCGACTCAACGTCATCGAGGCCATAGCCACCGAATGACCGAACCACCAAGGATGATCGGAGGTGCCTGAGCCAAGTTCGGGTGTCGCATGACGGATCGCTCAATGGGACGTCGGACGACGGGCTAAGGGTAGCCAGTCATCGATGCGCCGGTCGTAGTCGGGTGCCACATGCAGGGTCCTGTCTCCGGTGCGCGACAGCCATCCGAGGGCGAGGAGTCAGCTGGTGGATGGCAGCCGGGAGTGCTCCGGCAAGGTGCGGGCGGCGGGAGGTCCAGTCGATGCAGGAACGGGCGAAGACTCGTCGGGTGGCTTGGCCCGCAGGTACTCCCACGACAGGGTGTGACCGTCCCACAGATAGCTCCCGCTACGGTGCCAGCGAACGAACTCGTAGGGCCGGCGCCGTCCTCCCTCGGTGAAGAACTGGCCCGGCTCGGACTTGCCGCGCAGGACCCCACCGGGGCGGTCGAGGACGCGGGGCACGAGGGGGCTCTCCAGCGCGGCGCGATCCACGCCTCGGATATGCGGCCCATCCGCAACTCGGCCAATCCGCGGCGTCGCGAACTTCGTTCTTGACCCCCCTGCCTTTGTCTTCCCGCGCCGAATATACCTAGTTGCACTTCGCGAACGACGGTGAGTCTGCCAGGAAACGTAAGACCTCAGCTATCGTCACGCCTCGTCCACCGGAACGTCCGCAGGCCGATCACGAGCCCGAGGACGAGCCATGCGACCAACACGGCCGCGGTCGCGCCGTGCTGCCAGGAACCGCCGACCTCCATGGTCTCGGCACCGGCCGGGAGGAAGACTGAGCGCATGCCTTGGGCCATCCACTTGAGCGGGAAGACCGAGGCGACCTGCTGCATCCAGGTCGGCAGTTGGTCGAACGCGAAGAAGACTCCGGAGATGAACTGCAGGATAAGGACCACGGGATTCACAACCGCGCTAGCGGCGCGCCCCGAGCGTGGCACGGACGAGAACCCGATGCCGCACACGCACCCGGTCGCGGTCGAGAGCACGAAGACCCAGGCGAACGTGACCCAGGCCGACGCGCTGGTCGGCATCGGCACGTCGAACAGCGTCGCGGCGACGGCGAGCAGGAGAGCGGTCTGTGCCAGGCAGGTTACAAGTACCAGCCCGATCTTGCCGAGGAAGTAGGACGAGGCCGGCATGGGGGTGCCCCGCAGGCGCTTGAGCCCGCCCTCGTCCCGCTCCATCGCGATCGTGTTGGCGATGTTCTGGAAGCTCAAGAGGATCAATCCGGTGGCAACTATCCCGGGAAGGAACCACTGCGAGTAGGAGAACCCGGGCGCGGGACCCACCTTGACACCGCTCTTACCGAAGACGGTCGCGAAGATCGCGAGCATGATCACCGGGTAGGCGAAGGTGAAGACCACCGCCCTGCGCTCACGGAAGTACACGCGCAGCTCGAGGCCGACTCGCGCGAGCCCCAGGCTCACCGCCGACGGCAGGGAGGGCGCAGGCCCGACGGGTGCTGTCGTGGCGCTCATTGGAGGTTCTCCGTCAGCTCCGAGGCGGCCTGCCCTGCGGCAGGTGGCTCGCCGATCATGGCGAGGTAGACGTCCTCGAGGCTCGGCCGCAGGACCTGCAGGCCGGGAACCTCTCCGTCGACCCCGAGCCCGGCCCGCACACTGAGCTCGCGCACGAAGGCCTTGGGGGTTTCGGTTCGCCCTTCGCAATGTCGCACTGGTCCGCCGTCGTTCCCCTGTTCGGTCCAGCGCACGATCGCGTGCCGGGCCGTCCGCCCGCCCAGGTCGGCCGGGGTGTCCAGCGCCAGGACCCGGCCGTCACGCACGACGGCGACCCGGTCGGCCAGGTGCTCGGCCTCGTCCAGGTAATGAGTCGTCAGCAGAACCGTGGTGCCGCCGTCGCGCAGTCCGGCCAGCAGATCCCAGAACGAGCGACGGGCCTGTGGGTCGAAACCGGTAGTCGGCTCGTCGAGGAAGAGTAGCTCCGGACGACCAATGATTCCCAGCGCCACGTCGAGCCGGCGACGCTGGCCCCCGGAGAGCTGGCGGGTGCGGTTCCGGACCTTCTCGGTCAGGCCAACAGCGTCGATCACCTCGTCTGGGTCGCGGGGGTGGGGGTAGTAGCGGGCGAAGTGGTGAACCAGCTCCCCGACCGTTTGGTCGGCCTGGTCGTTGGCCGTCTGGAGCACGATCCCGATCTGCGAGCGCCAGACCCGGTTGGCGTCTGCGGGGTCCACGCCCAGCACGCGCACGGAGCCCCCGTCCCGACTCCGGAACCCCTCGAGGATCTCGATGGTCGTGGTCTTGCCGGCCCCGTTGGGGCCAAGGACGGCGAAGATCTCGCCGCGGTGGACGGACAGGTCCAGCCCGTCCACGGCCTGCTTGTCGCCGTAATGCTTGCGCAGGCCGTAGACTTCCACAGCGAGATCGAGGCTTGGGGTGTTCATGGCGTCATCTTGGTCTCATCGCCTGCTGGCCACAAGTGACCTAAGACCCTGGGCCGGCAAGTCGCGTTGCCTGCTGTGGCTCGTGCCGTAGTTCCGCGCGGAGCAGCAGGCTCAGTGCCCCCAGGATCGGCACGGCGTAGAGCCACAGCCACCAGCCGAAGAACAGCAGGCCGAGGTGGAAGGCCATGAGCATCACGAGGCCCGCTTGCATCCGTCGTCCGCCGGACAGGACGAGGATGCCCGCGGTGGCCTCGCCGGCGATCAGCAGGCCGATGAAGAGGCCGGTGTTCGTGGCGACGAGGGAGGCCCAGGTGTCACGGACGAAGGCGAACTGGGACATCTCACCGAACGCGCCGAAGGAGTCCCAGTCGGTGACGAGGTAGATCGCGTTCACCATCGCCCCGAAGACCAGGAACAGCACTCCGAGGGCTATGCGGGCAACCAGCCGGGCCCGTTGGCTCCGGTCGGCGCGCAGGGACGCGACCATGACGGTCGCACCGAGGACGAGCCACATGACCTTTTCCATGGCGTTACCTTTCACCCGGCGGCCCCGGTCGTTGTCCTCTTCGGCGCCGGCTCCTCGCCAGGGCAGCCGCGACGGCGCCTCATGTCCATTCTCGTCCCGGTGGGCAGGCTCGGCCCGGGTTTGTGGTTTGCTTCACCAGCCCGGTGAGGCTGGGGCTGCCCTGCAACGCCGACCCGTACGCCACACCTCGCCAGTCGCTCACGAAAACGGTCGACGCATCCCGAGCAAAGCGCTCACAGGCGCGAGCCGCTCCTTCAAGCAACGGCCGCGAAGGCGCGTCTTATCGCCGCGTGTGACGTGAGTTTTCCGCTCAGGGGTCGGCTTCGACGAACATCCGCTCATGCCGCGATGGGCGCGCCCACCAACTTTGAGTTGGCGGGCCGCCGGGTCTACTGATTCACACACGCACCCGCTCACTTGGTCTCAATAGTGGTCTCATCCGCTGGGGTTCCGGGGCGTTCAGCGTGGTTCGGCTGGTAGGTGGTCCCTGCGTGGCCGGGCGCGGCGGACGCTCTTGGACCGTCCCACCGAGACCTCGAAAGCGTGTGTGGGTGAAAGTCCACCGTGGGTTCAAATCCCACCGCCACCGCCACATTGAGCACAAACTCAGCCCCTCCCTGATTCGTCGGGGAGGGGCTGAGTTGCGACTGGTCTCAATTGTGGTCTCAACTGGCCTGCGGGACGTCCGTTTCGGGCAACGGTGCGGTCTCATCCGGGCTCCAGAGCAGACCGTCTATTCGGTCGGCTATGTCGTGGTGGATCGCGTCGATCATGTGCGCGTAGCGTCGGGCCATTGCCGGGTTGGACCAGCCCATGATTCCCATCATTGCCCGCTCGCTGACTCCCAAGAGCAAGAGCACTGTTGCCGCTGTGTGTCGGGCGTCATGCAGTCGGGCGTCTCGCAGTTCGGCGTCACGGAGCAACTGCTTCCATGCGTCCCAGTCGGAGCGTGGGATGAGGGCTGTTCCGGTTGGCGTTGCGAAGACCCAGCCGCCGTCGGTCCATAGCTGCCCGGCCGCTGCCCTCTCTGCGTTCTGCTCGGCTTGGTGTTGGCGGAGGAGCACGACGAGCGCGCTCGGCAGGCCGACTGTCCTCTTGCCCGCCGCTGATTTGGTTTCGTCCGTGTCTGCATTGGTCTGCTTCCGAGAAGGGCAGTAGCCGGGGTGTTCATGACCGCAGTGCGGGATGCAGTCGTGGGCGTACTCAGGGCGAACTCGGCTGCGGCGGACCCTGAGGGGCTGCGCGGCTAGGTCGACGTCCGACCAGAGGAGCCCGAGCGCTTCGCCTTGGCGCAGGCCGAGGGCGAGAGCGATCGCCCAGCGGGCGGAGTTGCGACGCTGCCGAGCGATGCGGAGCAACCTTTGAATGTCCGGGACGCCGTATGGCTCGATCTCCTCTTCAACGATGCGCGGAGCTCGCGCGTGAGTCGCCGGGTTGTTCGTGAGGTAGCCGCGTCGAACGGCCTCACTTAGCGCCGTACGCATTGTGCGGTGCGCCTGGTGGACGGTCGCCGGCTTGCGCGGCTTGCCCGACTTGAGTGGCTTACGCATCATCGACTGGTAAGCCCGCTCCAAGTGCTCAGGGCGAAGCGAGATCAGACGATGTGCGCCTAGCGCAGGGATTAGGTGGACGTTGACGGCCACCCGGTAGCCGCGCAGCGTGCTGGGACGAACGGAGGGTGCCGCGATGTTCTCGACCCAGTGCGTAAGCCACTGTTCGACAGTCCAGCTTTGGCCGACACCAAGGACATTCCCATCCTCTCTTGCTCGTTCCAGCGCGCGCACCTTCCGGATAACGATCGTGCGTGTCTTGCCTCGCGCGTGCCGCCGGTCGGCTCGGCCATCGTCTCTCTTGCCGACGGTGACGCGACCGTGCCAACCTCCGGCTGCGTCCTGATAGATCGATGAGGCTCCGTTGGGTTGTTTCGGCCGCTTGGGCTCGTCTCCCATTCTCAGGCCACCTTCCCGCGCAAGCTGGTTACAAAGTCATTGAGAGCGCCTGCTGGTATCCGGCGAAGTCGGCCGATCATGATCGACTCGACGTCACCACTCTTCACGAGTGCGAACATGAGGGTTCGGCCAATGCCGAGACGGTCGGCAGCCTCCTCAATCGTGAGGACGAGTCGAATTGGCTGGCTTGGCTGGTTGATCATGGTCTCTCCTGCAATGCGGTGGGCGTTCGGGAAGATGTCGAGTTGGTTCACGCTGTGCCTTCCGTCCGGGCAATGGCTGAAACAGGGGACAGGGGGCGCTTCTGCTCAACCGGCCTGTCCAGAGGCGTTGGGCAGGTGGGGTGTGTGGGTGCCGTCGTCGTGGGTGAGGATGTGGCGGCAGGTGCGGTGTCGTCGGGTGGTGGTGTGCACGGTTCTCGCTGGGGTGGGGCTGACAGAACTGACAGAAGTTCGTTTGTGCAGGTCAGGTGGGGTGTGTTTCGTCAGGTGGGGGGCCACTGACTGTCGAGATGGGCAGATCAAGCACATCAACCAAGTGCAAGCGCATGTTCCACCGAAGGTCTCGGCCCAGCGCCTACCGAGCGGGTCCATGTTCTTCTCCACAAGTCTCAGGGTGAGGTCGCTTTCGAGTTCCCTTACACCCCATGGGCATTTCAGGTCGTCGCCAGCGGTCATTGTCATCTCGCATACCCGGATCCGGGTACATCATCGGCACTGGATGCGTACCGGGGCGTAGGCATCGCACACAGTGGTTTCAGAAAAGGTCGGGTCCACTGCGGCTTGTGGCTGCTTCGAGGTCTTGACTTGAGGGTCCGGCGGCCAGGGTCTGTGAAGGTAGCTCAGTTGTGGCCACGGGCCGCAGCGAGATTTCGAGAGTTGCCTGGGCGCGACGTGCGGCGCTGGATCCCTGCTCTGCGGTGTCGATGAGTTCGGTTCCCTCCTCGTGCTGCATGGCCACGTACCTTCCTAGGTTGCGGTCGCGCATGCGTTCCACCGTCGCTGGCAGGATCCGGGCGGGGGCGAAGATCAGGCCGGCGCGCAGGAGTGGCTCGGGCAGCTGCGCAGCTGTGTATGTCAGTTCGCTCAGATCGGTTGCGGTGAAACGAAGATCGGCCAGTGCCTGGTCCACGTTGATTCGCCCAGCGGAAAGGGTGTGGTTGCCCGGTGACAGGTTCTCTTGCTGGATGGAGGTCAGGCGGGCGTGCAGAGCCGTCGTGGCGGTGACGTACTCGTGGTTGGGTCTGGTGGCGGTGGTGACCGTCTTCCATGGTTCCTGCAGCCGGTGCATGACCTGGGCCGCTGCGCGCAGCTCGCGGTGGACCAGCTCCGCATCGCGACCGGAAAGGTTCCCAGCCGTGAAGGAGTCCATTACCAGGGCCGTGCAGACGGCGTACAGGTGCCCGGCCTGGTTGGCGACGTCACGCAGGACCGCGGTGCTGGGAACAGTCCTGGCCAGCTCGCTTCGCGCGTGGGTGGCCCAACTGCGCAGCGTCACCTCGAGTTCCTCGTTCGGCCCGCGGGCCTTCGTGGGTGGTGCGAAGCTCGCGACCTGGGTGAGGCTGCTGGGTCGGTTGACGTCGCCGAGGGCGTCCAGGGCGCGGGCGGCGTATCGGGCGATGAGCAGCGGGCGGTCAGCTTCCTGCAGTGGGATGTTGACGAGGGTGTATCGGGCGGCGACGAGTGTGATGGCGAGCACCCGTGCCATCACCGGGGTGACTTCTGCGTCGTCGCGCAGTGGGTCGAAGCCAGGGATGGTGGTGGGGCGGGACCGTTCGGCAGCGATCAGGTCGGCCAGGACGCCCAAGGTGCAGCTCAGCCGGTCCAGGGGGTGGGTGCTTGCGGGGTCGGCTGGCTGGACCTGCGGGACGGGGGAAAGGTCGGTGGCTTTGATGCGGTACCTGCTGCCGTCGAAGGTCGCGGGTAGTCGCTGACGGCGGATGTCGGCCACGATCTTCCAGTGCGAGACTCCCAGGTGGCTGGCGGCCTGCAGGGCGTTGTACGTCTTTTCGGAGCCGGGCGTTGCCATGGGGCTTGGGTAGCCGTTGATGATCCGGGTAACCGTTGCATGGTTGAGGATCTCGGTGCGAATGCCTATGCGTTCCGGGCCGACCAGTTCGTGTAGGAGCCGGTGTGTGGTGGAGTCGAAGGAGCGCCACTGGCCGGTGGTGGTCTCGGTGCCGGTGGCGCGCAGGCTGGAGGCGAGGGCCTCGGCCCGGTCCAGCAGGTCCCCGACGGTGGTGGTGCTCACGGTTGGTCAGCCCCGGCGGCCAGGAGAGCCGTACGCAGGTCGGACAGGTACAGGGTCCAGACCAGCAGGTCCGCTGCCCTGGCGGAGCCGGGGACGCTGTCCAGCAGCACCAGGGCCCGGTCCACGTGGGCCACGGGTCCGAGGTGGTCGTTGGGGTCGGGTGCGGCGCGGATGGTGGGGTCGATGCCGCCGCCGATCAGGGCGAGCTGGCCGGCCAGGGAGAGCAGGGTTGAGAAGACATCGCCGTGGGCGGCGGCCTCCAGCTGGTTTGCGGCCGCGTCGATGTGGACGCAGGCCACCGTCACCGTGTCGAGGCCGGCGGCCGGCTGGGTCGCATGGGTCGGATGGGTGTGAGGGTTTTGGTCAGTCATGACATGGCTGCTTTCGTCGGTTGAGCGATATGCCGGATGGTCACGTCGGCCTGGTCGGATGGCTCTGGAGGCGATGGTGGGGGTTAAGCGACCTGGTGCGCATCAGGTCGGGGTGTTTCTGTGGATAACGGCGAGCGGCCTGCTATCCCGGCCGTGGCGCGCAGTCGTTGCTGGACCA